>Ga0316204_10000644_pt1 | contig 120552 bp, 121 predicted proteins | sample 6monrhotite_MG_2_FD_205661 | JGI IMG/M metagenome (GOLD analysis project Ga0316204, IMG submission 205661) | Microbial mat bacterial communities from mineral coupon in-situ incubated in ocean water Damariscotta River, Maine, United States -... | ecosystem: Environmental > Aquatic > Marine >...
AATCATATTTTTAAACGTACAAGCCACATCACATTACGTGTTGCGGACAAGTAAGAGAGAAACTTATGGGTCAGAAAGTACATCCTACTGGTATACGCCTTGGAATCGTTAAAGATTGGACTTCCAAGTGGTATGCAAATTCAAAACAGTATCCAGAGTTTCTTAATTCTGATCTGGAAGTAAGAGCATTTTTGAAAAAGAAATTGTCTCAAGCTTCAGTTAGTCGCATACAGATTGAACGTACTGCGGGTAACGCCAATATTACTATTCATACGGCTCGTCCTGGTTTAGTAATTGGTAAAAAAGGTGAAGATATTGAGCGTTTACGCAACGAAGTCACTAAGATGATGGGTTTACCAAATGTTCATATCAACATCGAAGAAATTCGTAAGCCAGAGCTTGATGCGCAATTAGTTGCAGAAAGTATCGCACAGCAACTTGAGCGTCGAATTATGTTTCGTCGTGCAATGAAGCGTGCAGTTCAAAATACAATGCGTATTGGCGCTGGCGGTATTCGTATCAATGTTGCAGGCCGTTTAAACGGTGCTGAAATTGCTCGTACTGAATGGTATCGCGAAGGCCGCGTGCCATTGCATACACTTCGTGCAGATATCGATTATGGTGTTGCAGAAGCAAACACTACATACGGCATCATTGGTGTAAAAGTTTGGATCTTTAAAGGTGAAGTTATCGGTATGCAACAAGATACTGAAACTAAATCTTCAAAGACCGCTGCAGGTTAAGGGGAATTTAGAAGATGTTGCAGCCTAAACGGACAAAATTCCGCAAACAAATGAAAGGCCGTAATCGCGGTTTAGCTGAGCGTGGTAGTAAGGTTAGCTTTGGTGAATACGGTTTAAAATCGGTTGGTCGTGGTCGCTTAACAGCGCGCCAGATTGAAGCGGCTCGTCGTGCAATGACACGTTATGTAAAACGTAATGGTAAAATCTGGATTCGTGTTTTTCCTGATAAGCCTATTACGCAAAAGCCTTTAGAAGTACGCCAAGGTAAAGGTAAAGGTAATGTTGAATATTGGGTATGCCAAATTCAGCCAGGCCGTGTTTTATATGAAATGGAAGGTGTTTCTGAAGAGATCGCTCGTGAAGCGTTCCGTTTAGCAGCCGCTAAGCTTCCACTTCAAACAACGTTTGTAACTCGGACGGTATTGTAATGAAAGCGAATGATTTACGAGATAAAAGTGTTGAAGACCTCAATAAAGAATTGTTGGAGTTAACACGTGAAAAATTCAATCTGCGTATGCAGCAGGGTACAGGTCAATTAACGACTCCGCATTTAATTAAAGCGGCGCGTCGTAACATTGCTCGTGTTAAAACCATCCTGAATGAAAAAGCAGGTAATGCATAATGACTGAAGAAAAAACAAAGCGTACCGTAACCGGTAAGGTCGTCTCTAATAAGATGGACAAAACAATTACGGTAATGGTTGAACGCAAGGTGAAACATCCTGTTTATGGCAAGTACATTAAACGTTCAACTAAATTACACGCACATGATGCGAGTAATGAATGTAACGAAGGTGATTTAGTTACAGTAGTTGCATGCCGTCCACTTTCTAAAAGTAAGAAATGGATGTTAGAGAATATTGTAGAACGGGCAACCGTTGTTTAGAAGTTTTACGGAGTAATCAGCAATGATTCAGATGCAAACACAGTTAGACGTAGCCGATAACAGCGGTGCTCGTCGTGTTCAGTGTATTAAAGTATTAGGCGGTTCAAAACGCCGTTATGCTGCTATTGGCGACCTCATCAAAGTGAGCATCAAGGAAGCAATTCCTCGGGGCAAAGTTAAAAAAGGTGACGTTTATACAGCAGTTGTTGTTCGTACTCGTAAAGGTGTACGTCGTTCAGATGGATCTTTGATTCGTTTTGATGGTAATGCTGCGGTAATTTTAAACGCAAATAACCAACCAATTGGTACACGAATTTTCGGACCAGTAACGCGAGAGTTACGCGGCGAAAACTTTATGAAGATTATTTCATTAGCGCCTGAAGTTTTGTAAGGCGGAGTAAGACGATGCAGAAAATTAAAAAAGGTGATGACGTTATTGTTATCACAGGTAAAGATAAAGGCAAACGCGGTACTGTTTCACGTGTCTTGCTAGAGGTTGATCGTATACTTGTTGATGGTATCAACATGGTGAAAAAACATCAGAAGCCTAATCCGGCTGTTGGTGCACCAGGTGGAATCATTGATAAAGAAATGCCAATGGCTATTTCAAATGTTGCTTTATTTAATGCGGCGACAGGCAAAGCTGACCGTGTTGGTATTAAGCAGTTAGATGATGGTCGTAAGGTACGTTATTTTAAATCAAATGGCGAAGTGCTCGATTCTTAATTTAAGTTTCGTAGAATCAAGAATCTTAAGAATTTATAGAGTTACGTAATCAATATAGGTTGCAATAAAGATGGCAAGGTTACAAGAATATTACACAGAGACTGTTGTTAAGAAACTGCAAGATGAGTTTTCTTTCAAGAGTGCAATGGAAGTTCCACGTATTACTAAGATCACTTTAAATATGGGTGTTGGTGATGCTGTTGCGGATAAGAAGGTGATGGAGCATGCAGTTGCTGACATGGCTATTATTGCTGGTCAGAAACCAATCGTTCGTAACGCACGTAAATCAATTGCGGGTTTTAAAATTCGTGATGGTTGGCCGATTGGTTGTAAAGTGACTTTACGTCGTGAAAAAATGTATGAGTTTCTTGATCGTTTGATTAGTATTGCAATTCCGCGTATTCGTGATTTCCGTGGTTTAAACCCAAAGTCATTTGATGGTCGTGGTAACTACAGTATGGGTATTCGTGAACAAATCATTTTCCCTGAAATTGATTACGATAAAATCGATAAGCTGCGTGGTATGGATATTACATTTACTACTACAGCAAAAACTGACGAAGAAGGTCGCGCATTATTAGCGGCATTTAACCTTCCGTTAAAAAAGGCTAAGGAGTAATCTCGTGGCTAAGAGTTCAATGATTGCACGTGAAGTAAAACGTACTAAGACAGTTGCTAAGTACGCTAAAAAACGTGAAGAGTTAAAAGCAAAAATTAAAGACATAAACGTTTCATATGAAGATCGTATTGAAGCACAGGCGCAATTACAAAAATTGCCGCGTGATGCAAGCCCAAGTCGTGGTCGCCGTCGTTGTTCTATAACGGGTCGTCCACATGGCGTTTATCGTAAGTTTGCTTTATGTCGTAATAAATTACGTGAACATACTATGCGTGGCGATGTTCCTGGTTTACGTAAAGGCAGTTGGTAGAGGTATAAGATTATGATGACAGATCCGATAGCTGACATGTTAACGCGCATCCGCAATGCTTTATCTGCGGGTAAGCTAAACGTTAATATGCCTGATTCAAAACAAAAACGTGCAATTGCACAAGTTTTGAAAGATGAAGGTTTTATTGCTGATTTTGCACAAGCTGAAGCTGATGCAAAGCCTGTATTAAATATTGATTTAAAATATTATCAGGGCAAACCAGTAATTGAGAATATTAAACGCATAAGCCGTCCAGGTTTACGTATTTATAAAGGTAAAAATGAACTACCTAAAGTTATGGGTGGTTTAGGTGTAGCAATTGTTTCTACTTCTAAAGGCTTGATGAGCGATCGCGCAGCGCGCAAAGCAGGCTTTGGTGGTGAAATTCTGTGTACCGTACAGTAAGTAGCGAGTTGAGATAATTATGGCCAGATTAACACCACTTGATATCCCTAAAGGCGTTGAAATTAGCATTAATGATAATGCTATCAATGTTAAAGGATCAAAGGGCACTATGGAGCATAAGCTGCATAAGTCTCTTGAAATTAAAAATGAAGAAAATGTTTTAACATTGATTCCTCGTGAAGGTGTGCCTAATGCAGATGCACAAGCGGGTACAGCTCGTTCATTGTTAAACAGTATGATTATTGGCGTCACGACAGGTTTCGAAAAGAAACTTGAGTTGGTTGGTGTTGGTTATCGTGCTCAAGCTCAGGGTACAACAGTCAATTTGACATTAGGTTTTTCTCACCCGGTTAACTATGAGTTACCAGAAGGGATTACCGCTGAAACACCAAGTCAAACTGAAATTGTTATCCGTGGAATTGATAAACAGCGTGTTGGACAAGTAGCTGCAGATATTCGTGCCTACCGTCCACCTGAACCTTATAAAGGTAAAGGTGTTAAATACGCAGGTGAACATATTGTTCGTAAAGAAGCTAAGAAGAAGTAGGGTAGGATAAAAAGATGGATAAAAAATCATCCCGTTTACGTCGTGCACGTAAAACTCGCGCTAAAATCAGCGAGCTAGCAGTGCCTCGTCTTTCGATCCACCGTACACCACGTCATATTTATGCGCAGATTATTGCGGCAAGTGGTAGTGAAGTGGTTGTAAGTGCATCAACAGTACAGTCTGACTTAAATGCTCAGGTTAAAAACACTGGTAATATTGACGCTGCTTCTGCAGTGGGCAAGGCGATTGCTGAAAAAGCATTAGCTGCAGGTGTTTCTTCTGTTGCGTTTGATCGCTCAGGATTCAAATATCATGGCCGTGTTAAAGCACTGGCTGATGCGGCTCGTGAAGCCGGTCTGAAAATCTAAAGGTTTAATACTATGGCAGGATTTGACAAAGGTCAGCAACAACAAACTGACGGCTTACAAGAACGTTTGGTTAACATTCGTCGTGTCGCAAAAGTTGTAAAAGGTGGTCGTATTTTTGGTTTCTCAGCATTAACAGTTGTTGGTGATGGAAATGGTAAAGTAGGCGTTGGTCGTGGTAAAGCACGTGAAGTACCTGTTGCGATTCAAAAAGCAATGGAAAATGCCCGCAAAAATATGAAAGATGTATCGTTAGTTGAAGGTACCTTGCAATATCCAGTAACAGCAGAGTTTGGTGCAGCTAAAGTTTACATGCAGCCAGCTTCTGAAGGTACCGGTGTTATCGCGGGCGGTCCAATGCGTGCAGTATTTGATGTTGTTGGTGTTCGTAACGTACTGGCAAAATGTATTGGTACTAATAATGCAATTAACGTTGTTAATGCAACAATTAAAGGTTTGAGCGACATGAGTTCGCCAGATTCAGTTGCTGCTAAACGTGGTAAATCAGTTAAAGATATCTTGGAATAAGATCATGGCCGATAAGAAAATTAAAGTTAAATTGGTTCGTAGCCCAGCTGGACGTTTAAAGTCTCATAAAGCGTGTGTTGCTGGTTTAGGTTTGCGTCGTATGCACCAAACCGTAGAAGTTGAAGATACCCCTTGTACTCGTGGAATGATCAATAAGGTCTATTACATGGTACAGGTTCAGGAGGACTAAGATGTTTTTAAATACACTTAAACCTGCGGCAGGTTCAAAATCAAATGCTAAACGTCGTGGACGTGGTATTGGTTCTGGCTTAGGCAAGACAGGTGGCCGCGGCCATAAAGGTCAGAAGTCTCGTTCAGGCGGTCAAACTAAGATCGGTTTTGAAGGTGGTCAAATGCCTTTACAACGTCGTTTACCAAAAGTGGGCTTTACTTCACGTTTAGCACGTGTTACTGACGAAATTCGTTTGAATGAATTAAATACTTTAACTGCTGATATTATAGATATCACGGTATTAAAAGAAGCAAACTTAATCGCTAAAAGTATTCAGCGCGTTAAGATTATGGATTCAGGTAAAGTTGATAAAGCCGTTACTCTCAAAGGCATACGTGTGACTAAAGGTGCACGTGCAGCAATTGAAGCAGCTGGCGGAAAAATAGAAGAGTAAACGGATGTCTGCAACTCAATCAGGTGTGGCGGGAGCCATGGGCGGCGGTAAGTTTAAAGAATTACGCCAACGTGTATTTTTTCTGATTGGTGCATTGCTGGTTTTTCGCATTGGTTCTTATATAACAGTACCGGGAATTGACCCTGCTGCTTTAGCCCAAATGGTTGAGCAACAAAAAGGCACAATTCTGGATATGTTTAATATGTTTTCAGGTGGCGCTTTGTCGCGTTTATCCTTGTTTGCATTAGGAATTATGCCTTACATCTCGGCATCGATTATTATTCAACTGTTAACGAAGGTTCATCCTAAGTTAGAGCAGTTAAGTAAAGAAGGTGCTGCTGGTAAGCGTAAAATCACCCAATACACACGTATGGGAACATTAGCGTTAGCCACTTTTCAATCTTTAGGTGTTGCGATTGCGTTATCGCGCCAACCTGGTTTAGTTATAAACGGTAGTGAAGAAGCTGTGCTGCGTATTTTTTACTTTACGACAGTCGTTACACTTGTCACCGGAACAATGTTCCTGATGTGGTTAGGTGAACAAATTACAGAACGAGGTGTCGGTAACGGTATTTCGATGATTATTTTTGCAGGTATTGTAGCGGGTTTACCTCATGCAATCGGTGGTACTTTAGAGTTAGGGCGTACAGGTGAATTAAGCTCAGGCTTTATTTTAATCCTGTTCATTTTGATTCTGGCAGTCACGGCATTCGTTGTATTTATGGAACGAGGACAGCGCCGAATTACTGTGCATTATGCTAAACGTCAGCAAGGACGTAAAATGTATGCTGCACAAACTAGCCATTTACCATTAAAAATTAATATGGCGGGTGTTATACCGCCGATTTTTGCCTCTGCAATTATTTTATTCCCCGCCACGATGGCCGGGTGGTTTGGCAGTACAGAAGGAACATTTGGCTTCCTTCAGGATATAGCAACAATGTTGTCTCCTGGCCAACCTTTGTATGTTTTGATGTATGCGATTGCAATCGTGTTCTTCTGCTTCTTCTATACGGCGTTGATGTTTAACCCGAAAGAAACGGCAGATAACCTGAAACGCTCCGGTGCTTATGTTCCGGGTATTCGTCCAGGTGAACAGACTGCAAAACATATCGATACTATTTTAGGTCGTCTGACTTTGGTTGGCGCGGCTTATATTACTGCAGTATGTTTATTACCTGAATTTTTGATTGTGTACTGGAATGTGCCTTTCTATTTTGGCGGTACTTCATTACTGATTATTGTTGTTGTAACAATGGATTTAATGTCGCAAGTACAGGCGCACCTTATGTCTCACCAGTACGACGGTTTGATGAAAAAATCAAATCTGAAGGGTGGTTCAGGTTCAGCTGGTTTATTGCGTTAATTAAACGCGTTTATTTTTTAGGAGAGTCGGCATGAAAGTTCGTGCTTCAGTTAAAAAATTATGCCGTAACTGTAAAGTTATTAAACGTCATGGTGTTGTTCGTGTGATCTGTGTTGATCCACGTCATAAGCAGCGTCAAGGTTAAAATGGGCTATTTTTTACTGTCTTATTGTTAAAGATAGGAACAGGAAAAAAGAGTTTAATTTGTATAATAAGTCTTGCCTGAAAGGGCAAGGATACGTAAAATTGCACGTTTTCGCGGGGTGACCTGTGATCGTCATATTTAATTTGTAGGAGTGCCTCAATGGCTCGTATTGCTGGTATCAATGTTCCGGTCAATAAACATACAGAAATCGCCTTAACGTCGATTTTTGGTATAGGTCGTACACGCGCGCAGAAGATTTGTTCTGAAGCGGGCGTAACGCCAACGACTAAAGTTAAGGATCTCGATGAAGACCAGGTTGAAAACCTGCGTACTGAGGTTGCTAAATTCACTATTGAAGGTGATTTGCGCCGTGAAATCTCCATGAATATCAAACGTTTAATGGATTTAGGTACGTACCGTGGTATTCGTCATCGCCGTGGATTACCACTCCGTGGTCAACGCACTAAAACAAATGCGCGTACCCGTAAGGGACCACGTAAACCGATTAAACGATAAGAATTTACTTTTAAGGTTTTAAAAATATTATGGCAGCCAAAACAGCAGGTCGCACAAAGAAGAAGGTAAAAAAGGATATTGCAGATGGTATTGCGCATATCCACGCTTCTTTCAATAACACCATTATTACAATTACTGATCGTCAGGGTAATGCTCTTTGTTGGGCAACTGCTGGTGGTTCAGGTTTCCGTGGTTCACGTAAAAGTACACCGTTTGCAGCTCAGGTTGCGGCAGAACGTTGCGGAATTATGGCCAAAGAATTTGGCATGAAGAATCTGGAAGTGAATGTTAAAGGTCCTGGCCCTGGTCGTGAATCAGCTGTCCGTGCTTTAAATTCTACGGGTTTTAAAATTACAAACATTTCAGATGTGACGCCTATACCGCATAACGGTTGCCGTCCTCCGAAAAAACGTCGCGTATAACGGGAGACTATCATGGCACGCTATCTAGGTTCTAAATGTCGTTTATGTCGTCGTGAAGGCGAAAAGCTTTTCTTAAAAGGCGAAAAATGTTTTGGTAGTAAATGCGCGATGGAAAATCGCCCATTTCCTCCTGGTCAACATGGCCAGCGTCGTAGCCGTAATTCAGATTACGCTACACAGTTACGTGAAAAACAAAAATTACGTCGTACTTACGGTGTCTTAGAAGGACAATTCCGTAGCTACTACAAAACTGCTGATCGTGTAAAAGGGTCAACAGGTGAAAACTTGTTACAACTTTTAGAAACACGTTTAGATAATGTTGTTTATCGTATGGGTTTTGGTGCATCTCGTTCAGAAGCACGTCAACTTGTTCGTCATAAAGCGATTACTGTGAATGGTGTTAAATCAAACATCCCTTCAATTAAAGTAAAAGCAGGCGATATTATTGCGATTAATGAAAAATCAAAAAACCAATTGCGCATTAAAGGCTCAATGGATGCTGCACAAACACGTGGCATCGTTGAATGGTTAGATGTTGATGCATCCAAACTGGAAGGTACATTTAAGAACGTTCCTGAACGTAGTGATTTATCAGCAGACATTAATGAACATTTAGTTGTAGAACTGTACTCTAAGTAAACTTTGAGACGTTCCATCTTTAACGCACTTAACTGGATTTTATAGAGGACAATACATGCAGGCCTCAGAACAAGAATTTCTGACACCACGTATAGTGGATATACAGCAAATTAACGACAACCATGCAAAGGTTACTTTAGAGCCTTTAGAACGTGGTTTTGGTCATACGCTAGGTAACGCATTACGTCGTATTTTATTATCTTCAATGTCAGGTTGTGCCATTGTTGAAGTAGAACTTGATGGTGTTTTACATGAATACACTACAATGGAAGGTGTTCAGGAAGATGTTGTAAACATCATGTTGAACCTGAAAGGTGTAGCACTTCGTATGGATACTGCGACAGAAGCTTCATTGACTATCAGTAAAAAAGGTCCTTGTGTCGTTACTGCCGGTGATATTCAACTTGATCATAATGTTGAATGTATTAATCCCGAGCATGTTATTGCAAATATCACTAAAGACAACGATTTTAATATGACATTAAAAGTTGTTAAGGGTCGTGGTTATGAGCCTTCAACTGCTCGTATCACAGATGAAGACGAAGATCGTCCAATTGGTCGCTTACAGTTAGATGCGACTTTTAGTCCGGTTCATAAAGTGAACTATATTGTAGATAGCGCTCGTGTTGAACAACGTACAAATTTGGATAAACTCGTTATTGAGTTAGAGACAAATGGTACGATTGATCCTGAAGCAGCTATTCGTAATGCTGCAACTATCTTGCAGGAACAACTGGCTGCATTTGTTGATTTACGCAGTACAGAAGCAGATGAGCCTACAGAACAAGAGCCTGATATTGATCCAGTATTACTGCGTCCGGTTGATGATCTTGAGTTGACTGTTCGTTCAGCTAACTGCCTCAAAGCAGAACAAATTTATTACATCGGTGATTTGATCCAACGCACTGAAGTTGAGTTATTGAAAACGCCTAACTTAGGCAAGAAATCATTAACTGAAATCAAAGATGTATTAGCATCAAGGGGTTTATCTCTTGGCATGCGTTTAGAAAATTGGCCACCAGCGATTCTTCGCACAAAAACAGAAGATGAAAAGAAACCGCTGTTTGGTGATTTTAAATTTTAAAGAATATTAAGTTATAAGCATTTTTAAGGGTAATAACCATGCGTCATCGTCATAGTGGTCGTCAGTTAAATCGTAACAGTTCACATCGTAAAGCCATGTTTAAAAACATGTCTGTGTCTTTGTTTGATCATGAATTGATCCGCACTACAGTTGCAAAAGCAAAAGAATTACGTCGTGTTAGTGAAAAGCTGATCACTTTAGCTAAAGTGGATAGTGTTGCAAATCGTCGTTTAGCGTACTCACGTTTACGTGACCGTGATGCGGTAACAAAATTATTTACAGAACTTGGTCCACGTTATGTGAATCGTCCAGGTGGTTATACACGTATTCTTAAGTGTGGTTTCCGTACAGGCGATAAAGCACCAATGGCTTACGTTGAGTTAGTTGATCGCCCTCTCGTTGAAGCTTCTGCAGAAACGAAAGAAGAAGTTGCTACTGCTGGATAAGTTTTAAATTTATTCATTAAAAAACCGGAGTTGATAAAATATCATGTCCGGTTTTTTTATGCCTTAAATTTATAAATGCTTTTTATTACAGAGGTCATGGAGGCTTTTGTAGGTCGGGCTTCAGCCCGACGCCAATGTTGGTAAATCAAGAGTACATTTTATTAACTATCAATGTTGATAATTACATTAGTAGATGGTGTTACTCCTGTGTTGGCCTGAAGACCAACCTACATTAACCTTTATTCAACATTGTTTTGAGATACTGTCCGGTAAATGATTTTTTGCATTTAGCCACGGCTTCAGGCGTGTCGCTGACCACTAAGGTTCCCCCTTTGTTGCCGCCTTCAGGTCCCATGTCGATTATCCAATCTGCTGTTTTAATCACATCAAGGTTATGTTCAATTACGACCAGTGTATTACCATGGTCACGCAAGCGATGTAACACTGCGAGTAGTTGTTCGATATCATGGAAGTGTAAACCGGTTGTTGGTTCATCAAGTATATATAAGGTATTACCGGTGTCTCGTTTTGATAATTCACGGGAGAGTTTCACGCGCTGCGCTTCACCGCCGGATAAAGTGGTGGCGTTTTGGCCTAAACGAATATAAGTGAGTCCAACATCTATTAAGGTTTGTAATTTGCGTTTAACGACAGGAATAGCATCAAAGAACACAACTGCATCTTCGATGGTCATGTCTAAAATTTCATAGATATTTTTCCCTTTGAATTTAATTTCTAAGGTTTCACGGTTATAACGTTTTGAATGGCAAACATCGCACGGTACATAAATATCAGGTAAAAAGTGCATCTCGACTTTTATTACACCATCACCCTGACATGCCTCGCAACGTCCACCCTTTACATTAAAACTAAACCGGCCGGGCGTATAACCACGTGCACGTGCTTCCGGTGTAGCAGAAAAGAGTTCACGAATAGGCGTAAACAAACCGGTGTAAGTCGCAGGATTTGAACGTGGAGTACGACCAATCGGACTTTGATCGATATCGACGACTTTATCGAACTGACCAAGACCAATGATTTCTTTGCATGGTGCCGCTGGTGTAGATGCAGAGTTAATTTCAGTAGCTGCATGACGATATAATGTGTCATTAATTAATGTCGACTTACCCGAACCAGAAACCCCCGTAATGGCTGTCATTAAGCCAATCGGTATATCTATATCGACATTTTGCAGATTGTTACCCGAGGCACCTCGAATCTTTAATAAACGTTCAGCATCGATCTTTGTTCGCTGTTTGGGAATCTCAATGCGTTTCTTTCCGGATAAATATTGTCCGGTTAATGATGCAGGATTCGCAAGCACTTCTTTTGGTGAACCCTGGGCAATAATTTCACCACCATGGATACCGGCATAGGGCCCAATATCGACAACATGATCGGCCATCATAATGGCTTCTTCATCGTGTTCGACGACAATGACAGTATTACCAATATCACGAAGGTAAGTGAGTGTATTGAGTAGGCGAGTATTATCTCGTTGATGTAAACCGATTGAAGGTTCATCTAATACATACATAACACCAACAAGACCGGCACCAATCTGACTCGCTAGCCGAATACGTTGTGCTTCACCACCGGATAACGTGTGAGCACCACGACTCAGGTTAAGATAATCAAGACCAACATTAATTAAGAATTCGAGGCGTTGATTAATTTCCTTAACAATTTTTTCAGCAATTTTACCGCGTTTGCCAGGTAACGATAATTTTTTGAAAAAATCAGCAGCGGTATCAATTGGCATGGCAGATATTTGTGGCAAAGTTTCTTCATCGATATAAACATGACGTGCAGCACGATTAAGACGCGCACCATTACACTCAGGGCAAGGTTGCTGGTTCATGTATTTAGCAAGTTCTTCACGCACAACACTGGAATCGGTATCATGATAACGGCGCTGCATGTTTGGAATAATGCCTTCGAAGACATGTTCTTTTATTTTCTTGCCACCGCGATCATTATTGTAAGTAAATTTTATAATGTCATCGCCGCTGCCAAATAGAATAAGTTGTTGCACTTTTTCTTTGAGATCTTCAAAAGGCATGTCCATATCAAATTTATAATGCTGAGATAAGGACAGTAACATTTGATAGTAATAGACATTACGTCGATCCCAGCCACGTATCGCACCACCAGAGAGTGGTGCATCAGGTTGCACAACAACACGTTTAGGATCAAAAAATTCCTGAACACCTAAACCGTCACAGCCGGGACAAGCTCCCGCAGGATTATTAAAAGAGAAGATACGAGGCTCTAATTCAGTAAGTGAGTACCCACATTCTGGACAGGCAAACTTAGCAGAAAAAACCATTTCAGTTTTTTTATCATCGTCCATAAAAGCGACACGAAGTGAGCCATCTGAAAGTTTTAAGACGGTTTCAATCGAATCGGCGAGGCGGGTTTTAATATCGTCCCGGACTTTAAAGCGATCAACAACAGCCTCAATACTGTGTTTCTTTTTACGCTCGAGTTTTTCCTGTTGATCGAGTTCAACCACTTTTCCATCAACGCGGGCACGAATGAACCCTTCGGCTCGTAAGCGGTCAAAAACTTGTTCATGCTCACCTTTACGCTCATCAACCAAAGGTGCCAACAACATGAGTTTGGTACCTTCGGGTAATTCCAGAATATGGTCAACCATCTGGCTAATGGTTTGAGCATTTAAAATAATATTGTGATCGGGACAGCGAGGTTCACCGGCACGGGCGAACAATAACCGTAAATAATCATAAATCTCAGTAATGGTGCCCACGGTCGAGCGGGGATTGTGCGAGGTCGATTTTTGTTCAATAGAAATAGCAGGAGATAAGCCTTCAATATGATCAACATCGGGTTTTTCCATTACCGAAAGGAACTGACGTGCATAAGCCGATAATGATTCAACATAACGTCGCTGACCTTCGGCATAAATGGTATCGAAAGCGAGAGACGATTTACCTGAACCAGAAAGGCCAGTGATGACAATCAATTTGTCACGAGGTAAATCAATATCAATATTTTTTAAATTATGAGTGCGAGCACCCCGTATATGAATGGTATCCATCAAATTTTTCGTTTTTCTGTTTGTTTAAGTGGGCAACCTGCTAATATACGCGATTCCTATCTCGATAGGAAAAAATCTAATAATAAAAGATAGGATTTATACAGAATGTCGTTAAATCAGGAAAATATGACACCCATTGAAAAGCGTGTAGCCATGTCGCTTTCGACTATATATGCCTCACGCATGTTGGGATTATTTATGGTGTTGCCCGTTTTTGCGGTGTATGCCAAAGAGCTTGAAGGTTATTCTCCGACATTAGCTGGGCTTGCGATTGGTATTTATGGTTTGACCCAAGCTATTTTTCAGATTCCAATGGGGTTATTGTCCGATCGTATTGGGCGTAAGCCGGTCATTATTGGCGGTCTGATTGTATTTGCGATTGGCAGTATTGTTGCGGCAGAATCAAATACGATAATTGGCGTTATTATTGGCCGGGCACTACAAGGTTCAGGCGCGATTGCCAGTGCAATCATGGCACTAGCGGCTGATCTCACACGGGAAGAGCACCGCATTAAAGTGATGGCCTCAATTGGGATGAGTATAGGTTTATCTTTTGCTCTGGCACTGGTGCTTGGACCCATGCTTCATGGCTGGTTTGGTGTTGATGGCATTTTTTGGATTACCGCAATTCTGGCACTTGGCGGAATAATGGTGGCAAAATTTTTAGTACCAACACCGGTATTAAGTCGTTTTCATCGCGATGCAGGTGTTGAAATAAGCTGGTTTCGACAAGCTTTTTCCGATCCTCAATTATTACGTCTGGATACAGGCATCTTTATCCTGCATTTTATTTTGGTCAGTATGTTTATGGTGATGCCAGGGATTTTACGAGATAGCTTCGGTTTAGATCTGGAGCATCACTGGCATCTCTATTTACCTGTTTTATTTTTTGCGGTACTGACCATGATCCCCTTTATTATTCTGGCAGAGAAAAAACGCAAGATAAAACAAGTGCTTATCGGTGCAATAATCACTTTAGCCATTAGTCAGTTAGGTTTTTCCATGTTGTCAGACTCTTTGGTCGGCTTCACGATCATGTTATGGTTATTCTTTTCTGCGTTTAATTTATTGGAAGCCAGTATGCCGTCGTTAGTGGCTAAAATGGCACCGGCTGCGCACAAAGGCACCGCGATGGGGGCTTATTCCACGTCACAGTTTTTAGGTGTATTTTTGGGTGGATTAACCGGTGGAACGCTAAGTGAATTTTATGGCATATCCGGGGTTGCGGATTTTAATATCGTATTACTGATCATTTGGCTTGGCTTGGCGATAACAATGAAAAAGCCACATTTTCATACCAGCTACTTGCTTAATGTTGGTGAAGTGTCAGAAGCAGAAGCTCAAGAGATTATCAAAGGTTTGTCACAGGTTGCAGGTGTTGTTGATGCTACCGTTATTGCTGAAGATGGTGTTGCTTATCTCAAGATTGATATGCAAAAAGTCAATATGGATGAATTACATCAGTTCGCAGTGGCTGAAGATTAAAAGTGTATTAGAACATTAACTTTAAAATTAAGAATATAATAGTTTAGAAAATTGGAGAGAAGAGTATGGCTAGGGGTGTGAACAAAGTAATTTTAATTGGCAATTTGGGTCAAGATCCAGAAGTGAAATATATGCCAAATGGTAATGCTGTCGCGAACATTACAGTAGCAACGAGTGAAAGCTGGAAAGATAAAAATACGGGCGAGCAAGTTGATAAAACAGAATGGCACCGTGTTGTGTTTTTCCGTCGCCTAGCTGAAATTGTTGGCGAATACCTAAAGAAAGGTTCAAAAATTTATATTGAAGGCAAATTACAAACACGAAAGTGGCAAGATAAAAATGGCGCAGATCACTGGACAACAGAAGTGGTTGCCAGTGAAATGCAAATGTTAGATTCACGTGGCGGTGGTAGTAGTGACTTTAATCAAAGTCAGGGCGCTCCTCAGTCAGCACCTTCACAAGCTGCGCCTGCACCAATGAATAATGATTTTGACGATGACATTCCATTTTAAGGATTATGATTCAAAATAAGTTAATTGTTTTATAAATAATTAGATTATAAAAAGGCCCTGTTTTTCAGGGCTTTTTTATACTTGAGAAATTAGCCTTAATGATTTCGGCTAACCGAGAAATTCGCAAGAAAAATAAGCGCGTCTTTGTATTTTGACTCTGGCAGGAATTTGAGTGCGGCGATAGCGTGCTGTGCTTCATTTTTAGCGCAATCAGAGGTGTAATCAATTGCGCCGGAACTATGAATAACACCATGAATCTCATCGATTTTATCTAAACCGCCATTTTCGATGGCTTCACGAATCATTTTAGATTGTTCTTCTGTGCCATTTTGCATGGCATAAATAAGCGGTAGCGTTGGTTTGCCTTCCGCGAGGTCATCACCCAGATTTTTGCCCATGTCTTCGGCAGATGAGGTGTAATCGAGCACGTCGTCAATAAGTTGGAACGCGCAACCTAAATGCATGCCATATTTTGCCATGGCTTGTTGTTCTTCGGCTGGGCGGTCACAAAGTACTGCGCCAAGTTCAGAAGCTGCCTCAAATAATTTAGCGGTTTTATTGTGAATAACTTCAAGATACCGCACTTCTGTTGTGTCTGGATCATGGCAATTGAGTAATTGTAGTACTTCGCCTTCGGCAATGGTGTTAGTCGCCTTGGATAAAATGGACATAATTTGCATACGGTCGATTTCAACCATCATTTCAAAGGCGCGAGAATAAAGAAAGTCACCGACTAATACGCTAACTGCATTTCCCCATAAAGCATTGGCGGTATCTTCACCACGGCGTAAATCAGAGTTATCGACGACGTCGTCATGTAGTAGGGTGGCAGTGTGAATAAACTCAATAATTGCTGATAAATCAATATGTTGAGAGCCATCATAAGCAAGTGCTTTGGCGCTTAAAAGATGAATTATCGGGCGTAGGCGTTTGCCGCCACTGTTAATAATATGGTTACCGATCTGGTTAATGAGCACAACCTCAGAATGCAGGCGGGTCTCGATACAAGCATTGAGCTTGTCCATATCGTCAGCAATGAGCTGGTTAATTTCATCAATTGTCGTAATGGCCATGTTGTCTTGTCGTATTATAAATAGCAGGGTGCATGCTAGGGCTCAGCCTTATTGCTGTCAAGACGTCATTGCAGGCTTATAATGATAAAAATTAGCGGTAAATAGGTGAAATATCAGTAAAAATCCTTTGACCCACAGCAGGGGAACGGCTAAAATTCGCCTCCCTGTATTTGAGTAGATTAGCTGTTTTTAAATACATCAAGAGATTTAGAGATTTGAACGCGTTTTTGGCGTCCAAATACAAGCAAATATCATTAGATTTTGGAGAAAGACATGTACGCGGTAATCGAAACCGGTGGCAAACAATATAGAGTCACTGAAGGCCAGTATCTCAAAGTAGAAAAACTGGGTCTTGAAGAAGGTGCTTCACTCGAAATAGATAAAGTACTGATGGTTGCCAATGGCGATGATGTCAAAATCGGCGCACCTTACGTAGCGGGTGGTAAAGTCACTGCTAAAGTAAAAAGTGTTGGTCGCGGCAAAAAAATCCGCATCATCAAGTTCCGTCGCCGGAAGCACTCTCGTACAACACAAGGACACCGTCAGTCCTTTACAGAAATCGAAATTACTGGCATTTCTGCAGCGTAATTTAGAAAATCAAGAATTCAGAAAGATTGAGGTAATACAATGGCTCATAAGAAAGCAGGTGGTAGTACTAATAACGGACGCGATTCCGTATCCAAACGACTCGGCGTTAAGCGCTTCGGTGGTGAATCTGTATTAGCAGGTAACATTTTAATCCGTCAACGTGGTACTAAAGTACACCCGGGTAATAACGTTGGAATTGGTAAAGACGATACTCTTTTTGCAAAAGCAGACGGTGTTGTTCTTTTCCAAAAGAAAGGACCCAAAATGCGTTCATTTGTGAGTATCGTTCCTGCAGAATAGGCATACAGAACATACTAATATATAAATGCCCCGTCCTAGCAAAACTAGGTCGGGGTTTTTTGTTTAAGCTTCACGAATAACGAGAAGCTAGATAGCAGCGTCTACCCTCCATTTATAAAATATAATGTGGGGCACGACGAAAAATCCTCCTTAAAATGCTCACTTACTGATGTAAGCTGCGTTTTCCCGTCGGGTTTTTCCTTACTCTCTAACTTCTCGTTATCCGTGAAAAATGTGCTTAAAATGTAGGTCGGGCTTCAGCCCAATGCGTCGGCCTAAAGGCCGGCCTACAAAAGATCACAGAAAATAAATCGTTGGCACTTAGTCCGACTTACAGTGGTTTAAAATATGAAATTCGTTGATGAAGCGACAATTAAAGTAGAAGCAGGCAAGGGCGGTAACGGCATTGTCAGTTTTCGTCGTGAAAAATATATTGAGCTAGGTGGCCCTGACGGTGGTGACGGTGGTGATGGTGGCAGTGTATTTTTAATTGGCGATGTAAATTTAAATACGCTTGTCGATTTTCGTTATTCACGTCAATATAAAGCAGAGAATGGTGGTACGGGTGGTCGCCGTCGAATGACGGGTAAAGGTGGTGATGATCTTTACATTAAAGTCCCACTCGGCACGATAGTTTTTGATGAAGACACCGAAGAAGAAATTGGTGATGTAACTGAAGCCGATCAGGTTTTATGTGTTGCTCAGGGTGGTTTCCACGGTATTGGTAATGTGCGTTATAAAAGCAGTACCAACCGTGCACCTCGTCAGGCAAAACCAGGAACACCGGGTGAAGCACGAACACTAAGAATGGAATTAAAAGTGTTAGCTGATGTGGGATTGTTAGGATTACCCAATGCAGGTAAATCAACATTGATTAGTTCTGTTTCTGGCGCACGACCAAAAGTGGCGAATTATCCTTTTACAACACTTCATCCTAACCTTGGTGTTGTGAGTGTTGATGTTAGTCGTAGTTTTGTCATGGCGGATATTCCGGGTATTATCGAAGGTGCAGCAGAAGGTGCGGGTTTAGGTATTCAGTTTTTAAAACATGTATCCCGTACCCGTTTATTATTACATCTTGTTGATATAGCGCCGCCGGATGAAAGTGAAGATCCTCTTGAAGCAATTCGGATTATTGAAAAAGAAATGTTGAACTTTAGTCCTGAGCTTGCAAATTATGAACGTTGGTTAGTCATTAACAAAATTGATCTATTGCCCGAAGATGAACGTGATCAAGTTTGTGATGATTTAGTAAAACGATTAGATTGGAAGGGAAAAGTTTTTAAAATTTCTGCTGTTAGCAAACAAGGCACACAGGATCTTTGTTTTAATATTATGGATTATGTTGATGAACAGAAAGAACTTGCTTTAGCTGAAGCTGAAAATACAGATGATGCTGAAGTAAAAAAATAATAAGGTTTATATAAAAACATTATTGCTTTGAACCCGGCTATGAAACAGGGATAGTCAAATAAAGACCCGCAAGAAATTGCCATCCCTGGCTGCTCGACTACCACATCCTTGTGGCAGACGGTTTTATTTGACTATCACCATTCCATATCCTTACTCACGCCAGATACAAAAATATGTTCTGATTTTTAATATGCCATTAAGTAAATAAAAAACGTAATATAAATTATTATGACAAAACGACAACAAATAAAAAACACTAAACGCTGTGTCATAAAAATTGGCAGTGCATTGTTAACTAATGATGGTGCCGGCTTAAATATGGCAGGTATTGCTACGTGGGTCGAACAAATTTCTATATTGAGAAAAAGTGGCGTTGAAGTTGTTTTAGTTTCTTCCGGCGCTGTTGCTGAAGGCATGTGTCGTTTAGGGATGACACAACGTCCGGAATCTTTACATGAGTTACAAGCTGCGGCAGCGGTTGGACAAATGGGATTAATTCAATCCTATGAAAGTGCATTTACAAAATATGATTTACAAACCGCGCAAGTACTTTTAACACATGATGACTTATCAAATCGACAACGTTATTTAAATGCGCGTAATACAGTGCGTAGCTTACTTGATCTTGGGGTTGTTCCTATCATTAATGAAAATGATACGGTTGTTACGGATGAAATTCGCTTTGGTGATAATGATACATTAGCCGCGTTAGTTGCTAACTTAATAGAAGCTGATTATTTAATCATATTAACCGATCAAAATGGTTTGTTTGATAAAAATCCACGCGAGCATAAAGATGCTAAATTAATTTCTGAAGCATCAGCCAGTGATAACTCTTTAGCCGCAATGGCAGAAGGTGGCGTGGGTACATTTGGTCGAGGTGGTATGGCGACGAAAGTAAGTGCGGCAAAATTAGCGGCACGTTCTGGAACTTCAACGTTAATTGCTGCGGGCAATGAAAAAAATATTATTCAACGATTGTTTTCTGCAGAAGAAATCGGTTCGTTACTTTATGCAGAGAAAAATCCCGTTACAGCACGTAAACAATGGTTAGCAGGGCATTTACAAATTAAAGGACAGCTTGTGCTTGATAACGGAGCCGTTAAGAAGTTGTGTGAATCAGGCAGTAGTTTGTTAGCCGTTGGTGTGCGTGAAGTAAATGGTAATTTTAGTCGTGGTGAAATAGTGAGCTGTATGACAATGGATGGAAAGGAAATTGCTCGCGGCTTAGTGAATTATAATTCACACGATGCAGAAAAAATAAAAGGTAAAGCAAGTAGCGATATAGAATCTATTTTAGGTTATGTCGATAATGTGGAGTTAATTCACAGAGATAATCTTGTTCTGATTTAACAAAGTTTAAGCCATATTAATTTTTTGCATTCGTCGCCACAGAGTAGTGCGATCAATCCCAAGTAATTGCGCTGCCTGTGCTTTATTACCACCACATTGTTTTAGCGCTGCTTCAATATTCCTTCTGTCTTTATCTCCGGCTCTTCTTTCCGGCGTGACTGTTTGCTTATTCAATAAATCACCTTGCTGATAGTCACGAATATCCTGCGGTAAACTTTCAGGTTCAACTATCTCACCAGTTGTACATATAATGCCATGTTCAATGGCATTTTCCAGTTCACGAACATTACCGGGCCATGGATAGTCCATCATTAATCGCATCGCATCATTACTGCATTTAAGCTCGCTCGTGTTATAGCCGCGCAGTGATAAGCGCTGGCAAAAATGATCAATCAATACAGGAATATCACCCGGACGTTGTCTTAGTGAAGGGATGGTTAATGGAATAACGGCAAGTCGGTAAAATAAATCCGCACGGAACTCATCATTATTCACCATGTCTTTTAAATTTCGGTTTGAGGCTGAAATAATTCTTACATCTACTTTAATGGTTTTATCTGAACCCACCATTTCAAATTCCTGATCCTGGACTGCACGCAATAGTTTTGCTTGCAAATGTAATGGCATTTCGGTGATCTCATCTAAAAATAGTGTTCCTTTGTGAGCTGACTGGAAGCGGCCGGTGCGTTCATGGCTTGCACCGGTAAAAGCCCCTCTAATATGACCAAATAATTCAGATTCAATAAGCGACTCGGGAATTGCGGCACAGTTAACTTCCACAAAGGGCATGTGCGATCGATGACTATATCGATGAATCATTCTTGCGAGTTGTGTTTTACCTGTACCCGATTCTCCCTGAAGTAAAAGCGATGCGTTGGTGGGGGCAATTTGTTGAATTCGATTAAGAATTTCCAGCATGCGTGGATCATTCGTGGACATATCCTGAAGTGAATGATCAAATACGGCTTCAAGTCGTCGCTGTTCAGTTTTGTCCCGCACCATGATTAAGCGGAGACGTTCATTTTTAATGTTGGTATCAATCAAACCGCAGTGGAACTGTAAGTAGCGATGACTATCGTTAATCTCTACTTTGTGTTCAAAACGAACAAATTGTCCCGTTGGTCTGCCGGCAGCATCCATTTCACCGGCATCGATTGCAGCACGAAGCATGGCTTTTTGTAAGTTAAAACTACCAATATCACGAAGCCGGGTGACCGGTTCATTTTCCATACCAAATAACTGCATAGCAGACGGATTTTGGTAAATAACATTCCCGGATGGATCCGCAATAATTACACCTTCATCAATATATGAAACGATAGCTTCTAGAATTGGGGCAAGACTGTTTTCATCCATAACCTCGCTATCATGCCGTTTTTCAGTGGGTTGTTGCAAGTTATATTTGTTGCGCAACACGTTGCGCGGTCAAAATTACTTAATATTTCCATTTAAATCAAGTAGATAAGTATATTTTTCAATGTTGCATCTGGATTTAGGCTGCAACACGAAAAAATAATTACTATATAAATCAATGGCTTATCTTCTGGCACAGCTGTTGCTCTTAGTTTATGTAAGTTTAATAACACATGTGCTTTTTTGGTGAGGTTGATGGCGAATATATTTGCAACACAGTGGATGCAAAAACTGGTGGAAGAATGGAATAAAGAACCTGAGTTGGCCTCTGAGCTTTCAAATATTGGTTTTAATTCCACAATCGCTTATGGCTTTGATAATGAAGAGGATCCAAGAGGTGTTCTCGTCATCGAAAGAGGCAGAGCAGTATTAGGCACGTATTTTGACGATCAGGAATTTAACTGGGATTTACGCGCATCAAAAGAGAACTGGGAAAAGTGGTTCAACAAGCCCCCCGGCATGATGGCACTTGGAATGGCTTATACCTCAAGAGAATTAAAATTTATGAAAGGCGATTACACCGCAATGATAAAAGACCCAAGCATGGCTCGCCCATTTTTGAAAAGTTTTACCGTAATGGGGCGAGTGTAGAGATCGTGATTAGATATTCATTGATATGGAATAAAAATATGAAGCAAATAATTCATAAAAATAAGCGGAAAACAATTCTGGCTGTCGCGATGATTGGGTTGGGAATGAATTGGGCAGCCCCGTTACAAGCAGCATCATTTTCTTCAAATAGTTATAACCAGTTCAATAAAAATAAATCAAATTCTGCTGCAGTTAACCAGAATGCAATGGCGTATGCACAACAACCTCAAATTATTACAGTTTCAAATACGCAAACAGGAACCAGCATTGTTGTTGGTGGAACGGTTGTTCCTTTACGTGAAGTTACTTTAACAGCACAAGTTCCCGGAAGAATTGAATATTTAGCAGGTATAGAAGGTGACTGGTTTCAACCGGGACAAGTTATCGCTGCGATCGATGATGATGATTTACAAGCTAAACGCCGACAAGCAATAGCAAATATTAATGGACAGATGTCTGCGGTACAAAATGCACAAGTACAATACTCCCGTGAATTCTGGTCACCACAGTCACGTAACATCGGCAAGATGCCTGGTATGGCGTTACCTTCAATGTTTGATCAAATGTTTACTCGTCCGTTTGGTAGTGCGATGGGGATGGGAAATCCATTACTTGATCGTCAGGCCGATCTTTATTCACAAAATAGTCAGTTAGGTATGGCACGTAGTCGTCAGATAGGAGCAATTTCCCAGCTACAGGAAATTGATGCAAAGTTACGGGACAGTAAAGCCGTTGCACCTTTTAGCGGTGTCGTCGTTAAACGTTTAGTCGAAGTGGGTGACACAGTTCAACCGGGGCAGGCATTGTTTAAATTTGCTGATGCTCGTTACTTACAAATTAAAGTTGAAATACCTGCACGCTTAATGTCTGGCATACAGCAAGACATGGTGGTGCCTGCGGTGCTTGATATTGGTAGCACACGAATCAGTGCACGAGTTGCACAAATTTATCCCATGGCTGATACCCATCGCCATACCGTTACCGTTAAGTTTGATTTACCCGAAGGCATTCCGGGTGGACCAGGTATGTATGCTGAAGTCATGATTCCGGATGTAAATGCACCCATTAACATTTTGCCTGTGATTCCCAATTCTGCTGTGGTATGGCGTGGAAGTTTACCGGCGGTCTTTGTACTTAATCAAAAAAACAAATCTGAATTACGTTTGTTACGTTTAGGTGAATCCGTGGATAACGAGAACGTGACGGTTTTATCCGGAATTCGTACAGGTGAACGTATCTATGCACAACCTTCTGCCGGTATGGCATCAGGTTGGCAATCAGGTGTTACTCAACAAACACAGAAATGAAATCGACTAGATATTAAAAATGACTAAAGAAAATAATAATAAAATATCTGATGACGAATTGAATCCTGATTTGGGGATTGCGGGTCGCATTACCAAACAGTTTATTAATTCTCCGGTAACCCCCTTGTTAATGATGGCTTTTCTCGCGATTGGTTTATTGGGTTTATTTTTTACACCACGTCAGGAAGATCCAAAAATTTCCGTGCCCATGGTCGATATCTATGTGCAGTATGCCGGTGCATCTGCAAAACAGGTAACAAGTCTGGTAACGGATCCGCTTGGCAGGATCATGAGTGAAATACCTGGGGTAAGACATGTTTATTCTGCAACTCAACGTGGCGGTAGTGTCGTTACTGTGCGTTTTGAAGTAGGCGAAGATATGGGTGAATCAATTGTTAAGGTTCACGATAAAATTCAGTCAAATCTGGATTTAATGCCGCCCGGTGTCGCGATGCCGTTGGTTAAACCAGTCAGTATTGATGATGTTCCAACGGTCACAGTTACGCTCTGGTCGAAAGATGTTGATGATGGAAACTTACGCACGTTGGGTTTTGATGTTTTACAACGGTTAGAAGAAGTACCTAATACGGGAAAAGGATTTGTAGTTGGTGGTCGGGCAGAACAAATACGAATAGAAGTTAAACCTGAACGCTTAAGTGGTTACGACATTACACTTCCACAAATAGCACAAACGATTAAAACAGCAAATGCTGAAATACCTGCGGGCAATATTGAAAGCGGTAATCTGACTTATTCTATAATGACAGGTTCGTTCTTAACAAATGCTCAGGAAATTGCACGTCTTGTTGTTGGCGTGAGAAATGGTGAGCCGGTTTATCTTAGGGATGTTGCTTATGTTTATGATGGTCCAGAAGAAACAAAACAATATGTTACATTTGATAGTGGTTCTTCTTATGCTGCAGGAAAAAATATAGCAAATGCTGAGGCCGCCGTTACCATCGCGATTGCTAAAAAAATAGGCTCAAACGGTGTTAGTGTATCAAAAAATATTTTAAAACGTCTTGATGCCTTAAAAGGAAGCTTAATTCCTGACAATGTAAACATCGAAATAACACGTGATTATGGTAAGAGTGCAGATGAAAAAGTTAATGAACTGTTAACCGCTTTATTTGAAGCTGCAATTGCAGTAAGCATACTTTGTTTAATTGGTTTAGGTTTGCGTGCTGCTTCTGTTGTTATCGTTATTATTCCTATTGTTGTTCTAATTACAATCTGGGCTGCTTGGGTTATTGATTACACCATCGATCGGGTTAGCTTGTTTGCATTGGTCTTCTCAATTGGTATTTTAGTTGATGATGCAACGGTTGTTGTTGAAAATATTTTCAGGCGATGGCTGGAAGCAGGTAAAACATCTCTTAATATCGCTATTGATGCAGTACGTGAGGTGGGTAACCCAACAATACTTGCAACCTTAACTATTATTTCTGCAATGTTACCAATGGGATTTGTGAGTGGCTTAATGGGGCCTTACATGAGACCAATTCCTGTACTGGGGGCGGCAGCTATGTTTTTCTCGCTGATTGCGGCTTTTATTTTTGCACCCTGGTTTGCAATGCGAGTAAGGCCTCAGTTGTCTGCATTAAAAAAAGCAGAACAACGTGAAGAAAAAGTGAAAGAGTGGATTGGGCGGTTTTATAACCCATGTATGCGCCCGCTCTGTCAAAACAGAACGTATGGTCTGGTTTTCTTATATGGATTAATTGCCGCTACTTTTCTTGCGTGTTCACTTTTCTATTTTAATATTGTCACGGTAAAAATGTTGCCGTTTGATAACAAGTCGGAATTTAATGTTGTTATCAATATGCCTGAAGGTACCTCTCTTCCTGTTACTGCGAATGTTGCACAGCGGCTCGCAACTGAAATTAAATTAATTCCAGAAGTTACTTCGCTGCAAACGTATAGTGGTACTGCTTCGCCATTTAATTTTAATGGCATGGTACGGCATTATTTTTTACGCAAACAATCCTGGCAAGCTGACATACAGGTTATGTTGTTAGATAAAAATGTTCGTAAACGTAGTAGTCATCAACTTGCCGAATATACTCGACACTTATTAACGCCTATTGCAAAAGAAATGGGCGCGCTTATTCAAATTGTTGAAATGCCCCCTGGCCCGCCTGTATTACAATCTGTCGTTGCTGAAATTTACGGTCCGACAGACGAAGTACGTCGTCAAACAGCAAAAGATATGACAAAAATGTTTAAACAGGCAGAAGGCATTGTTGATGTTGATAATTATTTAAGTGAACCCCATGAGTACTGGCGTTTTATTGTAGATACAGAAAAAGCAGTGCGTCGGGGCATTTCTGTTGATGTAATAAATCAAAACTTAGCCATGGCAATGGGTGGATACAAGTTAGGTGACATCAAACGCAAAGTTGTACTTGAGCCAACCTTTATTGTTTTACAAATCCCATTATCTGTTCGTTCACAAATATCGCGTTTAAAGAATTTACCTATTATGAGTTCGGATGGTTCATTGGTTCCATTAGCTGAACTGGGTCACTTTGAAAAAGCGATTGAAGATGAAATTATTTATCATAAAGATTTACGCCAAATTGAATATGTTACTGGTGAAATGGAAGGTCGATTAGGCGCACCGATATATGGAATGTATAGCGTTGAAGATCAATTAGAAAAATATACAACGCCTGATGGTGCAACCATGACAGGAATGCCATGGGGACTGATTGGGCCACCTGAAAATGATAGTAAATCTGGTTTTGAGTGGTCAGGTGAATGGACGGTAACGTATGAAACGTTCAGAGATATGGGTGCGGCATTCATGGTGGCTTTGGTTCTTATCTATGGATTGATAGTTTGGGAATTTAAAAACTTTATCATTGCCGGTGTCATTATGGCACCTATTCCTTTAACACTTATTGGAATCATTCCTGGTCACTGGATTTTAGGTGCTGAGTTTACAGCAACCTCAATGATTGGTTTTATTGCGTTGGCAGGTATTATTGTTCGTAATTCTATTTTACTGGTCGAGTTTGTAAAAAATGAAGTTGCAGATGGTAAAGAGCTGGTTGATGCGGTTGTGTCTGCAGGACAAGTCAGAATGCGTCCTATCTTTATTACTGCATTGACCTTAATGGCAGGTGCAGCAGCTATTATTAATGATCCTATTTTTCAGGGCATGGCAGCAGGCCTACTTTTTGGTACGGGCGTCGCAACAGTTTTAACGCTTATCGTTATTCCTCTTGGCTGTATTAGTGCTGGAAAACAGTTTTACCTGATGAATGATCTACCTTTTCCTGAAAAGACAGAGTCAACTCCGGCTGATAGTACAGATACAGCGACGAAATCAAATGTATGGAACAAAGCGACTGTTCTAATTACATCTATATTAATTATCTTACGTGAAAAATTCACATTGCTATTTGAGTCAGCAAAAAAATGGCTTAATGATTTTAATTCTAAAAAACAAAGTGATGAGCCTGAGGTAGAAAATGAAAGTTCTCGAAATAAAAAATCTCGTTCAGAAGATAACGTTAAAAAAGCCAGTAAAAAGAAAGTAGTAAAGAAAGAATCAGGCACTATAAAAACAACAAGCAAACGCGCATCAAAGAAAAAACGTCGCGGTATAAAACTTAAAAACATAGATGATAAACAAGAGAAGCAAGATGATGAAAAAGAATAACCGGTTATATCAATACTTAATTATTCTATTAGCCTTAGGTAACACATCAATTGTGTTAGCTGCTGACAAAGACGCTGTTGCAGATAAAGAAAAAATTACTGTGATGCCGTCTGCACCTGCAGGGCCCTATCGTTCACAAAATACTGATGATAAGAATAGGCAAACTAAGAGTCATCAACAACCGTCGAAAATGATGTCGCAAACTCAAAGTGCGCAAGCATTACCTGCACCGCAACCGACGCCAACACCTCCACAGTTTGCACAACGACCACCGCAGCAAATGCAAAGACCACAGTTTGCACAACGACCACCGCAACCAATGCAAGCACAGCGGTTTGCACAACGACCACCGCAGCAAATGCAAGTACCGCGGTTTGCACAACGTCCACCGCAGCAAATGCAAGTACCGCGGTTTGCACAACGACCACCGCAGCAAATGCAAGTACCGCGGTTTGCACAACGTCCACCGCAGCAAATGCAAGTACCGCGGTTTGCACAACGACCACCGCAGCAAATGCAAAGACCACAGTTTGCACAACGACCACCGCAGCAAATGCAAAGACCACAGTTTGCACAACGACTACCGCAGCAAATGCAAAGACCACAGTTTGCACAACGACCACCGCAGCCAATGCAAGCACCGCGGTTTGCACAACGACCACCGCAGCAAATGCAAAGACCACCGGTACCGGAGTGGGTAAAAAATCCACCTTATGGTTCTAAGCCACCTGCCTGGGTGATCAATCCACCACGACAACCGGCTTATGGGTACGGTAATGGTAATCCTGCTCGGAATCGTTAAGTAGACTATGAGGGTAGAAAGATGATTAAGCGTGATGGAGTTAAAAAATGCATTTAACCTCTTTTAGTGTGTGTCGAGGAATATCGTTAAAGATAACAACAACATGTTTGTTGTTGCTGGTGATGAGTTATAGCCATTTTATTATGGCTGAATCGTTAACTTATTCACCTGATCAGTGGCCAAGACATTGGAATATGTTGATGAATAAAACGAGTTTACAAAATCGACTTACAGGTTACAGAGCAAATACTAACAAAGTAAATTCAGCACCTATGCGTAGTCCTGTTTGGGGGGGGGTACCTACAGCTAAACAGAAACCGAGGCGTACATTACGACCTGAATATAATACGAATGCATATATGCAAAATTATTATGATCGAAATTTTTATCAGGGAAATTATTATTCAGGGTTCGGTGGAGTTGGACTGGCAAATCCATATAACTCTCCGTTACTGGTACCGGGTTTACTGCCTGGATTAAGTGCACCGGGTATACCATTTGCTGGATATCCTTACCCTGGAGTTTCTCCATTTTATGGTGGGCTGCCTGTAATGGGAGGGTTTCCGGGAACAAGATATTTATGGTGAGACGATTTTATTAACTAAAATTATTTGTTAAAAATAAAAACCGTTTTATTTTTTAAGTCAAATACATGTGATTTAGAAAGACATAATTTTAATACAAATTTTAAAAAGGTTAGAAATATTTTAAGAACAGTGAGAACGAGAAAGTAACTTTAAATTCTTGTTTGTCTGTACAGGATAATTGATATGCCACTCGATATTAATTATTTATTGAAATGCAAAAGAGTGAAGGCGGTATGGGTTTCCATGCCAATGTTTGACCTTCGAAAACATGAGGGAGAAGGGAAATGAAAAATGTACGTAGATTAATGGGCATCATGGCGTTAGCTGCAGTTGTAGCATTACCATTTACAGCCGCTGAAGCATGGTGGGGTCCATTTGGTAATAACGGTTGGGGCAACAACAACAACGGTTGGGGCAACAACGGTAATGGTAACGGTTGGGGCAACAATGGCTGGGGCAACAATGGCAATGGCAGCGGTTGGGGCGACGGCAGTGGCTGGGGCAATGGTGACGGTAATATGTCATTCAGCATGGGCGGCAGTGGTCGAAGCAATATGCAAGGTCGCGGCAATGGTTATGGTAATGGCTATGGCAACGGCTATGGTAATGGTAATTACAATGGCGGTTATAACGGCTATGGAAATGGTGGTTATAACGGTTATAACAATGGTTACCAAGGTGCGCCAGGTTATTATGCGCCACCACCTCCACCACAGGGTTACTATGGTCGTCCATATTATGGTCCTGGGCAGGCACCAGCACCAACAGCACCAGCAAAATAAGCATAATTTCGGATTTGGGTTAAACAAATTTTGTTTAACCTGAATTCGAAACGCTTTACTTTAAAATATAACTTTATTAGATGGAGCAGTTGTTATGACGGCTTTAATTAGAGCAGGAATGCTTTTTTCAGGATGTTTTATTGCTTTTTCAGTAAATGCTTTCGAAATTGCTGCAGAGTTTTCAGCAGAAGCAGTACAAAGCATACCAGGACGTCAATCTACGAATGTGAAAATGTTCATAAGCAAAAAAGCAGTTCGTACAGAATCAATAATGAATGGTAATACGATTGTAGAGATCGTTTATCCAAAAGAAAAACGTCGGGTTTTATTAAATCAACCTCGAAAAACTTATATTGAACAAAAAGCGCAAACAAATAAATCACAAAAAGTAAAAAAATTGAAAAATTCTCCATGTGATGGTATTGCAAATGCGACATGTAAAAAATTAGGTGGTGAAAAAATTAATGGTCGTGATGCGAACAAATGGGAAATGAATGTTCAGAGAAACGGGCAAAATTTTAAAAGTTTACACTGGCTGGATAAAAAGCGTTATATGCCTTTAAGAGAACAATGGCATGACGGTACTGTTACTACAATGACCATGTTGGGCAAAGAAAAAGTGAATGGGCGTAATACTGAGAAATGGCAGCTTCATTCAATACGACCTAATGGTCAATTCATGGATTCACAGCAATGGTATGATACAAAATTAAAAATGGTTATTCGGGAAATGTTACCTGGTGGTTACGTCAGAGAGTTATGCAATATTAAGGTAGCAAGGCAAAATAAAAAATTGTTTAATATCCCTTCTGATTATAAAAAAGAAGAGATGCCTATGATGGCGCCGTCACAAAACAGGGTGCCAAATAGACAGCCACCGGCAAGAATGAATTCACGAAACACTAATCAGCGAATGATCAATCAGGGCAGCCACCGGTGATATTGTGATTACAGTTATTGCAAATTTAAAAGGTGGATCGGGTAAAAGTACAGTTACTTTCAACCTGGGTCTTTGGTTACAAATGAAAGGCCAGCCTGTTGTTGCTTATGATCTTGATCCGCAGCAAACATTAACGGATGTTGCTGAAGTGCGGAGAGAAGAAGGCTATGCACCACCATTACAGGTTAATCAGCCACGAGAAAGTTTACTGGATGATATGCAATATCACCCACAACAAACTCAGGTGCTTGTTGATGTTGGTGCATCAAACATGAATGCGATGAAGCAGGCTCTTTCAGTTGCTGATCGAATTATTATCCCTGTACCACCGAGTCAACCGGATGTCTGGGCAACACAACGATTTTTAAATATTTTTAGCGGTTTAGAAAATAACAAAAGTCCGGAAATGAGAGTTTTTGTAAATCGTGCAGACACACATAAAGCGATTAAAGAATCAGATGAAACAGAAGAAATTTTAGATCAACTTCCCGGGGTGACATTAATACCGCAACGGTTATATCAAAGAACAGTTTATCGTCGTTCATTAAGTGAAGGGATGTCGATATTTGAAATATCAAAACGTAGCAAAGCAGTTGATGAGTTTAATTGTTTGGCAGGGATACTCTATCCCAATTTAGAAAATTTAAAGGCTGACTAGCTTAAGGATACAAATATGAAATTTTTACGGCATATTTTAAGTCATTTATTTTTAATTACTTTTTTACTTGCAGTGGTTTCTGTGTTCTATTATCGAACATTACTTTTACCAGCTGAAGTGGTCGGTAAAATTGATGGCTATGTAAATGATATATACCCGCCAGCAGTAAAGTTTGCGTCTAAAAGAGATTATTTCTGGTCAATTAGAGGTGAACGCATTGTCTCATTTGATGATTTAAATTTCTTTGGAAAAAAGGATGACGTAAAAGTTGATGCTGTTGCGGTAGTCGAGATAAAAAATATACAGCAAGAAAAAGTTAAATCAGAAAAACCCACAGAAATCGTTGCTGTAGAACAGGACAAAACCGTTGTTGAAACTAAAGTAGTTCCAAATCCTGTTGAGGATGATGTTGCCACTCTACCCGTTGAAGTTAAAGATAGCGATGCCAGTTCAGAACGAGACATATTAATCTCAGCAAGAAATGCATTTAATCAGGGTGAAATAAATAAATCAGAAATTTTATATATAGAATTAACTCAGCTTGAACAGGATAATCCTGATGCATTTGGTGAGTTAGGAAATGTTTACTATTCGCAAGGAAAATGGGAGCAAGCAGGTCAAGCCTATTACGATGCTGCTGATCGGCTAATGGCGGATGGAAATTATGAGCAGGTAACTTATCTGCAGCAGGTTATTAAAGGTTTAAGTCCAGAATATGCAGAAAAACTTTCTCAACGTATGTTGCGAAAATAATAATCATATATAAAGTTTTTAGAATGAGGAAGTGAAATGAGTAACAGCAATGAAAAGCAGAGCCAAAGCGATGCTGAAGAGCCTGCAAGTGAGTTTGAAAATAATTCTCAACAAAAGAATAGCGATGATGGCAATGTGGAAGTAAATGAAAAAAGAATTGAAGATTGTATTGGTCAGAGTCTGGATCAACTCGCTAATGGCTTTACTGCAAGTGCACGACGATGGGAAATGATTGTATACCCTTCATTGGTAGCATTTATTATTTTAGCTGGATATGGTTTTTTTCTTATTTACAGTTTAACGAAGGATGTTCATTTGGTTGTTGAAGATATGCATAAAATAACGACAAGCATGGAAAGAATAGTGGTTAATATGGATACTGTGTCAAAAAATATGGTGGTGATGACACATACAGTAGATGACCAGTCTGCCAGCATGCGAGAAATGGTGTATCACGTTCGTGGTATGAATATGTCAATGAATCAAATGCGTTACGATATGTCGAATGTAAGTCGGCCCATGAACTTTATGAATGATTTTTTACCGTGGTAATTATATTTAAGTAATTATAAGTTATAGGGGGAATTTAAAATGAGTGATGAAATTAAAAAAGATGAGACTGCTGAAAAAGAGTCAACAGATAAACCCAAAGCTGTTAAGAAAACAGCAGCAGCTAAAAAAGAAAAGGTCAGTGCTAAGCCAGACACAGAGCAAGGTGAGGCGAATAATAAAATCATTGAAAAGCTAAAAGCCATGGGCGTTATGGCCGGTGGAAAAAAGAATGATGATGTTAAATCGTCAGATAAAAATGGATTTCCAGTTGTATTTGTTGTGAGTGTAGTGGCTGTAATTGCCGTTGGTTATTTTGTCTGGATGTTAAATGAAAGTGTTGAAGATAATCACGTTGCTTCAACCCTGAATACTGTTCAACCTGTTGCTCAGCGTATGCCACAATATAATAATCAGAATAATGATCCTTATTCTCATTATAATCGTGAACTTCAGCAACGGATGCAGGCGCAACAGGAACAATATAATAAATGGGTACAACAGCAACAACAAAAAAGACAACAGCGCATACAACAACAAAAACAGAGGTATGAGCAACAACAACAGCAATATGCCAAACAACGTGCTGAACAACAGAAATGGATGGAACAACAACAAAAAGCTCAGCAACAGCAAAAATGGGCACAACAACAACCCCAACAACAATATCCACAGCAACAGTATCGGGGGCAGCAACAACAGCCTTATGCAGGTTATCAGGGGCAAGGTGCGCCGGCTCCTTACAATTATGCTCCAGGCTATCAACGACCTGCTCCCTATTACGGACCTCAATATTAAGTTTATTAAATATTTTTTTGTGAGGATGATATGAATATTATTAAAAATGGACTTACGCTTATTGGTGCTCTTTCTATTGCCGCTATATTGTGGGGGCTCTATTTGATTGAACCGGTATATCATCGTTTTAGTAGCTTTGATGATAAGGCATTTGAAACTTACCAGTCATTAGTTAAAAATATTTTAGAAACAGGTAATGCTGCAGAGGCCACAGTATGGAAAATGCAGGTGGATGATGGTTTAAAGGCTGCTGAAGTTGAAGAGGTTATGAGATTTGTTGCCAATGAACACAATATAAAAAATGTTGGCGAGTTACCTCTTTATAAACAGGTTGAAGCCAGTACTGGAAAGCCTTTTCGTTTTATGAAAATCTATATGTTTTGTAATGCGCTGACAGCAGCAAAAATGGTGCGGTATAGTGATGCGTTTTCAGCTTATTTACCTTGTCGAGTGGCTTTGCTTGAAGATAAAACAGGTAAGCTCTGGTTGTATTCACTTAATATGGATTTAATGATTTATGGTGGCACACCTTTACCGGATGAGTTGAAGAAAGAAGCATTAAACGTCAAAAAAATTATTCTTGATATTATGAAACGTGGTGCAAGTGGTGAATTTTAATTTAGGTGAGTTTTATGTCGACTACAAACGATAAAAATTTAATGACAAGTGGTCAGGTAAAGAAACAGTTAAAATCAATACAGACTGATAAGCCTGATATTAAACATCGATTGCTTGATCTTATTGAGCAATTTCAATGTCTGGATCATATTGCACAATCTATTGGATTGGTAAAAGAAGGTTTCTCTTTTGTAAATCGTGTTTCATGGAAATCTGTTTTATCTAGTTTAGAAAAAAATGAAAATACGTCAGAAGATATTAAGCTGAATGATATTGTTGAAACTATTTCACAATCAACACAGCAATTAGAAAAAGAGTTAGTCCCTAAACTACAAAAAATACGTAATAACTGGATGCTTGAAGTTCTTTTAATTGAGTTTGTCTTTTTAGGGGGATTAACGTTAGTTATAGCTGGTGTAACTCACTCACAAGGGTTATGGAACTGGTCAAATTTCTCAATTTCATTGCAACCTTTTTTATATGAGCGCCCTGTATTTAGTTTATTGTCAGGAATAATATTACTGGTTGCTTTTGTCATGTTCCATTTTAATATTCGACGTTTCGTTGCAAAACAGGTTGTTAAAAAAATCAACAGAAAATTTTCAGAATTCGATCTTGCAGCGGCGTTTCTCAAAAATACACGTATCCAGCACAGTATTTTTCGACCCAATATTATTGGCTGGGGCTGGTTAAGTCGAAAATGTTTATTAAAAAGGTAGCTATTGCGTAATACCGTTCACTTAAGATGTTATATGATTTCTGTAGGTTCGAATTCATTCGAACGCGGTGCCAATATCAACCTCTGAGGCGTCATTTACCTCTGCGTGCGAATGCACCGTTTAATGAGATCCTTGTCATCACGGTATAAGTACATCCATGTACAAAATTTCGCACCTACAATTTCTTAACTGATCGGCATTAAGCTATTGCGTAAATTATTTTTCGTCTGAAAAAACAAAGCATAAAAAAAGCCGCTTCATATTGAAGCGGCTTTTTTGTAAACGCTATGAAAGCGTCAAATTACATTGCGTGAACACGAGTGTTCAAACGATTTTTATAACGTGCCGCTTTATTCTTGTGAATTAAGCCTTTGCTGCTAGTCTTGTCGATAACAGAAACCGCAGCATTATAAGCTGTTGTTGCTTCATCTTTATTGCCAGCAGAAATTGCAGCCAATACTTTCTTAAGTGAAGTACGGAACATTGCACGGTAGCCTGCATTGCGTTGACGATGAGTTTCCGCCTGACGGGCACGTTTTTTTGATTGCGCTGTATTAGCCAAAGTAAGTCTCCTGACTCAAATCTGATACTGGAAAGCCGCGTATTTTGTCGATTTTGCCCCCGTTTGTCAATGCTAATGTTGGTTTAATCTGTATTTATCTTCGCTAAGCTGAGGTTTGGAATTACATTAATTCCATACCCTCACTTCTGCAGTTCCTGTGGTATGATTCCACTAATAAATCAAGAAAAAACAGTGGCTTACACGATTAGTTGCCATTTAATTCGTTCAAAGTACAGAGATTCAATGGGATTATTAAGATCAACAGCAGTTGTTAGCAGCATGACCATGGTGTCGCGGGTCTTCGGATTACTGCGCGATATGGTTTTTACCCGTTATTTTGGTGTAGATGCCGGAACCGATGCTTTTTTGGTTGCTTTTAAAATCCCAAATTTTTTACGGCGTTTATTTGCCGAGGGAGCTTTTTCACAGGCTTTTGTTCCGGTTTTAAGTGGTGTCAAAGCGGAAGAGGGTGACGAAGCGGTCTCTGATCTCGTGCGCCACACCTTGGGAACACTTGCGGGCATTCTATTTATAATGACTGTCGTCGCAGCCATTGCATCACCTATTTTGGTCATGATTTTTGCTCCTGGATTCATTGATCAGCCGGAAAAATTCGATTTAACCGCCGAAATGCTGAGAATTACCTTTCCTTATATATTATTCATGTCACTCACAGCGCTATCCGCAGGTATTCTAAATAGTTATGGCCATTTTGCCGTGCCGGCATTTACACCAGTATTGCTCAATTTGAGCTTGATTGCTGCGGCAATTTGGCTGGCACCTCTCATGGATGTCCCCATCATGGCGCTAGCGTGGGGTGTTTTTATTGCCGGTTTAGCTCAGCTTGCTTTCCAAATTCCTTTTATTTTAAAACTGGGCTTATTACGTTGGCCGCGTTGGGGATGGAAACACAGTGGGGTGCGGCATATTTTAAAACTGATGATCCCGGGGATTTTTGGATCATCGGTGATGCAAATTAATCTATTGCTGGATACCGTTATTGCCTCGTTTTTGGTGAGTGGCAGTGTAACCTGGCTTTATTTATCTGATCGCATGGTGGAATTACCGCTGGGAATATTTGGTATTGCTCTCGCCACCGTGATTTTACCTAACCTATCGCAAAAACATGCAGCGGGTGATCCAGATGCTTTTTCACACATGCTGGACTGGGCGTTGCGATGGGTATTGGTGATTGCTTTACCCGCTAGCGTTGCATTAGCCGTTTTAGCCGGGCCAATATTGAGTACGTTGTTTCTCTATGGCGACTTTAAACCGCACGATGTGGAAATGGCTGCGATAAGTCTTTTAGTTTATAGCGCGGGTTTAATTGGTTTTATTTTGGTGAAAGTCTTAGCCCCCGGTTATTTTGCCCGTCAGGATACAAAAACACCGGTTAAAGTTGGTTTAATCGCCATGTTTGCAAATATGTTGATGAATATTCTTTTTGTTGTCCCTATGCTTAAACTGGGTTGGCCGGCACCTCATGCAGGACTTGCATTAGCAACAACACTCTCATCATTTATTAATGCTGGATTGTTGTTTTTGGGGTTGAAAAAGGCAGGCGTGTATTCACCTCAATCAGGTTGGATGAAGTTGTTTTTCCAAACTTTCTTTGCCGCTAGTGTGATGGCAGGTGTTATATTTACAGTTTCTGGCGATCTGTCCTATTGGATTAATGCAACAGCCACTCAGCGAATTTTGCGGATGAGCTGGATTATTCCACTGGGCGCGGTGACTTATTTTGCCGTTTTACGGATAAGCGGAGTACGTTTTAAGAAGTTGCTGCGACCAAAGCAAAGTGGGATTTAAATATTCTTCATTTCAGTCAGGTAAAAAGAGTTAAAAGACCGTCATTCCGGCCAAGCAAAGCGCGAGCCGGAATCCATGTTTAAACCACTGGATTCCCGCTAAAGGCACGCGGGAATGACGAGCAAAGCTTAGATCGTCATTCCGGAAAATTCGATAGAATTTATCCGGAATCTAAAGTTTAAACCACTGGATTCCCGCTAAGAGCATGCGGGAATGACGAGTATTCTTTCAAGCAGAATTAATGAAGATTCAAGTATAGACCGATAAAATAACATTATTTCGCTCAAAACAAGGTAGGTAGCGACCGCTATCTGGCCAAGTAAAGCGCGAACCAGAATCTAAGCATAATGACTGGATTCCCGCTAAGAGCACGCGGGAATGACAAAGATTTTTTTAAGCAGAATTAATGAACAAGCAAAGACAGCTTAAAAGTTAGATTAAGTTATCCCTTTGTTTTTGATATACTTTCGCTCCTTTTAATTTAATAACCAGGCATTATGGAACTGATTCGCGGCTTACAGAATATTCGCTCAAAACATCATGCTTGTGTCGCGACCATTGGCAATTTTGATGGTGTGCATCTTGGGCACCAGGCGGTATTAGGGCAGCTGGCAGAAAAGGCGGCAGAGCTGTGTTTGCCGACGGTATTGATCACCTTTGAACCGCAACCGATGGAATATTTCGCGCCAGATAAAGTGCCTGCACGTTTAACCCGTTTTCGTGAGAAAATATTGGCCTTGCAGCGTTATTCGGTTAATCGGGTCTGCTGTTTGTCTTTTAATAATAAATTAGCAAATTTAACCGCACAGGCATTCATTGAGCAAGTACTGGTCGGGAAGTTAGGTGTAAAATACCTTGTTGTGGGTGATGATTTTCGTTTTGGCTTGAATCGAACAGGAACATTCGAAACGCTGGTAGATGCCGGGAAAAAATATGGCTTTCAGGTCGTTAGTATGCATACTTTTGAAATCGATGCTGAGCGAGTAAGCAGTACCCGAATTCGAGTTGCCCTGGAAAAAGGGAATATGTCGAATGCGGAAAAATTATTAGGTCGACGTTATCGAATGAGTGGTCGCGTTGCGCATGGTGAAAAGTTGGGGCGTGAATTAGGTTTCCCGACGGCAAACATTCATTTGCATCGACACGCTTCACCTCTACAAGGCATTTTTGTTGTTGAAGTCTTTGGGCTGGATGAAGAACCTTTACAAGGCGTCGCAAGTGTTGGCACAAGACCAACAGTCAATGAAACAAAAGCATTACTTGAAGTCTTTTTATTCGACTTCGATCAGGATATTTACGGACGACATATTCAGGTAAGTTTTTTAAAGAAACTGCGTGACGAAAAAAAATTTGATTCACTGGACGAATTAAAAATACAAATACAACGGGATGTTGAACAGGCGCAGGCATATTTTGCTGCATAAAATGATAAACGAAAACTTAAAGAAAATTAATCGTGGCTGACTATAAAGATACCTTAAATTTACCGCAAACCAAATTTCCCATGAAAGGAAACCTTGCGCAACGTGAACCCGGTTTTTTAAAAGACTGGTATGAGATGGATTTGTACGGAAAAATTCGTACTCTCTGTAAAGAAGAAAACCGTCCTTTGTTTATGCTTCACGATGGCCCTCCGTATGCAAACGGTGACATTCATATTGGTCATGCAGTCAATAAAGTTTTAAAAGATATTATTATCAAATCTAAAACCTTAAGTGGCTTTGATGCGCCTTATATTCCGGGCTGGGATTGCCATGGTCTGCCAATTGAACTCATGGTTGAGAAAAAAATTGGTAAGGCAGGTGTTAAAGTTTCACATAGTGAATTTCGTGATGCCTGTCGTAAGTATGCTGCGAAACAAGTTGATGGTCAGCGTGAAGATTTTAAACGCTTAGGTATCTTAGGTGAGTGGGATAAACCTTATCTAACAAGTGACTTTAAATTTGAAGCCGGTATTGTTCGTTCACTCGGCATGATCATTAAAAATGGTCACCTGCACAAAGGTTCTAAACCGGTGCATTGGTGTGTTGACTGTGGTTCGTCTTTAGCAGAAGCCGAAGTGGAGTATGAAGATAAAAATTCGCCAGCCATTGATGTGCGTTTTGAAATTTTAAACGAAGAAGCCTTAATGGCACGTTGCAGTAATGTAGAGGTTGGCTCTGATAAAAACACCACGGGTTCGGGGCCAATCTCAATTGTTATCTGGACAACCACACCCTGGACATTACCTGCTAACCAGGCCGTTGCCGTTAATCCTGAATTCGAATATGCCGTTGTACAATGTGACGGCGTCGGTGCGCATGTGCCTGAACGTTTAATTATTGCGCAAGATTTATTATCTGATGTGATGGCACGTTATGATGTTTCCGATTATCGCGTTGTCGCATATTGTAAAGGTTCTGATCTTGAAGAACTAAAAGTTCAACATCCATTTTATGATCGTGAAGTGCCCATCATTCTTGGTAACCATGTCACATTAGATGCCGGTACCGGTGCGGTACATACTGCGCCTGGGCATGGACAAGAAGATTATGTTGTCGGACAAAAATATCATTTAAAGGTCTATAACCCGGTTGATACCAATGGTAAGTTTTTAGAAGGCACGCCTTTATTTGAAGGACAACATGTCTTTAAAGCAAACGATAGTGTGATTGAAGTGCTAAAGGCAAAAAGTAAACTGGTAAAAGAAGAAATGATTCGTCATAGCTATCCACATTGCTGGCGTCATAAGAGCCCAATCATTTTCCGTGCGACGCCGCAGTGGTTTATCAGCATGGAACAAAATAATTTACGTAAAGATTGTATCACGGCAATCAAAGAAACCAAGTGGATGCCAGGCTGGGGTGAAGCTCGCATTATTGGTATGGTTGAGAATAGTCCTGACTGGTGTATTTCACGTCAACGTAGTTGGGGTGTGCCGATTCCATTATTTGTAAATAAAAAGTCTGGAAAGCTGCATCCAGATACAGATGCATTGTTGGATAAAGTTGCCTCTCAAATTGAAGAACATGGGGTGAATGTCTGGTTTGAGTCAGACATTGAATCTTATCTTGGTAGCGATGCAGGCGATTATGAAAAAGCACAGGACATTTTAGATGTCTGGTTTGATTCAGGTGTATCACACAATGTTGTATTAAATGAGCGTGAAGGATTATCGGATTATCCTGTGGCAGATTTATATCTTGAAGGTTCAGATCAACATCGTGGTTGGTTCCAGTCATCTTTAAAAACATCGATTGCCATGTTTGGACAACCACCCTATAAATCAGTGTTAACACATGGTTTTACTGTTGACGCTAAAGGACAGAAAATGTCCAAATCACAAAGGAATGTAGTGGCACCACGAAAATTTGTTAATAATTTAGGTGCTGATATTCTTCGTTTATGGGTCGCATCTACGGATTACAGTGGTGAAATGACAGTATCCGATGAAAATTTTAAACGTGCCGCGGATGCGTATCGTCGTATACGTAATACAGCGCGTTTTCTTTTATCGAACTTAAGCGGTTTTGATCCTGCGAAAGATATGTTACCTGCGGATCAAATGTTGTCGTTAGATAAGTGGGCAGTAGAAACAACTAAACAGTTACAAACTGAAATTGTAAATACCTATGGTACTTATGAATTTCATCAAATCTATCAGCAGTTACATAACTTCTGTACGGGTGAAATGGGCAGTTTCTATCTCGATATTATTAAAGACCGACAATACACCACTAAAGAAAACAGCGTTGCACGCCGTTCATGTCAAACGGCGATCTATCACATCATGGAAGCCATGGTTCGCTGGTTAGCGCCCATTTGTAGTTTTACTGCCGATGAACTTTGGGCACATATGCCGGGTGATCGTAATGACTCTGTATTACTTAATAGGTGGTATGAATTACCAACGATGTATAGTGATGAGAAAACCGCAAAAGATGCAATTACCTTCTGGAAGCAAGTGACTGAAGTTCGTGAAAGTGTAAATAAAGAACTCGAAGCATTACGTGTGGCAGGTGAAATTGGTTCAGGCTTAGCAGCAAACGTAGAAGTATATTGCGGTCGTGAAATTTTCGATGTATTAAACACATTAGAAGATGAGTTACGTTTTGTATTTATTACTTCTGATGCAAAGCTCTATCTTGCCGGTGAGCCACCTGCTGATGCACAGCATTATAAATTATCCTCCGATGATGAAATTTGGGTTGCGGTGTCTGCATCAGAATATGAAAAATGCGCACGTTGCTGGCATCACCGTGAAGATGTGGGTAAAGATAAAAAGCATCCTGAACTTTGTGGCCGTTGTATTGAAAATATTGATGGTGATGGTGAAGAACGACTGCACGCATAATTTTAACTTATGTAGGTCAGACTTTAGTCTGACGCAAAACTAATTGGTAAAAAAAGTTTAGGGTATACCTAAAAGTGTTGTCCAAATAAATTCGAGTCTGCATAAAACAGGAAAATATAAATGTTAAAATGGATATGGGTAACTGCTGTTGTTGTGATATTAGATCAATTCACAAAATACATTGCCAGCAGTTCAATGGATTTGTATCAACAGATTGCAGTTCTACCTATGTTTAACTGGACGTTAATGCATAATCCCGGTGCAGCATTTAGTTTTTTAGCAAATGAACCAGGCTGGCAACGATGGTTTTTTGCCACCATAGCGTTAGTGGTTTGTGTTGTGATCGTTCTATGGATTAAAAAATTAAAGCATCATGAAAAATGGCAGGCGATTGCGCTTGCAATGATATTAGGCGGTGCGATTGGAAATGTCATTGATCGGATCTGGTTAGGCTATGTTGTTGATTTTATTCAGGTGTATTACCAACAATGGTACTGGCCCGCATTTAATATAGCGGATTCCGCAATCTTCATTGGAGTTGCGATGCTTATCCTTGATAGCATTCGTGAATATCGTACAGAAAAATAAACAGGTTAACAAAAATGGGTGATGTAGAAGTTTTAACAATAGGTGCCGGTTGCGAAGTAACGATGCATTTTACTTTAGCGCTTGAAGACGGTACGGTGGCAGATGCTTCCGTTGACGGTGAACCTATGAACTTTACCATGGGCGATGGCACCATGATTGAAGGTTTGGAAATGGTTTTATATGGTTTAAAGGCGGGTGATAAACAAAGTTTATCTATCGAACCACGTGATACATTTGGTTTTGCTGATGACGAAAATATCCATACCATCGCGCGCACAGAATTTTCTGATGATTTAAATATTGAAGAAGGCATGATCATTGGTTTTAGCACACCTTCAGGTGATGAAATTCCGGGTGCAATCATGGAAATCAAAGATGATGAAGTTAAAGTTGATTTTAATCATCCTCTCGCCGGTCATGAAGTTGTCTTTAGTGTAGAAATTGTTGATATTAAACCCGCACAGCAATAATTACATGCTGTACATATCGTCATTCCGGCTTAGAGCCTGCCGGGATGACGTGTTTTTTAATAGGTAATCATTAACTATGTCAGATTTAAGTGCAAATAATAAAGAAGTCCTGCTTGCTAATCCACGTGGTTTTTGTGCTGGTGTTGATCGTGCCATTGATATTGTTGAGCGGGCATTAGAGTTATTTGGCGCACCCATTTACGTTCGGCATGAAGTTGTGCATAACAAGTTTGTGGTGGATGGGTTGCGTGATAAAGGTGCTGTTTTTGTTGAAGAACTCAATGAAGTCCCGGATGATGCAACCGTTATATTCAGTGCGCATGGTGTATCACAGGCTGTGCGAAAAGAAGCCGATAAACGAAATCTAAAAGTCTTCGATGCTACTTGTCCTCTGGTGACAAAAGTTCACATGGAAGTTAGCCGTTACAGTAAGTCCGGTCATGAATGCATTTTAATTGGCCATGTAGGTCATCCAGAAGTAGAAGGCACAATGGGGCAGTTTGATGAAAGTAACGGCGGCCATATGTACCTGATTGAAGATATTGATGATGTCAATGATTTAGTCATTAACGACCCTGATCATCTTTCATATGTAACACAAACCACATTATCAATGGATGATACCGCCGGTGTAATTGATGCACTACGTAAACGCTTTCCAAATATCCATGGCCCGAAAAAAGATGATATTTGTTATGCAACACAAAACCGTCAGGATGCGGTTAAAAATTTAGCCAAAGAATCCGATCTTGTTCTTGTTGTCGGTTCACCTAATAGCTCAAATTCAAATCGTTTAAAAGAAGTTGCTGAGCGAATTGGTACAGAAGCATATTTAATAGATAACGAAACGGAAATTAAGCCAGGCTGGTTAAATGGAAAAGAAAAAATTGGACTAACCGCCGGCGCATCTGCGCCGGCTGAGTTAGTTGAAAATGTTATTGAGAAATTAAGAGAGTGGGGAGTTAAAACAATCACAAACCAGAATGGCAAAGAAGAAAATATTGTTTTTTCTTTGCCTAAAGATTTAGTGAAAAAGTAATAGTTGCTTCTTTTTTTTGATACTAGTTTAGTGATATGAGTTCATAAATTTAATTGCGGCTGGATAACCTTTTGTTTTTGCTGACTCGATTAAACTAACACCTTTTTTTCTGTTTGATTCTGTCTTTTTTACTCCTGCACCTTCTTCATACATTACACCCATGTAATATTCTGCGCAGGCTTCTCCTTTTTTGACTAAAGGAGCTAGAATAGTTTTAGCACTATGGTATTGGCCCTTTTTATAAAAAAAAGTGGCTTGTTCACAGCTATCAGTATCTGCAAATGATGAAATACTTATAAGCAACATACTTACTGTTATTAAAGAAATTAAAATTTTCATTGTCGTAACCCTCATATAATCCTATTTGCTCCAGCAACGATTTACGTTTGTTGCTGTGCCTGTATAACCTTTTTGTCCAAGGTGAGTTAATGTTAAATCACCACATTCATTATCATCTGCTTGTGCACCTTTTCGGGTTGCTTTCAGGGCAAATGTATCAACTGTTAATGTGGTAGCGCTGATCGTATAGTAATCATGTTTTGGATCTGACGTAGTAGTAAAAGCACAGTTGTTGTTGTTTTTATCAATATAACCTCCAACATCAGAGTGACAGCGTTGTAACTCATTGCTTGCCTTTAACAGCGCACTTATACCAATACTACGACGGTTTTTCAGACTTTGTCGCTCAAATGCGGGCCATGCAACAGCAGCGAGTATTCCGATTATGGCGACAGTAATTATCAGCTCAATTAATGTAAGACCATTTTGCTTCATAATATTTTTTCTCGTTTTAATCTTAAGTTTACCAAGAGTTAGTTGTCTTCAAATAATTCTTTCCATGACATACGACCTTCACGTTGGTTCTTGCCAATATTTACTTTACGTTTCTGGATGTTGCCTGCAGAGTCAGGTGTATATTGGTTATCACCAAGGAAAGTCGATTCAGCAGGAATCGCAAAGACTTTTTGTCCTACCGGGTTATCGCCACCTTGTTGGTCAAGCGCATTAAATAAACCATCATTATTCAAGTCAAAGACAGGTTTAAGTGGTATACCTCCATTTTCAAGGTTAACAGACATCAGCCACCCGTCACCACCAGCATAGCACTTACGATCATCTGGAATAACAGTATTAAAGAACAGTGTGTTGCTCCTGATTTTAGGATTTACAACCATGCGCTCACGGCTAGTTGGCAAATCAATTAACCAACCATTGTCTGAAATTGCCATAGTTTGTTGTGGAGACTGTATTCGGCGAATAACTCCTGAGCATCCCGCAACTGAACAAGCTTCTTCTATAACTACCTGTACATCAAACTTATCAGCATTTGTTCGTGGGTTGAGTCCATAATCATTATTCGCTCTACTGTTACTCAGAGCACCATAGTCTCTTACACCATATACAGACTGTTTTTGAGTATCAGTGATGTCAGCAGAAGTTAAGTATTGGCCGGTACCAAAGACCACGATGACATCATCTAAGCCTAATGATGCGGGATCAAGAGAGACAACAGGTTTAGCTGTAATAGGTTGGCGTTTAGCTGGTGAGCCACCATCATTCGTTGTCATTATAGGCTTAACATTTGCTAAGCCCCAATTAGTCGTTGCAGTGTTACAGCTTGATGAACCACTCTGCCAGTCACACATATCGAAAGCCCAAAGGTTGCCATGTAAATCACCGGCATAAATTCTATCTGCAACACGGTCACCATTAAGATCGACAACTGCTGGTGAAGACATGCCATTACAATCGCCTGCTGAACCAGCGGCGGTATCATATTCAAAGTAATCTGTGCCAGCAGTCCAGGTGCCATCTTGGCCGCCATCAAGAAAGACAACAAAGAGTTTAGCCTTGCAGTCACCTGCGGTTGGTAAGTTGTCACCACTTTTATAACCATTGCCAAAGATTGCGGCAAAACGACCATTATTCATCATGGCGATAGTCGGTTTACTGTAAGTTCTGCCAAGATTCGGATGATTGAACTCCCATTCAACTAATCGTTTTGCATTTGCTTCTGAAAAGTTGCTTGGGTCAGTAACATCAAGCATAAACATTGAGTTACCCCCCGCGCCTTGGCCGCCAACAAGTACAGTACGCCATGCGGGATTTGTAGTAACCGTCCCTGTTGCTCCATCACGATGTTTGATATAAACATCAGATAATGTTGGATTTAAATCTACATAGAAATGATGTTGATAATCAGGGTTAGCTAAGTAATGTAAACCTGAAGTATTACTTGTTCCAAAAGTAGCACTAGGTATATATGCTAAAACTTCTTCACCGGCATCTGCACTTGGTGGCGTTGCAGCGGGTGCTGTTTGGATTGTACGGAAGCCATGTAACATACCATCATTTGCTGCAACATAAACGACCGGCATACGATTTTTTATAGAGCTACTTGCCCAAGCACTATAAGTATTATCCGTAGTAACTGGCGCGACTGGTGAAGTCGGGAATGGTGCTTTACTTGGCCAGTTTACAGAAGGTTTGCCAACATATACCGGGCTTGAATTAACGACATCACCAAATACGTGTGTACGAATTCTAAAGTTATATGTTGAACCTATTGTCTCGTGAGTACGATCACCCCGTAAGTAGTCAATCAAAGCTGCAATATAGGTTTTATTCGCCGCCAGTTTAGTGGTGTCAGCGACAGTTGAAGCATTACATGGGAATGGAATATCATGACTGGCACATAAATCTGCAACGAGTGTTAAAGGAATAGCAGTAGATACACTAGTCAGAGCACTATAGTCAGTTGGGTTAGTAAAAGCGACACCCGCATTAACATCTGAATTATAGGTAATGATATTACGTGTTGTACCTTGGGCATCAAGCATGTTTTCTGCTGCCCAGCAGTTATCTGTGCCATCTATACAGTTAGTCTGAACATCACCAGTAAAGCCATCAAGTGGAATAGAGTGTAGCTGTCCACTCCAACGTTGAGTATTAAATAAAGCCTGATATACCGCACTTTGACTACTTAATGTACTGGAGTTAAAGGTTACCGCAGCAGCAGTACCAGATTGACTATCGATATTGGCTTGAATGCTTTCTAAAGCTGTTTGTAACTCACTGGCATTTGCAGCATAGAAGTTTTGACCACCACCTTGTGCCGCGACATCTTTAATCAGTTGTAGGTTTTTGATTTGTATATCTGAAAAACCAATTGTGTAAGTAGCGAGGTTATTTTTATATGCGTTACCTTGCTGATCATTTAGATCAGGTCTTAAATCAATTTCATATAAAGCTTGTGAAACATCATCCCAGTAGTCTGAGCCTGGACCAGGATCGGTACTTTTAGTATCTGCAGTTCCACAAGTATAACTACCTGCAGTTTCAGCCGCGGTAGTACAATCCTGATCATAGTCGTAAAAGTGGCTATCGACGGTCGTGTCTGATGTAGGAAAACCATCAGTTAGCATGACCGCAAAATTTTTTTGACAAAAATACTTAATCGGGCCACTTGAATTGTTGATAGATGGAGTTGAACTTGTTAGCAAAGTTGTGCAGTTAACATCTTCTTTTAATCCAGCCGGTGTTGCTGTCGTTAAGGTTGAATTAGGGTGAATCGTTAATGCTGTATTGACAACACCTCCACACTTACCGACAGCACTACCATTGGTTCCATCGCCATTTGAAAAATATCGTCCAAGATCACGTAAGCTTTCTGCTAATGGCGTTGAGCCAGAAGGAGTAGTTGCAGTAATCGCATTTTTAATGGTTGTTTTCTGGGTTGATGTAATATCTGCAACATCGACAACGATATTGGCACCACTACCACTATTAAATTTAGAATAACCCACATTAATGCTTTTAAGTGTGTCTACCAGACTCGTTAAAGAGGCTTGTGCGACTTCCATACGTGTATTTGCCGTTGGTTTGTGAACACTCCAGGCCGTAGTACCATCATTCGAAGTGTCAAAATACCAATTAAGGTAATCACCAGTATATGGCACAGTACCGTAAGATGAGCCTGTCGACGTATCGAGATGAGCAGAGTATGTTTTAGTTGGGTCAAAGCAACGTGTGCCTGAAGGAGCTGCACCGCCAGTATTACCTAAGAAATATCCACTGCCACCTATATTAATTTTTGGCTCGTTACTGACTATGCTTAGCGCAACTGAGGTAGTGTCTGGGATTATGGCGGCCGCAAGAGAACATGTAAACGTATATGAGGCAGGTACAGGCTCAGGTGAAACAATTGCCATTGAACCTGATGAATCTAAAAGGAACATTACATTTGATGGCGCGCTGGCAGAGGTTTGTAAGGGCTCTTCTGAAATGGTACCCGGTGCAGCAATAACGTGAGGTATGAATGCACACGTAGTAACTAAACTCGCTAATGCAACTGTATTAAACTTGAGACTGAACTTATTCATAATCAACTCCTTAAACCTTTACAGCCTTTTGCCGTAATTAGACTGTAAAATGACCATTGTATTATCAGATAAACCGGTTGCTCGAACCGTGACTCTAAAGTTTGAAATCGCACCACCACCTGAAGATTCACCGTAACCACTTAAGCCGATACTGGTACCTTCTTTTTCACCAATATCCCCACGGTATTCAATGACAAAACGAGGTTGAGTTCTTACTTGAGGAATAGTTGTTGGTAATGCTTGAGAACCTGTCGTTGTCCACCATGATGCATCAAAAGCACTTAAGTTGGTTGGACCGTTATATGTTGAGTAGTAACCATTGGTACCATTGAAAACAGACGGTGAATTAATATTGTTACGAGCAAATTCTTCTGCATAAGCTAGTGTCATTTCAGCTGCTTGAAAGGCAATTTGTCGATCTCTAAAATTACCTGCCATGCGTTCCTGCAAACTAGAGGTTGTCATACTACTGACACCAATCATGGTTAATACAACTAAAATCATTAAACTAACAATGAGTATTGAGCCGCGTTGATTTTTTACTTTGTGATGTTGATTATATTTCATTATATAAATAATCTATGTCATTAAAAGTTAAAGACTAAAGGCACGGTTGCGAACTTTAATAGTGGTCGTCATGACTTTACGTAAACGCTTGTCGCTGGGGGATGTGACTCTCACCGCAGTGTCATTATCCATACCACCGAGCAAATATATTTTCGTTCCGGCTGTACGCCAAGATAGTTCTTTTACTGAACGAAGTAATATTGAAACTCGAACGGCGACGACATTGGCAAAATTTATAACATCCGTTGCTGCAACATAACGATTAGGTATGTTATCTGGAGTAGCGTCAGTATCTTCACCAAAAAGTACCTGCATATTTTCTACACCTTCGACAAGCTCAATACCGTCACCATCAGCTTGTCTCATGAATAAAGAGGGGCCGTTCGTACCCTTACCAACATAAAATACTTTGGTAGATACTCGCATAACTTCGTCACCCGGATTAAGAGCTAGGGGAAGTGTTGGTGTTGAATTACCAGGAGAAAAACTACCAGCATTTGAATGCACGACATTAAATTCTTTCATTCCAGCAGGAGGACTACCGGTATTGGTAAGGTTCGTAGTTTGAAAAGCAACACCTTGTTGACAGTTAGATACCAGAACAGGATCGCCTATACATAGGGTACAACCGCTAGTACTCGTGTCAGGACAAGTACGTTCGATAGTCCCAACTGGACAAGCAACAAAAACCTGTCCCCCGCCATTTGGTTTACTGACTTCAATGCCTGAACCATCTGCAGTCCGTGAAATAAGGATATCTGTATTCGCTATCGGTGAGTATGTGTGGCCTAAAAGATCGTTAGTTGTTCCAGTAGGATCAGGTAACGTTACCGGTGTTGTATCTGCTACCCATTTTGCATGGTTTGCTGCTGAATCTGTTGTTGCAGTTGGCGTAGCAGAAAGAGTTATTAGTTGGCCTGGTTCAGTACCAACATAGTCATAACCTTCAATACCAGTAGCAAAATTCCATATACCATCATTTGTTGGATTCATAATAGTTGAAATTGCACCTAAGCCAGAAGCACAACCTGAGTAACCTGCACTACGCACAAAGCGAGTAATTTGGTTAATGGCAAAACGCCCATTTTCTTGTAAGCGTGAAAACTCTTCTTGTAATTTATAGCTACGTTTACTGCTGGTATAGACGGAACTGATTCCGATCATGACAATTGAACTGATCGTAATCGCGATCATCAGTTCGACTAACGTTACACCACGTTGTTTACTAGAAGAATTAATAGGTTGTTTTAATAGTTTCATAATAATCAGTTAACTCTATGTCTGGATGTCTAAGGCATAACATTTCAAATCAACGGCACTGTTAGTTCCACATGCTGTTCCAGTAGCGCCAGTATGCTCATCATCCCACATAATAGTAATTGTATAGACATTTCCTGTTTTCGAGATGCTACCTAGGCCGGATGCCAGCTCTTTTTCAATACGTTTTTTCCATTGATAGATTTCAAAGCTGGCTAGTGCAGTATCAGAACAATTTGGGGCACCACCACCATTTTTTTGAATGCAACTGGCTGGTGCGGTACCTGGAATTGCAGTTGAAACAGAGTCATAGGCGGTTGAGATATTGCCAGTACCATCGGTACTAGCACGAAGAACATCTGTCATATTATAAGCAAGCTGCATTGATACAGTTCGAGTATAAGCGCTATTGTTATTTTGTATTGCTACGGCCTGTATACCAGCTAAGCCAAGTAAGCCAATTGAGAAAATAACCATAGCAATCATAACTTCAAGTAACGTGAAGCCATTTGAGGTATTCGTTTGGTTATATCTTATGGGCATGTGACATCCACTCCCGCTATATCATTTACAGTACTGTCTTTTGGGGTGTCTGTGTCTTCAGCTCTACTAACTCTTCCTAACACATTAACATTAATTGCTTTTGCAGTAGTTACTGAGGCCGATTGCTCACATAAGGTAAAAGTCCCTTTATCTGTTCGAGTTGCATCAGAATTTTGATCTCGTAATGCACCGTTAGATCGGTAACGAATAACACTGGCTGAATCAGATAGGGATAACCGCAAAGTAGAACCACCAGAGAATGGAGCAACAATTTTTAGCATTGATTCAGTGGCAGAGTTGAGTGTGGCATTGTTATCGGCATCAGAGAAAACGATCCAGCCTAATTCCCAGCTACTGGTATCGCAAGTTGCACCATCTGTGCTACCACATAGTGTAATGGATTCACCACGTTTGATTGATTCACTTCGAGCAACAGCTAAACTGCCTGCAATACTATTTATTTGAGTAACCAAGCGATTACTTGTAGTCATCTGGTTAAGCATAGGAATGCCGGTAAGCAATAGTATTGACACCACCGCTAAAGTGACAATGAGCTCGATTAATGTGAATCCGTGGTTATTTTTAGTCATGTGAATGTTATAGTCCATTTCGTTTTGTAATTCAGTTTATTGAAGATAGTCGGAACTTTATCACTGATAAGTGGCAAAATAGCGCAATAAAGTGTGATGTATGCCCAATTCTATCGGGTTAGAAAAGAAGAGGAAATAGCTAAAAAATGTCCGATATTTTGATTGTCGGTGGCGGAATTATAGGCATGTTAACGGCACGCGAACTGGCGTTAACAGGGATGAAGGTCACTATTATTGAGCAAGGCAAAGCAGGGCATGAATCATCATGGGCCGGCGGTGGTATTGTCTCTCCACTTTATCCATGGCGATATTCAGAACCTGTGACGGCATTGGCGACGTGGGGACAAGCGTTTTACCCTGAATTGATAGGTGAAATGTATGCCGAAACGGGTTTGGATGCTGAATTAATACAGAATGGCTTGTTGATGTTAGATGATGAGCAGGATGAAGCGGTTGCGTGGTCGAACAAACACCAGAAAAACTTGCAACTGATTGATTCTAAAGCAGTTTATGACTTAGAACCTGAATTATCACACTCCTTAATGGCTGAGAAAAAAGCTATCTGGATGCCTGAAGTGCGTCAGGTTCGTAACCCTCGTTTAGTTAAAGCGACCAAAAAATACCTTTTAAATCAAGGGGTTAAATTTGTAGAGCAATCTGAAGTGACGGGGATGATAAATCAATCAGGCAAGGTGACTGGCGTTACGAGTTCTTTCGGCGACATTCTTGCAGATAAAGTTCTCATTGCTGGCGGCGCGTGGAGTGCTAACTTGCTGAAAGATAACACTGTTTCAGTTGAGCCGGTAAAAGGTCAAATGATTCTGTTTAAGACAGCTCCCGACAAAATTAAACGTATCACATTGAGTAAGGATCGTTATGTTATCCCTCGTAAAGATGGCAGGGTGTTAGTGGGCAGTACCCTGGAACATACTGGTTTTGATAAAACCACTACTTCAGCAGCACGTGAAGAGTTAATGGATGAAGCATTTAGAATTATCCCCTGTTTGAAAAATGCTGAGGTTGAACATCACTGGGCGGGATTACGACCGGGATCGACAGATGGTATACCTTATATATGTACAGTTCCTGAAACCGAGGGGTTATATTTAAATGCGGGGCATTATCGGAATGGGGTTGTGCTGGGCCCTGCTTCGGCACGTTTAATGGCCGATTTAATTTTACAGCGAGTGCCTATTCTTGATATTGCGCCGTATACGCTAGAAAGAGCGTAAACGCAGTCATTTTCTAGACTTCGTCTAAGTTTTTAACCTATACTTTCACTAGGATCAATTTTTGAGGTTTGTGATGAATAATCGCGACGATATAATTAATAAGCTCAAGTCATTTGGTGTTACACCAACAAGCCAGCGGGTTGAAATCGGGCAGATTTTATTTGCGCAGCCTCAGCATTTGTCGGCAGAACAAATATTAAAAAGAGTGAATGAAGAAGGGAATACTACCGCTTCAAAAGCAACAATTTATAACACACTCGGTTTGTTTGCTAAAAAAGGCCTGGTAAAGGAACTGATTGTTGATCCGAGTAAAGTTTTTTACGATTCCAATATTTCTAAGCATTTTCATTTTTATAATACTGACACGGGCGAGTTAACTGATATTCCGGTTGATGCGATTAATTTTGATAAATTGCCCGAGTTGCCAGAAGGTACCGAATCATCTGGAGTCGAAATTGTTATTCGTATTAAAAATAGTTAATATTTAGTTATTCCTCACTACATATTTAGTTTTCCATCGATATGTTCTGGAAGCCCCGTGATTTGAAGACATTCTCAAGTTTGAAATGTAAGTATTTTTAACTTACATTTAACCAAGTAGCACTAATCATTGTGTCGTTTACAAAAATATAAGTAATAAAAATTACTATGGGCCTATTTAGCAGAACAAACGAAGAAAAAAGGGAACATTTATCTTCTAAAAGTAAAAAATCATCAAATGTATTGGGTGATTTATCTGGTCTGTCGCTTCCGTTTAAAAAAGTAGAAAAAAATGAACTGGATAGAAGCAAGATTATTCAGGAACTTGATACCTATAAAAGACTACCTGTTCGCTTATTAGAAGAAGCCGGTCAGATATTACAAAAGCTCAATAGAAGAATACTTAGTTCAAATCAAAGAAAAGAATGCTCAGATTTATTAACCTCCTATATTTATTCTATTGTTGTACTTTGGTATGAAAAGTATCAAAAAGAAGAAAATAGTTTGCCGGAAAATAATGAAAGGCGAAATGCATTAGTTGCAAGCATTGATACCATTAGTCAGTTATCTACTTCATATAAATTATTGTTTCGTGAATATTATTCTACAAATAAGAAAACATTTAAAAAAGATAGCAAACTCGCTTACCTATATGGTGCGCGTGCATTAGAACTTATTCGATTAGAACAACGTTTACGAGCTTTGCGTTACCAAAAACTGCCGAAGGTTTCATGGCAACATTGTAATCAAATATTTTTTTCGCTTGCTAATTATAATGCTGTTGATATTGATTATGAGTTGATCGGCCTTGTCGGGGTTAGAAAAAAATCTGACATATTAAGGCAGGGCGGAGTTCCTCTTTCTAATGTCAGGAAGCTCTATCTTTCTGTTCAACTCTTTGGTTTATTAGATGTAACAACATGGCCAACCCGCATGTTTCATATCCCGGATGGTTATTTAGATATGCTCGGTGGTGACGGCTTAAAAGTTGTTGCTGATAATGGTGAAAAATTAAAACCGGGATTTTTGCTGACGTATTATAAAAATGAAATGCCACCGGTGTTTAAGCGCAATGATAATATGCCATCACCATTATTTCAGTTTGATTACACTAATTTATATAATATTCTGGTTAATGATCATAAAGAAATTGGCAAACAACAGTTTTTAGAAACCTTTGATGAAAGTAAATTTAGTCGACCACTTACTGAAATTACAGAGTCTGATCGTGTCCCGGTAATTGAACTCATGATTATGGGATTAACCGCAAGAGAACGACGTCAAAAACGGCATGCTTCATTTGATGATAAAGGCTTAAGTGTTTATTTTGGTTTCCATGACGTAAATAAATTATTAAAAGATCTTATTGCACCAGATCAATCAAGAGTAAAAAATTCCAGACAATTTATAGATACATTGGCAATGTCATCAGCATTACTGGCAGAAGAAGAAAAAAGTTATATGTCAGCAAGCTGGAATATTACTAATTTTAGTGCCGGTGGATTATTAATTAATACAGAAGAAACGGATTTTAGCAACCCGATTCAAATTGATATGTTGGTGGCATTTACAATGCCAGACAATAAAAAACAACCTGTTTTAGGATTTGTAAGGCGACTAAACAGACCAAATGCAAAACTCGTTGAGATTGCAGTTGTTCGATTATCAAATTATGCAGAAACGGCAGGAGTGCAAACTCAGGATGAGTTGGATACTTCAACTGCTAAATCTGTGATATTAATTAAAGATGTTCGCGGTGAATGGAATTTAATAATAAAAACAAATATGCATTACTCTAAAGGTGAGCCGTTAAAATTAATCAGAGCGAATGGATCACATCTACCTGTTCGTTTAGGGGAGGTTGTTTATACTAAAAAAGATTTTAAAGTATTTGAACTTCGTTCACCGGGGTTGAGTGCAGCGAATTAATTTTTTTGTAGGTCGGCCTTTAGGCCGACGCTGCAGCTCAACAAAACCATAAAACCAATTGTTATATAGAAAGGGCATACAATAACATTAGTTGTTATGCTGACATCGCGTCGGCCGGAAGGCCGACCTACATAAAAACATTAATTTTCCTCTACAAACCTTAAAGAAAAATCAATCGCATTAACATTTTTCGTTATTGCACCGGTTGAAATATAGCCTACACCGGTTTCCGCGATAGAGTGAATCGTCTCTAGCGTAATATTGCCGGATGCTTCCAGTGCCACTTTTTTATTGGTTAATAAAACAGCTTTTTTGAGAGTAGGGATATTCATATTGTCGAGCAAAATTCGATCAACCTTGCAGTCGATAGCTTGCTGAAGCTCATCTAAATTTTCCACTTCGACTTCAATTTTTAAATTCTTAAAATTATCTCGGGCATTTTTTACTGCAGCGATAATTGAACCGGCTGCATGAATATGGTTTTCTTTAATCAAAACCATATCATATAAACCGATACGGTGATTGACACCGCCACCGCAAGCCACCGCATATTTTTGCGCAAGGCGTAAATTTGGTATTGTTTTTCGTGTATCAAGAATTTTACAACCCGTGTCTTTAATTGCATGAGCATATAGATGGGTTTGTGTTGCTGTTGCCGATAATGTTTGTAAAAAATTTAATGCAGAACGCTCAGCTGTTAAAATATGACGGGCATTTCCGGAGACTTCACAAATCACATCATCAGTTTTAATTTCATCGCCGTCATCAAACTGCCATGTAATTTGAATATCTTTATCAAGTAATTCAAAGGCAGCATTAAACCAGTGTTGACCGCATAAAATAGCCTTCTCACGACAAATGAGTTGAGCTTTAGAATTTTTTGATTCTGGGATAAGGCTCGCAGTTACATCCACTGCTTCAAAATCACTATTTGAACCAATACCAAGATCTTCATCAAGTGCTTGCCTGACCTGATTTCTAATGTCGTTGATTGATGGTGATGTCATATTTTGAATATTGAATGTATTGACTTTTAGCAGTAGAGTGTTGATATTCAATTAATTGTATCAATTGAATAAATGCGTTTCCATGCATTAGAACAACACAAGATTGACTCACAGTATACACGAGATATTTGCAAAACTATTTAATATGAAAAGGCAATTACAGCAAATTATCTCTCCATTATGGCAAAGTACTCGTGATCTTTTGCCTATTATTGTTGTAATCGCTTTTTTCCAGATTTTTGTACTGCAAAAGCCTATTCCCAATATGGGGCAGCTTTTGATTGGGACAGCATTCGTTGTATTAGGTTTAAGTCTCTTTATTAAAGGTTTAGAGGTTGGTTTATTTCCGATTGGTGAAAGCATGGCCTATGCTTTCGCACGTAAAGGGAGTGTTTTATGGTTACTCCTTTTTGCCTTTTCTCTCGGCTTTGGAACAACCATTGCAGAACCGGCACTTATTGCGGTTGCAGATAAAGCGGCGGAAGTGGCTGCTCTTGGTCATGTAATTGAAAATACTGAAGCAGCTCGTTCCGCTTACGCTTCAGGTCTCCGGCTCACCGTTGCTTTCTCGGTTGGTTTGGCCATTGTGATTGGTGTCTTACGTATACTCAAAGGCTGGCCGATTCATTTTTTAATAATTGGTGGTTATGTCGGCGTTGTTGTGATGACATTTTTCGCACCTGAAGAAATTATTGGTATTGCCTATGATTCTGGTGGTGTAACAACGTCTACAATTACCGTACCACTGGTTACTGCATTAGGTGTTGGTCTTGCTTCGAGTATTAAAGGTCGAAACCCCATGTTAGACGGCTTTGGCTTAATTGCGTTTGCCTCATTAACACCGATGATTTTTGTTATGGGCTATGGCATGTTGATATGATGGATTTATTAATACATATATTTCATGTCACTCTGGATACCATCACCGATGTGTTTCCTATTGTTGTAATAATTTTTGGTTTTCAATTTCTTGTTATTCGAAAACCCATTCCTAATCTGGGAAAAGTTATTCTCGGTTTTATCTATGTTTTGATTGGTTTGGCGTTATTTCTGGTTGGTTTAGAAGAAGCACTATTTCCACTTGGCGAGTTGATGGCGCAGCAATTAACAGATCCTGTTTTTATTCATGGCATAGGTCATGTGGCAGGGGATTTAATGTGGCAAGATTATAAATGGGTTTATATCTTTGCGATAGCAATTGGTTTTTCTACTACTATCGCTGAGCCATCACTTTTAGCTGTTGCGATCAAAGCGAATGAAGTTTCAGCCGGTGTAATAGGTATAACGGGGTTAAGAGTTTCTGTTGCCATCGGTGTGGCGATTGGAATTGGTTTAGGAACTTTCCGAATTGTAACGGGGACACCTTTAGAGTACTACATTGTTGCGGGCTATCTAATTGTAATAGTCCAAACATTTTATGCTCCTAAAATGATTATTGCACTGGCTTATGATTCAGGTGGTGTGACAACATCAACAGTGACTGTACCTTTAGTTACTGCTTTAGGTTTAGGTTTAGCAACAACAATACCCGGACGTAGTGCATTATTAGATGGCTTTGGTTTGATCGCCTTTGCCAGCTTATTTCCGATTATTTCAGTAATGGCTTATGCACAGCTCAGTGAGTGGCGTGGGCGTGTAAAAAATAATGAAAACCAATCAACATAAAATAAATAAGGAGGGAGTCAAATGCATTTTAAATTAATCATTGCCCTTGTTGAGGATGATAAAACAGATGCGGTAATGGCGGCAGCACGTGATGAAGGAGCGACAGGCATGACGGTAATTAATCATGCGCGTGGTGAAGGCTTAAATACAAGTAAAACCTTTTTTGGTTTAACATTAGAAACACAACGCGATATGTTATTAATGTTAGTTGAAGAACATTTATCACGAAAAATTCTTGAACGTATTGCTCATGTTGGAGAATTTGATAGTAAACCAGGAACCGGTATTGCTTTTAAAATCGATGTGGAAGATGCTCTGGGTGTCGCACATCAAATGGAAAAATTAACTGATGTTGTGGAGGATGAGCTATGACAAGTAAAGAGGTGATTCGGGTCAGAGATGTGATGAAAAATAATTTTGATGTGATTGATGGTATGACAACCGTATCTGAAGCATTGAAAATGATGAAACATGTCGAAACTAAAACGTTAATCGTTGATAAGCGCGATGAGAATGATGAGTATGGTGTTGTGTTGATTTCTGATATAGCTAAACAAGTATTAGCGCAAAATCGTTCACCCGATCGCGTTAATGTGTATGAAGTAATGGCAAAACCGGTTATTTCAGTCGATCCAAATATGGATATTCGTTATTGTGCACGTTTATTTGAAAATTTTGGCTTATCTCGCGCGCCCGTGATTGAATGTGGAAAAATGATAGGCATCATCAGTTTCACTGATATGGTATTACGTGGCATGATCAACGAATAATAGTCATGTTTATTGATGTAACCTCAGGGTTGGTAAAAGAAGCGCGGCAACAGCCGTCGCCAAATTGCGATCTACGGCCAGATGAAACAGATATTTCCCTTATCGTCATTCATAGCATTAGTCTGCCACCGGGAAAATTTGGTGATAATTATATTGATCAGCTTTTTTGTAACCAGTTAAATCCAAATGAACATCCCTATTTTAAAGAAATAGCGGGGCTAAAAGTATCATCTCATTTATTAATACGCCGGGATGGCGAAATTGTTCAATACGTACCACTGCAAAAACGTGCCTGGCATGCAGGCGTTTCCTGTTATGAGACAAGAGAGTGTTGCAATGACTTTTCAATCGGAATTGAACTGGAAGGTGAAGATGAAACACCTTATACCGATTCTCAATATGAAAAACTGCTAATGCTTACTAAGGTTTTGATAAAAACCTATCCCGCTCTCACTACTGACACTATCGCCGGTCATAGCGATATTGCGCCAGATCGTAAAACTGACCCGGGACAGGCATTTGACTGGAAGCGTTTAAACAGACTTTTAATGTCTTAAAGTCATGCCATTGGCTGCAGAAGCCTTGCATTTACACGCTTTTAGCTAGAAAATATCAGCATGAGTTTATTAAGCGTCATATTCGCCCTTATTGCAGAAAGCTTTATTTCCAGTTTAGTGGAGTTACGGCGTTTTGACTTTTTCTTCCGCTACGTTAGCTGGTTGCGTTCTAAACTTCCTTCGTTTTCATTTCAAAATGGTTCAGTAACATTGGTTATTGTCGTCGCAGGTGCATTATTTAGTGTCTGGTTGATTAGTGCAATGTTAGGTAATGTTCTCAGTTTATTTGGTTTTTTATTTGGTATTGCTGTACTTATTTTTACCATAGGTCCGCGCAATCTTAATGAAGATGTACAAAAAATTATCACTGCTTTTGAAAATAATGATTATGAAGCTGCAAATATATATGCAAGCCAGTTTAGCGGTCGCACACTTTCAGAACCACCCATGCAATTAGTTCAGATTGTTAAAGAAGATGTTTTATTACAGGCCAACATTCGACTGTTAGGTGTGTTTTTCTGGTTTATTCTCCTTGGCCCTGTGGGTGCGGTTTTATTTCGTGTAAGTGCTTTATTAAAAGAAAATCAACAAACTGAAAATGATGATTTTGCAGATGCAAGCCGGGAGTTGTATCGAATAATGATTTGGCTCCCAGCCCGAATTTGTGTCTTAAGTTATGCCGTTGCGGGAAATTTCGTTGATACCATGAGTTACTGGAATGGTGTTTCAGATCTGTGGTTACGCGATAGCGAAGATTTTATCGTCGTGAGTGGTGTTGGTTCTTTGCGTTACGAACAACGTGTTGGCCGGGATGAACTTGATGATGAAGAACCTGATACCGCAGGCATTCAACATGCATTATCATTAGTTAAACGTGCTGTCATTGTTTGGGTTGTGTTACTTGGCTTACTAACCGTTACCGGTTGGTTAGTTTAAGAACGCCGCACGAATAACAAAAACTCATACAAGACCACAATCTAAATAAATAATTATCCAGCTTATGAAAGAACTTATCCTTGGTGGTGCTCGTTCAGGTAAAAGCCACTACGCTGAAGTCTGCGCGAAAGAAAGTCGTATGGACGTCGTTTATGTGGCGACAGCACAGGCATTAGATGAAGAAATGCAAAAACGCATTCAGCATCATCAACAACAACGCCCTGAACACTGGCGTTTAATTGAAGAACCCCTTGATTTGGTTACAGTACTCAAAGACAACGCGAGTTCATCAACCTGTATTCTTGTTGATTGTTTAACTTTGTGGTTAAGCAATCAACTTTGTTCTGAAGAAGATAAAATCCAGTTCGAAAATAATATTAATAAATTAATTACCATATTACCTGAACTTTCAGGAGATATAATTTTTGTCAGCAATGAAGTCTCGATGGGGATCATCCCTATGGGTGAAATTAATCGTCAATTCGTTGATGAAGCAGGACGGTTACATCAACAATTAGCTGCAATCTGCGACAAAGTCACATTAATGGTTGCCGGTATTCCCAGCCATATTAAAGGAAAATAAAATGAAGGTGCTAGAACAACCGATAGCAACTATTTCTAAACAGGCAATACAACAAGCGAAAGAAAGACAAGCTCAATTAACTAAACCACCGGGTTCACTGGGAAAACTGGAAGAACTGGCCATTACGTTTTCAGCAATTCAAAAAACACAACAGCCGCAGGTTAGAAATGTACACATTTCAATTTTTGCTGCTGATCATGGTATTGCAAATGAAAATGTATCTGCATTCCCGCAGGTCGTTACCACTGAAATGGTTAAAAACTTTGCCCGTGGTGGAGCCGCCATTAGTGTCTTAGCTAAAGAACTTGATGCAACGCTGGAAGTGATTGATTTGGGTACGGTGGTTGAAGCGGGTGAACTTGAAGGCGTTATTTCCAGTCGCATTGCTGCCGGTACAGAAAACTTTGCCAACCAGGCTGCAATGACAGAAAAACAGCTAGAAAAAGCTTTTACTGCTGGTGTTGCTGCAGTACAACGTGCCATAGATTCAGGTGCTCATGTTTTTATTGGTGGTGACATGGGGATTGCCAATACCACATCAGCAACTGCAGTTGCGTGTGCTTATTTAGATAAAGCACCTGTAGATCTAGCGGGCTCCGGTACTGGGCTGGATGCAAAAGGTGTTTCGCATAAAGCAAAAGTGATTGAGCAAGCATTAATTACACATGAAGCAACATTACTAACTGAAATAGAAGTATTACGTTACTTTGGTGGTTTCGAAATTGCGGCATTAACCGGTGCATATATTTATGCGGCACAACAGGGTTTACCTGTTGTGATTGATGGCTTTATTGCAACAGCTGCTGCTCTTGCAGCAGTAAAAATAAAACCGGGTTGTGATAAATGGTTTATTTATTCTCATCAGTCTCATGAACAGGGGCATGCTTTAATGCTTGAAGCCTTAAATGCTGAACCGCTAGTGAATTTAAATATGCGTTTAGGTGAAGCCAGTGGCGCCGCTGTTGTTATTCCTTTATTAAGACTAGCCTGTGCTTTACATGCAAACATGGCAACCTTTGCCGAAGCAGGTGTTTCAACCAGTGAGTGATAAACCGGTAACTACGGTTATAGATTTACTGCGTCACGGAGATGTTGAAGGTGGCAGGAAATATCGTGGCCAGTTAGATGATCCGTTAAGTGAACTTGGATGGCAACAGTTACGGGATACAACCGCGAATAAACAAAACTGGCAACAGATCATTACATCACCGTTAAAACGATGTGCTGACTTTGCAGAAGAACTAACACAAACATATACATTACCGTTGCAAACTATTTCTGAATTTAAAGAAATCTCTTTTGGTTTATGGGAAGGAAAAACAGCAGATGAGTTGTTAAACTCTGAAGCGGATCAAATTAAAAGTTACTGGAACGATCCTGTTAATGTGACTCCACCTCAGGGTGAAAACTTATTAACTTTTGAGAAAAGAGTATTAAATGGCTGGAAAGATTTAGTCTCTAAATTTCAGGGGCAGCATGTTTTGTTGATTAGCCATGCCGGTGTTATGCGTATCATACTTTGTCATATATTAGGTATGCCGTTACCTGAAATATTTAAACTGGATGTTGGACTGGCTAAAGTTTCACGGATACAAATTGATCATGTTGATGGGGAGAGCTGGCCTAGACTGATATTTCATGGCGGTGAATTAAAATGATTAAAGCCTTCTTTATTGCAATCGGTTTACTAACACGTTTTCCTGTGCCAAAAATATTTCACGTTACTGAAAACGACAGTGAGAAACTTTTTGGTTGGTCTGTTTTATTTTATCCGCTGGTGGGTGTGCTCATTGGTGGCTTACTGTTATTGATTTCATGGGGTTTATCATTTCTTGATTTACCCGCGCATGGACTAATTGAAGCAGGAATCATCTTAACTGTTTGGGTATTAATCACCGGTGCTTTACATTTAGATGGTCTTGCGGATAGTGCCGATGCCTGGTTAGGTGGCTATGCTAATGAAAAACGTACCCTTGAGATTATGAAAGACCCATACAGTGGTCCGGCCGCTGTAGTGAGTCTGGTTTTAGTTTTACTTTTAAAGTTTGTTGCTCTGGTTGATGTGGAGTGGCAAGTGCTTTTACTTGCACCAGTATTAGCAAGAGCCAGTGTTATGCTTTTATTAGCAACCACAGAAAATGTACGAAAAGGGGGCATGGCAGAAACAGCTGTAAATAATTTATCTAAATCAGCTGTATGGTTTGTTTTATTTGTAGTCTTAGTTTTTTCTGTTTACCTGTTAGGAACACGTAGCTGGGCTTTAGTCGTTTTATTTGTTATTGCTTATTTATTAAGACGCCTGATGTTGAAACGCATTAAAGGTATGACCGGTGATACCGCCGGCGCAATGCTTGAAGTGATGGAAGTAATGACATTGCTTATTTTTGTTTTATAAAATACTTAATTTAATTCTTAAATACACCGTCATTCCGGAGTGCCTTTAGCCGGAATCTATCTTGTTTAAACCTCTGGATTCCGGCTAAGAACATGCCGGAATGACAATTGTTTTAACTAAATAATATTGCATCAATATTAATATTTTCTTCGAGTTCCTTGGCGAGTCGATTAAGTTCCTGTTCACGTAAATTTTCATAATCAAGTTCTTTAAAATCCTTTAAGCCAGACCAACTTAATAAACTATGTAATGCAGATTCTTTATCGAATAAACCATGTAGGTATGTTCCTATTATTTGTCCATCTTGAGATACAGCACCATCGACTTTATCTTTTAATTGCACTGCAGGATTATCTAAAGCCGGACCTTTAGAAATACCCATATGAATTTCATAGCCTGATACCGGGCTGTTATCCCAGATAAAATGTCCATCAACACGAGTGAGTTGTTTTTGAGTTTCTAATATGGTTTCAAAATCAAGCAAGCCTAATCCTTCGGCACTGCCAGCGGGTCCTTCAATACCATTAGGATCATGCAGTTGCTTACCTAACATCTGGTAACCACCACAAATGCCAATGACTTTGCCTCCATAACGTAAATGTTTTTCAATATGTTCTTGCCAGCCTTGCTGCTGCAACCAGTCAAGATCAGTCTGTACACTTTTACTACCGGCTAAAATAATTACATCTGCTTTTGGTTTAACCTGTCCTGCGGCAATAAATTGTAAATTAACCTGTGGATGTAAACGCAATGCATCAAGGTCTGTGTGGTTTGCAATGTGAGGAAAAACAGGAACAACAACATTTAAAATATTATCTGTTAAGGCTGCTGAAGTATCAATCACTTGCTCTGTCATCACTCTGTCTTCTGCTTCAAGATGAAATCCTTTTATATAAGGTAAAACTCCGAAGACTTTTTTATGTGTTCTTTCTTCTAACCAGTCCAGACCGGAGTGCAGTAAAGCAATATCACCACGAAAACGATTTATAATAAATCCTGCTGTGCGTTGTTGTTCAGACTCAGATAATAAGTCTAACGTACCGACTAAATGGGCAAATACACCGCCACGATCAATATCTGCAACAATAATGACGGGACAATCTACTTCTTCCGCAAAACCCATGTTGGCGATATCTCGATCACGTAAATTAATTTCTGCTGGACTACCCGCACCTTCAACAATAATCCAGTCATATTGTTGTTGAAGTCGATGATAAGATTCGAGAACCGCTTTCATCGCAGTGGTTTTATACTCATGGTAATCTACAGCTGAAAGGTTAGTAATAGCATGACCATGCACAATAACCTGTGCGCCGGTATCAGAATTGGGTTTCAGCAAAACCGGATTCATATCGGTATGAGGTTCCAGACCTGCGGCTAATGCCTGAACTGCCTGGGCACGACCAATTTCACCGCCGTCAATGGTAACAGCACTGTTGAGTGCCATATTTTGTGGTTTAAAAGGGACAACTTTTTCGCCACGATTTTTTAATATGCGACACAACCCCGCCACGATAGTGCTTTTGCCTGCATCCGATGTTGTTCCCTGAATCATAATTGTGCGTGTTTTACTCATGGATATATTTTGACATTTTTGCAGCATAAATAACATGATGTAGAGAATGACTTTATCCTTAAAAATGGTTGTATAATCGTCTCTATCATTATTGTTGTGGCACTTTTGCTGGATTATTTTTGGTGAACCTTGTCGCTGGCATCCGCTGGTTGGTCTTGGAGCTATTGCAAACTGGTTAGAAAATAAACTCAATCATTTTTACGGAAATAATCACTTTTTATCTTTTTTTGCGGACTTTTTTGCCTGGAGTCTTCTGGTGCTTCCATCCATTTTTTTACTCTGTTTTTTTGAATACTCTTTAACCTGCTTTCAAGGCATGCCATTAAGTTTTGAAATACTAATTGGAATACTTTGTTTAACTTTTTCTCTGGGAACAAAAAGTCTGATACAACATGCCGTTGCAGTGGGTAATGCTCTGAAGCAATCAGATAAAGAATGGCAAACAAACACAAATAATGCATTAATTAAATCCAGTAAACGGTTATCTGATTTATTGCTATCAGGTGGGACTGCATTATTTCAGTGGTTAACTCATCCTACGGCAAAAGAAATTTATGAAATCTGTGCTAAACCAGGAATACTAATTCGTTATTATGATGACCATAGTATACATTTTGGACTGCCGGGTAATGATGAATAATGGCAACGTTTAAGATATACTTTAAAAATGTTAATGGATTTTATATATGAAAAAAGTAAAAAAAAATTATTATATGTATAAACGATTAATAAGTGCTTTTATATTTACAGGTTGTTTTATATTAAACCTTGGAGCAAGCACACTTGCACATGCTTCAGTGAATGTGGTTGATGACAAAGGCAGAACCGTAACATTGCAACATCCAGCAAAACGAATTATTAGTCTTGCTCCTCATATAACAGAATCATTATTTGCTGCAGGTGCAGGAGATAAAATAATCGGTGCGGTCTCATACAGTGATTATCCGGAAGCAGCAAAAAAAATTCCACGGGTAGGTAGTTACTCAACCCTTGATTTGGAAAAAATTATCTCGTTAAAACCTGATTTAGTCATTGCATGGAGTTCTGGAAATAATTACAAACAAATTGAAAAAATGAAAACATTTGGTTTAACTGTATTTTTAAGCGAACCAAGGTACCCCCAGGATATTGCAAACACAATACAACGTTTTGGCGTATTGGCGGGTACATCTAAAGTTGCTGATAAAGAGAAAAATTTATTTTTACAACATTATCATAAATTAAAGTTACGCTATTCATCCAAAAGAAAAGTAAAAGTATTTTATCAAATCTGGAATAAGCCTATTATGACAATTAGTGGGCATCATCTTATATCAGATATTATTGAATTGTGTGGTGGTGAAAATGTATTTTCTGATCTGAAAACATTAACACCAAAAATTTCGGTTGAAGCCGTGCTTGCTGTAAAACCAGACGTTATTATTTCAGGTGGAATGGGTGAAGCACATTCTGAATGGATAGGAGCATGGAAAAACTGGAAACGATTACCTGCCGTAAAAAATGAGCAGCTATATTTTATTAACCCTGATTTAATGCAACGCGTTGGCCCCCGCATATTACAAGGCGCAGATCAGCTTTGTAAATTATTAGATGCCGCACGAAAAATAAGAAAATAAAAATATATGCGAATAATAACCATGCATCACTAAAGGTTTTAAGTGAAAAGTCGATAAATATTATTATTATAATTACAAATGGACTTTTTAGCATGAATATTAAGAAAAAGATGATCCTTATTACCTCAGGATTAGCAATTGTTCCCGTTATACTTTCAGTTTTTCTACTCAAATCGATAGCAACGAATGATGCAAGTAATGCGCTTCAAGGTGCTGCAGAGCGACAACTTATCTCAATTAGAGATACCAAGAAAAAACAAATTGAAGATTATTTTTCAACTATCCGTAGCCAGGTAATTACTCTTTCCAGTAGCAGCATGATCATTAATGCAATGCGTAAGTTTAAAGCTTCGTATGCGCTTATTGCGGAGGGTGCAGACATTGATAAAATGCGTAGTGAACTTGCAGACTATTATGAAAATCAATTTGGCGAAGAATATAAAAAATTAAATGGTGGTGCTTCAGCTGATACTAAAGGCTTATTAAAAAAGCTTGATAATGAGTCAGTTGCTTTGCAATACCATTATATTCAAAATAATAAAAATCCATTAGGTAACAAACATAAGCTTGATGCGGCAAAAGATGGTTCAAGTTATAGCCGTATTCATAGTCAGTATCATCCAATAATTCGTCAATACCTTGAAGAATTTGAATACTACGATATTTTTCTTGTCGATCCAGAAACTGGCGATATTATTTATTCTGTTTTTAAAGAGCTCGATTATACGACTTCATTACTTGATGGTGCGTATGCTAATACCGGCATTGGTAAAGTATTTCGTGCTGCAAATAACCTGGCGAAAGATGATGTTGCTATTGTTGATTTTCAACCTTACACACCATCTTATGAAGGCGCAGCCTCTTTTATTGCTTCACCCATTTATGAAAAGGGGGTGAAAACCGGTGTGCTTATTTTTCAAATGCCTATTGGTCGTATAAATACTGTAATGACCAGTAGTGAAAAATGGAGTGAAATAGGTTTAGGCTCTTCTGGTGAAACTTATCTCGTTGGTCCAGATTTTAAAGCACGTAGCATGAGTCGTTTTTTGATCGAAGACAAACAAGCTTATCTGGATTTAATGAAAGAAGTGGGGACTGATAGTGGAATAATCGCACAAATGGCAGCAAAGGAAACAAATATCGGTTTACAAAAAATAAAAACACAAGGAACACAAGCTGCTTTACAAGGGAAAACCGGTTTTGAAATATTCCCGGATTATCGGAATATTAAAGTTCTTTCTGCCTACACGCCATTAAATATTCCAGGTTTAAACTGGGTCTTAATGAGTGAGATTGATGAAGATGAAGCCTTTTTACCTATTGAGCATCTTACTGCCTCAATCTTAAAAGCATCCTTTATAGTATTTTGTGTGATTGCTATTGTTGCGACTGGTTTAGGTATTTTCTTTGCCAATAGTCTGACTAAACCCATTATTCGTTTAAGTCATACCATGAAGCAAGTTGAGGAGAATAAAGATTTAAGCTTACGTAGTGATATTAATTCAAAAGATGAGATAGGTAATATGTCTCAGGTGTTTAATGCAATGCTGGAAAATTTTGAAGGTCTGATCCGGCAGGTAGCGAGTTCATCAACTCAACTTGCCACCGCAGCAGAAGAAGTTTCTGCAGTGGCAGGGGACAGTGCAAAAAATGTTGAACAACAACATACAGAAACCGATATGGTGGCAACAGCCATTAATGAAATGACTGCCACTGTGCAGGAAGTTGCTCAAAATGCTCAAAATGCATCAGGTGCGGCTACGAATGCAGATAATGAAACAAAAAGTGGAAAGCTGATTGTATCTAATACATCAAAGGCGATTGCACAACTCGTAACTGATGTAGAAAATGCAGCAGCTGTTATTCATAACGTAGAAGAAGCCAGTGAAAATATTGGCACAGTGCTGGATGTTATTAAAAATATTGCAGAACAAACTAATTTATTAGCGCTGAACGCTGCGATTGAGGCCGCTCGTGCAGGTGAACAAGGTCGTGGATTTGCGGTAGTCGCAGATGAGGTACGTACACTTGCAAGTCGTACCCAGGAATCTACTGCTGAAATTGAAGCGATGATTGATCAATTACAGCAAGGTTCAAAGCAAGCAGTAGAGGTTATGGATAACGGTAGAGAGCAAGCAAGAGCGGGGGCAGAGATGGCGCGTGAAGCAGCTGAATCACTAAATGCCATTACATTAGCGGTAAGTACCATTAGTGATATGAATACTCAAATTGCAGCTGCGGCAGAAGAACAAAGTGCAGTGTCAGAAGAAATTAACCGGAGTATTGTTAACATTAGTCAGATTTCAGAACAAACAGCCAGTGGTGCAGAGCAAACTACAGGAGCGAGTACAGAATTGGCACGTCTTGCTTCGGATTTACAGGCACAAATTGCTATGTTTAAAGTGAATAGCTGAACAGACGTTTAAAAATAGAGCTAACAGGAATGGCTGAATAGAAAATCTATTCAGTCGTTTTTTATTGGAATGGAAGTTTGTCTTTTGTTTACGGTTTTATATCACGCAATTTCTTGATTTCTAAACCGGCTTCATCCGCAAGTTCAATTGCACGGGCTAAACGTGCTGGTGCTGAACGCCCCATACACATGTGTTCAGGATCACCATAAACACCTGCCTTGAAACCTTTAATCATTTTATCGCGATCAAGTTCATGGCCAACTAAAGTTGCCTGAATATCCATCACTTCATTAGCAACTTCTAGGGCCAGATCATGGTGGTTATCCCATAAGTCTTCTACATTACCTTTAGTGATTAACCCTGAAATATTTGTAGCCAGGATATATACATTTTTAATAAGAAGTTCCTGTTCCATTTCGTCGGCTGAAGCTACTTCACATGCAGGTATATCCAGTGTTGATAAAGCGTTGATCAGTAACGTGGCTTTAGGGCCAAAGCAGGGAGATGGAATTAATACTTTTGAATCCTGACCTTTCTTCTTCTCAAACCAGACTGAAATTACGGTAGGATTAATGAAATTATATGACTCCCAGTCACGGGGTAATAATTCATTTTGTAATAACGCAATACAATCATGCCATTGTGAAGGAAGTTGCTCTAAGCAGGCCTGTAAATCTTTTTCACCAACGGCAACTAACACCATTTCCGGATTTGGAAGTATTTTTGCAAGTTCTTTTAAATTGCTAGTTCGTGAGACAGGGTAAACCGGATATCCGGATTTTAAAATTGCACGAGCAAATACGCTGCCCATTTCACCTAGCCCAATTACTATTACAGGTCTTGTATTCATAATTAACCTTTCATTGCTGTCCCGTTAACGTGTCATTCCCGCGCAGGCGGGAATCCAGAAAATATAATGGGTAATCCAATCAACAATTTGCTGGATACCCCGATAATTGCTCCTGCATTATTCAAACTGCGCACTTCCATGTGCTTGCGCCTGCGCTGGTATGACGATCTTTTTTTATCCGGTTCTTAACTTTCTATCGTATAAGTTGCGTTAGTTATCATTTCACTGTCGAGTTGAATATCAACAATTTTATTAATTCGATATAACCATATAAGACTGATTATAATAATAATTAGAGCAGGAATTGCCATATAATTTACAAATTGCCAGCCAAATTTTTGATGTAAAATTCCGGCTGAGAGTGATGCTGCAGATACAACTGAAAACACTAAAAAGTCATTTAATGCCTGAGTTTTAAATTTTTCACTTTCACTATAGGTTTCAGTTAATAAGGTCGTTGCACCAATAAATAAAAAATTCCAGCTAATGCCTAATAATAAAAGAGCCAACCAAAAATGATTGACTGTTACTCCGGCTAAATTAATGAATATGCAAGCAAAACCAAAAACAGCGCCGGTAAACATAACGGGTAATAAACCAAAACGTTTAATCAGGCTACCGGTAAAAAATGATGGAGCAAACATACCTAAAACATGCCATTGAATGACAAAGGCAGTATCAGCATAAATATATTGATGGTGATGCATTGCAAGGGGAGTCGCCGTCATGACCAGCGTCATGGTGGCATAACCTAACATGCCGGAAATGACCGCAATAATAAAGCGTGGTTGTAAAGCAATACTTTTTAATGGTCGGCCGCTGTTTCGATGTTGTTTTGGTATTTTATTTTCTTTATGCGGTAAATCAAGAAAGTTTAAAAATATAAATGATAATACATATAAGATAATAATCGAAGCATAACTTCCTGCAAATGTCGCACCGCTTATACTATCCCGGGTATAGTTTGCTAAATTAGGACCAATAATTGCGGCCAATACGCCACCGGCTAAAACATAAGAAATAGCACGACTTTTATGTTCTTTATCAACATCATCTGCTGCTGTAAAACGATAGAAGTTGGCAAAGCCGGAAAATATGCCGATTAAAATACTGCCGACAACAAATAATAAAAAATTATGTAGTATCACGGCGTAAGCACAGGTCGTTGCACCAAACATGGCGATAATAGTTCCACTTAAAAAACTTGCTTTGCGTCCAATTTTTGCCATTAGCATCGCAGCAGGAATACTGGTTAACATGGTCGCTAATAATTGTAAGGTAAATGGTAAACTTGCGTAGATTTTATTATCTGCAAGCGAATAACCAACAAGGGCTGTTGTAGCAACCATTAATGAAGTGCCACTCATAAACAAAGCCTGACATAAAGCTAATATTGGAATATTGCGTTTAAAACCTTTTTTTGAAGACATAAATAGTCATTACTTATTGGTTGAGAGGGTGTTCTAAGTATATACAGGTAGGTGCTAAGGAAGAAAGTCAATTATCTAAAAGTTTAACGGTTGTTTTAGCCGTTTTTTTATTTATTGTAAACTGAAGTTCACAATATTCATTTTGTTCATCTGTTGGCGTTGGGTCATCTGAGCAACTACAGCCTGCGATAATTCCGGTATAAAATATTCCTGCTTTAATTCTAATATTATCGTTTTCCTCTGATATTTTAAGAATCACGACGCTGAAAGGTGTGCTCCCTAAATAACTACTTAAAGATAATCCTTTCTGTAAAGGAAGAAAGGATTTGTTGATTAAAGTAATTTCATCTTTAGCTGTTTTTTGTAAATCAGAAGATTTTAAAGCTAATAATGTTTTTTTTAGATAGATCATTTGTTTTCTGTATACGGACGCCACAATACTTCATTGCCATTTTCATGACGTGCTAATACTCTTGCAATAACAAACAATAAATCAGACAGGCGATTTAAATAACTAATAGTAAGCGGGCTTACATCCTCATCTTTTGCGAGTGTGACCACACGTCTTTCTGCACGACGGCAAACCGTTCTTGCCAGGTGACAAGTTGAAGTTGCATGTCCTCCGGAAGGAAGAATAAATTCTTTTAAAGCAGGTAAATCAGCATTAAGAGAGTCTAAAGTGTCTTCAAGAAAAGTGATGTAGCTCTGATCAAGAGCAGTATGACCCGGAATACAAAGTTCACCACCTAAATCAAAAAGATGATGTTGAACTTTGTTTAAATAAAGTGAAATTTCTTCAGGGATTTCATATGCGAGTATCATTCCAATAACACTATTTAGTTCATCAGAGGTACCAAAGGCTTCGACACGAATATGATCTTTGTTGACACGTGAACCATCACCTAAACCAGTATCGCCTTTATCGCCTGTTCGAGTGTAAATTTTTGATAAACGATGTCCCATAATTTTCTCTATAGTTGAAATCTGATATCTAGTAGAAAGTTTTCCACACTTGCAATATATTGTCTGGCAGGTATAAAAGGTTGTATAGTTTTTACTGCTTTGAGAGCGGCATTATCAAGCGCATGATATCCACTTGAATTTATAACTTTTAATTCATTAATATTACCATTTTTTAATAAATTAAATGTAAGTTTTACCGTTCCTTCTTTATTTAATCGTAATGCAGAAAGAGGGTAATGCTTGTTATTGTTGATTGCTGTGTGGAGTAATTTATTGAGTTCTTTGAGTTTGTTATTTTTTATAGCTTTGCTTAATGTTTTATTATATTTTTTAGATAGCAATGTATTAGAATTGAGTGTTATTTCCTGTTCCTGATTTTGAACGGTTTTAATTTCTTTAACTTTGTGGGTTGTTTTTTTTACCTGTGATTGTTTTCTATTCAATATTGATGGTTTTGAATATCCGGCATTACTTAGTGCGACATTAATTGTGTATTGAACTGGCACTGATGCCGATGTTTTGTTTTGTGTATTAGACCATGCCACAAAAAGCATGACATGAATGGCGGTTGACAAACCGACAAACTGCCAAAATACTTTTGTGGATGATTTATTCATAGTTAAAAATTATATCTTACTTTTGCCATGATGTTTCTTTCCAGAGCTGGATAGTAACTATCAAATGTTGCGTAGCTTGCATATTTCTCATTACTCAAATTGTTGATGCGCAATGAAGCAAGCCAGTTGTTAATTTCATATTTAATTTGTAAGTTGACTAATGTTAACTCAGGTAGCTTGTCTTTAGTATTTGCATAATCAGCTGCCTGATAACGCTCGCTTGTGTATCGAGCTTCCAGATACGTTGACCAGTTTGTGTTTATTTTATAATACGTATTTACTGTAAGATTGTTTGTTGAAACAAACGGGATTGTTTTTCCATTAAATGATCCCCCCTCAAGTAGACCATTTATGTAATTATATTGGGTATTAATAGACAACTGTTGAGTGAATTTGTGACTGAAATCAAGAATGATACCTGTGCGAGTTGTCGGATCTAAGTTTACATTTGCACCGGCACAACAACCTCCAACTGGTTTGGTAGCAGCAGTATCATAGTCAATTTCATTATCTATCTTTAATAAATAAGTCGTTACATTAAATTTGGAGGTTGAATTTTTCCATTCACTTCCTAATTCAATTGATTTTCCTTTTTGTGTGTTTATACCAACAACTCCAGGGGAGGTATAGGTATTTTCATCAATTTTTGCAAAGCGGAAATTTTCATCAATTCTTGCAAATAACCGTGAGTCATTACTTAATTTATAAGAAAGCCCTGCTTCGAACACATTTACCTCATCATTTATGTCTGAACCAGAAGGAAAAGCGGTTGCATCAGTGATATTGTATTTTACTTTTGCATGCCGTCCACCAAAGGTGCTTGTTATTTTTTCAGATAATGGCATAACAACCTGAGCATAGATTGCGCTTGTTTGTTCTTTAGCAACCGTGTCATAACCCCATGCTGATAATTTGTAATCATAATTATAAATGTTGTGATCAATCCCAAGGGTAATCAGTGTATCTCCATTTTTACCGGAAAGTGCACCGATAAAACGCGGTGTAATAGCTAAATGATCGCGATCCTGAGTAAAGTTACTACCATAGGATTTACCTTTGATTGCACTGTCTCGTTGTGTTATTTCAGTCTCAAAATTCCAGTTGTTATCTAATGACGTATTTAAGCCAATACGAGCAATTGTTGTCGTGCTTTCATTTGCATCACTTGGTGTTGAGCCAACTTGTTGTGGATCTGCTAACATCTGTGATTTTGTTAATGAGCCTGGAAGCTCAAGATTTTCATTAACGGCCTGATAGTCAAAAAATAAGTGTGCATTTTTTACTTTGTAATCTATCCGTCCGAGAATGTTCTGATAATCCTGTTTGTTGTGAACTCTGTAATTATCTGCTTGTAGGTCATCTATACTTAGTCGGTAACTAAATTTATCGACAGTCTTGCTTATAGATGCACGTAAGTTTCTTTTATTGTAACTTCCCGTTTCAAAGCCGAAGTAACTGGATGCTTTTTCAGGATTTTTAGTAATAATATTTATTACTCCACCTACAGCCTGATCACCAAATAATGTTCCTGCACTACCTTGAATTATTTCAATTTGTTTAACATCTTTAAGTGAGATAGCACTTAAATCCGCTGCTGCCAGATCTGGATTATTTAACCGACGTCCGTCTACTAATATTTGTACATTTGACTTTGCATTACCCGCAAATCCACGCATGCTGATTGAAGATCTGTTACCTGTACCATATAAATCATTAACCTGAATGGAAGCGTGTGAGTTTAATATCTCGGAAAGTTGAGATGCGCCACTTTTTTCAATATCGGCACTGGTAATAATACTGATAGAACTTGGTATCGTTACAACACTTTGAGCTGAACGTGTCGCAGTAACAATAATTGGTGTGAGCTCTTCAGCAATTGATGGGCTAGTTAAGGCTAATAGACTTAACGCTAAGCCTGTTTTATTTGTAGATAACATTATTTTTCCTTCGTTTAGCGCACACGACCCGTACGCAAAAAATACATGTGTATTAACAAAGGGAATTAAATGGAAGGAGCGTTAGCAATCCGTCCGTTTCTCGCCCTCCGCGATACACTACGATCACTTCAGGCCGGTCTCCGGGCTTTCGAGTCATAAGCAACCTTACGTGGTGTAAGCTGTTTATGGGATGAATCGCCTTCCCATGTCAGATGACACAGTGGCAGGGATGACTCACCTTAACTCGACTACCGTTGCGGGGGCAGCGTCGGAATTGATTTTACCAATAAAATGAACAGGGTAATTTCGCACCGACTTCTCGTTTCACCTTACCAAATAGAGTTTTGGTAAGGCACCTGAAGCAGTAAAACTGGCGTGACTTTATCGATCTTGTGGGAGAGTGTCAATCTGAATATAAGTAGAAACAACTGCTGTTTTTACATACATTAAATAAATCAAAGAGTTAGATAGGCTTGGTGAGGCTTTCGGTAGAACAAATTCTGACCTCACAATAGCAAACTTTAATTTATAGATTAAATATTTTAGCGCTGTCATTCCGGCATGTTTTAAGCCGGAATCCAATGTTTAAACAGCTGGATTCCCGCTAAGAACATGCGGGAATGACGTGCATTTTTATACGCTACAGCCCGATTTTACAAAATCGCTTAACCTGCAATAAACCACTGTTGCCCGTTGTGAGTTATTTCTTTAAGAGGATATTGGTATAGCTCACTCAAATTCTGTTCGGTTAAGACTTCATTACATGTGCCTTGAATCGTTCGGCCATCAGTAAAAATTAATAATGCATGATCACAATATCGTGCTGCGAGATTAACGTCATGCAATACAAACACATTTGCAACATTATTATTCGATGTCAATAATTTCATGACATCGTGCTGATGATGAATATCTAAATGATTTACTGGCTCATCAAGTAAGCGGATAGATGTTTGCTGAACAAGTAAGGTTGCTAATGCCACACGCTGGCGTTCACCACCCGATAAGGTGAGAATAGAACGTGTAGAAAAATCGGTTAATCCAACAAGCGCTAAAGCATCAAGTGCAATTTTATGATCGTCGTCAGATTCCCATTGCCAGCTTTTAAGATGAGGATGTCGTCCAATCAAAACACTTTCTAAAACCGACCCCGGAAAATGATCTTCTTGATGCTGCAAAAGCAAACTAAGTTGTTGAGCAATTTCTTTACGAGGTAAATTATTAAGTTGTATTTCATTTAAGCTTATTTCGCCGGATAAAGTTGGTAACAAACCAGCAAGGGTATGTAGTAAAGTTGTTTTCCCACAACCATTCATGCCTAAAATTGCCCAGTTTTCACTGGCATTTATAGCTAAGTTTAAATTGTTACATACTTGCGTATCCGCAATTTTAACATTTAAATCTCTACAACTTAAAAGACTCATTGTTTTGCATCCCTCTGTAATAAAAATAAAAACAAAGGAATGCCTATGAGTGCAGTGATAATGCCAACAGGGAGTTGTTGTGGTGCAATAATTGTTCTCGCAACGGTGTCAGCCACTAAAACTAAAATACCACCACCGAGTGTTGCTGCAGGTAATAAAAAACGATGATCGGTTAATCCTGTTAGGCGAATTAAGTGCGGTACGATAAAACCAACAAAACCAATGCTACCTGCTTGTACAACTGCGGCAGCAGTAAGCAGTGATGCTAGAATATAAATTTTAATATGTAACTGTTTGAGGTTAATGCCTAGTGTTGCTGCAAGCTTATCACCCCGTATTAATATATTAAGTTGTGATGCCAGCAACATGCTTAATACTAAACCAATAATTAATGCAGTGAAGGCAAAAGAAACAGAATAGCTATAACTGAGGTCACCCATCAACCAAAACAACATACCATGTAAATTGTTCGCGGGTGATAAAGTCAGGATTAGACTAATTGCAGCACCCCAACCAGCAGCAACGACGACACCTGTTAATAAAAGTCGAGTTGGTGTCCATGTTCCTTTTTGATGGGCAAGAACAAACACAAGAAACATCGCAATCAACGCGCCCACAAAAGCTAATCCGGTTAAGCCAAATGCGCTACTAAATCCGAATAACATACCAATAAGTACTGCGGTTGCCGCTCCACCAGATACACCTAATATATAGGGGTCGGCCAAAGGGTTACGAACAAGTACCTGCATTAAAGCACCGGCTTGTGCCAGCAATGCACCGGTAGCAAAGGCGGCTAAAGTTCGTGGTAAACGAAGTTCGGTGATAATGAGAGATGCACCACGCGAATTAGTCAGTGATGCCCACACGGTTTGAAAAGAAATGGGTACACTGCCAATAAGCAATGAGCTAAAGATGAGTATCAAGCTAAAAATAACTAATAAAATGATAAACGACAGCGGACGCATGGAAAAAATAACCAAAATAGTAATAAAGTTGGATTAAAACACCAATGTTCTTTTTTTACAAAGAATGATAGCCTAGTTTAAGTAAGTAATAACTGATCAAAGTAAACCAATTTTATTAAAAGGCCTTAACAATTTCCACGGGGAGTCGATAGTTAGACTAATGAGTGATATTTCCGTTACAGATTTATTAGAAAACTTGCGTGAAGGTTTCCTTGACGATTTACCCGGGCGCGTTAATGTCATCGAAAGCGAAGTCATGGCGTCTAAAGATGCAGATACCTATGATGAATTGTTTCGCATGGTGCATAGTTTAAAGGGCAGCGCTGGTAGCTACGATTTTCATGTAATAACAAAAATTACACATGACATGGAAGACGTTATGCTGATGTTATTGCAAAATAATTTATTTGGCTCGTCATCGACGGTAGAAATATTACTTAAATTTGTTGATATTTTGCGTGATACTACTGAGTCATTACGTGAAACAAAAGTAGCACCGCTGGATGTAGAAGAGCGTTTAAAAGTTTTACGCGGTCAAGTTTTTAAAGAAAGCTTAAATGTACTGGTACTTGAGCCTTCCAAACTCTACGCCGATATCATCGGATACAGTTTGCAGGGTGTATCAATTAATTTTACTTTTGTAACTGATGGATTGCTGGCTCTCGATCATTTACTGCAAAATAAATATGATATTTTAATCACCTCTCTTGAAAGTTCACGTTTGAACGGAGATGCATTAGTCGCAGCATTACGTTTGCTTCATAATTTTAATAGAAAGATTAAAGTCGTTCTTATTACCTCTCAGTCGCGAGATAAAATAGTGAATTTAAATGATTTTGATGAAATTTTAGACAGGAAAACGGTTAAGGATGGTGGGTTGAAAGCCATTATTGAAAGCATAATAGGTAAGTGATCACTATCACTAATAGTAAGGAAAAACGTTAGATTAAAATAATATACTGTAAATACAGTAACTTATAACTCCTATTTTAGTTAAGACATTAACTTTTAATTTAAAATAGTCTAAACTGTGAAATACGGCGCACAAATAAAGCTCAATCGAAAGGGAAAAGGGCTCGATATTATCTAAACTGTAATGACATTTGTTGTTATTCACGATTAGTCGTTAAAAGTTTATTGTTTACCCCCATGGATAGGTTGTTGTAATGCAGAAAATACTTGTGATCAATTCTAAAGGTGGTTGTGGTAAAACCACAATGGCAACTAATCTCGCCAGCTATTTTGTGACACAAGATCTGACAACCGCGTTATTAGACTTTGATCCGCAAGGTTCGAGTATTCGATGGTTAAGTCAACGACCAAAATCCGGGCCTTTTATTTACGGTGTTCATGTCGCAAGCCGTAATAATAATACCGGGGTTACGCGTTCTTTTCAGATGCGTGTTCCCCCCGAAACGGAACGCATGATCATTGATGCACCTGCTGGTGTTACCGGACATGAATTACGAGATCTCATTCGACTTGTCGATACTATTATCATACCTGTTTTGCCTTCTTCTATTGATATCCATGCTGTTACCCGATTTATTGAAGAGTTATTAGTTGTCGGTAAAGTTCGTCAAATGGGGCTAAATGTTGCGGTAGTTGCAAATCGGGCAAAGAAAAATACCCTTACTTATAAATCCCTAGAACGTTTTTTGAAAACCTTGAAGCTGCCTTTTATTACCACTTTGCGAGACACACAAAATTATGTGCATGCAGCAGAACGGGGCATCGGTATTCATGAAATGTGGGATAAACGTACAGATAGCGACAAGGCGCAATGGCGTCCATTAACCCGTTGGCTGGAAGATATTAATCCGATTAAAACAAAACGAAAAATTGCACATTAGTATTAAGTATTAACCCGTAGTTACATCCCCCCCTTGTTTGTTATGCCATAAAAAATATTACTATTTGTAAGTAATAAATCTGTAACAGGATAACTTTTAACTGTGTTTAAGGATTAAAGTTTATTTTCGAAGGGACGATAAAGTTACTGTAAAGTCGACACTTTTAATGTATGTCTGATTGCAATTAAAGCGTAATTAAAAACAGAACATTTGAAATAATAATTTATGGAACATAATAAAATTCAATCAAAATTAAAATTTAGTTCGTTTATCATTTTACCTTTATTGGCAGGATTGATTTTAGTGGGATTAACCGTTTTCTGGATTGAATCCAGTTGGGTTCAGGTCCTCACTATTATGGTTGTGTTAGCCCTTTTAGGTTTAAAGCTGGAAGTACAGCAACGAAATATGGCTGATGCTGAAAGTGCAACTATTGAGTCAGTTGTACCCGTTGAAAACGCAAAGCTCGATGAATGGATGCATGAATTATCTAATGTTGTTGTTCAGGTCATTGATATTTCAAACAGGCAAATAGAAAATTCACGTCTGCAAACAGAAGAAGCAATCACACAAATGTCTTCTCGTTTTACTTCATTAGTGGGTCGATTAAATAGTGCATTAGAGGCAGCAACATTATCCAATGCGTCAGTACCGGCTGTTGACGGTAGTGCATCAACATTATTGGATAATGTTTTTACAAATAGCCGAGGGCAGTTGTCCGGTGTAATTGGAAATCTTGCAGAAGCACTGGTGAATCGAAAATCATCTTTTGAACAGTTAAAATTGCTCGCCGATGACACCGTTGTACTAAAAAGTATGGCAGAAGGTGTAGAAAAAATAGCTTCGCAAACAAACTTACTTGCGTTAAATGCGGCTATTGAAGCAGCAAGAGCGGGTGAAGTCGGTCGCGGTTTTGCGGTTGTTGCAGATGAGGTGCGTTCACTTTCAGTTCAGTCAGGTGAAACAGGTCGACAAATAACAGAAAGTATAAATCATTTCACAGCGTCAGTTGCAACCACTATGGATCAGGCGACCAAAGCAATGGAAAAAGACTTATTACTCGAAGAAGAAGGTTCAACAACGATTAAAACTGTACTGGAAAGCCTTGAATGGATGACAAAAGGCATGTCTGAGTCGTCAGAAATTTTGAAAAAAGAAAGCATGGAAATTGTTCAGGAAGTGAATGAAATTATTATGTCACTACAGTTTCAGGATAGAACCAGTCAAATTTTATTGCATGTTGTAGATGGTTTAAATAAATTGCCTTCAGTTATTGATGAACAAATGCAAATGGTGGTGAAGGGTGAAATTGCCAGTATAGATGCTGATGAAATACTAAGTTCTTTGCGATTAAGTTATACCACGGCTGAAGAAGTCTTATTACACGATGGTGGTGATATCGCATCTCAGTCTGATAATGATATTGAATTATTTTAAAAGTCAAAATTTCAATCTCTTAAACTTATAATCTCCCAGCCTTTCATTTCTGCGTGTGAACGTAATGTTTCATCAGGATCAACGGCAATGGGTTTAGTCACCATTTCCAGTAATGGCAAGTCATTGTGTGAATCACTATAAAAACAACTGTTCGCAAGATTAGCGCCGGTTTCTTTTAACCAAACTTTAAGTCGTTCAACCTTTCCTTCTCTAAAACAAGGTGTACCAAAAACTTTACCGCTATAACGATTATTTATAATTTCGGGTTCTGTCGCCAGAATATTCGGTATTCCAAGTTCTTCTGCAATGGGTGCAGTAATAAAAAGATTGGTTGCGGTGATTATCAGTAAAGTATCGCCGTTGCTGGCATGCTGTTGAATTAAGTTTCGACTTTTAGCTGTGATAGCCGGGCGGATACATTCAGCCATAAACTGGTTATGCAATTGAGCCAGTTCTGACATTTCCATTTGGCTCAGTGGCGCCAGACTAAACTCTAAAAACTCAAAAATATCAAGCGTACCTGCAACATATTCATCATAAAAACGCTGGTTTTCTTTTTCATAAAAACTGGCGTCAACCCGACCTTGTTGGGATAAAAATTGCCCCCACAAGTAATCACTGTCTCCGTATAACAAGGTGTTATCTAAATCAAAAATTGTGAGTGTCACTGAATAGGCCTTTTATAGTGGTTTGAGCCTGATTTTACCGTAAAAAAAGCTTTATAGGCATGTTAGTTATTACTAATATCTTTAACTGATTGATAAATAAAGATAAATAGACTATTTTTAATAGATTTGCTGATAACTGGCGAACATGAAACAATCTAAAGCAATAAATGAAGAGAATTTTTTAAGTGATTGATACAGAAGGATACAGAGCGAACGTCGGCATCATCTTAGTGAATATCGATGGTAGTTTGTTTTGGGCAAAAAGGATTGGCGAAAATGCCTGGCAATTCCCACAAGGTGGAATTCGTGAGTCTGAATCAGCAGAACAGGCCGTTTTTCGTGAATTGCATGAGGAGGTCGGTGTGACAAAAGACTCGGTGGAACTGATTGGCTCTACTCAGAACTGGTTGCGTTATGATATTCCAGAACACCTCATTCGCAGACATCAAACCCCTTGTTGTATTGGGCAAAAGCAACGCTGGTTCTTATTGCGTTTTACCGGAAAAGAATCGGATGTGTGTCTCGATGTCAGCGATAAACCGGAATTTGATCAATGGCGCTGGGTTGATCAATTAGAACCTCCACGTTCTGTCATCTCTTTTAAACGCGGGGTTTATGCTAAAGCGTTAAAAGAATTATTACCGCTGCTTAATTGAATATTGTCGATTCCTGCTAAAAGTATGTGGAAGGTAGCGGTGCCGGGAAGCACCGTTTACGAATCAAAAGATGAAATGATGGGATGTAACTCGTCTGTCATTACGAAGAGATATATTAGGAATTTCATAACTATTTCAAAAATAACAACAGAGTGATAACAACAATTTATGCTTGATATTTTGCGACGCATTGTTCAGGAAGTAAATCTTGCCAATAACCTTGAGCAAGCGCTGAATATTATTGTCAAGCGAGTTAAAAATGTCACCAATGTTGATGTTTGTTCTGTGTTCTTAGTCAATGAATATGACAATGAATATGTCTTAATGGCAACCGATGGCTTGAATACTGATGCAATCGGTAAAGTCAGGATGAAAGATGATATTGGCCTGGTTAGTTTAGTCGGTAAACGTGCTGAAGCTATCAATATTGCAGATGCAGTAAAACATCCCCGTTACCAGCATTTTCCTGAAGTCAGTGAGGAAGCATTCCATGGATTTTTAGGTGTGCCTATTATTCATCAAAGAAAAGTATTGGGTGTGTTAGTTATTCAAAGTAGTGCCATTCAAAAATTTAGTGAAGACGATGAAACATTTTTAATTACCGTTGCAGCTCAACTTGCTGCTGCGATAGTACATGCAGAAGCCAGTGGTGGTATTAACGGGTTAAAACAAAATAAAACGAAAGGTAAGATTGAAACTAAACCTATCAATGGTTTGCCCGGTGCACCGGGTGTCGCAATGGGTACGGCTGTTGTTATGTATCCTCCTGCAGATATTGATGCCATTCCGGATCGCGAAACGGCTGATGTAAAAAAAGAAGTAGAACATTTTGATCTTGCAGTTGAAGCCGTTGTTAAAGATATTTCTGAGCTTTCAGCACGCTTAAAAGATGTCTTACCGGAAGAAGATCGGGCATTGTTTGATGTTTATTTATTAATGTTAAACAGCCAGGCTATTTCAGGCATAACCCGGGATCGAATTAAAGAAGGTAATTGGGCGCCCGGTGCATTAAGGCAAACGATCCAGGAACACGAAAAAGTTTTTCGTGAAATGGAAGATAGTTATTTGCGTGAACGTGCTGATGACATTCGTGATCTTGGTCGACGTATCCTGATGCATCTACAGGAAGAGTCGCCAGATAAAATTGAATTTCCTGAAAACACCGTTTTAGTTGGTGAAGATATTTCTGCATCGATGTTAGCAGAAGTACCCAGTGACAAATTGATAGGCGTTATTTCCGTTCGTGGTTCACGAACTTCACATGTTGCTATCCTTGCGCGAGCAATGAGTATATCTGCTGTGATGGGGGCAACCGATTTACCGGTAGGCAGAATTGATGGACGAACAATAATTGCAGATGGTTACAGTGGTCGGGTATTCATATCACCCTCTGAAAAAGTTATTACCGAGTTTCAAAATCTAATTGATGAAGAAGCGGCTCTGTCTGATGAGCTAATGGAATTACGCGATCTTCCTGCAATGACAAAAGATGGTATCGAGATTTCATTGTTAGTAAATTCAGGTTTATTGTCAGACATCACACCCAGTTTACAAAGTGGTGCAGAAGGTATTGGTCTTTATCGTACAGAGTTTCCTTTTATGGAAAGACAAACCTTCCCCGGTGAAGAGGTACAACGCAGTATTTATCGTCAGGTATTAGAAAGTTTTCATCCTCGTCCGGTTACTTTACGTACTTTAGATGTTGGTGGAGATAAGGCGTTACCTTACTTTCCTATTGTTGAAGATAATCCTTTCTTAGGCTGGCGAGGCATTCGTATTACATTAGATCATCCTGAAATTTTTCTTGTACAGGTTCGTGCCATGATGCGAGCAAGTTTAGGATTAAATAATTTAAAAATATTGCTACCTATGATTAGTGATATTAGTGAACTCAATGAAGCGCAAGGGTTAATCCATCAGGTCTATGGTGAATTATTAGAAGAAGGTGAGGAAATTGTTATGCCGGAAGTTGGTGTGATGATCGAAGTGCCATCTGCTGTTTACCAGGCCGGTAATCTTGCAAAGCGGGTAGATTTTCTTTCTATCGGTACCAATGATTTAACACAATATTTACTTGCGGTAGATCGAAACAATGCACGCGTTGCCGCACTTTATGACTCACTTCATCCCGCCGTGATTCGTGCAATATTACAAGTTGTCGAAAGCGCCAGAACACATGGAAAGCCGGTTAGTGTGTGTGGTGAAATGGCGGGTGATCCCATTGCCGCTTTATTATTACTTGCAATGGGAATTGATAGTTTAAGCATGAGTGTTTCAAGTTTACCCAGAGTGAAGTGGGTCATTCGAAATGTTACCCGTGATCGTGCACGTCAAATTTTAAGTGAAGTATTACTGCTTGAAGATGCTGCCGGAATTCGAAAATATTTAAATGAAACATTTGAAGAAGCCGGCATGGGAGGTTTAGTGCGGGCAGGGAATTAAAAAATATGTTTTTATCGTAGGTCGGCCTTCAGGCCGACGATGATATGTAACGAAGCCATATAACTCTTTATTAACAAATATACTATTCGAGAATAAGGGTTGATGTTCCAGTATCGCGTCGGCCTGAAGGCCGACCTACAGGTTGGATTAAGCGTAGCAAATCCAACGATTTGCATCATTCAAACAACGCCAACAATTCACCTGCTGTCCCGCGTTTTTTTCCATTGCAACTAATAAACCGTTGCACATGAAACTTCGTTATTTTATTGGCTTTGTCATACGCCTTACGGGTAAAGCTGGTATTGTGATTAGAAATTATAATAGGTATACCTTTAGCCGATGTCTCATTGGCTAAATCAGCTAGTTGTTGTTGTTTTTCCATATTAAATCCGCCAGTACTATAACTTGTAAAATTGGATGATGCAGAAAGTGCGACATAAGGTGGATCACAATAAATAACATCACCTTTTTTTGCAGATTGAATTACATCTTCAAAACTCGATAATATAAATTCAGCTCTTTGTGCTTTCTCATGAAATAACAACATTTCTTTTTCGGGAAAGTAGGGTGATTTATAACGACCAAAAGGAACGTTATAGCCACCTTTGAGATTATAACGACACAATCCGTTATAACCATGTCGATTTAAATAAACAAATAAAACTGCACGTTTATAGGTGTCATTTGAGTCATTAAATTTTTGGCGTAACTTATAATATAGTTCTTCGTTATTAAATCGTGGAGTGAAGTAGTAACGACATTTTTTTATAAAATCAGCACCATCACTTTTTAATAAATTATATAAATGAATAAGATCGGGATTATTATCGTTGATCACATACTTTTCATAATCAGTATTAAGAAACACGGCAGCTGAACCAGCAAAGGGTTCAATCAGTCGTTTCCCTTTTGGAAGTGTTTTTTTAATTCGGTCAATAATACGATATTTATTTCCGGCCCATTTTAGAAATGGGCGTATATTCGTATTTGTGTTTAACTTTACTGCCATATAAATATTTTAAATAGTTTTTGCAAACATTTTTGATTGACGTTGGTAGTTGTATAGTGATTTACGCTTTACTGGTAATTTTTTAATATCACTTGCAGCATAACCACGTTCACGAAACCAGTGTGCAGTTCGTGTTGTTAAAACAAAAAGCTGATTAATACTAAGTTGTTTTGCTTGTTGTTCAATATATTTAAGTAATTGATTACCCCGATTTTCACCCTGATAATCAGGATGAACCGTAAGACACGCTAATTCACCGACTTGTTCCTGTAAGTAAGGATAAAGTGCTGCACAGGCGATAATCATGCCATCACGCTCAACCACAGTAAAATGATCAAGTTCCATTTCAAGTTTTTCACGTGAACGTCTTACTAAAATATCTTCATTCTCTAACGGCGTAATTAATTCAATTAAACTCGCAAGATCATCAATAGTAGCAGGGCGAACATCCTCAAAATTTTCTGAGGTAATGAGAGTGCCACAACCATCACGGGTAAATAGCTCGAGTAGTAATGCGCCTTCAATATGACGGTTCAAAATATGAGTACGTTCGATCTCATTTTGACATGCTTTAATCGCACTATCTAAACAGTGTTGAATTGAAACGGGGAGCTTTTTATTCTTGTTCAAAAGATCTTTAGCATCATTAAGTGTTAGCTCACGAATTAACGTGTTTCTTTTATTGGTCACACCTTTGGCATCAACCAAATAAATTAATTTATTTGCATTTAATTCAATAGCTGCGGCTGTCGCGACATCTTCTACACTTAGATTAAATATTTCACCTGTTGACGAATAGCCAATTGGCGACAACAACACAATAGAATTATTTTCCAGGGCTTGATTAATCGCATTATGATCAATCTTTCTAACTTCACCGGTATGCATATAATCAATACCATCACGTACACCATACGGTTGTGCGGTAACAAAGTTTCCGGAAATGACGCTGATCCGTGGACAGGTCACAGGATTATTAGTTAAACCAATCGACAACAAGGCTTCTATATCCGCACGCGCACTACTGCTCGCTTCTTTAACACAAACAAGCGCATTATCATCGGTGATGCGAATGTTATTATTATATTCACTGGCGAGTTTTCTTTCTTTTAGGCGTGAAGCAATTTGAGGACGCGCACCATGAACGAGTACCAGTTTAATACCCAGGCTATTCAATAATGCAATATCATGAACCAAAGGGGCAAATTGCTCATCCGTGAGCATTTCACCACCGAATGCGATCACAAAGGTACGCCCACGAAAGGCATTGATATAACCCGCAGAATTACGAAAGGAATGGACAAATTCGATATTTTTGTTGTTCTTTTCTTTGCTCTTTTCTTTACTCATGGCGATTTTAGTTACGTGATTTTTTCGTTAATAAACGACAGTATGATCCCATGCAAAAGCATGCGCAAGCAAGTTTTAAAGGGAAATTTGAGGGGGATTATAAGTACCGGAGTCAGTCATAGACTCTCTCCGGTACTAAAAAAGAACAGCTTTTTACCAACTACTACGTTTACGGCCACGTAGTTTAGGAACAATTAAACCGAGTATTATTCCGCCAAACAATACCAATGCGCCGACAATAAACCATTCACGTTGTGAGCGATCTTTTAAAGAATGATTTTCCTGATTGAGTCGCTGCAGGTCTTTTTCTAAAGTGACATTATTTTCCTGTAATTCACGGTTTTGTTTATCAAGTAAAATGGGTTTTTTAGCAACTTCACTTAAACGCGCGAGTTCTGTATCAAGTTGTTTTTTGTTTGTACTTAATGTGTTTTGGCTTTCTAATAAAACTTTATGTTCTTTACTTAGTGTTGCATAGCTTTCTTTAAGCTTTTTGTATGCGGTTCTTACCTTTATTAATTTATCTTCTGCATTGGCTAATTTTTCACTGGCAACCGGTTCTTCAGCTAAATACTGGCTACGAACCCAACCTTCAGTACCATCACTTGTTTCAATTTTGGTGTAGCCGGTGTCAGTGACTTCGAGTACCTTTACATGTTCACCACTTTCAAGCGTTTTTATAATTTGAAATTGGGCACCTTGTCCGGTACGCACTGTGATAACCAAATGATCGCTGACGTATTGTGTTTCAGCCTGTACTGAAAAAGACAGCGCTGTCATCACAAAGAAAGAAAGAAAAAAGGAACGTATTTTTACTAAATTCACCGAGGGATACCTATAATTTGTTATTAGAATTTTATATGTCATTTATACACTTTTTTGCAGAATGCTCAAGCACTCATGCCTGACGAAAAGCGACCATGTGATCCAGTTCAAGTCTGAGATTCACTTTTTCGCCTATTTCATGGTTATGATGGCTCGGGAAGAGTGACAAAACTTCGATATTTTCAGGTAATTTCAATGTGTAGAGAATCTCAGCGCCTTTGAATGCTTTTTGTATGATTGTACCTTCTAAGTTGCCTTGTTCATCTGCAACGATGTCATCCGGGCGTAATAGTAATTCCACATGTGTACCTTCAGACCATTCATAAGCACGATCACCTTTAATTGTTCCAAGTGCTGTTTCGACGCTATCGTGTGAAGCTAACGTCCCCTTAATAAATACACCTTGACCAATAAAATCAGCAACAAAACGATTTTGCGGGGAGTGATATAAGTTATAAGCACTGTCACGTTGCATAATTTTACCCTTATTCATCACGGCAATCATGTCACCGAATGAAAAAGCTTCATGCTGATCATGAGTGACCAATATTCCTGTTGAACCTCGTTTTTTTAAAATGTCTCTCACATCCCGACTTAAACGTTCGCGCATTTCAATATCAAGGTTAGAGAAAGGTTCATCAAGTAATATGAGGTTTGGCTCAGGTGCGAGCGCACGAGCGAGTGCAACACGTTGCTGCTGACCACCAGAGAGTTCATGAATATAGCGTTCGCCATAACCGGACAAATCGACCACTTCAAGCACTTGATCAATGGTATGTTGTTTATCTTTTGTAGATTTATTACGCAGGCCAAAGCTAATGTTTTGACTTACATTCATATGCGGAAACAGGGCGTAATCCTGAAAGACCATACCGATATGACGTTTTTCAGGTGCTTTAGTGTAACCAGGGTATGAGATGCGCTCATTATTGAGGTAAATTTCACCATGATGGAGTGGTTGAAAACCTGCAATAGCACGCAATGCCGTTGTTTTACCACAACCACTGGGACCTAACAGGCAATGCAAATCACCTTCATTAATGTGACAAGACATATTTTCAACAACTGTATGTCCGCGGTGCTGGCACTCAATATTTTTTACTTCGAGAATGGGTTTCATACAAAGCATAATACAACTTTTAGAGTCAAATGAGAACTAAACTCATTTAGAAACAGGTTTCATTTTATTGTCATATAACTGTTATGTCACTGTCATATTTCATCTGCAAAATGTTCCCCGTTAAAAGACGAACATTAAACGTCTTATTTTTTTAATAACATCTGGGGATTACTCATGAATAAAAAATTAGTTGCCGTTGCAGTTGCTGCGAGTTTAGCTTTACCAATGGTATCTGCACACGCAGTTGATGTTGCAGACAAAAAACTGGAAGTTTACGGTAAATTACACCTTAACTTAGGTAAATATGATGAAGCTGGTTCAACCAATGATAACTGGCGTTTAAGTAGCTTTGCGTCACGTCTTGGTTTTAAAGGTAATGTTAAGTTAGACGATGGCCTTACTGGTACTTACAAAATGGAAACTGAGGTTGCAATAGAAAGTGGTACGACTACTTTCGCTGGCCGTAATACTTACGTTGGTTTAAAAGGTAACTTTGGTGAAGTTCGTTTAGGACGTCATGATTCTCCATTAAAAATGGCTCAAGGTAAATTTGATCAGTTTGGTGATACTACAGGTGATTTAAAACATGCCGGTTCTCAGGATGGTGAAAATCGTAATACTAATGCAATCACTTATTTAGGTAAGTTCGACAAGTTAGCTGTTAATGTACAGTTAATTCCAGGTGAAGGTAATGGGACGACAGCAGGGCAAGGCCTTGCCGATGACTCTTCTATCGCAGTTAGCTATAAAGCTGGTCCAGTGTATGTTGCTGTTGCACAGGACACTCATGATAAAAAGAAAGGTACTGAAACTGCAATGACGCGTTTAGTTGCGACTTATAAAGTGAGCGGTATGCAGTTTGGTTTGTTATCACAGTCAGGTGTTGAAAAGTCAACGACTAGTGATAAGAAAGAAGATTGGCTAGGTTTAAGTTTTAACGTGAAAATGGGCAGTAAAAACAAGTTAAAAGCTCAGTACATCACGGTTGAAGATAAAGCCGTATCACAAACTAAAGGCACTCAAACTAGTATTGGTTTTGATCATAAGTTGGGCAAAAAAGGTACTATGTATGCAATGTATAATACCTTTAAACAAACTGGTGGAACTACTACTGACAACAAATCTGTTTCAGTTGGTTATATCTTAAAGTTCTAAGTTAGTTGCAGTAAAGAATACACGGATGACAACGGTAACATGGATGTTACCAATATTATTAGCTCTAATTATTAAGAAGTTAGGTAAAATAAAAGTGATTAGACATCACTAAAGCTTTAATTTTTTCGCCCCATTTATTGGGGCGTTTTTTATTTCCAGCGTTTAGCTTCTTGCAGATTTTTTTCTACTCCATATAAACCTTCACTATAAGTTTTATACAAAGCAGCACGTGAATTTTTATTACCTAGTTTGGCTGATTTCTTCCACCACATTATGGCTTTAGGAATATCTTTACCCAAATTACGGCCATAAAAATACTCAACACCAATATTAAATTGTGCTTCAGCATTTCCAAGTTCAGCTGATTTTTTCCACCATTTAATTGCATCTTTTGGACTACGATAAACAACACGACCTTTGTTATACATAATACCCAGGTTATACATGGCATCGGTATTGCCGTTAGCTGAAGCGCGTTTGTACCAGATAAAAGCAGTCTTTGGATTTTTCTCAACACCAAGACCTTTTTGATACAAAATACCTAAATTATATTGCGCATCGGCATTATCTTTTTCTGCAATAGGTAACCAGAAACGCAAGGCTTGTTCATATTTACCGGCAGAAAATGCCTGAAAGCCATCTTCAAGTTCAGTTGCCTGTAGTGTGGGAGATAAAAAAGAAATAAGGATAACAGATAAAGTAAAACGCTTTAACATAATTTTAAATATCACTTTATGAGACATATAATTTAGTTGTTAGTAATTAGTATAGACCAACTTATTTGTTTGTCATTAATAACTCAAGTAAAGCTTTTTGAGCATGTAAACGATTTTCGGCTTGATCCCAGACAACACTTTGCGGTCCATCAATAACAGAGGTGCTGACTTCTTCTTCACGGTGAGCAGGTAAACAATGCATGAAAATAGCATCTTCATGTGCAAGTGCCATTAATTTGTCATTCACCTGATAACCCGCAAAGGCTTTTTCACGAATTGCCTGTTCTTCTTCCTGACCCATACTTGCCCAGACATCCGTTGTGATCATATCTGCATTCATCATAGCGTCTTCCGGTTTGCGGAAAATGTTGACGCAGTCTTTTGTTTCATCAAGTAAAGCGGCATCAGGATCATAACCTTCTGGTACAGCAACATTTAAAGTGAAGCCATACTGACGAGCAGCATTCATATAGGAGTGGCACATGTTATTACCATCACCGATATAAGTAACTGTTTTGCCCGTAATATCACCACGGTGTTCATAATACGTTTGCATGTCAGCGAGCAACTGACAGGGATGATACATATCGGTTAATGCATTTATTACCGGTACATTGGAATACTCTGCAAAGGTTTCTAACATTTCATGATCAAATGTTCTCACCATGATGCAATCAACCATACGAGATAAAACACGAGCACTATCTTCTACAGGTTCACCGCGACCAAATTGTGTATCACGTGGAGAAAGAAAAATAGCATGACCGCCAAATTGTGCCATACCTGTTTCAAAGGAAACACGAGTACGTGTTGAAGCTTTGTCAAAAATCATTGCCAGAACTTTATTTTTAAGTGGCTCATAAATTTCGCCAGACTTTTGGATTGCTTTAAGTTCAATGGCTCGTGTGACAAGCTGTTTTAAAGTTGCTTTGTCTAAATCCATTAGTGTCAGAAAATGTTGAGTCATAATATTCTTCTATCTAAAATATCGGGTTTAATTTTTAGTAGGTTCGAATTTATTCGAATGCGGTATTGAAAATAGATAATTGTTATCTCTTACCGCTGCGTTCGAATAAATTCGAACCTACAATGTTGTTGTATCTATTCTTCTATAAAAGTACGAATAAGCTGGCTAACCATCGTTACAATTTGATCAGCCTGTTCGTCTGTAATAATTAATGGCGGTAGTAACCGTATAACATCACCGGCAGTTACATTAATTAAAATACCAGCATCCAGTCCTGCTTTAACCAGTTCTGCACAAGGCCGATCAAGCTGAATACCGATCATTAAACCTTTGCCCCGAATATCAACAACAGCTTCAATATCTTTGAGTTGTTCATTAAAGCCGGATAATATTTTTTCACTTAACCTGGTCGCTCGCTCAGCAAGTTGTTCTTTTTCACAGGTTTCAATAACAGCTAACGCTGCTGATGTAACCAGTGGGTTACCACCATAAGTCGAACCATGATGACCTGGATGAAATAATTTTGCCGCTTCACCTTTTGCCAAACAGGCACCGATGGGTACACCATTGCCTAACGCTTTTGCTAAAGTCATAACATCGGGTGTAATGCCATTATGTTGATGCGCAAACCATTGTCCTGTCCGGCAAATTCCGGTTTGAATTTCATCTAACATCATTAACCAATTATTTTGATCACAAATCTCACGAATTTGATTTAGATAGTCATCCGCAGGAATATTGATGCCGCCTTCACCGGTAATTGGTTCAACAAGAACAGCAACAACATTGGGATTATTTTTGGCAATCTTTTGAATGGCTTCAATATTATTGTAAGGCGCACGAACAAACCCCTGTACCAACGGTTCAAAACCAGCATGAATTTTCCGGTTACCTGTTGCGGTTAACGTTGCCATGGTCCGGCCGTGAAAACTCCCTTCCATCACAATGATCGCAGGTAGATCAATCTTTTTACTATGGCCATAAAGCCGTGCAAGTTTAATGGCGGCTTCATTCGCCTCTGCACCCGAGTTGCTGAAAAAAACATTGTCCATGTTGGATAGTGCAGTGAGTTTATCGGCAAGTGCTTGTTGATTACTGATGCCATAAATATTTGAAGTGTGAACAAGTTTACCTGCTTGCTCACAAATCGCTTTGGTGACTGCTGGATGCGCATGACCAAGACCACAAACTGCGATACCCGCCAGCGCATCCAGGTAGGTTTTTCCTTCTGTATCCCACAGCACAGCGCCTTCACCTTTTTCAAAGTTGATGGGAAGTGGAGCATAGTTATGCATTAATGTGTCTGTCATCAGAATTCCAAAAATTCAGTTACCAGAAATAAAAAGGCAGCCCGTTGTTGAAGACGGCCCGCCTACGAAAAAAGCTAATTCTAGACCTAGATGGCCATTTCGGCAAATTTTAGCGTCTTTTTTAGTCAATTTTAGGTATAAAAAAAACCCAGCCTCTATAATAGAGACTGGGTTTTTCGGAAGAAACGTTCTATTTAGAAAGTTAATCCATGTCCAAAACCGATCATGCACATTAACATTGGGATAGACAGTACAGTATTAGTACGTGATGCCATTAATGCAACGAATTTAGCTTTAGCAATTTCATCAGCAGTCGCTTCTTTCATGCCGAGAATTTTTTGCTGGTTTGGCCAAATCAGCACCCAAACGTTGAACAACATGATAGTACCTAACCATGCACCAATACCAATAACCTGAGATCCAGCTTGCAAAGTGAAAGCAGCCATAGCACTTGTAGAAGGATGGCTTTCTAGTGCCGCAACACCTGTTAACCAGGTAACAGCAGCTGCCATGCGGAACCAAAGTAATGCTTTAGGCGCAATATACTTATTGATTGCAGCAGGGCCAGGACCACCGTTATTCGCATCAGCTAAAGCAGCGCCAACACCAGGAACTTGTACGAAGTTGAAGTAGTAAAGTATACCTATCCAAATGACACCAGCTAATACGTGAAACCAAACTTCAAGATTAAGTGCGTTAAAACCGGACATGCCGCCGGCGAAAACGATAATACCAGCTAAAATAAAGCCAGCGATGATAGTGCCTTTAATAGACGTTAATGGATTCATAATAGAACTCCCCTGATTATTTTTGTGTAGATGTATAAAAAATAGTTGTGTAAAAATATTGCCGAGTAGTTTACTACAGTATTATGTTTCAGACACCCCTTATTAATATATCTTGTGCTTCATAATGCTACAATAATCCTTAATATCCTTATAAAACAATGACGTTAACGCTTATATTTTGAACAGCATAGAACTCAGCCTTTTTACCAGTCGTCTTGATGCCGTTTGTGATGAAATGGGTGCGGTACTACAACGTGCGGCTTTTTCTCCAAATATTCGAGACCGGCTCGATTTTTCTTGTGCCGTGTTTGATGCCAAAGGTGAATTGTGCGCCCAGGCGGCTCATATCCCGGTGCATTTAGGTAGCATGGCGTACGCCATGAGCAGTATCGTTAGTCAGTTGGACTGGCGCGAAGGCGACATGGTGATTGTAAATGATCCTTTTTTAGGCGGGACGCACTTACCCGATATTACTTTGATTGCACCGGTTTATTTTGATGGCAGGGTACTCGCCTTTATTGCCAACCGGGCACATCACGCCGATATTGGTGCAGACTCACCGGGTTCCATGCCCTTATCAAAAAGTTTAGATGAAGAGGGTTTAATTATTCCTCCGACCCGTTTAATTGCACAAGGCAAAATGAATGATGCTTTCATGGCTGATATTCTGAGTTCAATTCGCAGTGGCAGTGCAGCACAAGGTGATTTCTCCGCACAAATCAGTGCGAATCATGCAGGTGTTAAACGTTTGCTATCTTTAATTCAATCTCTTAATGCCTCAACATTCTTAACGGCACTTTCAGAACTTAATGATTACGGTGAACGCTTAGCGCGAAGTGTAATTGGTGATATTCCAAATGGAAAATATAGCTTTAGTGATGTGATGGATGATGATGGTTTAGGGCATTTTAATTTAAAAATTGCTGCAAGCGTTGATATTCAGGATCAGCATGTCCATGTTGACTTTAATGGCACAACGGCACAAACCAAAGGGAATATAAATTGCCCGTTATCGGTGGCTGCTGCCGCAGTGTATTATGTTTTTCGTTGTTTAATGCCAAAACAAACACCAGCGTGCGCGGGAAGCTTTAGACCGATAACACTAACCGCACCTGAAGGATGTTTAATTAATGCAAAACGTCCGGCCGCAGTTGCTGCAGGTAATGTTGAAACCAGTACCCGTATTGTTGATGTTGTGATGGGGGCGTTAGCAAAAGCGTTACCCGATAAAATTCCTGCGGCAAGTCATGGCAGTATGAATAATTTAGCCATGGGATCGGTTACTGATAAATTGGATTATTACGAGACTAATGATAATAAAGAATGGGATTATTACGAGACTATTGGTGGCGGTATGGGGGCAAGTTCTAGTGGTGACGGTCTTGACGCAATACAAACCCATATGACGAATACAAGAAATACGCCGATTGAAGTCATGGAAACGAGTTATCCTGTACGCATAAAACAATATGCGATTCGGGAAAATTCCGGTGGTGAAGGTTTGTATAAAGGTGGCGATGGTTTAATTCGTGAATTTGAATTTTTAAAACCCGCAAATGTAACATTGTTAACTGAAAGACGCTTAACGCCACCATGGAGTTTAAATGGTGGACTTGATGGCGGTTGTGGGCAAAATTTGCTAAATAACAAAGTCTTAACACCAAAGGTTTGCTTTGATGTAAGCAAAGGTGATCACCTAACCATTAAAACACCCGGTGGTGGTGGTTGGGGAAAATTGTAATACATAAAATATATTGATGTAGGCCAGACTTTAGTCTGATGACAATATAAAGAAAAAGTATATTTTTAGAACTTCAGATAAACTTTTTTTGAGTGGTTTTATTTTTTTATCTTGTCAGACTGAAGTCTGACCTACATCGAAAATGAAGCTGGATCAGAATTTATTCTGACAAATTTTTAATTATCAAGGAAGATAAAATGAGCTATCGAGATCTAGCAAAAGGACGATTTTCATCAGAAAACCAAATATATTTTGTTACAGCGGTAATTGATAAGCGTAGAAAACTGTTTAATAACTTAAATGTTTGTAGAAAAATTTCTTTGCAAATGAAGCAGTTTGATGATCAGGGTCATGTAGCAACTATTGCATGGGTTATCATGCCAGATCATATTCATTGGTTGTTTGAATTAAAATCGAATATTAATTTAGCAACAGTGATAAAAAAGTTCAAAGGACGAACCGCACGAAAACTCAATTTGTTATTAGGCAGTAAAGGAACATTTTGGCAACATGCATATTATGATCATGCTCTGCGTTGTGATGAAGATATTAAAGAAGTTGCCAGATATATTATTGCTAATCCTTTAAGAGCAGGTTTAGTTGATAGAATAGAAGATTATCCTTATTGGGATGCTATGTGGTTGTAACGTGTTGTCAGACTGAAGTCTGACCTACGAAAGTCTACGAAGCTGTAGGTCAGAATTCATTCTGACGCTAATATAAAGAAGAGAAACTATGTGTGGAATTTGTGGTGAACTAAATTTTAAGTCTACGGCTTCTATAGAAGTGGTTCAGGCGATGCTACCTAAACTGGAAAAACGTGGGCCGGACTTTGGTGATAGCTGGCATCATGATCGAGTGGCATTTGGTCACCGACGTTTGGCGATTATTGATTTAAGTACACACTCAAATCAACCAATGGTGGATCGCGAATTAGGATTGACTATTGTTTTTAATGGGGCGATTTATAATTATCCTGAATTAAGAAAACAATTTGTAAAAGAAGGGTATAACTTTCAAAGTGAAGGTGATACTGAAGTTATTTTGAAGGCGTATCACAAATGGGGTGAGGACTGCCCGAAACATTTACACGGCATGTTTGCTTTTACCATTTGGGATGAAAGTAAAAAACAACTCTTTGCTGTGCGTGATCGCATGGGCATCAAACCGTTTTATTTTTCTAAAACAAATGACTATTTTCGTTTTGCATCTAACATGCAAGCATTATTAGCAACAGGAGATGTTGATAAATCAATTGATCCCTTTGCTTTGCATAATCAATTTTCATTACATGCGGTTATCCCTGCGCCACGTACAATTGTTAACGGCATACGTAAGCTAGAACCCGGTACATCAATGACCATTGATATTAACGGCAAAGAAAAAACACAACGTTACTGGTTTCTTGATGCAACCCGTCCTGACAGAGATTTTTCTATTCAAGAATGGACGGATCAAATTCATGATGCATTACGTGAAGCGGTACGAAAGCGTATTGATGTTGCTGATGTTCCTGTTGGTGTGTTGTTATCCGGTGGTTTAGATTCAAGTTTACTGGTTGCATTACTTGCTGAAGCAGGCGTAAAAGATTTACGAACTTTTTCTATTGGCTTTGAAGACCAACCTGAAGAGAAGGGCAGTGAGTTTGAATTCTCCGATCAAATTGTTGAGCGATATAAAACAAACCACCATAAATACCATATATCAAATAGTGAAGTCTTACCGCATATACCTGATGCGGTGAAGGCGATGTCTGAACCGATGGTTGGACAAGATGCGGTTGCTTTTTATTTATTGTCCGAGCGAGTATCTGAACAAGTTAAAGTGGTACAAAGTGGACAAGGTGCAGATGAAGTCTTTGCCGGCTATTTTTGGTTTGAGCAAATGTACAAAGATATCAATGGTCCCGACGTGTCACGCTTTGCCCGTTATTATTTTGATCGCACACATGATGAATTTTTAGAAATGGTGACGCCTGAATATCGTGGTGAAGATTTCACGACGCAAAAGGTCGCAGAGTTATTAGGGCAACCAAATGCCAGTGAATTTATTGATCGTGTTTTACGGATGGATACCACCACTTTGATTGTTGATGATCCGGTTAAGCGAGTCGATAATATGACCATGGCGTGGGGGCTTGAAGCACGCGTGCCGTTTTTAGATCATCACTTAGTTGAACTGGCTGCAAAAATGCCGCCTGAAATGAAACTCGGCCTCAAAAGTGGGCTCGGTGGTAAGGATGTTCTAAAACGAATTTCCCGTGGATTAATTCCAGATGCCGTGATTGATCGTCCAAAAGGTTATTTCCCAATGCCGGCATTAAAATATGTTCGTGGTGAATTTTTAGATTTTATGCAAGATATCCTTAATTCTCAGGCTTGCCGAAATAGGGGAATATTCGCCCGTCCCTACGTTAATAAGTTACTTTCCGAACCAGATCAACACTTTACTGCCCTGCGAGGCAGCAAGTTGTGGCATTTAGCCTTGTTAGAATTGTGGTTCCAAACACATTTGGATTCGGCTTGAAGATTTTAAAATTGCCCCTATATAGTTTGTATCGTGATTGCGGTAAGATTTTAGCTGGAATATAGTGCTCGATAATGTGGATTCTGGCTAAGAACCTGCCGGAATGACGAGCAGGATTTGTGTATAATTTGACCGAAGCACCTAATAACCGACTGCTTTAGTATGGTATTTGTGGGGCGAAACTGGTATGTTAGAGATAATTGATTTTTACTGTTTGGATAGTAGTACATCGAGGCAGATAGCGATATTGAACACATCATTAGATTAAATAGATTGAGGTAACAAAGATGGATGTATTAGAGCGTATTGATGAGATTGTAAAAAGTAACCCGGTTGTTGTATTTATGAAAGGCACACCGCAAATGCCACAATGTGGTTTTTCTAGCCGTACTGCCCAGGCTTTACAAGCATGTGGTCAGGAATTTGCGCATGTAAATGTATTAATGGATCAGGATATTTTTGAAAACCTGCCACGTTATCAGGACTGGCCAACATTCCCACAAGTTTATATTAATGGTGAGTTAGTCGGTGGATGTGACATCACGTTAGAAATGTATCAAAAAGGTGAGTTGAAAAAAGCGATTGATGAAGCGGTTGCTTAATTTCTAAGTCACATAGATTTAAAAAAAGCCCGAACATAGTTCGGGCTTTTTTTTGAGTTGCTTTAATTGTAGGTCGGCTCTTCAGGCCGACGAGGGGGCATAACAAAGCAATATAACTCATCGTTAAGAGAAGGTGCTAAACGACAATTAGGGTTGATATTTTAATACCGCGTCGGCCTGAAGAGCCGACCTACGAAGTTCAAATGAATATTTGAAGCAATATAACTCATCGTTAAGAGAGGGTGCTAAACGACAATTGTTGATGTTTTAATACCGCGTCGACCTGAAGTGCCGACCTACGAAGTTCAAATGAATATTTGAAGCAATATAACTCATCGATAAGAGAATGTACTATGCGAAAATAAAGGTTGACGTTTCAATAGCGCGTTGGCCTAAAGTGCCGACCTACAGAAAAGATTAACCAGGTTTTGAATGTTTATCCCAGGAATTAACAATAATACAAAATAGTTCGGCAGTTCGTTCTGCATCATAAGCGGCGGAGTGTGCCGCTTCGTGATCCCATTGAATCCCCGCAGCTTGTGCGGCGCGCGCTAAAACAGTTTGTCCATATGCTAATCCACCCAATGTTGCCGTATCAAATGTACTAAATTGGTGGAAAGGATTACGTTTAATATCACAACGCTCTACTGCAGCTTTGACAAAGCTCAAATCGAAAATTGGATTATGCCCGACTAAAATGGCGCGACTACACCCTGTCTTTTTAACCAGTTTACGAATGGGTTTAAAAATTTCATCCATTGCTTCGCGTTCAGGCTTTGCCATACGAAAAGGGTGATAAGGATCGATACCGGTAAATTCTAATGCTTTTGGATCAAGCTCAGAGCCCATAAAAGGTTCAACATGAGCCGCATAGGTTTTATCGGGTTCAATCTGGCCTTTATTGTTAATTTTTAATGTGACTGCCGCAATTTCAAGCAAGGCATGTCGATCTGCCTCAAAGCCAGCTGTTTCAACATCAACAACAACGGGTAAAAATCCACGAAAGCGGTTAGCAATGGGATCTTTATGTTCGATTATTTCTTCCATGGGTGAAGGATACCGTATGCGGGAGATAAATTCTTGGGTTAAATTATTTTACGAGAGTTCTGTAATTTGAAATGTATATAAAAAAGCGCGTCATTCCCGCGTGCTTTAAGCGGGAATCTAGAAGTTTAATCTATGGATTCCGGCTAAGCACCTGCCAGAGCAGTGGTGCAGGGAAGCACCGTTTACGAATCAAAGGATGAAATGACGACAGATTATCTTTATTTTATACATGAATTTAAACAAAGAATTTTTTATCTGATCTCTTATATTTAAATTCTTTTCCAGTGAACCACTTCACCCGCACGCAAAGGAATCAATTTTTGTTGGGCAAAATTATATGAATCAGGCACTTGCCAATCTGATTTTTCTAAAGTGAGGGAAGCCGTGTTGCGTGGTAAACCATAAAAATCAGATCCATAAAAACTGGCAAAGCTTTCGAGTTTATCGAGTGCCCTGGCTTGCTCAAAAACTTCGGCATAAAGTTCAATAGCGGCATGCGCAGAATAAATTCCTGCGCAGCCACATGATGTTTCTTTATTATTTTGTGCATGAGGAGCACTGTCCGTTCCTAAAAAGAATTTTGGATTACCACTTGTTGCTGCAGCAACTAATGCCTGATGGTGAGTTTCCCGTTTTAAAATTGGTAAACAATAGTAATGCGGATTCATTCCACCTTTGAACATGATGTTTCGATTAAATAAAAGATGGTGCGCGGTAATGGTTGCAGCAATATTATTATTTGCTTGTGTTACAAAATCCACCGCGTGTTTAGTCGTAATATGCTCAAGCACAACTTTCAGTTTTGGAAAGTCTTTTAGCAAAGGTTTTAAAACGGTTTCTATAAAAACCTGTTCACGATCAAAAACATCAACATCTGGATCAGTAACTTCACCATGGATAAGTAAAGGTAACCCCAGTTCCTGCATTTTTTCTAAAGCAGGGTAGGCATTTTTAATATCGGTTACACCGGCATCGGAATTTGTTGTGGCACCGGCAGGGTAATATTTTACGGCATGCACATACTCAGAGTTAACCGCATCAACTATTTCATCAGCTGTGGTGTTATTGGTTAAATACAAAACCATAAGAGGTTCAAAATCATTATTTTCAGGGCGCGCAGCCAGGATACGTTGCCGATATAAAAGCGCTTGTTCTACCGTCGTAACGGGGGGCTTAAGGTTCGGCATAATGATGGCACGTGAAAACATAGCCGCAGTATGTGGAACAACACTTGCAAGATATTCATTGTCTCGCACATGGAGATGCCAGTCATCGGGGCGTGTAATTGTTATGCTGTTCATTTTTAGGCTCTTATAGCGTTATCTATTAGGGTTTACCCCTAATGGTATCAATATTATTACCCAGTGTAATTAAAAATTAATAACCATTATGCTTCTTTCATTAAGTGAATGTGATTTAATTAATTATACCAAAATATGAAAAGGAAAGTTCGTGTTACGTTATTTGAAACAGATGATTTTTAAAAGAAGGTTAAGACAAAATATGTCATTAATCGTCTTTGTACCTATGTTTGTTTTTTCTACCTTTATACATGCAGACACAATAAGAATTGGGCTGCGTGCTCATTATGGTATTGAAAAAAGTATGCAGCAGTGGCAGCAAACTGCAGATTATTTATCAAAACAAATTCCTGAACATAAATTTATAATGGTCCCATTCATTGGTTTACCGGAGCTGATGAGAGAAGTAGAAAAGAATCAATTTGATTTTGTATTAACTAATCCATCTTCATATGTAGAAATGGAGTTACGTTTTGGTGCTTCAGCAATTCTGACTTTACGTAATAAGCGGCAAGGTAAACCCTTTACACGATTTGGTTCTGTTATTTTTACTCGAAAAGATAGTGATATCTATGAAATTAAAGATTTAAAGGACAAGAGAATTATCGCTGTTTCTGAGCGTGCTTTTGGTGGCTGGCGCGTCGCATTACGTGAGTTATTAAAAGAAGGTTTTGATGTTTATCATCAAGCAAAGCAAGTTAGTTTTAGTGGCGGTATTCAACAAGATGTTGTCAGTATTGTACGATTAGGTAATGCTGATGCAGGTGTAGTTCGGACTGATATGCTGGAGAGACTGGCAAAGAGTGGAATAATTAAACTTGATGAGTTTAGAATTATAAATAGCAAAACGACTGAAGGCTTTCCTTTTTATCTTAGTACCCGGCTTTATCCTGAATGGCCGTTTATAAAAATGCGGAAAACTTCAAATGCATTATCTAAAAAAGTTGCATTAGCTTTATTAACTATGCCTTCACAACATCCTGCAGCAATTGCAGGAAAGTACATGGGTTGGACTGTACCTGAAGATTATCAGCCGGTTCACAACTTAATGAAAGACTTAAAGGTTGGACCTTACCTTCATTATCATTCAAGTTATATTGAATATTTTATCGAAAAATATCTTGTTACCTTTATGGTTGCTGTTTTTATTTTTATTGGATTGGTTTTTTTAACCCTTTATATTTTATCGATAAATCGAAAACTTGTTTTTGCTAAAAATAAGCAGGATAGATTAATGGGCGAACTTGAAGAACGTGTAACTGAACGCACCAGAGACCTGATGATAGCCAAAGAAAAGGCAGAACAGGCTAGCAAAGCTAAAATTAATTTTCTTTCCAGTATGAGTCATGAACTTAGAACACCAATGAATGCGATTCTTGGTTTTGCACAAATCCTTGAGCATGATGTTGCTCAACAACAGGTTGATTCAGTAAAGGATAATGTTAATGAAATTTTAATTGCTGGAAGACATCTTCTTGAGCTTGTAAACGATGTACTTGATTTCGAAAAAATTGAAACCGGAAAATATGAATTGAATTTACAGGAAATTACCGTTTCGACAGCAATAAATGATGTGGTGAGTTTGCTTAATGTTTTTGCCAGTAGAAATCAAGTAACGATAATTTCTGGTTATGAAAATAATGATAATCTAACGGTAATAGCTGATTTACGTTCATTTAGGCAAGCGTTAATAAATATAATTACCAACGCGATAAAATATAATAAAATAAATGGCAATGTAACTATCACTGTGCAGAGACTAAATGATGGTAATTGTAAAATTAGTATAGCGGACACTGGGGAAGGTATTGCAGAAGATTCCCTGAAAAAGATTTTTGAACCTTTTGAACGAGTGAGTAATCGCTCTAACATTGAAGGTTCAGGTGTTGGTCTGGCGATCACTAAAACTTTAATAGAGATTATGAATGGAACAATATCCGTTGAAAGCACTCTGGGTGTAGGGACAACCTTTTCTCTAATATTTAAAATCGCCTATTAGACTTTTTAAAATAGCTCAACAGGCCCTAACTAATACCACCTTTGGTGAGTTTTTCAGGATCAAGTAATTTTGTTAACTCATCTTCCGTTAAGTCTGTCATTTCAGCAGCAACGTCAATCACCGAGCGTCCTTCTGCATAAGCTTTTTTAGCTATAGCGGCACCTTTTTCATAACCTATAACCCGATTGAGTGCTGTGACTAAAATTGGATTACGATCGAGTGCGTTTTTAATCTGTGTCGTGTTAACAGTGAAACCGGCAATCGCTTTATCTGCAAGTTGTCGGGAAGCATTGGATAGTAATTCAATACTTTGTAATAAGTTATAACTGATCACTGGCAACATCACATTGAGTTGAAAGTTACCAGACTGACCAGCGACAGTGATTGTTGCATCATTACCAATAACCTGGGCACAAACCATTGCAACAGCTTCAGGAATAACCGGGTTAACTTTACCGGGCATAATGGAACTACCGGGTTGTAATGCAGGTAATGCAATTTCACCTAAGCCTGCGAGTGGACCACTGTTCATCCAACGTAAATCATTCGATATTTTCATTAACGTTACCGCTAATGTTTTTAACTGCCCACTCATTTCTACAGCAGAGTCCTGGCTGGCTAAACCAACAAAAAGATTTTTCATCGGTTTGAAGACAACATTGGTTGTTGACGTTAGTGCATTAGAGAATTCTTTTGCAAAATCACTATGAGCATTAATGCCTGTACCAACAGCTGTACCACCTTGCGGAAGTGCACTCAGTCTTGTCAGGCTATGTTCTATACGTTCAAGGTTATCGAGAAGCTGATCTTTCCATGTTTGAAGTTCTTGCCCCAGTGTTATCGGCATAGCATCCATTAAATGCGTACGACCTGTTTTAACGGTTTTGTCTAATTCAATAATGCGTTGGTGTAAGGTTTCAATTAAATGTTGTACTGCCGGTTGTAATTGTTCATGTATTTCTAAACAGGCACTAACGTGAATCGTTGTTGGGATAACATCATTTGAACTCTGGCTCATGTTGATGTGATCATTAGGATGCACCAGCTCACCTAATAATTCAGTGGCAAGGTGCGAGATCACTTCATTTGCATTCATATTAGTACTGGTGCCAGAACCAGTTTGAAATACATCAATAGGGAAGTGTTGATCGTATTTGCCATCAGCAACATCGGTAGCAGCGGAACGAATGACATCCGCTATTTTTTTATCGAGTAGTTTGAGTTTTTCATTGGCAGTTGCACAAGCAATTTTTACTAAACCAAGTGCGCGTATAAAGCCGCGTGGCATTGGCAAACCACTAATGGGGAAGTTATTCACTGCGCGTTGAGTTTGTGCGCCATAAAGTGCATCAGCAGGAACCTGTAGTTCACCCATGCTATCGCGTTCGCTACGAAATTGTTTTTTCGTCATGAGATTATCCCTTGTTTGTTTTTCGACCTTTTAAAAATTTCCAGTTTTTAATGGTTTCTTCAACAACACGCCATTGTTCATCCTGTTCCTGTTCTAAAATAACCTGTTTGTTAATGACGGCCATATCACCATTAGTGCCATCCATGACTTCTTCAATATCAAAGATGAGGCGGCGTAAGCCATATGTTTTAACTTTCAGGTTATTGTAGGTTAAATCTTTTAATAAATTACGTTGGAATTCACTCTTCCGGCGGTTATACCAGTCAGAATAGCTTAGTGTTTTACCGCTTGGCATACCGTAAACAACGACATTCTCTGACACCAGCTCCATGTGTTTTTGAAGATCTTTGTTTTTAGCTGTTTCAGCAATATTAGATAACCACTTGCGAATATCGAGTTCAGACATATTATTAATTTTTATTGTAGGCTTAAAATTCAGTCCGTTGTTGTTTCTGTCCCTAATTTTCTTGTCGCTAATAATACGCACAATTTATCTATTTAGGTGGAAATCTTCACAATAAAACCCGATTTTTGATATTTCTGAAATGAAATCCACTTCGAAAATCAGTTCTTGCTGGAACTGGATAGTTCCATGATACAAATGGAAAAGTACGCCACAGGGATATGGAGTTTCACCCGGATGAACAAATAGGTGAAACAGAATAGACTGGGAACCCGTGAAGAAGGGGCTATCCAGATTAGTATAGAGCATGCAAAATGATGATGAGTGGTGGTCGCTTAACCCTGACAATTATAGATAGTGGCAAGGGCTTTGACGACTAAGCTAACCCGCACTCATATGCCTCATTAAATGTCTCCATTTAAGGCTGTTCAGCCTGAATAAGACATCAACCTATCTCCAATTAAACAAAAAACACACTGTCTGCCTGTTTGAACACGTTGTTTATTTTTATACGTTCTTGGGGTTTTGGGCTATATTTAGTCGTCGTAAAATCATTTCATGCCTGTAACCTATTGAAATATAGATAACTATTTTTCATCGTGTAAAAAGTGCTTGCTTTTGTACTGTCAGCCTGCCTGAATAAGTTATTTATTTTTGTACATTTTGTGGTTTTGGGCTATATTAGTAGACACAAGATTATTTCATACCTGTAACCTATTGAAATATAAATATATATTTTGCGCCATGTAAAAAATTATTACTTTTGTGTGGTGATTAATTAAAGTTGCAGCCAGATAACAAGTACAGGCTTAAGCCTGTATCGAGGCGATATTGCCAGAGGCAGTGGAGAAAACGATGTCTACGCAGAACAATGATCAGGATATAGACCAGCAGGAAACCCTTGAATGGCTTGATGCTATTGAGAGTGTCATGCAGTCAGATGGTGCTGATCGAGCTCACTTTTTGCTTGATCAGATGATTGATATGTTACGTCACTCAGGTGCCAACCTCCCTTACAAACCAAATACAGCTTATGTAAATACCATACCCACCCACCTGCAGCCAAATGTGCCTGGAGATCTGAGTCTGGAGCGCCGAATCCGCGCACTCATTCGCTGGAATGCGGCGGCAATGGTTGTAAAAGCCAACCGTAAAGCATCTGAGCTAGGTGGTCATATTGCCAGCTTTGCTTCTGCATCAACTCTATATGATGTGGGTTTTAATCATTTCTGGCGTGCACAGAATCATGAGCATGGTGGTGACCTGGTATTTTTCCAGGGACATTCAGCGCCAGGTATGTATTCCCGTGCCTTTATGGAAGGACGCTTAACAGAGGAACAACTGGATAACTTCCGTCAGGAAGTGGATGGCAATGGCCTGTCTTCTTATCCGCATCCATGGTTAATGCCAGATTTCTGGCAGTTCCCAACGGTGTCTATGGGACTGGGTCCAATCTCAGCAATTTATCAGGCACGATTTATGAAGTATCTACAAGATCGTGGTATCGCAGACACCCGTGATCGTGATGTTTGGTGCTTCATGGGTGATGGAGAAACGGATGAGCCGGAATCACTGGGTGCGATTTCATTGGCTTCACGTGAGAAGCTGGATAATCTGACCTTTGTTATTAATTGTAATTTACAGCGCCTGGATGGTCCGGTACGTGGTAACGGCAAAATCATACAGGAGCTAGAAGCAATATTTCGCGGTGCTGGCTGGAAAGTCATTAAAGTCTTATGGGGTAGCTATTGGGATCCATTGTTAGCCAAAGATAAAAACGGTTTACTTCAGCAGCGTATGCTGGAAGCCGTTGATGGCGATTTCATGAATTATAAATCCAAGGATGGCGCTTATGTGCGTGAGCATTTCTTTGGTAAGTACCCTGAATTAAAAGCCATGGTTGCGGATATGTCAGATGATGATATCTGGCGCTTAAATCGCGGTGGTCATGATCCTCATAAAGTTTATGCAGCGTATGCTGAAGCCTCGAAGCGTGATGGTCAGCCAACAGTGGTTCTGGCGCATAGCGTAAAAGGCTATGGTATGGGTGCAGCGGGTGAAGGCCAGATGCGTACCCACTCACAGAAGAAATTAGATGAGGAAGAAATGATTGCTTATAAGAATCGTTTCAGTATTCCTATTACTGATGAGCAAGCAGCAAAAGCTGAATACTACCTCCCGGATGAAAATTCTGCTGAGATTAAATACCTGAAAGCACAGCGTGAAAAACTGGGTGGTTCTATGCCATCACGTCAACGTCTGGCAGCACCTTTAGAAGTCCCTGATCTGTCTGTATTCGAGCCAATTACTAAGGGCTCAGGTGATCGTGAAATGTCTACAACGATGGCATTTGTACGTTTACTTACACTGATTACCCGTGACAAGAAGATGGGTAAATATGTTGTGCCTATCGTGCCTGATGAAGCGCGTACTTTTGGTATGGAAGGTATGTTCCGTCAGCTAGGTATTTACTCTTCAGTGGGTCAGTTATACACGCCACAAGATAAAGAACAGGTCATGTTCTACAAAGAAGATAAGACCGGTCAAATTCTTGAGGAAGGTATTAACGAAGCCGGTGCAATGTCATCCTGGATTGCAGCTGCAACGTCTTACAGCACACACAGTGTAAATATGGTGCCATTTTATATTTACTATTCTATGTTTGGTTTCCAACGTATTGGTGACCTTGCGTGGATGGCGGGTGATATGCAGGCGCGTGGTTTCTTACTCGGCGGTACAGCCGGTAGAACGACACTCGCCGGTGAAGGTTTACAGCATCAAGATGGGCATAGCTTTATGGTGTCTGGCACGATTCCAAATTGTGTCTCTTATGATCCCACCTTTGCATACGAACTAGCGGTCATAATTCAGGATGGTTTGCGTCGCATGTATAAGGAACAGGAAAACGTCTTCTACTACATCGCAGTAATGAATGAAAATTATCAGCAGCCTGCCATGCCAAAAGGTGTTGAAGAAGGTATTATTAAAGGTATGTATCTTCTGCAAGGTGGTGGTAAGCGCCGTAAGAAAGTACAGCTAATGGGGTCGGGCACGATTTTACGTGAAGTGATTGCAGCCGCTGAATTGCTCGATAAAGACTGGTCGATTGATGCAGATATCTGGAGTGTCACCAGCTTCAATGAGTTGAAGCGAGAAGCACAAGATGTTGATCGTTGGAACATGCTGCATCCATTAGAAGATAAACGTGTAAGTTACATTGAAAAATGTATGAAAGACAAGCGCGGTCCTGTGATTGCGGCGACTGACTATGTGCATAATTACTCTGATCAGATTCGCAAGTGGATACCAGCAAATTACACAACGTTAGGTACAGATGGTTTTGGTCGCTCAGATACACGTGTGCAATTGCGTAAACACTTTGAAGTAAATTCGTACTATGTAACGGTTGCTGCATTAATGGCGTTGGCAGATGATGGCCAGTTCCCGGCAGGAAAAGTTCAGGAAGCAATCGAGAAATATGGCATTGATCCTGAAAAAATGAATCCTGCAATTGCATAAAAAATTAGAGTAAATAAGTTCCCCCTCCCTTTATGGGAGGGGGTTAGGGGGAGGGTGATAAAAGCCCCCACCCTAACCCTCCCCCGAAATGGGGGGAGGGAATAAACATCTGATCCCTCCCCCGAAATGCGGGAGGAGATAAACATCTGATCCCTCTCCTGAAATAGGGGAAGGGATAAAATTTGAATCCTCCCCCGAAGTGGGGGAGGGAGCTTAATTAGTTGGAGTGGAACCATGAGTGAAATGGTCGAAGTAAAAGTTCCTGACATGGGTGATTTTGAAGATGTCGAAATCATTGAGGTCCTTGTAGCCGTAGGTGATGTGGTCGCTGAAGAAGACTCGTTAATTACGGTTGAAACAGACAAGGCGACAATGGAAATTCCAAGTAGCCATTCAGGTACTGTTAAAGAAATAAAAGTTAAAGTGGGCGATACTATTTCACAAGGTGGCCTGGTTGTTGTGCTTGAGTCATCTGGTGCCACTGATGTAAAAGAACAAGCCTCAGCAGAAGTAAAACAAGAAGCGTCTACTCCAGCAGCTGAACCTGCATCTGAAGTGGCTGCTGTTGCACAACCGGCTCCAGCCCCTGCGCCAGTACCAGAGGTTGAATATAATAAGCCTTCACCTACAGCAAACATTAATCCTGAGCATTTCAAGAGTGCGCATGCGTCACCGGCATTACGTAAGTTTGCACGTGAACTGGGTGTTGATTTAACAAAAGTGAGCGGAACGGGACGTAATTCCAGAATTGTAAAAGAAGATGTCCAGTCCTTCATTAAACAGGTAATGCAAAGCGGTGGTCGTTCTAATGGTGCAGGCGGCACAGCATTAGGCATAGAGCCAATGCCAGAAATTGATTTTAGTCGCTGGGGTGAAATTGAAACGAAGCCACTGAGTAAAATTAATAAACTAACCGGTAAGTTCCTGCACCGTAACTGGGTGACGATTCCCCATGTGACGCAGTTTGATGAAGCGGACATTACTTCACTCGAAGCATTCCGTAAGCAGTCAAACAAAGAGTACGAAAAAGAAGGCGTTAAATTTACGTTGCTTTCTTTCATTATGAAGGCAATGGCGGCGGGTCTTAAAAAATACCCTCGATTTAATTCTTCACTGGATGCGTCAGGTGAAAACCTGATTATGAAAAACTATTTTCATATTGGTATTGCCGTTGATACACCGGATGGATTAGTCGTACCTGTTGTTCGCGATGTAGATAAAAAATCAATCGTTGATATTTCTATTGAGCTGCGTGAAATTTCTATTAAAGCACGTGAGAAAAAATTGACACCATCAGATATGCAAGGTGGCTGCATGTCTATCTCTAGTCTGGGTGGTATCGGTGGTACAAAGTTCACACCCATCGTTAATGCACCAGAGGTTGCCATTATGGGTGTATCAAAAGCAAAGATAAAACCCGTGTGGAACGGGACAGAGTTTGAACCAAAGCTAATGTGTCCTCTGTCTTTATCGTATGACCACCGTGTCGTTGATGGTGCAGAAGGTGCTCGTTTTGTTACCTACATTGGTCAGCTTTTAGCAGATGCGCGTCGATTACTACTGTAGTGATAATTTAATTCCCCCACCCTACGCCTCTACCCCTCAAGGGGGTACTGAAAAGAGCCCCGAAATGGAGGAGGGGATAAAATCCTTAGTTCCCCCTCCCATTTCGGGAGGGGGTTAGGGGGAGGGAGGAGATAAAACCACGGAAGGTTTTAAAGTGAATAATTTACTTAAACAAAGATCTCGAGATCTGAGAAAAAATCTTACAGATGCAGAGCAAAAACTCTGGCAGAAGTTAAGAAATAAACAAATAAATGCTCATAAATTTCGCCGGCAATTTGTACTTGGAAATTATATAGTCGATTTTATTTGTTTAGACAAACGTTTAATTATTGAGGTAGATGGTGGGCAGCATATGGATAATGTTCGCTACGATTTACAACGTGATGAATGGCTGAAGAAGCAAAATTTTAAAGTATTAAGGTTTTGGAACAATCAAGTGTTGAACGAAATAGATTCGGTGCTTGAAGTTATTGTAAAAAATTTAGAGTAAATAAGTTCCCCCTCTTATTTTGGAAGGGGATAAAAATTCTTAGTTCCCCCTCCCATTTCGGGAGGGGGGTAGGGGGAGGGTGATAAAAAAGCTCCCCCACCCCAACCCTCCCCCGAAGTGGGGGAGGGAGCAAAAGATTTGAGGTTTTTTATGAGCACAGTAGAAGTAAAAGTTCCTGACATTGGTGATTTTGATGACGTCGAAATTATTGAAGTCCTTGTAGCCGTAGGTGATGTGGTCGCTGAAGAAGACTCATTAATTACGGTTGAAACAGACAAAGCGACGATGGAAATTCCATCACCGGTTAGCGGTATTGTTCAGTCGTTTAATATTTCTGTAGGCGATACGGTTTCACAAGGGTCATTGCTTTGTACTGTTGTAGTTGAAAACGGTGCAGCGGCAGCACCTGTTGAAGACAAGCAAGAAGTCGTTGCAGAAACATCTAAAGCAGAAGCATCTGCGCCAGTTGCCGATGTTGCTGAAGCACCAAAAGCGGCAGCCTATTCAGGTAATGTCGATATTGAAGCGGAAATTGTTGTGCTGGGTTCAGGCCCCGGTGGTTATACCGCAGCATTTCGTGCAGCAGACTTAGGTAAGAAAGTTGTCTTAATAGAAAAAGAAGAGGTACTCGGCGGTGTTTGTTTAAACGTTGGCTGTATTCCTTCTAAAGCGTTATTACACATTGCAGAAGTCGTGAGTGAAGCACCTGAACTTGAAGAAGCCGGTATTACATTTAATAAACCAAAAATTGATACTGACAAGTTACGTGCACATAAAGACGGTGTCATTAGTAAACTAACCGGTGGCCTTAAACAAATGGCCAAACAACGTAAAGTAACAACGGTTCATGGTTACGGAAAATTTACCTCTGCAAATACAATCGAAGTTGAAGCATCAGATGGTTCCAAGACAACTGTAGGTTTTGAAAATTGTATAATTGCAGCTGGTTCATCAGTAACTAAACTTCCCTTTATTCCATGGGAAGATGAACGAGTATGGGATTCAACAGATGCGTTGGAACTACACAATATTCCAAAACGTTTATTGGTCGTTGGAGGTGGTATTATCGGTCTGGAAATGGCAACCGTTTATTCTGCACTGGGTGCAAACGTCACAGTTGTAGAATTAAGCCCAGGTTTAATTCCGGGTGCAGATAAAGATCTCATTCGCCCATTTGAAAGAGTGTTGAAGAGTCGTTATGAAAATATCTTTACCAGCACAAAAGTCACTGAACTAACACCAAGCAAAAAAGGCATTGTGTGTAAGTTTGAAGGTCTTGATGTTAATAAAAAAGCAGCAGCACCGGAAGAAGACACCTTTGATAACGTCTTAGTCGCAATTGGTCGTTCACCTAACGGTAAGTTAATTGATGCAGAAAAAGCCGGTGTGGTTGTAAACGATCAAGGCTTTATTACTGTTGATAACCAGATGCGTACCAATGTAAATAATATTTTTGCTATAGGTGATGTAGTAGGACAGCCAATGCTTGCACACAAAGCAACACATGAAGCTAAAATAGCCGCAGAAGTTATTTCTGGTATGAAACGTTTCTTTGATGCACGCGTTATTCCTTCGGTTGCCTACACCGATCCAGAAGTCGCGTGGGTCGGTAAAACAGAAGACCAGTTAAAAGAAGAAGGCGTAGCATACGAGAAGGGTGCATTCCCATGGGCAGCAAGTGGTCGAGCTCTTTCTGTTGGTGCAACAACCGGGTTGACCAAAGTGCTTTATGATGCAGAAACACATCGTATGATTGGCGCAGGTATTCTCGGGAAAAATGCAGGTGAGCTGATTGCAGAAGCGGCACTGGCGATTGAAATGGGTGCAACCATGGATGATGTGGCCTTAACGATTCATCCACATCCCACCTTGTCAGAAACAATTAACTTTGCAACTGAAGTTGCAGAAGGTACCTGTACTGACATTTATATGCCGAAGAAGAAATAAATCGCTCGTTATTCCGGCCATTGAGCAGGAAACCAGTAAGCTAAAAAAAGGGACAGAGACTGTCCCTTTTTTTATTGTTAAGCATATAACTGCTCAATATTAGCTGGATCAACGATAAAATGAGTGTAATATTAGAATTATGAGTTTATTAGAGACATTAAAAATGAATAAGAAGGAGCTTCTTACTATCGCTAGTAAGAGAGGAGCTTCAAATGTTCGTGTGTTTGGCTCTGTTTCACGTGAAGAGGAAACAGCGGATAGTGATATTGATTTTTTGGTAACTTTAGAAAATGGAAGAAGTCTCTTAGATTTAGTTGGCTTACAACAAGATCTCTCATCTTATTTATTACGTAAAGTTGATGTTATTCCGGATGATAGTTTAAATAAATATTTAAGAGATAGAATTATAAATGAGGCACTACCTTTGTGAGTAAGGATCGCTCTATTTATATAAAACATATCTACGATTGTATTTGTCGAATTGAAGAATATACCGAAGATGGCCGTGAAAAATTCTTTGATGATCATAAAACACAAGATGCAGTTATTCGTAATCTGGAAGTAATTGGTCAAGCCATTAAAGATTTTGGCGTTGAAGATTTAATAGCAGATTTTAAAGATATTCCATGGAATGAAATTTCTGGCATGAGAAATATATTAGCTCATCAATATTTAGGTGTAAGTATTAATACAACATGGGCAGTAATTGAAAAAGATTTGCAACCTTTAAAAAAGGCAATTAGTGACATTCTTGAGTCATTTTAATTATTAATGTAAAACAATACTCAATTAAAAAAATAAATTAAAGGGCTCTGATTCTTTTAATGCAGGTGAGCTAATTGCAGAAGCAGCACTGGCTATTGAAATGGGTGCTGATATGGATGATGTAGGCTTAACCATTCATCCACATCCAATCTTGTCAGAAACACTTAATTTTGCAACTGAGGTTGCAGAAGGGACATGTACTGATATTTATATGCCCAAGAAGAAGTAATACTTTGTCATTGCGAGCCTTGTTTTTATAGGCGCGGCAATCTCAAAAAAGGCGTTTATATAAGCGCCTTTTTTATTGTCTTAAATTTATTTTCTGTGTTACTTTAAAAATCCCCCCAAGAAATAAATCTTTATCAGAATATAAGAAAAGCTTAATGGGCCAGCGAAAATTGTAAATTAAGGGTAGAGCCCTTTAACCAAGGAGTTATTTTAGTTTGACAATTAAACATAACGTTGAACATCTGGACGTTAAACATATTAATGAAGCATCTCTTAAGGAGCTTCTAGATTCTTCCGCAGTTAATGCTATTCAAAATAAATTTGATGAGTTCCTTAAACGCGATCCAATTCTTTCAGATGTATTTTCAAAATTACATGAAGCTTCAATCCCAGCAGTAATATTTGGCGGATGGGTGAGAGATAACTATATTTCTATTAAAGACAATGTCGAATTAGAACCTAGAGACATAGATATAGTTGTTGATTTACCACAAGGCATCTCCCTAGAATCAATTATAACAATTGAACATACAAAAACCATGTTTGGGGGGATTACAGCAAAGACAACAACCTCGTCACTTGATATATGGGATGTTAGTGATACATATTTAATTAAGACTCTTCAGCTCAATCCAAACATAGACGTGTTGCCATCAACAACTGTGTTTTCAATAAATTCTATTATTTTTTATCCATCTCAACTACACCAAAAATCAATGGTGTTTGAGTCAGGATTTCTCGATGCAATTAAATACAAATTAATTTCATTTAAGTCTTCAAAAATTCCATTTCCAACTATCCAAGTTGCCAGAGCATTAATGTACTCTATTAAGTGCTCGTTTGAAATTGATGACGATGTTAAGCAGTTTGTTAGTGATGTATGTATATCACCATATAATATAAAAAAAGTAATGGATGGGATAAAGCATTATTGCCCAACAGAAATAAAGGATAAAGCAGTTAATGTTTTTATTAAAATTTTGGATGAGGTTGGTATAGATTACCCTCATAAAACACTTTTTTTTAATCATTGCTGGGGAGTATTTGAAGGGGGGGGCGTGAGAACAGCAGCTTTAGCTGGTGCATATGAAGCAGCTGTGACCTCGGGTGTGAATTTTGGGCGAGTTGCGGGTACATCTGCGGGCTCAATTATCGCCGCTCTTATATCAAGTGGCGCTAAACCTGAATTTGTTTTAAGTGAACTTGAAACTAAAGATTTCCAAGAATTTATGAAACCTGCTTTGGCCAAAGACAATGTCTTTGGTTCTAATGCATTTTGGAAAGTATTTACTAAGCCTACTTGGGGGCGACTCGGTGATCTAGTTAATGTTTGGCAAAATTCTGGGAAATATTCATCTATTGAAGTAGAGAGTTGGCTGGATAAATTACTTTGCAAGGTTCTAGATGTTGAGTCACCAGTTAAATTTAGTGATTTAAAATTACCTTTATATGTGGTTGCATCAGATATTGCTCACGGTAAACAAAAACTATGGAGTAAAGAAAACACACCTGATGAGAGCGTTGCATTTGCAGTTCGTTGCTCATGCTCAATTCCATTCTACTTTCAGCCTGTTTCTAATGGGGCATCACTTTTAGTTGATGGTGGCATGATAAGTAACCTGCCTTCATGGGTGTTTTCAAACCACGAAATGCAAGAAAAATTATCTCGCATTCTTTGTTTTAGGCTTTTTGATAAAAGTAAATCAGAAATAAATAATTTAACAGATTTTGTTGAAAGGCTGGTTACAACTATAGTTAGTGGAGGTACAGAAATACAGCTACAATTGCAAAATAATATTTATACAGTGAATATACCTACTGGGGATTTTAAAGCTACTGACTTTAATGATATGGATACTCAAGCTAAGGAATGGCTTAGAAAATCAGGATTCGATAGTGTCAGTAAATTTATTATAGGTGAAAGAATTGCCGTTAATAATCGTCAAGAAAATTTAGTCTTCTCAGGCTTCGATAAAAAATTACTTTTATTAGTGCAGTATTTAAGTGAAGCAACAGATGATATCTTGATTATTTCATCTAATAGCTACTGGCTTTATTTTCTTTTCCCTTCTCTCGCATTTGCATTAAAACGTGGAATTAGTGTCAATGTAATACTTAAGCCTGCTAAATATGATCCCTATGAAAAACATGAAATGCATAGGCAGCAATTACTTGAAAACATGGGTGTTGGCGTGGATATACGTAATGATTTACCATTTGATGGCTTTATTCTAGATCGTATGAGTGAAGATGCAATTGCAGCAATAAGTACGGCTGAGGGAATTGTTGGACGGGACTATAATTATTTAGATGAAAATATTCGTGTCTATACAAAAAGCTCTTGTGATACTGCCATTATACGTGCACTTAACAACCAGGTTAATATTGAACCCTTGGTAAAAAGTAAAGCAATAAGTTTAGTGCTTGAGCCAATTCCGCCTGAAGTAGTATTTGAAAAATTAAAAAAAATCCCCCAATACAAACATTCAACATTTACATTAGAATCTGTGAGCTTAAGTGATAATTTATCAACTTTAGAATTGTATGTTAAAGAATATAAATTATCTCAGGTAACACAATTGGCGGAGATGTTTAGAGATGCAAATATTGAACTTTTTTCTCCAGCCTCTTTTATAGCCGGAAATAAAGTTGATTCTATTGTTACTCCTCCAATCCTAGAGAAAGTGGGTAAAGAATTAGTTATAATTGAAGGGCATACTCGATTCTACTATGCATTAAGAAACAATATTGAATCAATAAAGGCAATTGTAATACAAGGGGTTAAGGATCCAATTCCAGCAAAACCACGCCCCATAACAATGACAAATTTGGCTTCGGATACAATTGATATAGGCCACTTATATGAAGATTTAGATAAAACCCAGATTAGAAATATAGAGGAAGTTATTCATCAAATTACGTAAACTCCATCACATTAATATCCTGTTAATGTAACTAGAAATAATTTGTGTAGAAAAAAACGGCTCAGAGCATATTTATTTTGCTTCGCGTTTGAAGCGTAGGGCTAAAAAAGTAATACTTCTTAAATATTAAGATATAAAGAATGGACATTTAGCGTCCATTTTTTACCGACACTTTAAGTGAATATTCATTTAAGACAATCATATTTATACATCATCACTATTTTAACAGAATGATTGCTTTTGCATATCGACCCATGCTTCGTAGATTATAACCATTGCGAAAGTATCTAGCTCGCAGTATTTCAAGAGCCCCTTTTCAAGCTCTTGTCTTTCATAATCACTCATATCTTCAAACTGTAGTTTTGCATATGCCATTAATGCAGCGCCACCATTTGCAAGTTCATCTTCATCTGTTAATAGACTTATATTTTTATCAGAAACATCTTGAAATAATTTAGGTAAATTTTTATAAGGATTGACTACACTATCACCATTCATTTCTATCCATGTCCAATCTTCAAAATTCTGGCTTTTAATAGTATTATTTTTACCATAGATAGGTTGGCTATATTTTTTTTGTAAAAATACAGAGCTATTTAATATGGCAGGTAAAACATCTTTAATTGAGTTTGATCCATTTGTTGCTGGGTCATAGTAATATCTCTTTACTAATTTAAGCATATCCACCATGTCACGATCGCCACACCATTGTTCGGATGATGATTGAGTAGAATGTGAAATGCTTTTTATAAAATCACTTAGTTCTTTTGCATCAGGGATTTCATCTGGAGCTTCTTGAATTTGACGATAAATTATATTTAGAAAACTATTTTCATGATCGGCATACCGAAATATAGTCCCATTATCATTTTCTAAACTATTTTTTAATGCTCTAATAAAATCAAAGTTAGGGAATATTCCTCTTTTAGCATTTAGATATTGGCTCTTATGTTCGATATTTCCATATTTATGGTATATATGGTGAGAAAATTGAAAAGCAATTCCTTCGTAGGGCTTTCGTCCAGAAGTGAATGGTAATGCCATCATAGATGTTTCAAAGTCAATAAAGTGCAGAGGAAATACCCAACTATCCATCTCTGCTTTCATTCCATCACGATCAAAGTAAACATCGGTACTATTATTAATCCCCATCTCAACCTGTAGCCACTGTCTTTGTGAATTAGACAATCCAGGCTTATTGTCTTTTTTAACTTTTAGATCATCTTTTGATAAATCACTAAATTTAATTTTTCCTTCTTTAATCATTTTGTCAGTACTACGGTAATTAGAAATATTAAGTACTGTTGATTCTTTAAAGTCGTCATCTTTCCAATTGAGACATTTTGCCCAACATTCTTTAAATCCATTATTGAGTTCAGATGCTTCATCTTCTAAACTACATATGAATTCACACTTTTTACATTTGGAGCCTATGCTTGGCGGTATTTTATTATCAGCTTTATAGTTTGTAGACAATTGATTTACAACATCTTCAAAGCTTTTTCCGTCACCTTGCTTTTCTTGATGTATATAGTTGACAGCATCATCCACAGCTACCTGTATTAAAATTTTATGCGCTAAATCATCGTCAGTGAGAGTCTGGCTAACTGTAATGCCTTTACGGTTATTCTCATCACGAGCAATACGAAATTTTTGATTTAAGCCATCTGTTGCACAGATGACATGTTTATCAACTAACATTAGGAAGTTATTAATTGATGCATCAGGAAATACTTTTTCTAAAACATAACTTTGAAATGCTACATCATGGAGATAGGAGCTCCATTTACTAAGTAAACCACTTTTTTTACCAAAGAAGGGTGATTTATCTGTTGAATCAAATGATTTTGCTTTCACTTCAATTAAATCAAAGTGGTTACCATTTTTTATGAGTATATCGATACGAATGAAAAGATTGTTAAATCGAATTGCTGGTTCATAAATTATTACTTTATCTTGTTTTAGTAATTCATTAGTTTGTTCTTCGGCTTCTTTATGATTTAATGTTGTAATGTCATGGCCATCTGGAAAATAATGTTTGGCCAACTCTCCTATTTGATATCCTCCTTCAGCTAAAGCTTCCATGAATGGATCATCCATTTTACTATCTGGATATTCCTTTTTTCCGGTATAGTACAGTTTTGTTGGGCATTCCTTTCCTAGTTTATACCGTGATTTTGTAAGATATCGAGGATTTGTCATAACGATTCCTTTTCCGAATAATTAAATCTAAAAACTTTATTTTTTTTCTTGGTACCCTGGTGTAAGTAACATGTTACTAACGCCATATAATGCTGCACTGTTTCTGAGCCACAAGTAAATTTCTTCGCCATTTTGACTATGCTCTTCCGAGCAATCAATATTCCATCTTCTTAGAAAATAACCAGCACTTGATGCTCTAATACTTATTTTAAGTACTTTATCTTTCATTCCATACTCAAATTCAATAGTTTCAGGATTCTTAAGACGTGGGTGAGCAACAATTTCCAGTTCTACAATTCGATTCCATTGTCTATCTAAGTCGCGCATTTCATGCTCTTCGATAGGATCATCAATAAGGGTCGGGTCAGAGATACGGGTAATGACACAATCCATGAAGATAGATCGCTTTCTATCAAATGTTCGTACATGCCAACGTTCACCATTGTTAATCAATGCAAAGGGCACGATTACGCGAGTTCCTTCACCGCTACGAATTGAACGATAAGTGATATGAACTGCTTTTTTTTGATGAATCGCACGTGCTAATACAGATAGAACTTCTAAAGGAGGGGTATTAAGTTGAAATGGAGTTTCGCAGGTAATCATTGGTTTCTGATTGCCAATAAAATCCTCCCCAAAACCTTCAGATAATGCTGTTAGTACCTGACTTACTGAGTAATCAAAGAGTGGTTTGAAGTTTTCAGAACGAGTGTAAATTTTGCGAGATTGATCGTAATCGACATTTTCTTCTACTAATTTCCTGTATTCAGCAATATCTCTTGTAGCTGCGGCCTCTTTAATACCAAAGCGGTTCATTAGGTCATGTCGAGCAATACTCCCTAAAAAATTCACGCGAAAATCGATGTGAGATAGCCTTTTTTGCTGTGCAGGGCTGATATTTTTCAGTCTTATATCGGTCATTTTTTAACCTTCTTTCTGAGGATGATCTCTTAAGTAATGATTATATATCATATTTTAGATCTTGTAATGCGATCATTAAGACTCCTTGACATCATCAAAATGATGATCAATACTTAAGGCTAGCTAGAATTGCTTTATTAGCAAGCTACACAAGGGAGAATTGTAATGGTGTTAAGTGAAATTGGAGAACAACTAGATCGTAACATCTTTCCCATTGTGGAAAATGGCGGAATTGTAATGCCCAGCAAAACGGCCAAACCTTTATTAACAATGGGCGAGGTAAATAGTAATGACAGTTCAAAAAGACAGAATCGATCCAAAACCAGAACAAGGGAAAGGGCCACCAGAAGGAAAGGGCAAACCAGAGAACACGGGACGACCAATGCAGCCACACCGGTCGTCCTCTCAGGTCTTGAGCAAATTTATTTTTCAGAAATAGATGCGATTCTTGAAGCTTATCCGGGAACTCAAATTTGGAAACAGGAAGAGGGGATATGGTTGCTTAGCATTAGCTCATTGGTAACAGATACGATGGACAATGCAGCGTTTATTTGTGCAATCCCCTTTCTTCCAATAACCCCAGTACGAAGTTGGGGCTTTTGGAATGCTACTAGCTGGATTGGTCCTAGACACACAAATATCCCAGACGGATCTATTTGCGCTTTTGAACCTTCAGATGGTACTTGGCTACCAGGAGATTCAATTATAAAGCTCTTAGATATTTATAGTTTATGGGCTGTTCGTCATTTGTATTTACAAAGATTTGGCCATTGGCCAGGTGCTCAAGTAGCACATTACCCTTATGAAAGATTGATTGAGCAAAAAGATGATGAACTTTGTGGTTGTGGGTCACTATTTAAACGTTATGGTGAATGTTGTAAGCCTAATGATCTAAAGAGAAATCAAATTGCAGATGCAATTAATTTTATTTCACTTGGTGGTGCTAAACGTCAACCACCTGCAAAAATTATGCAGTTTATAAAAGAAAAGAATAATCTCCCATTAATTTTAAATTTATAAATAACAATAGGAAATAATTTATGTACACCAAGGGCACAACATTAATACTCGATTTTGGTATCTTTAATCACTATGGCATTGCTGATGGTACCGGTGGAGTAATTCATAACTCAAAAAAATATCGCAAGGTTACACATGAGAGTGAAGATGATTTTGCTGAAGGAAAAGAAATACTTGTTAGTGATATTACAAGTAATAATCCATCGTATGCTTTTGATAAGGCTAAAGGATATATTGGCATGAGCTATGATCTCTTTCAGTCAAATTGTGAGCATTTTGTTCGATTATGTCATGGCCTTGTAGTTGAAAGTACTCAATTACATAAATATATGGTAGTAAGTGCGACGACTGGATTAGCTATAAAAAGTAATAACACAATTGTTAAAACAGCAAGTATAGCTGCATGTCTTGCTGCATTATTTACTCCAGAAGAAAAAAGTCCATTTAAAAATGCTGCAATTGCATCTTTAGTTACAGCAAGCGTAGTTTTCTTATTGAGTTAAATGGACACTTCTCTTTTAATCCATCGATATTTTTCACAATCAAAGGGTAAACAGAAATGGCAAGATTTATAATTAACAAAAACTCACAGAACAACGGTGATAATGAAGTTCACAATGCAACCACTGGCTGCTCATACATGCCAAATAGTGAAAACCAAATAGATCTAGGAAATCATGAGACTTGTCGACAAGCAGTTGCAGAGGCTAAAAAAAGGTGGCCAACTAATAGAATTAATGGCTGCTATTATTGTTGCTTCTCATGTCATACAAGCTAAAAATAAAATAGTGTTAGATATGATGTTATTTTAACCACATAAAAAATTAAAGATAAAATGGATCAGATAGAAAAAGGGGAAGACTCGATTGATATTTATAATATTATAAATGTTGATGCTCTGTTGCCATTTACTTGTAAATAAGGAGATAAAATATAAATATGGATAATTCAGGTTTAGCTAAAATCACACCAAGGTTTTCAAAGTTTATAATTATCACGTTAACTATAGCGACATCTACAGTTCCTATTTTTTATCTGATTGGATATTTATTTGATGCGGGTAATTTATCAGTATATGGACTCAACACGGAATATTTCCCTAGGGATGCGCAGTATTATTATATAAATGCAGTTATCGCATATTTTTCAACAGTTAAGTTGTTAATTGAAAACTGGGATGAAATTATATCAGGAATACTATATTACGGTTTTATCTATGCATTATTAGGTTTTGTTATAGTAATTTTAGTTAGGTGGTTTAAAAAAATAAATAAACAAAAATTTAATAAAAACATTAAAGCTATTAAGAATTGGAAAAATATGGACTTTATTATTATTCCTTTAGCAATGTCTGGTGTTTTTGTGCTACCAATACTAATCTTTATATTTAGTACTATATTTATCGCTCTTCTAATATTGGCTCCTTACCAAATTGGTGTTAAGGAAGCAGAGAAAAACATTACAAAATATCAAGGCTGCACAATGATAAAACCATATAAGAATGAAGAGTGCACGTTGATTTATAATAAAAATGCTAAAAAAAATGATTTGCCTGAAGCAAAAGGAATATTTATTACTCGATCTTTAAACTATATTGCACTATATGATGGGGTGGCAACTATTTACCCGATTAAAGATAAGAAAATTTCAGTTATAAAATATAAAAAGAAAGAATTAAAGAGGTCGGAGTCTGAGGTATCCCCACAAAAATAAATAAAAAAACGATCAAAAACAATAAGTTACAATGTTAACGCAATAAAAAGGGAACCTACACGGTGTTTTCCGATCAGATCTAGATGCGAATCAAGGTCAAATCA
>Ga0316204_10000645_pt1 | contig 120372 bp, 105 predicted proteins | sample 6monrhotite_MG_2_FD_205661 | JGI IMG/M metagenome (GOLD analysis project Ga0316204, IMG submission 205661) | Microbial mat bacterial communities from mineral coupon in-situ incubated in ocean water Damariscotta River, Maine, United States -... | ecosystem: Environmental > Aquatic > Marine >...
GGTCATTTAGGTAAACGGCGTTTTTTGTATATTCGATAAGTTAAAAAACTAAACACAACACTGTATATAAAATATGCTACGCTTCTACCGAACACACTAGCTGCACATTTCATATACTCTACGTTGGCGTGCATTGGGGTACGGTGTAAACATAATATACAAAATATTAATTCATCTAAGAATGAAACAGAGCTTATGTATGTTTTTGTTACTGATCCTATTCTGCAAAAACGGAATAGGACAAACTTCTATTAAGATAGACACTTTGTCGGTTACAGCAACAATACTAGACAAGGAAAGCTCGGAAACAATTCCATATGCTACCATTTATAACCAAACAACAGAAAAAGGTACAATCAGTAATCTTGATGGATTTTTTAAATTGAAAAATGTATCTTTAAATGATAAAGTTGTTATTTCATTTATTGGATATAACAAATTATTCCTCACCATTACTCATACGATTAACCTAGACACTCTTTTCCTCCAACAAAAACTTGAACTATTAGATGCGGTAAATGTTTTTGCCGACAACTCTTATTTGTACGAATTATTATCTAATTGCAAGAAAACAGAAACAGACAAGATACAAACAGCCAAAACATATTTTTCACTAGAAACCCACGCTAATGACAAGCAAGTAGAATTTCTCGAAAGCTATCACAATGCAGAGTTTTCTGGCTATGACGTAAGTGAATTACACTTAAAAAATGGAAGAATAGCTTTAGCAGCTATTGATAATAGATTATTTGTATCAACAGAAACTTCTAGAGCATTATATATGCACCAATTATTCAAACACAATGAATACTTTGCTTGGAGCCCACTGGAATTAAACAAGAAAAACCTAAAAAAACATTATAATTTAACACTCATTTCAAAGTATGAAAAATCAATCTATGTCATAGATTTTACACCTAAAGAAAATAACGGTAAGTTTTTCGAAGGTAAAGTATGGATAGATTCTTCAAGTAATAAAATTCTTAAATTGAACTTGCACTTAACCAATGCTGTTTTACACCCATTTTACTCTCTAAATGGAGACGATTCTTTAACAAAAGTTGATTTAGACATTTCGAAAACCTATAAAGAAATAAAGGGAGATATGTATGTTAACTCTATCGACTTCAATTATCAATTACAATATAAAAGTAGTCGAAGTAAGCCATACACTGTTAAAACTAACGCTGTGCTTTATGCATATAATTTCGAAAACAGATTTACACTTCCCTTTTTCGATTTTTCAGAGAGTACTAATTCGAAAGATGCAGATTACAGAAAAATAATAGCTGCTCCATACAATACTCTTTTTTGGAAAAACAGAGATAAATTTGAAATGAATGATAAATACAACAAAAACCAATCATTTATAAGTGATAGTGCCACACATGACTACCAATCAACAGTATTAAACAATCCTTATTATAAACAAGGATTCTTTGAAGCTCCATACGTTTCGTGGAGTAAAAACAGAATCCGTTTTAGAAAAGACTTTTCCGATGGTATTGATTTCTCTAAACTACAAAACACCGTGCCATCGCAACGATATAACTTAAAAGTCCAACTATACCTAGACCTTAACATGTTTAACGATACTTTACGAATTATAACTCAAACGATATTCGATCCATTTAGTTATTATAAATACCCGATTACAAATAAAAGCACAGTATTTATAAATATATATTTTGATTTAATGGAGATAAAACGAAGAGAGTTGGAAAATGAAATCCTTTTAAACAACATTAATATTGATAAAGCCACAGCTCTGTACAATGAAAAAATGAAAGAAATTGAACATTTTAATAAAACATTTTTCAAAGAGGTTGAGCGAGGTGAAAATAAAAGAGAAATAATGAAATGGAACAGTTATGTCAAAAATAACTTAGGTATTGACAATGTGGCTATTTTCGGATTATATATTAATGAATAAAAATAACGCACGCCAACAAGAGCTAACATATAGAAAATGGATACTTTAGGACAAATATTGTGGCATGCAATACCGTTTACACCATTGTTTACGATTCCAATAATCTGGAAATTCAGTAAGCAACACAAAATTATCAGAGTATTAATTGGACTCGGGTTAGCCTGTATTATTTCTTTTTTATGCTTTCACATTAGTCTAGCAATTTGTTTTAGAGATGGAATGGGCCCTGGATGAAATAACGACACGCCAACAATACCTATAAATCATAGTGCGGTTAGTGCGTTACCAAATTATATCAATAATTGATGGTCGCTTTGCAGCAATTTTATAATTTTATGTGCAATAAATTAAATTAACAACCGCTACAAAGCTAAGTACGTCATCAAACGATAATACCGTTTGACCCGCACAACGTTTTATAGCTGGAACGTTGGCATTAATTATGAAAAAAATGTATAAACTCCTAATTATTTTTCTAATACTGGGGCTTTCATCCTGTAATGAAACTGTTAAGAATTCTGATGAAAATTTAAAAAACATACCTTCAGAAAAAAAGATTGACAGCACTCTTATTTTGTACTTAGAAAACATATCAATAAAAGACCAATACTCAAGAATTCAACTCGATAGTATTAGGGAATCCTTTGGAGATAATTCACCCGAAGAAAAAAAACACTGGAAACATATTGTAATACAAGATTCAATTAATATGAGTTCTGTTGATTCAATAGTCAAAATATATGGTTGGTTAGGAGTCAACGACATTGGTAGAAATGCTTATGATGGACTGTTTTTTACTTTGCAACACGCAAATAACGAAACTCAAGAAAGATATTTACCAATACTACGTAAGGCTCTGGAAGAAGAAAAGGTTTTGCCAAATCATTTTGCGATGTTTACAGACCGAATAGCCGTTTCAAATAATCGTGACCAAACTTATGGAACTCAACTTGGGAAAAATTTAGAGACTAATGAATTCTTTTTGTATCCTGTTTTAGAACCAGATAGTCTTGATTTTAGAAGAAATAAAGTTGGCCTTGACTCTATCCATTTCTATTTAAAAGGTGTTTTTGACATAAATTGGGATGTAGAAAAATATAAAGAAAGTCTTTCGGAATTAAGGTTATATATAAAAAAAATGAAAGCTGAATTTAAGGCAAATACCAATAAAAACTAATGCCAACAATACCTATAAATCATAGTGCGGTTAGTGCGTTACCAAATAACATCAATAATTGATGGTCGCTTTGCAGCAATTTTATAATTTTATATGCAATAAATTAAATTAACAACCGCTACAAAGCTAAGTACGTCATCAAACGAAAACACCGTTTGACCCGCACAACGCTTTATAGCTGGAACGTTGGGCTCAATAAGAAAAAATGAATTACAACAATCTCTATATAGGATTAATTACTTTGATTCTGTTTTCTTGTGAAACAAAAAACAAAGATATAGAAGTTAACATTATAGATTCTCACACCTCCGTAAACGAAGCTAATACCAACAAATTAATTAATGCCCCCATTAAATACAAAATCAGTTTAGATAAAAACATTTTCTCCTCTGATGAAAGTATTGAACTAACTCTAAAAGCAACTAATATTTCAAATTCAAGTGTAAAAATATGGATTGATGGAGGCTCTTATCCAATTGGAACTGAATTAGAATTTATTGATTCACATAAAAATTCGGTTATACATCAATTTTGGGCAATTATGTCATCTAAAGCATATTTACAGGATGAAGTTGAAGAATTAAAAACACTGATTAAACCAGGTGAATCATTTTCAAAAACATATTTGATAGAAACAATCGTACAACTGAAAAAAGAATATACTCCACTACCTGAAGGGAAATACACTTTAGCATATGATAATGCTGAAAAACTAGAATTTGAAATAAAAAACTGAGCCCAACAATAGCTATAAATCATAGTGCGGTTAGTGCGTTACCAAATAACATCAATAATTGATGGTCGCTTTGCAGCAATTTTATAATTTTATGTGCAATAAATTAAATTAACAACCGCTACAAAGCTAAGTTCGTCATCAAACGATAATACCGTTTGACCCGCACAACGCTTTATATTGGAACGTTACCTGCAAGCTGGAAAGGCTACTTTGTTTTTTACGTGTATTATAGTTAAACCATTTATCAATAGAATAGCCAAAATAAATATTGAAAGATTAATCTAACAATCACTGATGAACTTTTTAAATTTATGATATGAGAAACAAATACAAATTACTGTTAAATTTTATAACACTTTTACTATTATCCTTAAATAGTATTGGTCAAACATCTGAATTGATATTCCATTCCGGTTTTGAACCGTCATCAACAGATACAACTAATGGCATTGCTTCTGACATATATGGAATTGATAGCTCTGTAAGTTCTCCGAATGACTGGATTTTAGACTTAGACGAGCATCCAAATATTGGAAACTTCACAATACAATACGAAGGAGGTGATGATACTATGCGTATTGCAAAGATAATTCAGGAACCATCCAATTTATCAAATCATGTCCTTCATTATTGGTTGAACCACCCTAATGTTGGAGGAACAAAAGGGAGAATTCAGGCGAACTTATATGACAATACTAATCTTACTGAAATATCTCAAAAAGTACGACTCTACTTACCTTCTGATTGGAATATAATCAAGAATTCTGGTGGACAAGTTGGTTGGTTAACCATCATGGAGTTTTGGAATAATGCAAATTGGATAGGAGATAGTTATCCCTTCAGAATTACTTTGGGTATTCATAAATTGGATAGTAATTCAACCGATCTTAATTTTAGTCTTGAAGCTCAAATTATGCCAGACCCTCCCCCGTGGCCAATAATTTGGGAACAACATGCTACGACCTATTCAGTTCCTGTAGATGAATGGATGACAATAGAGTATTATTTAAAAGAAGGAGATGCGACTAATGGACGCTTTTTCATGGCAGTTACTCCAGATGGTGGACAAAGAGAGATTATTTTTGATATTACCAACTTCACTTATCATCCAAATGATCCTTCACCAAACGGATTAACAAGGTTTAATCCAATGAAATTATATACTTCTGATGCACTAGTTGATTATGTTAGAACTAACGGAGGTGTGTTGCAAGTGTATTGGGATGACTTTGAGCTTTGGAAAGACACAAACATCATATTAGGTTTTCCTGAGAATGAAACTGTTAATCATTTTAATTTATATCCGAATCCAACAGCTAATAAATTTACTATACAAACAAATGAAAACTATGCAGAGATAGATGTTTCTATATATAACATTATAGGAGAAAGAGTTTTAGAAGTAAAAAATCAAAAAGAAATAGATATAAGTAAAGTTGCAAATGGAACTTATTTTGTAAAAACAACAATAGATGATAAAATTGGAATTAATAAAATCGTTAAAATAAAATAGCCAGCAGGTAACAAAGTATAAAAATAATAGCCGAAACAGTTATAAATATGGACATTGTAACCCGCATAGAAATTAGTAGTAACTTGAAAAAATTGAGTTCCGTAATCAGCTACTATTCTTATACAAAACGTTAGCTACAATGAATAAATACATTTATATATTAATATTATTAGGGCCTCTGTCATTAACCCATTGTGCAATCGAGGAATCAGGAAAGGATTCTATGATTGACTTAGAAGAAAAGCATACCGCGAATGATACTGTACAAATAAAAGATACTTCGGCCACAGAAAAAATAGAAATACCAGATTTGAACCAAAAGGTTTCGGTTGATGATCAATGGATTAAAATAGTAGATGCGGTTAATCGTGCGGACATCGAATATTTAGACACTTTAACACGATTTGAATCTAGTCGTTATAGGAAATATTGGAAATATCTAGATTTATCAAAGTCTGCTTACTCAGAGGAATTTTCGAAATATAAGTGGCAAGATTTAAGCTCAAATGATAATTTGAAATTTCTGGAAATTAAGCTTAAACCAGAAGAATCTCATCAACCATATGTAGGAAACATGAGTTTTAAATTTGCACTTGACACTTCTGGACTATTGTGCATATATTACTGTAAAGCAGAAATAAAGATTCCCGGTGCAGTTGCTGAACCTTAATAATTTAAATTATAAAACACTGTAGCTAACAATAGGGTAATGTATCAAATTAGTTGATTGCTTCAAAAACAAACCCTAAACAACTGAAAAACAACACCCCACAAAAATTACAATATTGTAACCGAGGCATACAGTTAATTATCTCGCTTATTTTTCATTCAAATAAGAGCTTTAAAATCAATAAGTACGTTGTACGTGTATTAAATTAGTTGATGCTTATTCCTAAGTTTTTGAAATATGTATATCTCAAAAACTTCTCCCAAAAATTAAATCAATTACAGATATGAAATGTAAAAGGTGTGACAACATTTGTGTGAAAAATGGCAAACAAAAAAATGATATTCAAAGGTATTATTGCCAGAATTGTAAGCTCAGTCAGCAAAATAAATATTTATATAAAGCATATATAAAAAACACAAATATCAAGATTATTAAATTGTTAAAAGAAGGTTGTGGAACAAGAAGTATAGCAAGACTATTAGAAATAAATACCAGCACGGTAACAAATCGAATTGTCACTATTGCCAAGGATGTAAAAAAGCCAATCGTTAAAATTGGAAAAAAATATGAGATGGACGAATTATTCACTTATTTAAAGCGTAAGAAAAACAGAATTTGCGTTGCATATGCCATTAATAAACAAACAAAAGAAGTAGTCGATTTTACAGTAGGAAAAAGAAATAAAGTAAACCTTAAAAAGGTAGTAGATACTTTAATTATGTCATCAGCAAAAGAAATTCGTACAGATAAATTAAATTTATATAAAACATTAATTCCTAAAAGCATTCACTTAGTAAAACAACGTGGCATAAATCATATTGAGCGAAAAAATTTAACATTAAGGACACATATAAAAAGGTTGAATCGTAAAACTATTGCATTCACAAGAAACACTTTACTTTTGACTTCAATATTAAAAATATATTTTTGGGGATAAGCATGTGTTACAATGTCACATGCTCTTTTGAACTCCCAAAACAATAAGTGGAATTAACTTACAATAGAATCATTCGCATCATCCAGCGTTTTATCATCAAAAGAATCCAAATAGATTTGAGTTGTTTTTAAATCAGAATGTCCTAATCCTTCTGCAATAACGGACACAGGAATCATTTTCCTTTTAGCTATAGTAGCCCAAGTATGTCTAGCGTAGTAAGATGTTATGTTTTCTTCTAACCCTACCATTCCACCTATAGTTCTTAATCTTCCGTTAATTCGTTGGCGTTTCTTCTTGTAAGTTCTCCTCCCCATTGCAGAATCTTCATATCCAATAGGAAAAACCAAATCATCCTTTTTCTTTTTAAAAAAATCATAACTATTTAATATATCTATAGATTCATTTGTCAGTTTGATTGAGTATTGTCTTTGGTTTTTACTCCTTGTATAAAGCAGTCTTCCTGATAAAAGGTTTTTATTTTTATACTCAACATCTTTAATCTGACTTTTTTGAAGTCTGGCAATATCAATAAAGTTTATTCCCATATTATTAAACATAAACAAGAAGTAATTTCTAGCATCCCATAACGCAGATTTTTCTTTCAATTCAAGTTCTCGAATGTCAATTATGTTTTTCATTTTCAGAGACCTTTTCTTTGTTTCTTTAGCTCTGGGCATTTTAAACCCTTTAAAAGGATATAACTCTTGTGGAATGACATCTTCCTGAATAGCTTCGTTGAATAATGTTTTAATAGGACGAAGGTATGCACTTATCGTATTTGGTTTATTCCCCCTTCCAATACAATAAGCTGTATAGTTTTTCAAAAAAGAAACATCAATTTCTGCAAAAAGAATATCTGTTGTTTTTGTAAATTTCTTTAATGACCTCAATGCCCCGTGAATAGCTTCTGAGTACCCTACTCTATTTGCTTGCTTTAACCTAGATAATTTAACTTTAGAGTAATCTATAATAGATTTTGAATTCAATCGTTTTGAAAGAAATAAGTTCTTTGAGTTTTCATTCGTTTCTTCATTAGAATGAATTTCAGTAAGAATATGATTTCTCAACTCATTTATACTCATTGAATCAATTTCAATTTTTCGAGAGATTAAAAAGTATTTTGCTTTAGTTAGTTGATTCTTTACCTTTGCAGTAATGTGTTTATGGTTAGATACTGACTTTACTACTTGATTAATTGCGTCCCAATTCCCTGGGTGTAAAGCATAGTCTAAAGAAAGAAGTCTGGATCTTCTTTTATGAGACAGTGATAATACCAATGGAAAAGTGCCGTCCTTTTTCATTGAATTCTTTCGATTATCGAGTGTTAGTTTAACTTTAGCCATAATGTAAAAATTGCGTTCTTTTGCGTTCTTTTTGAATCCAAATTAGGTTAAAACGGTTCAAAACAGAAATTGAGATATTAACACAACCCTTTATATATAACACATTTCAGACCATTTTAGTATTTTTCAACATTTGAATAGCCCGCCTTACAAGCAGGGGGTCGTAGGTTCGAATCCTACAGGGCCCACAACAAAAAGCCGGATACGAAAGTATCTGGCTTTTTTTATTTAAGGATGTCAGAAATTCATTTCTGTAAAGAATTGAATAAAAAAAGCCAATCACATCAATGATTGGCTTTTTTGCATCGTTTTATACTAATTCTCTTTTACCAAATCTTGGCAATCTTTTCTGTTGATTGTCGCATTGCATCACCTTCTTTTATATCAAATGCTTCAAAGAATTCTGGCATATTACTTAATGTACCGTTAACTCTATATTTACCAGGTGAATGTGGATCAGACTTTACCCTTACAACAAGAGCTCCATCTCTTATATTGTTTTTCCACACTTGACCAAATGCAATAAAAAATCTTTGCTCTGGTGTATAGCCATTAATAATCTTCTTCTCTTTTCCTTCTAAAGAACGTTGATAAGCATAATAGGCTATTGTTAAACCTCCTAAATCAGCAATATTCTCCCCTAATGTTAATTCTCCATCAACAAAAACTCCTTCTAAAACTTCGAACTCACTGTATTGGTCAATTAGCTTCTGGGTTCTTGCACTAAACTTTGTGCTATCTTCAGTTGTCCACCAATTTTCCATTTTCCCAGTTGCGTCAAATTGAGCTCCTTGATCATCAAAACCGTGTGTTAATTCATGACCAATCACTGCTCCCATACGAGCATAATTGACTGCATCCTCGAAATTTTCATTGAAAAATGGAGCTTGCATTATCCCTGCTGGAAACACAATTTCATTTAAGGCTGGATTATAATATGCGTTTATTATTTGAGGATACATTCCCCATTCCGTTTTATCAATAGGTGTTCCCAGTTTAGCTAAGTTCTTTTTAATCTCAAATGTCCTTGAACCAATTGTATTAGCAACATAATCATCAGGAGTTATTGTAATTGAAGAAAAATCTTCCCACTCATCAGGGAACCCTAATTTTCTTGTAAACCCTCCTAATTTCTCTTTTGCTTTTGCTTTCGTTTCAACGCTCATCCATTCTAGCTCTTCGATTCTCTCATGGAAAATAGCCGTTATGTTATCTACCATTTCGTTTACTTTCTTTTGAGCGTTTTCGCTAAAGTTTTCTTCGACAAAAGCTTGTCCTAATGCTTCACCCACAGCAGACCCAGAAACAGCATTAATACCTCTCTTCCATAAAGGCTTCATTTTCTTTGTTCCACGCATTTTTGTATAAAAGAAAGCAAAACTTTCACGTTCCATTTCCATATCTAATTTCTGTGAAAATGAGTTTATCAAACGCCATTGTAAATATACTTTCCAGTTTTCAAGATTTACATTTTCTACCATTTCACCAATTGCAACCATAAAGTCTGGTTGTGCAATAACAAGTGTATCAATTTCGCCTATTTCTCTTTCTTGTAAATACTGGTTCCAATTCATCGATGCACTCATTTCTGATAACTGACCCACCGTCATTGGGTTATACATTTTATCTGGGTCTCTCATCTCAACAGGACGCAAACTAACTTCTGCTAAACCTTCTTCAAAACCATAGGCTATAGCAGCATTTTTATTTGCATCAACTTCAGAAAAACCACTCAATTCGAACATTCTAGCAATATGAATTTTATAAGCGTCTCTTATTCCTGTTGTTCTTTCATCCTCATTAAAATAATAGTCTTTACTAGGCAATCCCAACCCAGATTGGTTCATGTGGACTCTATAAAGCTCAATTTGTTTAGCATCTTGCTCAATATGCATCCCAAATGTATTTCTTACTCCAATTGAATGCAATTTGGCAATCTGATGTACTAAGCCATCGACATCAGCGACAGAATTTATCTCAGACAAGTAACTATCAATTGGACCATGTCCTTTTTCGTTTCTGGTTAACGTATCTGTAAAAGAAATGTAGTAATTCCCGATTAAATAGGTTGCAGAACCTTTTTCTCCCAAATCTGCTTTGGCTTTTTCTAAAATATCTCTTAATACTCCATTATTCCTATCGGACAACACATTAAAACTACTCCATCTACTTTCTTCATCTGGAATTGGATTTTCAGCCAACCATGTTCCATTTGCAAATTGATAAAAATCATCATTTGGAGAAGTTGTGGTATCCATAAATAAGAAATCAAGTGATACAGTATCTCCTGAAACAACTTCTTTCTTCTCGACATCTTTTGATTCTGAACTCTCCCCTTCTGGAGCAGAACACGATGTCAGTAATATTGCGCTTGCAAACGTTAATTTAAAAATATTCATGACTGTTATATTATAATTTCCCCAAAGATAGAATAATGGATCACTTTCCTTTTAAACCTTTTGATGAACGGTTTACCCTTCAAGTAATAAAACATTCTCATAAATCTTGAATCTTCATTATATTTTGCAGAATCCTTAACTCTTTAGTAAGTTTACACACCTAATAAAAAAGCTATGAAAGAAATATCAATCCTGATTTCGTTACTATTAAGTTTCAATTTTGCATCAGCACAAGACACGCTTTCATTTGAAAAAGTAGTTCAGTGGGATGCTAACCCTGTAGAAAGTCAGGGTCATACTGGAACATGCTGGAGTTTTTCAGCTTCTTCTTTTCTTGAATCGGAATTGATAAGAATGAAAAAAGGAACCCACAACCTTTCTGAAATTTTCATTGCGAGACAAGTTTACATTAACAAAGCTGAAAACTATGTTAGACGTCACGGAAGAACGCAATTTGGAGAAGGAAGTTTGGGGCATGACTTATTGAATGCTGTAGACATGTATGGAATAGTTCCAAATGAAGTTTTTAATGGGCTTCAAATGGAAACAGAAAAACATAACCATGCTGAATTAGCAAATATTTTAGAAAGTTTTGTTAAAGCAGTTGTTGCTAACAAAGGAGGTAAATTGACTCCAATGTGGAGAGACGGATATAATGCCTTGTTAAATGTTTACTTAGGAGAATACCCAGAAAAATTCACCTACAATGAAAAGTCATATACACCAAAGAGCTTTGCTGAAGAATTAGGCATTTCTAGTCAAAATTACATTACACTTACATCATATACGCACCAACCGTTTTATTCAAATTTTGTTTTAGACATTCCAGATAATTGGGATAATGGACGCTTTTACAATGTTCAATTAGATGAAATGGTAGCAACAGCTAAAAAAGCATTAAAAGATGGTTTCACTATTGATTGGGATGCTGATGTTAGTAACACTGGATTTAATTCAAAAGAAGGGATTGCTGTAGAACCACTTGAAGGAGAAAAACCCAATTTTGTTACCACAGCGGAAGAAATGAAAGTTTCCCAAGAGATAAGGCAAGAATATTACGATAACTATACTGTTGGAGATGATCACTTAATGCATATCGTAGGTCTTGCAAAAGGAGTTAATGGTAAAGAATACTTTATCGTAAAGAACTCATGGGGAGATGAAAGAGGTCTAGATGGTTTTAAAGGACATGTTTTGGTTTCTGAAGCCTATTTTAGAATGAATACTATTTCCATTCTTTTGCATAAAGATGCTACCTCCAAAGACTTGAAAAATAAACTTAACCTTAGTAAATAACCTTAATCAAATTTGAGGTTTAAGTAGTGATAGAATATGAAGGAACGGAATTGCGTCGCGTAGCGAAAGAGCATGAAGTGACGAGAATATTCGATGCACAGCAACTTAGCGAAGCGTTCTTATTATCAAAGGGAGTAATCACCTTTTAAACCTCTTGACTTTTTTTGTTTCGTTTTTTGTGTCAAGACAAAAAATGAAATGCCTGTCCGGCAAAAGGACATTGTTAATTTATTCTTTAGATTAGATATCAACTACACCTTCTCTTTCTTTCTTAAATACAAGTAATCGAAATAATACAACACTTTTAAAGAGACTGTATTTAATTGACTAGCATTAAAAGTGTTCTTGAAATTATCGCTGTATTTTTTTATAATACTATTTTCCTCTTGGGAAATATTATTCTTCCAAGAAAGAGTCAGAAAACTACCAGGAGCAAATTGCCATTCAAATAATAAATCAATATTTACTGCATTGTAAGTAAAATCATGATTTTCATCGTAATCTGTATCATCCAACATCATACCATCATCAGATAGGTTGTGAAAACTAGCATATCGAGCTCTATCCCAATAATGACGACCATTAAAACTCAATGCTAAATTATTCCTGAAAATGTATTTAATATTTACATCATAAGAAACATTTGTTCTATAACGAACTCCAAAAATAATGTCTCCGTTCGTATCCGTATTTACATAACCTCTATCCCTATTATCTTCAGAATAATTACCATTTAAACGAACAGTTAACTTATCATTTACACGAAAACTTGGCCCAAATCGGAATCCGAAAAATGGATTATACCCTATCGATTCTGAAATTTTGTTTGTGCTACCTCCCCAAAAACCAGTACCTATTACAAGTTTTTTTCGGCTATCAGAATTAAACCCTCCATTGACAAATATATTTGGGTTTCTGAAATAATACCTTCCTTCTGTTCTAGGCTCAAAGTAATCCTTAATTCCAATTGGATTACCATCACCTCCAAAATAGAAACTATGAAAACTTTTTAATGTAGCATAAGAATTAAAACCTAGTCTTATTCCGTTCAATGTTTTCTCTTCAAATTGATGTACAGTTTCAAAATTCCCATTAATTCCAGCGTTAATAAATTTCCCAAACGGCTCATATTGATTAAAGCTAACATCCAATCCCGTTTCTCTAAAATTGACTTGTCTATTAATTCCTATATCGTTTTTATCGAATGTAGAGTTTAATCCTTCTTGCCTTATTCCAAATTGAAATTTCCCCGACGACTTTCGAGCTCCAATAAAATAGCCAAACCCCATTTTTGAAGAGTAAGTATTTAAAGTCGTATCAGGAGTCAAAACATTAGAAACAGCACCGTGCATATCAAAAGCATAAGTGTTCTTTTTATTGTTCAAAGAAGCTCCTGCAGCCGTTACATTGGAACTATTATATCCATGCTTTCGGATTACATTCGCGTTTATCAAATAGGCGTTTGAACTGTTTTTTAATTGCTTATCAAAAACAGTGATGTTGTAATTAGAAAATGGCTCGGTTAAAACTTTTCGCTCATCCCCTAATGAATCTCTAACCACTGCATAAGTGTTATCTAAAACAGCGTTTAAAACACCTACTCCTAATCCATCTTCAGTTCTACCTGATACTTTTGCAATATTCAAAAGTTTAGCCGCATTCGGATTACTTATAACCTCATCACTTTCATCTAAATCATCATATACATTGTAATATTCCGTAGGTCTTCTCCCTATCCTTCTTGAATAAAACAAATCACCTTTCCCGAATAAGTCCGTATTTTCTTGAAAAAAAGCACGTTGTTCATTGTATTGAACTTCAAAAGCTCCCAAGTTTTTTACCAAATTATCACTTTGAACTTGCGAAAAATCAGGAAGTAAACTTACATCCAATGTAAAACTCTCGTTAATTCCATATTTCAAATCCATACCTCCAACAAGATTGGTCGCATAATTACTTTCCCCTTCAATATCAGCGGGATAATGAGACAAATACGTTGTAATGTAAGGGGTAACCGACAATCTAACTGGTGCTTTAATCTTTTTAATTCCTTTTAACACCCCCCAATAAGCTTGAAAATTCTGTACAGCTCTTGGCGTTAATGCCCACTGAGAAAATTCTCCATTTCTAGTAACATTTCTTGTTATTTGCAGCCCCCATTCTTGTTCTTCAGCATTAGGAAATCGCAATGCTGAATAAGGAATTTTGATTTCAGCAAACCACCCTTCCTCTGTAATTTTCACTGCGCTTTCCCATACAGCATTATAATTACCATCTAAAAATCGATGATCTCCTTGTACGCCAGAAGCAGACACTGTAAACCCAAATGCATCTTGCTGTTTATTATAAGTGTCGAACAAAATTCGAAATTGACCTGCATTTAAATAATCATCTCTGTTTCCCAATTGCTTACAAATGCTATCGGTACATTCATCAAACATTTTGGCAGCTATATAAATGGCTGTATTATCATAAATAATTTTCACTTCTGTACCTTGAGATGCAACAGTGTCAAACACCGGCCAACCCTGCTTAAAATCATTTAAAGGATCAACCCCCTTCCAAGCTTCATCATTTAAATCAGCATCAATTTTGGGTGTGGATATAGCAAATGAAGTATGATACTCTTTTCGAGTAAACGTTGAATCTTCATGAGCGAAAAAGCTCAAACAACTCAAAAGCGATATAAAAAGTAAATAGGTTTTCATTAGCTAATACGAAACAACATATTTATTGCCTTTGTTGTTTTCATTTTGTGATAAAAGGTTGGTTTAATCTATTATTCGTCAAAACTAGGGTTTATTCATTTTACTAAATGTTAATTAATGTAAATAATGGTAAACAACAGACATTTAATAAAGATCAGTTTGTACAATTTTGTTTTACTTTTGCATCATGAAAATAATTCTATTTATAAGTGCTTTATGTTTTTCGTTTGCTTGTACAACTCAGACAAAGGAAAAAACCATGGAAAAAATTGATGAAGGAAAATTCGATAGTTTGCATATTGAAACAAAATCAATTGATAATCAATCTGACAAGCGTTTTGTACAACATGATTCATTTCCATCAAGAGACAGTCTTTTAGTTTATACCGATATCTATGAAAGAAAAGACAGTAAACCTACCATTCTTTTATGTCACCAAGCTGGGTTTAGTCGTGGTGAATATAAAGAAACGGCATTCAGAATAGGTTCAATCGGTTTTTCAAGTATTGCCATCGATCAACGATCAGGAGATGAAGCCAATGGTGTAATTAATAAAACAGCTTTATTGGCAAAAGAAAATAATTTACCAACGGAATATGCAGATGCACAACAAGATATTGAAGCAGCAATCGATTATTTATATGAATTGAATGATAATCAATCAATTGTATTAGTTGGTAGTTCCTACTCTGCCTCTTTGGTATTATTAATTGGCAAAAACAATGATAAAGTTAAAGCTGTTGCAGCTTTTAGTCCTGGTGAATACCTAAAAGGAATGAATATTCAAGATTCAATTACAGGATATGCTAAACCCGTTTTTGTTACCTCTTCTAAAACTGAGACTGAATCGACAATTGCACTTATATCAGGGATTGACACGGTTTGGGCAAACCACTTTCAACCTGACTTTGAAGGAATTCATGGTTCGAGAGCTCTTTGGACCTCTACTGAAGGAAATGAAGAATACTGGAAAGCTTTTAAAGTGTTTCTAAAAGGATTATAAGCTATTTAACTTCTCATTATTGTGATGCCTATCAGCGTCTCGAATAGATTTTTTTTCAAGGTTTTTATTGAGTGCTTCTTCTAAATTAACACCTGTCTGATTAGCTAAGCAAAGTAAAACAAAAAGTACATCTGCCATTTCATCTCCGAGATCTTTGTTCTTATCTGACTCTTTTTCTGATTGCTCACCATACCTTCTACCAATTATACGAGCAACTTCTCCAACCTCTTCAGTAAGCATAGCCATGTTGGTTAATTCATTGAAATAACGAATACCAAATTCATTTATCCAATCATCTACCTTTTTTTGGGCCGTTTCGATACCAATTACATTTTTCATTTCTGATAAGATTTATATTAATATAATCACTTCCACAAGAATAATCAATGATTATGCATACATCCATTCTGTATTGAATACTTTGCTACTTTAATTTTTCTTCCAACTAGGAATTGTCTGCTCTTTTCATCCAATTCGTTTTTCCAACCTATCAAGTACTTAGACAAAGGGCTTATTTCCAATGAATTGATGTTTCGGTGAGCAAAAGCCATTATTTCGTTAGGAAATTCCTTCTGAGCAAAATTTAATTTCCTTTTCATTTGACGTTTAGTATCCCAAGGGGTAACATATAAGTCAAGAGCTCCAAATAAATGTAAAAATTCATGTGCAATAACTGCAGGTTCTTTAAAACTTACTATTGCATATTCTGGACTATCATCATTGCCAGTATGTAGGGCAACTGAAACCTCATCTGTATAGTAATTATTAATAAAATACACCAACGCAACATTGTCAGTATTATACTTATCTCTTAGTTTCGCTATCAACCTCTCCCTGTCTTTTGGCTTAATTTTCGTTTTAGTATTCGATGATGTATCTGGTCCCAAAGGAACAATCGCCATTTTCCCAATTGTATTCGCCCATTTATCTACACTTCTAACCCCTCCTGAAGCAAACAGAGTTGAACGCAAGGTTTTTTTTCTAAAATCACGATAAATAGGAATTGTCTTTTTGTTTTGATGATATGTCACTTTTATTGATAACGGAACATTTGAAAGTGAAGCTTGATCCTCAATCCACTTCATTGCCAAATTAATTGAATCCAAAGTTGATTCAATATCATGATTTGTCCATGGATTAGTATACTTAGAATCAACAAAAATGGCATGAAGAACTACATCTCCTTTTAATTTTTTACATACATTGTTATTTACTGTCGCAATATGAATGGTACTTGCTTTTTGAAAATAAAAAACCCTGCAAGACACCATAAGAACTAATAGCACAACCGACACCTTCAACAATTTTACCACAAGTTTATGTTTATTTCAAAATTAAGCTATTTCAGCTTCCCTAACAATAGGTATATGTCTAAGTTACTGAAAGGTCACCTTTAAGAATCTTACCGTGGAGTCTTATTACGATATGAAGCTACAACGAATTCTTTCAACTCTATGTATTGAGATTTCAATTTATTAAATGTTGTACTATCGTATTTTCGAAGTTTATTATACCGGATTTTCCCTTTTAATTTTAATAACGAAATCCAATAGTTATAGCTAATCCAAGACGAAATTAACAATGAGCCAAAATACATTGCCCAAATGTAATTATCTGTGAAGATAGCCACCAAACTTATTTGAATACTCCAAAATATTATAAAAAACAATGCTCCTGAGATGACCTTTACGGAGGCGTGAAAATGAACATCATTCACTTTTTTCTCTACAAACCATGCAGGAATTCTATACGGCAAATAGTTATTTATCACACCATATAGGTGTAATGGAAAAAGTAAAACCAACAAAAACAAATGTCCAAATGTGGAATATTGACCCTTCTTAAATAGCCAAGATTTTAACCCTTCTTTTTCCAAACCTTGTTTAAATTCAGAAGCTACCCTACGAATTGAATTAGCCTCATCTTGATTAGACTCAATTAGCTCCTCAGCCTTTTCAATAAAGTTCTTTTGCCTTTGAAACTTTGACACCAGATTATCACCCTTTACTTTAGATAGTTTTGCCAACTCATCATCATAAGCAAGCATAGTATCGTGAATCAAATCATAATGATCCATTTTCTGGATATCAATCATTTGAGCACTTAATCTTTTCCTCAAATCTTTAACTAACTCTACATAATTAGCTTCTTGTTGTTCCTTATTTTCTGTTAAATACTCTTTAATAGCAATTGGTTCCCCAAACTGAATTAGCAAATCACCCCCCATGTTTTCGAACTTTTCATAATTAATCCCTACTGGAACAATATGAACATCTAGCTCATTATCATACTTAGCTTCTGCACCGGCTGCAATTCTAAAAACTCCTTTTTTTAAATGCCTCAATTGTTGATGCTTTCCATGATTACCTTCTGGAAAAATAACTATTGGATGATGCTTACTTAGTAAATCATAAAACTGCTCAAATACCTGATCGTTTTTTTCTCTATAATCATCTCCGTCTCTCTCTCTATAAATTGGCAAAGCATTTAAACTGTTCAGCATAAACTTTGCAAAAGGTTTTTTAAAGATATCTGATCTTCCTAAGAAATAGATCGGTGTACGTGTTACATAACCCAAAATTGCACCTTCCATAAAAGCACTTTGATGGTTTCCAGCAAATAGTACCGGCTTATTTTTAGGAATATTTTTTCTTCCTACTACTTTATACTTTCTGTAAAAAGACCACATTCCCATGGTTACCAAAATGTAACCAAAAGCATATCCTAATGACCAGTTTCTAATTCTCATTCGTTATTCCTTTGATTTTGAATCAATCCAAATGGTTACAGGACCATCATTAACCAAATTAACTTTCATATCCGCTCCAAATTTTCCAGTTTGCACACCAATACCAATTGTTTTAGAAAGTTTTTTTACAAATGTTTCATATAAAGGGATAGCAACCTCTGGTCTTGCCGCTTTAATATAAGAAGGTCTATTTCCTTTTTTCGTACTGGCGTGTAAGGTAAATTGACTGACAACCAATGCTTCTCCTTTGGCATCTATTAACGATAAATTCATTATTCCGTCTTTGTCTGGGAATATTCTCAATTTAGAAATCTTTGAACAGAGCCAGTCAATATCGGACTCATTGTCTTCATTTTCAATTCCAAGAAATACCAATATACCTTTACCAATTTTTCCATTGATGTTATCATCAATTAAAACCGATGCTTCCGATACCCGTTGAATTAGAACTCTCATTAATAATCCACTGTTCTATAATGCTCATCTTCTCCATGATACATAGAAAGGTAATTCTTGTATCGAAATGCCTCAACATTTCCAGATTCTACAGCTTGTTTAACGGCACAAGAAGGTTCTTTCAAATGCTGACAATTGTTGAATTTACATTCTGGCAATAATGCTCTCATCTCTAAGAAATAATGGCTCATCTCCTCCTTTTCAATATCAACAATCCCCAGCCCTTTAATTCCAGGTGTATCTATGATAAATCCACCGAATGATAACTCAAACATTTCTGCAAAAGTGGTTGTATGTTTCCCTTTAAAATGGGACTCGGATATATCACCCGTTTTCAAATCTAAATTACTATCAATCTTATTAATTAAAGTTGATTTTCCTGCTCCTGAATGACCACTCAACATTGTCGTTTTATTTTTAAGTAGCTTTTTAACTTCCTCAACTCCAGCTCCTGTTTCAGCAGAAACTTCCATACAGGAATATCCAATTTTGGAATAGGCAATAATCAATGCATCCAATTTTGCTTGATCTTCTTCGGAATAAATATCTACTTTATTAAAAACAATGGTAACAGGGATATGATATGCTTCTGCAGTTATTAAAAACCGATCGATAAAACCAGTATGTGTAACTGGATTAGATATCGTTACAACCAATAAAGCCCTATCGATATTACAGGCAATTATTTGTGCTTGTTTAGATAGGTTTACTGATTTACGAATGATATAATTTTTACGTGGATGAATTTCAGTAATTACAGCTGTATCATCTTCTTCCAACGTAAAATCTACAATATCTCCAACCGCAACGGGGTTAGTTGTTTTTATCCCTTGTAATCTAAATTTCCCTTTAATACGTGCTTCTACTTCCTCCCCATCCGTTGTTCGAATAAGATACCAACTCCCCGTTGATCGCATCACAATTGCACCTTGTAAATTCATTGGTTGTAAAAGTAGTAAAAATGAGGGGTATAAATAATTTCATTTATAAGTAGATGTCATTTCGATTACTCAATGCGGCACAATCCAACACCCGATTGTTAATGAATGTTTCCGGTAACTAATTCAACTAGTCGAATTATAGATATATTCGCAATATGAATTAAGAAATGTTTTTCTTTGCTTTATATTTTACCATTCAAACATAAATTGTGTCGATATCAGTTAAAAATGTAACAAAAAAGTACGGTGATCAAAACGCTTTAGATGGTATTTCATTTGAAATACCAAAAGGAGAGATCGTAGGATTTCTTGGTCCAAATGGAGCTGGAAAATCTACCACAATGAAAATCATTACTTGTTTTATTCCACAAACAAACGGAGAAGTAAAGGTTTGCGGATTAGATGTAAATGATGATCCAATTAAGGTAAAAAGAAAGGTAGGTTACTTACCTGAACACAATCCTCTTTATTTGGACATGTATGTAAAAGAGTATTTATTGTTTCTGGCTCGTTTGCATAAGGTGAAAAACAAAAAAGAAAGGGTTAAAGAAATGATTATTTCTGTTGGTTTAGAAAAAGAACAACATAAAAAAATTGGTGCATTATCGAAAGGATACAGACAAAGAGTTGGTTTAGCGCAAGCTATGCTGCACGATCCTGAAGTGTTAGTTTTAGATGAGCCAACAAGTGGATTAGACCCAAACCAATTGGTTGAAATTCGTGAATTAATTAAAACTTTTGGAAAAGAAAAAACAGTTTTACTTTCAACTCATATTATGCAAGAAGTGGAGGCTATCTGCGACAGAATTATCATTATTAATGATGGCAAAATTGTTGCGGATGAAAAAGCAAGTGAAATTCAATCAAAAATCGTTAAGAAACAGGTCGTAAAAGTTGAATTTGATAATGCCATAAGTAAATCGAGATTAAAAACGATAGCTGGTGTCACTAATGCAAAAGAAATCTCGAACAAGATATGGTTATTGGAATCTCATACTGACAAAGACATTCGTAAAGAAATTTCAAAATTTGCACAAGAAAACGATCTATTGGTTTTAACAATGCAAAAGGAAGAAGAATCATTAGAAAGTGTGTTTAAAGAACTTACTTCAAAAAAATAATTGCCTTTTTTTTTATTATTCTATTTGCCTCTTATTTAATTTTTCTAAATTCGCACTCGAAATCAAGGTGGAATGATTTGATTGCTTGCAACCACGTATAAAAAAATGCTAAAACGTTTCTTATAACAATTGCACGGCTTTTTCCATTTTGTTTTAACTAGATTAATATTAAAACAAATACAATAATGAGTTATTTATTTACATCAGAATCTGTTTCCGAAGGGCATCCAGATAAAGTAGCTGATCAAATATCAGATGCGTTAATTGACAACTTTTTAGCATTTGATGCTGATTCTAAAGTTGCATGCGAAACTCTTGTTACAACTGGACAAGTTGTTCTTGCAGGAGAAGTTAAATCAAAAGCCTACTTGGATGTACAGGTTATCGCTAGAGAAGTAATCAACAATATTGGTTACAACAAAAGTGAATACATGTTCGACGGTAATTCTTGTGGTGTATTTTCTGCAATTCATGAGCAATCACCAGATATTAATCAAGGTGTAGAAAGAAAAAACAAGGAAGATCAAGGTGCGGGTGATCAAGGGATGATGTTTGGTTATGCAACCAACGAAACTAAAAGTTACATGCCTCTTCCTCTTGAAATTTCACATATTCTTTTAAAAGAATTAGCTGGATTAAGAAAAGAGAATAAAGCAATAAAATATTTACGCCCAGATTCAAAATCACAGGTTACAATCGAATATGATGACAATAACCAACCTGTTAGAATAGATGCAATAGTTGTTTCTACTCAGCATGATGATTTTGACACGGAGAAGAAAATGTTGAAGAAGATTAAGGAGGATATGATTAACATATTGATTCCTAGAGTTAAAAAACAATTGCCAAAATCTATTCAAAAATTATTTACTAATAAAATTACGTATCACATAAACCCAACAGGGATTTTTGTAATTGGTGGACCTCATGGAGATACTGGATTGACAGGTCGTAAAATTATCGTTGATACTTACGGTGGTAAAGGAGCTCACGGTGGTGGTGCTTTTTCTGGAAAAGATCCAAGTAAAGTTGATAGATCTGCTGCATACGCTACAAGACACGTTGCCAAAAACTTAGTTGCTGCTGGTGTAGCTGACGAAGCTTTAGTACAAGTTGCTTATGCAATTGGTGTTGCTAAACCTATGGGGCTATATGTAAACACTTATGGCACTGCTAAGGTTGATATGACTGATGGAGAAATTGCAAGAAAATTAGAAGAGATATTCGATATGCGTCCTTATGCTATTGAAAAACGATTCAAATTAAGAACTCCTATCTATTTAGAAACTGCTGCTTACGGCCACATGGGAAGAATTTGTGAAACGGTTACTAAAACCTTCACCACTCCTGATGGAAAATCGAAAACAATGAAAGTAAAATTATTCCCTTGGGAAGAGTTAGACTTTGTAAACAAAATTAAAAAGGCTTTTAAAGTTAAATAGTCTTTTAATTATATTTTATAAAAAAGCAGCTTTAGGGCTGCTTTTTTTGTTTTGTAATATGACCTTAATCTTTATGATACTTGTCGCACTCAGCAATTTTCTCTTGTAATTCTTTTAACCTCTCTGGATTGTCCTTCCATATTGAATGAACTGTATTTGCTTTTTCCATACACTCTTGGTTATAAGCTAACCAATCATGTTGGTTTGCTTCAAAGCACTCGCATACACTTTGAACATCTTCATCAAACATTGTTTGTTCGATTTCTTCTTGACTAGGTCCACAAGAAACTGCGGCTAAAGCAATAGTACATACTAATAAAGAGTTTTTGATTTTTTTCATGATTTTTGATTGTTAGTCGGTTAAGTACACAATATAGCAAAATTATCAGTTACACATGAGTCAAATCATGCTTTCCTAATTGAATCTAAACTTATTTTGTAGTTGGATTTTTTTCAAACTGAAAACTTTATTCTCCATAGAACCCATAGTTTCCACTCCGATTTTTGGAATAACTATTACTATAATAGCTTTTATAATTTATTGGTTGGTTAGCAAATCGAAAGCTGTATTATCCTTCTTTACCAACAGCTACGGCAAAGAGAAAACTTTGGTATATAAAATTCTTTTCCAAAAATTTTCAGGCTTTCTCTTTTTGGGAATTGTTCCAGTTTTAATCATTTCATTCTCAAGCTACACATTAGAGCAGTTTGGAGTAAACTCGACAAACCTTTTACATTCTCTCTATTGGATTCTTTCCCTAGGTTGGGCAATATTTTTACTCAGCTTTTTTGTTTCGAGAAACCCTAATAATTACAAGATTTATCCGCAAATAAGAATCTCTAAATGGAGAACTAAAACAATTTTCCTCAATTCATTTTCATGGTTACTTTACTTGCTTTCCTATGAGTTTCTATTTAGGGGAATACTGCTGTACTCCTGCTTGGATACTTTTGGCATTACGGGGTCCATTATTATAAACATAATTATTTATGCTTCTGCACATATCCCAAAAGGACTAATGGAAACCATAGGTTCTCTACCTATCGGCGCATTACTTTGTTACATAACAATTTCAACTGGAAATATTTGGGCGGCTGTAGTGCTACATTTAATAATGGCACTGTCCAACGACTATGTTTCTCTTTATCAGAACCCCAAAATGAAAATCAGTAGGTCAAATAAAAGTTAAAATGGAAAGTGTTTTTATTACAGGAGCAACTGGATTTATTGGGCAGCATATCGCCTTGTTTTTAGCAGAAAAAGGACATTGTGTTCATGTGCTTCATAGGACAAGTTCAGATATTTCAGGTTTAAACCACCCTAATATTAAATTGTTTATTGGGGACGTTACTAATAGCACAAGTATTGAACAAGCAATGAAAGGTTGTACAGGAGTTTTTCATATAGCAGCCTATGCGAAACAATGGGGTAAAGACAAAGACAAATTCCATAAGATTAATTACGAAGGAACCCTGAACGTTCTCAATGTAGCAAAAAAGCAAAATATTCAAAAAGCAGTATTTACTTCTACAGCTGGAGTAATTGGTCCATCTACTAGCAAAGAATTGGTAGACGAGAACACCATTAGAACCGTTGATTTCTTTTTCGATTATGAAAAAACGAAATGGATGGCTGAAGAAAAAATTCAAGAGTTTGTGAAAAACGGAATGGACATTAGTATTGTCAGTCCAACAAGAGTTTATGGACCAGGGCTTTTAAGCGAAAGCAATGGAGTAACCACAATGATTAACCAATATTACCTTGGAAAATGGCATATGCTTCCTGGAAATGGTAAAAAAATAGGTAATTATGTTTTTGTCGACGATGTTGTAAAAGGTCATTATTTAGCTTATACAAAAGGTGGTGCTGGAGAAAGATACATTCTCGGGGGAACCAACATCTCGTATATAGATTTTTTCAAGAATCTTAATGCCGTTATCAATTCAAAATATTATTTAATTAAAGTTCCTGCCTTTGTAATTAGAATTGTCGCAGCTATTAACATGCTCATTTGCTACACTACGGGAAAGGCGCCATTTATTACACCATCATCAGCAAGAAAGTTTTTGTTTGACTGGAACGTAAGTAGCCATAAAGCAACAAAGCACTTAAGCTATAACCCTATTTCACTTTCAGAAGGTCTTCAAAAAACGATTAACTGGTTAAAGGAGAGTTAACCTTCAGGAATTGGGTATCTTTTAAACTCTTTATTTCTATCAAATAAATACCTGTAAGTGATATATTTTTTAGCAGATTCTGCACCAACCTGGCTCCATAATTTCCGCATCGGTGGATTAAAATCCCCTACCCAAGAAAACTCTAGCTCGGTATATTGAGGCATTTCTTTTAACGCTTCATTGATATGAAAGATAAATGCGGATTCTATTCCCATTCCCTGGAATTTAGGAACGACTCCCATTAAGACACCTCTAGCTCTTGTCATTTTCTTCGTCTTTACTCCATAAACCAAACGAAGTTTATTCCAAAAATTCAGTTTCCCTTTAAAAGGTTTGAACAATTGATTTACATCCGGATACATTAAATAAATAGCAATCGGTTCACCTTTATTATATCCTATCCAGATGAATTTTTCCTCCAGAACCATTTTAGCCTTACTCAAAAACCCCATTACATATTCTACTTGCATGGGCTCGAAATCCTTTTTAAAGTCTTTCCACGCTTCGTTAAATACATGTACAAAATCTTTAGCCATTTGCTCCATATTACTGAAATCAAAATGACGGAACTCATAATCTGGTTTTTTCGCAACCCATTCCGCGATTTTCCAAAACCTTGGCGGAATCTCTTTCTTTAAATCTAGGTGAAATCCTTCTTGATTATAATAAACTTGAAATCCATAATTTTCGAATAATAGCTGATAGTATGGAGCATTATAGGCAATTTTATATGCCGGATGCGTAAACCCATCTACCAGAAGACCCCAATATTTATCTGTTTCTCCAAAATTAATTGGACCGTCCATCGCCTCAATATCTTTCTCTTTTAACCAAGCTTTTACAGTGTCAAAAAGAAGATTCGCGGCATCTTGATTATCTATACATTCAAAAAAACCACAACCGCCTGTTGGTTGGTCATTATCCTTTAAAGATTTGAAATCAATAAAAGCTGCAATTCTTCCAATAAGGTTTCCTTGACCATCTTTCAATATCCAACGAATCGCTTTTCCATGTTTGTAAAATGAATTTTCTTCAGGGATGAAAACTCCTTCTATATCGGAATCGATAGGACAAACCCATGTACTATCATTTTTATAAATAACACGTGCTACTTCTAAAAACTCTTTTTTTTCATTCTGCTCCTTTACCTCAACTATTTTCATATCTGATTAAGTTTAAACTTCTATCGTCTCTTGAGTTTTATTAAATATATCATTAATTACCGGTTCATACTTTTTTGAAATTACCCTTCGTTTTAACTTAAGGGTTGGAGATAATTCGCCAGATTCTGGCGTCCATTCCTCATTCACTAATCGAAACCTTTTTACTTGCTCATCTTTACCTAAAGAATTATTAAAAACTTTAACCGTTTTTTGATATTCCTGTAAGATTTTTGGCTCTGCTAAAACCTCTTTAACATTTGTAAAAGGAACACTATTGTTTTTACACCAATCTTTTAACGCCGCTGGTTCCGGTGAAATAAGCGCACTTGCAAATTTTTCACCTTCACCTATTACCATAATCTGGCTTATTAAAATAGACTCTTTCATTAAGTTCTCAATACTTTGTGGAGAAACATATTTGCCATTAGATAATTTAAATATTTCCTTTTTTCGATCTGTGATTCTCAAAAATTTTCCTTCATCTAGAACTCCGATATCTCCTGTATGAAACCAACCGTCATTATCTATTGCTTCTTTAGTTGCCTTTTCATCCTTATAATACTCCAGCATAACGTTGGCTCCCTTGCAAAGAATTTCACCATCAGCAGCAATTTTTAGTTCTACGTCATCTATTAAAGCACCGACTGAGCCTAATTTTAACAATGGTGATTCTGCTCTATTAATTGTTATTATCGGAGAAGTTTCGGTTAGCCCATACATGTTTAACAGTTTTATACCTGCTGCCCAAAACACCTTTTCTAATCTTGGTTGCAACGCTGCTCCTCCAACTCCAATAGAAATAATATTACCCCCCAAAGCTTCTCTCCATTTACTGAAAATTATTTTGTTTGCTAGTTTCAGTTGAAACTCATACCACGCTCCGTTCTTTCCATCAACCTTATAATCAAGTCCTAAATTTAATGCCCAGAAAAACAGTTTCTTTTTTATACCTGTGAGCTTCTCTCCTTTGTTAATTATCTTATCGTAAACTTTCTCTAAAATTCTTGGAACAGCACCAAAACCATGTGGTTTAATATCGGCTAAATCATTAGCAATGGTTCCTAAGTTCTGTGCATAATAAACACTACAACCAGAATATTGAGTTTGGTAATTACCCATCCGTTCACCAACATGACAAATTGGAAGGATACTTAAGTAACGATGATGAGGCTGTAATTGAAAGACTTTTGCAGCAGCTTTTGCATTGCTCACTAAATTTTGATGAGAAAGCATCACCCCTTTCGAATTCCCAGTAGTCCCCGAAGTGTAAATCAACGTTACACAATCCGTTTCCAAAATTCCTTTTTTAATCGAATCTACTTCCTTGTAATGTTTTTCTGCTGTTCGTTTTCCCAGCTCTAATACATCTTTCCAATTAGTCGCTCCAACAATAACATCAAAAGAATAAAGTTTATCTAATCCTTCAACTTGGTTTAATAATGGATTGATATTATTAAATATTTTTTGATCTGACACAAATACACAGTTTACCTCAGAATGAGAAAGGATATCTAAGTAACCGTTTTGGCTTAAAGTAGTAAATATTGGAACATGGATAATCCCCAATTGTGCCAACCCCATGTCTACAAAATTCCATTCAGGTCTTCCGTCAGAAATTGTGGCAATTTTATCTGCTTTAGTATAACCTAACTCCCTTAACCCATAACTAACGTAATTCGCATTATCAATGTATTCTTGAGAACTATACTTTACCCAATCATCACCAACTTTTCCAGCTAACGCGTCTTCTTTCTCTATAAACTTTTCTTTATATCTGTCAAGAAAATCAAATGTTCTAGTTACTGTCATTAATTCTTATATTGTACCTATTGATTAAACAATAGACATTTCTAAAATATTCATTTCATCATTTCTGTGCACTAAAGTACCCCTATAATTATCTCCGCAATCCAAATCTTTGAAAATCCAATCTTCCGTTTCATTAACTCCTTGAATAGATTCCAACCTAAAGTTCCCATTTTCAATAGAAAACTCTAGCTTATCAGGCGTTAACCTCATGCCTACTCCAATTGCTTTTAAATAAGCTTCCTTTATAGTCCAGAATTTAAAAAATCGGTTCTCTTTTTTATCTTTCAACCCAGCTATATAAGCTCTTTCATAAGAATTGAAATTCCGGTTAATCAAATTGTCCAAATCTGACAATGGGCGAATTCTTTCTAAATCTATTCCTAATTCCTCATCAAAAGAAAAACCATAAATAATCTTACTACCAGAGTTGGAAATATTAAACCTTAGGTTTGGATTATCAATTGAATAAGGTTTTCCTTTTTTTAAACGTCCAATTTGTACTTCCCGAGGAGGAATATTTAAATACTGAGACAACAATAGCCGCAAAGTTCCCTGGCTAAAAACATAATTATCTTGAACCTTTTTGAACTTAAAAAAAGAGACTCTTTCTAGTTCTTTAGCCGTTAAAGCATTTTTACACAGCTCAAACAAAACAGCATTATCACCTGTAGAAACATGCCATACATTAATAGCATGATTTAGAAAAGAGAAATCCACTCTCCCCGAAAAAACATCTCGGGCAAGAATGGATTCTTTTTCTATTGCTTCAATTGCTTCTATGCTTCTTCTAATTCAGATAACTCCTCAGTTACCATTTCTAATAACTCTTCCTTATTGTCTCTACAGAATAAATGACTTCCACCAACTGTTCTAAAATTAAATTCTCCAGTTGTATGTTTATCCCATCCAAGAATTTGATCTTCCGTAAACACCGAGTCTTCCGATCCTGCAAAAGCAGTCAATGGACAATGCAAAGGTTCATCTTTACAGTACTTGTACCTTTTGCCAAGTAAAATATCTGCACGAAGTGCTGGAAGCATTTCATTGAACACTGCATCATTATCAATTACTTCATCAGGAATTTCTAGAGATCGTAAGTGATTCTTAATATTCGGAATATTCTTTTCCTTGTAAACTTCATCATCTGCAATCGCTTCTAAGAATTTAAACGGGCTGACTAAATGTGGGGCTCTCCATCCACCCACCATAAATTTGGTTGGCTGAACGTCTAACTCTCTGTTTAAATACCTACTTAATTCTAGAGCAACTCCAGCACCAGAGCTATGGCTATAGAAAGCACATGGCGTAGTTAATAATGGCTCTATAACTTCTGTAAGTTTTGCCACTAATTCATTTACATCATCATATGCTTTTTCATCCGCTCTTTCTTCTCTTCCAGGGAATTGAATCGCACAAACTTCTATATCATCCGGCAAGAATTCATGCCAAGTTGAAAATATTGATGCTCCACCAGCAAAATAAGGTAGACAGAACAAACGCAATCTCGGATTATCAACCTTTTTGGTTCTTACAATCCATTTATCCAATTCAGACTTCGCTTCTCCTTCATTTTCTGCAACTCCTCCTGCTCCATTCAATTCATCAAGAATTTGCTCTGTCATTTCTTCCATTGATGGCCCTCTCATAATTTTCATCATAGAGTAATCGATACTAACGTTACTCTGGATCCAGTTACGAATTTGATTTGCCATTAATGAATCCAGTCCGTACTTAGTTACTGGCTCAGCTATATCAACTTTATCTGCAGTGGTTCCAAGAACTCTCGCAAATGTATCTTTCAACTGATCTAAGAAGATTTCTGTTTGTTCTTCTGGTTTAGATTCTAGTAATGTCGCTTTCAATGCTCCGTCTCCAGAACCAGTTCCAGAACCAGCACTTAACTCTTTTTCGCTTACTAAATGAGCAAAACGACTCGATTTAGCAGTATGCGGATAGAATCCACCTATAACTTCCCAATCCGAATCAGTTCCAACACGTTGAACAGGATTATTTAATAACATTTGTTCAAGAATCCAACATGCTTGATCTATTGTGAAAGTTTTCCAACCTTGTTTGTATAACAAATCCACTACCACTCCACTTTCTGAAGCGTTTCTTGCAACAAACCCGACATCTCCAATTACACCCCAGTTAACAGTTGTTGCTGGCAGTCCTTGAGCTCTTCTCCAATGTGAAAAGTTATCCAAGAAACTATTTGCTCCCACATAACTAACCTGACCTGGGTTACCATAGATTGCAGAAATCGACGAATAAGAAATAAAATGATCCAAATCCATGTCTTTTGTTGCTTCATGCAACATCCAACATCCAACTGCTTTAGGGTTAAACACTCGCATATACCGATCATGATCAATTTCTGGAATTGAACCATCGTCTAACACCATGGCAGCATGTTGTATCCCTCTAATTGGAGGCATTGTATCTGCCACTTCTTTAAAGATTCTATCAACATCAGCTTGATCGTTAACACTGCCTTTAGCAATCATAACGTTAACACCATTCTCCTCCATTCTTTTAACGATGTCTCTTTCAAAGTCAGTTTTAACCCCACTCCTACTCATTAGGACTAGATTTCTAGCTCCTTTTTTCGTCATCCATTCGGCAACTGACAATCCAAATCCAGAAGCACCTCCTGTTAGAAGATAAGTACCATCTTCTTTGAATTTAATCTCAGTAGCTGGTGCAATATCCACTTCACCTTCCATTGAAACGATTACTTTACCAATATGTCTTGCTCCTCCCATAAATTGGAAGGCATCTGCTAATTTCCCAATTGGGAATACCGTTACCGGATGTGGCGCAAATTTATTCTCTACGAAATAATCAATTGATTCTTGAAATAACCTACCTCCAAAACCTTTCTTTTGCTCGAATAATCTATCAACATCTACACCGAAATAAGTTAAGTTATTTCCAAATGGTTGTAACCCCAATTTAGAGTTTCTATAGATATCTGTTTTACCAATTTCAATAAAACGACCATAAGCAGATAAACATCTTACAGATTTAAAGATTGCCTCACCTGAAAGTGAGTTTAGCACAACATCAACACCTTTACTATTCGTTTTCTCCATTATCTCATCAGCAAAATCTAATGTTCTGGAATTCATGATGTTTTCTGGTTTAACACCAATACTGATAATGTAATCTCTTTTTTCTTGTGTACTTACCGTTGCATAAATTTCAGCTCCTACTGCATTTGCAATATTAATAGCTGCAATTCCTACACCACCTGCTGCTGCATGAATTAGAACCGTTTCTCCTTTTTCTAATCTGCAGTGATGGATTAAAGAAAAGTAAGCTGTTGTATAAACAACAGGTAAACTAGCTGCTTCATGCCAGCTAACATTAGCCGGTTTCTTCACACAGTGCACTCCGTAAGCATAAGCAAACCCACCTAAACAAGATGGGGCAGTTGCCATTACCTCATCACCAACTTTAACATTGGTAACATCAGATCCAACTTTAGTAATTACACCAGCACATTCTAATCCGAATGTTCTACCGAATAATCCACCATCAACTGCATCATCAGAAAGAAGCCCCATAGCAATCATAATATCTCTAAAGTTTAGAGCAGATGCTTTAATTTGAATCTCTACTTGATCAGCTTCGGGAGTTCTTCTTTCGGCTTCTCTTAATACAACATTATCAAGTACTCCGTACTCTTCAATTGTCCCTGTATAAGCCGAACCTTCTGCAGGAACAGATTTCATAGCTTGTTTGGCTACGTTATCCATAGATAACCTTTCCAATTTGTTCACATATCTTCTTCTACCCCTAAATGCAAGTTCTTCCGTTTTATCACCCGCAAACATCTCATCTATCAGTACTTCAATTTCAACATCTTGAACAGGAGAGCTTAAATCAACCATAGTAGTTGCATAGTTCGGGAACTCATTTACGATTACCCTACTAACTCCTCTTAACCCTTCTTGTCCTAAATTTAAAATCTCAGGAGAACCTGCTATGGATTGCGCTCCACTAGAGAGTATCCACACACTAGGATTCTCTTTATAAGATGACGTATTTAGTTTTCGCATGATATTCATCATCATCATGCTTCCTAACTCTTCAGCTTCTTCAATTGATTCCGGAGTAAGATCTTCGTTTTTCACTAAATCTAACCCCCACCCAAATACTAATCCTTCAAAGTTTCCACGTGTATTAACATGATCAATTACTTTATCACAGTCTTCTTGTGACATTCCAGCAATTTCAAACTCAGTATCAGAAATTTGTTTGTACTCTGAACCGATTGTTACTTTAATACAGGTCTTATTCAAGTCAGCTAACTGAGCAGAAATTTTATCAGAAACACCAGCAGATTTATCTGCAAAAACAAGATAATCACCTTCAGCGGTTTTTGTTTCATTCTCTTCAACTTTACCAGCCAAATCAAGCGTTTCAGCTCTAGCCATAATAATTGACTGGCAAGAAATAGAATTATCTGGAATATCACTAAAATATGCTGTATCGTGATAACCATTATCTGTTAATACTTTCTCCCACATTTCGGGAGCCATAGTAGCATGTTCAGTTCTGAAATCTTCATATAACCACCATCCTTCAGTCATACCAAATATGAAATCAAGATAAACTGGAGAATTTGTTACCTCAAGCATCATCAACACACCTTCAGAAGCTAGTAACTTCTGTGCATTACCAAGAGAAACACTCAAGTCCCTAGTAGCGTGAATAACATCAGATGCAATAATTAAATCAAATGAATTCAAGTCTATTCCTTGTTCAGAAGGGTCTTGTTCAATATCCATAATTTTGTATTGAACAAAAGGATATTTAGCAAAACGCTGTTGTGCCTTGATCATAAACATGTGAGATAAATCTGTAAAGACGTACTCTGTTCTATCAGCAGGTAACATTGGCAAAATAGCTTGTGTCATACCTCCTGTACCAGCTCCAATTTCAAGAACTCTTATCGTTTGATCTTCTGGAATTCCTTTAATCAATTCTGCAATTGACCTACCTGCAATATCGTTGTACTTTTTAAAGGCAAAACCTTCAACATAATACTGTACAATTGCATCCCATTTATCTTCTGGGAAGATTAATTGAATAGGGTCAACAGTTCCTTGAAGAACTCCGGTTATTTCGGGTCCACATCTACCTAATAAAGTTGATTCATGATGGAACTGAGGATAAGCTTTATTCAAATTATCCATCCATGTTTTTAGATTTTTAAAATCTGGAGTTTTAATTACTTCAAATTTACCATCTGAACCAGATACAACACCTGCAACTTGAATCAATTTAAACATGTGATGGAACAGACGATTTTGATCTTTTATTATGTCAAAATCCTTTAGTAATTGATCAACATTTATTTTAGTTCCCAATTCAAAAGACATCCCCATCTCTTGCAGTGATTCACAAATATATCCAATGGTCAAATCATATTGCTCAGGCTCATATTGATCGTAATATTCTGATTGTGTTTTTCTTGCGTTTACTTCATCAATTGTCTCTTGAACGCCTGTTCTAATCGTTTCTGGACTTGGAAGATACTCTCCTGGATTTCTCAATAGTTCTTGATCTGCACGAGATTTCATGTTCCAGTTGTACTCATAAAACCATCTGTCCGCTTCTCCTCCTGATTCTCCTCTTGAACCTTTAAGATATTGAGATTTGAATCCGTGGAATTCTGCAACTAAACTTCCATCAGCATTAAAAATCCAAAGTTCGCCTAGCGCATATTCCTCTGTCCACTCTCTTAATGTCCCATGAACATACAGTTTTCTAGAATTCACATCATTGTACCATTTAATACGATCGATGTGACGAGGAACATATACCCCCATCTTCTTTGTATGATCTTCTCTTTCGTTGAATATACCAAATACTGTTTGGAAACAGCTATCCAAAACTCCTGGATGAATATTAAACTGAAAGAATTCTGATTTCACGCTATCATGAACTTCAATTTCACTTAAAGACTCCCAATTCCCATCTGATCTCCAAAGATTTTTAATCCCTCTAAAGCTAGGCCCTAAATAAAGTCCACTTTCCAACAATTCATCATGCATCGGTTTAACAGCAACTGGAATCGTAATTCTTTCTTTAATCGCTGCTAAATCAACTGGTATAGAAACAAATTTATCAGCAATGTGGTTAATTTTCCCATTTGAACACATCGTCCATTGTTGGTCTTTCCCTCTTGGTTTACTATAAATAAAATAATCTCCACTATCATGAGAAATATCAATTTGGATATGTGGCGGTTCACCTGAATCAGGCAAGAATAATGCATTATCAAAATTAACATCTTCAATAAATCCAAAACCTTCACCGAAAGAAGCTTTTGCAGCTCCAATCATTAAATCAACATGTCCTGCTCCAGGGAAAACAATTGGTCCTTGAACCTTATGATCCTCAATATATGGATAGGTTCTTTTATCCAACGTTACATCCCAAAGGATATTATTACTCTCTCTTGCGGAAACAGCTTTTCGCTCAAGATGTGGGTGCCCGTATTGAACTGATCCTAAACGTTGTCTTTTTCCTTCTTCACTTTCTACCCAATGTGAATCTTTCTGCCATGGATATTTAGGAAGTTTAACGAAATTATTATCCTCTCCATAAAATGCTTTCCAATCAATCTTAACACCCCATGAATGTAGTTTAGCAGTGTTAGAAAGAAATGTTCTTTTCTCTTCTTCTTTTCTCCTTAAAGATCCAATAACCAATCCTTTTTTCTTATTTATTTCTAACAATCCTTCGACCCCAATTGCATGGATAGGATGTGGTCCTAATTCAATAAATGTATCAAAGCCATCTTTAATTTGAGCATCAATAGCATCCGTAAACAATACAGCTTCTCTTACATTTCTGAACCAATATTCAGGTGTCAAATCTTCACCTTTTACAACACCACCCTCTACGGTAGAATAAAAAGGAATAAGCGTTGCTGTAGTTTTGAATTCACCTAACGAAGCTAATAGTTCTTCTTTCAACGGCTCCATATGATGAGAATGGAATGGTACTCTTACCACCAATAGTTTATGGAAGATATCTTTAGAATCGCAATCAGCTGCAATTTCTTCAATCACATCTGTATCTCCAGATAAAGCTACCATTTCTGGACCATTTACTGCACCCACCGATACTTTATCTTCTCGTCCTTTAATTAGCTCTTTCGCAGCTTCATGAGAAATACCAACTGCTAACATTTTCCCTTTATCCGTTGCTTTAAACTGCACACGGCTTCTATGAAATATTAGTTGTACAGCTTGTTCTAATGTTAAAGCTCCAGATACATAACCTGCCGCAACTTCACCAATACTATGTCCAACGACAGCTCTTGGATGAACTCCCATTGCTTTCCACATTTCGTATAAAGCAATTTGGACAGAAAAAATAGCTGGTTGTGCAATATTGGTTTCACTAATTCTAGATGTCTCTTCATCTCTAGAAAGCTCCTCGATTAATGACCAATCTGCATGAACAGATAACATTTTCTCAAGCTTTTCGATATTTTCTCTGAACAGCGGTTCTTTTTCCAATAATTGCCTCCCCATTGCGAACCATTGTGGTCCTTGACCAGAGAAAATGAATACAATCTTATCTTTTGCTTCAAGTGCTCTGTTTTCGGCAATTTCATTTAATGTTTCACCATTTAAATGGACTTGCAGACTTTTTACTAGTTCTTCCTTCGATTCTGCAACAACAGATAAACGGAAATCATGCTGTGTATTTCTAACCGCTGTTGAATAACATATATCACTAAACGTAGCAGTGTTATTTTCATCTTTCAACCAATCAATGTATGACTGAGTTAATTCTTGTAAAGCATCGTTATTTCTTGTTGATAATGTACAAACTTGAAGTCCTCTCTTATCAGTTGACTTCTGTTTTTGATCATTTTGTTTGTGTCCTTGAAGTACAACATGCACATTCGAGCCTCCAAAACCAAAAGAGTTTATACCTGCGAAACTTTCTTCACCGCTTGCAGATGGCCAAGGATGTGAATCTGTTGGAACGACTAATTTCAACTCTTCAAACGGAATATTTCTATTACCATTTTTGAAATGAATGTTTGGAGGAATAGTTCTATGTTTCATTGCCATAAGCAACTTACTTAATCCAGCAACTCCAGATGCTGGTTCAAGGTGACCAATATTTGATTTTACAGAACCAATAAAACACTCGTCATCTCTATCCGTTCCAATAACTTTACCTATTGAATTTGTCTCGATTGGATCACCAACAAAAGTTCCGGTGCCATGCGCCTCAACATACTGAACAGCATGCGGATCTATCTGAGCATCTTTATATGCATCTCTCAACAAGTCTTGCTGTGCCAATGGATTAGGCACAGAAATACCTTTAGTAGCACCATCTTGATTTACAGCGGAGCCACGGATAACCCCATAAATATTATCTCCATCCGCTTCAGCTTGAGACAATGGCTTTAGAAATACCAATCCTGCGCCTTCACTTCTTATATATCCATTTCCTCTCTCATCAAAAGAATAGCAGGTTCCATCAGGAGAAAGGAAACCACCTTTACTGAACCCCATTTGCGGCTCAGGTTTTAATATAGAATTCACTCCTCCAGCAAATGCAGCATCAGCATCACCATTCCAAATAGAACGACATGCCATATGGACCGCATTTAAAGACGAAGAACAAGCAGTATCTAAAGCGAAAGAAGGTCCTTTTAAATTATAGGAATAAGATATTCTATTTGCATTTATACACAAAGCAGAACCAACATTAGTATGAGAACCTATATTAACTCTTTCTTGTGGTGTATTTTGAAGATCCCCATAATCATGGGCAGAAATACCAATAAAAACTGCTGTTTTAGAATCATCAAGATCATTTAAACTTAACCCTGCGTCTTGAACTGCTTCATAAGAAACTTCCAACAACATTCTTTGTTGAGGATCCATTCTTTGTGCTTCTAATGGAGATATCCCAAAAAAGCCCGCATCAAATTTATCGACATCTTTGATAAACCCTCCACGATTTACACTAATTTTTCCAGCTCTCCTCCATTCGGGAGCATATAGCGCATCAACATCCCACCTATCTTTAGGTATTTCTGTTAAAGCATCTGTTTTATTACATATTAATTCCCATAGCTCTTCTGGCGAATTTGCATCTCCAGGAAATCTGCATCCCATACCAATAATTGCTATTGGCTCTCTTTTATTTTTGTCCATAAAATACATCTCTTTTGCGTCTAATATTTATTAGATTTTTCTCATTTTTTAAACCAAACCGCAAGTTCTTCCTTTCTATAAAAAGATATATTGATGTACATCACTTGAAATTATGATGAGCCCAAAAAGGAAACATGAGCAGTTTCTATATCCAGAAAAAACAAGGGGTTGGAAAATGACTAATATTTGGGTTAGACAATATCAGTTATCATTATTTCGTTACGGTTAAAGATGGGTTATTCTACTGTTAAGATTAATATTACCAACTCTATTCTGAAATTAAAGCTATCTGGATTTTTTCTCTTTTATTCCTTATTTATTAATTGTCAGGAATGGGGGCAGAAAACAGATTTTCCTTCTACAGAAAGAGATGACGCAATCGCATTTTCAATTGGAAAAATAGGATATGTTGGAACAGGAAGGGATGCAACGTTTCAATATCGGAATGACTTCTACCAATATAACGCTATAACCTATTCTTGGTCTGCAATTTCATCAATTCTTGGAAATGCTCGACAATACAGCACTTCCTTTTCTACAAATACAAAAGGGTACATTTTTGGTGGAATTACAAGTAATGGAACTTATTTAAGCGAATTACAATCGTATTCTCCTGAAAACAATACTTGGAAATTAGAAACTCCATTTCCCGATTCGGGAAGACAATCTGCAGTAGCTTTCTCCATAGGCGAAAATGGATACATAGGAACAGGTCGAAATGGAACTAGTTCATTCAACGATTTCTGGAAATACAATACAACAATAGAATTATGGGAACAAAAAGAAAGTTTCTCTGGAGACAAACGCTATGAAGCTGTTGGGTTTTCTATAGGAGGAGTTGGCTATATTGGATTAGGAACAGACCTTCAAGGGAACTATTTCAATGATCTTTGGAAATATAGCTCTATAAGCGATAGTTGGGCACAAGCGGCTTCCTTTCCTGGAAACATCCGAACCTATAGTTCTTATTTCGTAATCGGAAAAAGTTTATACCTATACGGTGGAATGGATGACAACTCTATTTTCAGAAATGAATTCTGGCAGTATAATACACAAAATGATACATGGACCGAATTACCAATTCCAACGCTCCCATTACGGCGAGGTGGTGCTAGTTTTACAATTGCCGACTGTGGTTATATAACAACAGGAATAGACAGTACTTGGACACGTTTAAAAGATACTTGGAGTTATTGTATTAAAGATACTGAAGAAATACCTGTTCATATTTATCCTAACCCAACCAATAGCAGTCTGTTTATCGAACTATTCAACATAACTGATTCTGCCAACCTTCAGATTATTGATATTCAAGGAAAAATTGTAAAAACCATTACTATTCCTAGCAACAATACATTATTAGAATTCCCAGCCAACGAACTTGGACTGGGGATATATTTTTTAAAACTTGCTCAAAATGATGGAACAATCCTTTGGTTAAACAAGTTTGTTATACAAAGGTAAACGCAATATTTCGCCTTGACATTATAGAAAAAATCAACTAACTTCGTTTATCGGCGTGTATATCTCATTGAAACGAAACATACACAAACGTTGTGCAACATTTGAAAAACCCTATGAAACCGATTTTAACTTTAATAATTATGTTTTCACTTTTTGGTTGTAATAAAGCAAAATCACAGGAAAAGAAAGTTGTGAAATTGCCTTTATTTGGAGAAATAAGACTTAATCCTACAAAAGATTACGAGGCAACGACTGAATTAAATAACCGAAAATTTAGATTGGATTTGAATTTTGATTCGGACGAAATAAAAGATGTCGGAATTTTAAATGGTGTAAAACTGATTTTGGAAAATCTCGCTGAATTTGATGAAAAAGCAAAAACAAAAATTGCATCTGACTTTTCTGAAAATGGAACTGTATTGGAATATATTGAACATCACCTTTCTGAACTGAACGAAACTCAAATTTCGGAATTACTCAAATCATCGGACAAACAATTGACTGATAAACAGAATTTATTAGCCAAACTAAAATTACACCGAATTGGTTTTTTCCCTGAAAATAAAAATGGAATTGCGATTTTTGATTATACAATTGGAAAAGAGTTTACCGATTACTTAATTGTCGTTGAAATTAATGAAAAAGGAGAAATCGTTGACATTAGAACTGAAAGTTAAATAAAAAACGTTGCACAACACCGTGTATAATTAATTGCTTTGGCAAGTGCTTATGTGGAAAATTCCGCTGGAATTTTCTCTGGTTCGTTTTTGTTTGCTAAATTAGTTGCTTAACCACGCAACTAACCATACACCAAACGATAAACGAACTATCCTACAACCTCAACTAATAAAGCATCATCTGTCTTCGTAACTTTTGTCAAACCATGTTTTGAAAGACCTTTAATTCCTTTATCCCATTGTTTGTTACTCAGTCCTGCTTGGTCTTTTAAAGTATTCAGATCCATCGAATTTTCTTTTGATAAAATATCGAAAATAAGCTGTTCATTTTCATTTAATTCTGGACCTTCTTGCGACTCAACCTTTTCCAACCTCATTTGCGGGAAGAATAGAACTTCTTGAATAGAACTTTGATTTGTCATTAACATTACCAACCTATCAATACCGATTCCCATTCCGGAGGTTGGTGGCATTCCATATTCCAATGCTCTTAAAAAATCTTGATCGATAAACATGGCTTCATCATCTCCTTTTGCCGACAATTTCATTTGCTCCTCAAAACGTTCCCTTTGGTCAATAGGATCATTTAACTCGGTATATGCATTTGCAATTTCTTTTCCATTAATCATTAACTCGAAACGCTCAGTTAATTCTGGATTGTCTCTATGTGCTTTACATAAAGGAGACATTTCTTTAGGGTAATCTGTAATAAAAGTTGGCTGGATATAATTGCCTTCACATTTCTCTCCGAAAATTTCATCAATCAACTTTCCTTTTCCCATAGAATCATCAACTTCAATTCCGTTAGCTTTACACCACGTCATCAATTCTTCAACTGACTTCCCTGAAATGTCAAACCCAGTAAATTCTTTTATAGAATCTGTCATTGAGATTCTTTTGAAAGGTCTTTTAAAACTAATTTCTTTATCTCCAACTGTCAAATCCGTTTTCCCATGAACAGACATCGCAACTCTTTCCAACATCTCTTCAGTGAAGTCCATCATCCAATTGTAATCCTTATAAGCAACGTAAATTTCCATTACGGTGAACTCTGGATTATGTGTTCTGTCCATTCCTTCATTTCTGAAATCCTTGGCAAACTCATAAACACCATCAAAACCACCAACGATTAATCTTTTCAGATACAATTCATTTGCGATTCTTAAATACAAAGGCATATCCAATGCATTGTGATGCGTAATAAATGGACGAGCTGCTGCCCCTCCTGGTATTGGTTGTAGAATTGGAGTTTCTACTTCAAAATAACCTTTATCATTAAAGAAACTTCTCATTTCATTCATCACTTTTGTTCTTGTAATGAATGTTTCTTTAACCTTTGGGTTTACCACTAAATCAACATATCGCTGACGATACCTCATTTCTGGATCTGTAAATGCATCATGAACATTTCCATCACTATCCGTTTTAGGTAGCGGCAATGGTTTCAAGGACTTTGAAAGCATCGTAAATTGATTAACTCTTAGTGATTTTTCTCCAACCTGTGTAGTAAACAACTCTCCTTCCACCCCAATGAAATCACCAATATCCAATAATTTTTTAAAGACATCGTTATACATTGTTTTATCTTCATCTGGACAAATCTCATCACGGTTAAAATACAATTGAATTCTTCCTTCAGAATCTTGAATCTCTGCGAAGGAAGCCTTCCCCATTATCCTTCTGCTCATCAGCCTTCCTGCTACAACAACTTTTTTACCTTCTTCAAATTCTGAATTAATATCAGATGATAAAGTATTAACAGGAAATAACGCTGCAGGGTAAGGCTCAACACCTAAATCTCTCAGCTTTTGTAATGATTCTCTTCTTACTTGTTCTTGTTCGGAAAGGTGTAAACTCATGGTATATCTATATTCAAATTGGACTGCAAAATTAATTATTTAATTGCAATCCTTAAAAAAAAGAAAAAATTTAGGAATTATACTTAAATTCGTACTCTTAAAATTTCGTTTTAATGAAAGAGTTAGTAGCATTATTTACATCACAATTAGAAGAAGCACTTACAATAGGCAAAACTGTAAACCTTTCATCTTGCAATAAAGAAATTAGAAATGTAGTTATTACAGGATTAGGAGGATCAGGAATTGGTGGTAAAATTGTTTCACAATTAATAGCCCACGATATTTCAGTCCCTGTAACAATTAATAATGATTACCATCTCCCTAATTTCGTTAATGAATATACATTAGTTATTGCAAGCAGCTTTTCTGGAAACACTGAAGAAACTTTAAGCGCACTTTCAATGGCTCAAAGTAAAGGAGCCGAAATAGCCTGTATTACTTCTGGTGGTAAAATGTTAGAAATAGCAATAAGCAATAACTACAACCATATTATTTTACCTCCTGGAAAATCTCCTCGAGCAATGCTAACTTATTCGTTGACACAACAGTTCTTTTTATTAAATCATTACGATTTAATTGGAAATGGTTTCATTCAAAAAATTGAAAATTCAATTGAACTTTTGAATTCAGATATCGAAAACATAAAAGCAGAAGCGAAAAGCATTGCAAATGCAATCCATAGTAAAACAGCCGTAATTTATTGCGAAGCTAATTTTGAAGGTGTTGCTATTAGGCTAAGACAGCAGCTAAACGAAAATGCAAAAGTACTGTGCTGGCATCATGTTTTACCAGAAATGAACCACAACGAATTAGTTGGATGGGCTGGTGGAAACGACGAAAAAGCGGTTATTGTTTTGAGAAATGAAACTGATTATTCTAGAACTCAAACAAGAATGGACATTCAAAAATCAATCATTGGAAAATATACGTCCACTTACTTAGAGTGTTATTCAAAAGGAAATTCTCAAATTGAAAGAGCCCTCTACTTTATTTTATTAGGCGACTGGACATCTGTTTATTTATCTGAATTAAGAAATGTCGACAATATTGAAGTTAAGGTGATAGACTTCCTTAAATCAGAATTAGCAAAAGACAATTAATTATATGGCTCGTAAAGTCATATTCGAAGACCTTGGGCTAATCGATTTCAAAGAAGCTTGGGATTACCAAACGCAACTTTTCGATAACACCATTGCTATAAAAATGGCAAACCGGAAAGATGATAAACATCAAAAAACGACTAACAACTACTTACTTTTTTGCGAACATCCACATGTGTTCACTTTGGGAAAAAGTGGAGAAGAAAGTCACTTACTATTAAATGAGAACTCTTTAAAAGCGAGGGGAGCGACCTACTATAAGATAAACCGAGGTGGAGACATTACCTACCATGGTCCTGGACAGCTTGTGGCATATCCAATTCTCGACTTAGATCACTTCTTTACAGACATTCATAAATACCTCCGTTTTTTGGAAGAAGCTGTTATATTAACTTTGTCTGAATATGACATTGTAGCAGAAAGAGTGGATGGATTGACGGGTGTATGGATAGACGGAACCAAACTTACAGCAAGAAAAATATGTGCAATGGGAGTAAAATGTAGCAGATGGGTTACCATGCATGGAATCGCCCTTAATGTGAATCCTGATTTAAGTTATTTTAAAAATATTGTACCTTGCGGAATTGATGATAAAGCTGTAACATCTATACAAAAAGAGTTGGGCAAGGAAATTGATCTGGTCGAAGTCAAACAAAAATTAAAAAACAACTTATCTAAAGTCTTTAATTATGAAAACATTTAAACTATTAACTCCGTTAGTTGCGATATTTTTAACGTTAAACATAAATGCTCAGGTAACATTTGACATGAGTTTATCTGAAACGAGTAGCAAACATAAAGTCGTTGTGCATAGTGACTCTACTAATTACCCAGACACTTTAGTTGTAAAAGGATACGTCGCTGCACATAAAAAAGGTATTTGCGGAGATATTTGCGCAGGCGGAACAATCAAGTTTGAATTATTGGAAAAAATTGAAGGTTATCCACATTCGTACATGTACATTGTAACAGCTTGTACAACTGGTGAAACAAATAAAGAAACAATTACACTATATGTTACTCACTACACAGGAAAAGAATTAGAGTGCTATTATAAGGACGTTGTAGAAATAATTGATTCAAAAGGTGTCCCTTATTACAAAACTACAATCGAGGAAACTAAAAAAATCACAATCCAATAAACTCAAAATTGAGTTTATATTCTGAAAAACATGAAAAAAGACATTCACATTCCAAAAGTTGAAGACATTGGAGTTGCAGTTATTAAAGATACAGATGCAGGTGATGAAATTTGGAATGTTTACCTGATAAATTATAAACAAGGCCCAATTAACAATGTTTTAATATCTTCTAAAGGCTACGGAGTTGTAGATCAAAAAAAAGTCACAACCTCAACTCTTAGACATTTTTTCGAACAAATCGAAGGCAAATCTCATGTATTAATCGAACCTATTTCTGAAGAAGTCTTTGGATTATCAAATGAATATTTTGTTACCTTTTATATTGATAATGTTATCCATGATAAAAAATATATTTTTGTTCCTGACGCTATTAAAGCTGAGCATTTTACCAATGTCAAAATAATTCACAAACAAGGTGTTCTGATAAAATAAAATACCAACTATCAAGTAGTGCCACTCTCTAGTATTTTTTGTACTTTTACGTGTTTTTTAGTCCATTTATGCGAAAAATATTTATCATATTATTTATCATAGGTTTCAAAGTTTCATTTGGGCAGTACACTTCCGAAGATTCAGATGAAAAAACGAACCCCCTCAGTAAACTAACCTTTAAGGACAGACTTTATACAGGGGGGAACATGGCTTTCAACGTTCAAACACTTTACGGTGTTCCTGTGATTTTATTTGAAGCTTCTCCATTTGTTGGATATCGAATAACCCCTGATTTTTCTATGGGGATAGGTGCTAAATACTTGTATATAGGATCTAAACAAGCAAACTTCAAGTATTCTATTTATGGAGGAAATGTTTTCAGCCGTTATAAATTCACAGAAAGTTTATTTGCACATGCAGAATTTGAAGTCTTAAGAGCTTATAACCTTGATCCAAATAGTCCAAATCAAAATGACAGAGCAACTGTGCCAATGCTTTTTGCAGGGGCAGGATACAGCTCTAATATTGGTGGCACCATCAATTTACAACTAATGATCCTTTACGAATTTATCGACCACATCAACTCTCCTTACCAAGGAGGGTACATTTTTGGTCCAGCAGGGCCACCACTTATTTACCGAGTGGGAATTAGTATCGGTATGTAACCCCTTATTATGAAACATTTTTACCTTATTGCAATAATTTTATTTGCCTTAGAAAGCAAGGCGCAAACAACTATTTACAATACTTACCAACCAGAAATGGAGGCTGCATATGTACAGTATCCAGATATTCCAAAGGGAATTCTCGAAGCTATTTCATTTACAACGACACACTTTAGCCATATTTCAGATGATACTCCTGAAAGCTGTTTTGGATTACCTCATGCATATGGAGTCATGGGATTAATAGAGGATGGCCAAGGTTATTTTAAAAACAATCTTTCCTTAGTATCAAGACTATCGGGGAATTCTCAAGACGACATCAAAACAAGTCCTTATATTAGCGTAAGCGCCTACGCAGGCGCTTACCAGTATTTGATGGATAGTTTACAAATTTCTTCCGTTGAAAACCAAATTAAGATAATACAAATTCTTTCTGAAATCCCACAAGACAATAATGTCACGAACAACTATGCTCTGGATTGTCACGCTTATAGCATTTACACTTTTTTAAACAGTACAAATAATCAACAAGCTTACAACTTCCCAAACTACAACATTGACTTAGAACAAATTTTTGGAGCAAACAATTTGGCAGTTTTGAGTAGTTCTGAAAACACTTTTGATCATACAGGAATTAGCAATCCTAGTGGCTTACAGTATTCCGTTCAAACTAACAGAACAGCTGAATACGGACCCGCATTATGGGTTGCTACTCCTACTTGTAATTATAGCTCTCGAAATGGAACAGCAATTTCTGCCGTAACAATCCACACAATCCAAGGATCTTATGCTGGAGCCATCTCATGGGCTCAAAATTGTTCTGCAAATGTATCCTACCATTATGTTGTTCGTTCCTCTGATGGTCAAATCACACAAATGCTTTTAGAAGCAGATAAAGGATGGCATGTTGGGGCAGAAAACCCTTATACAATTGGAATTGAACACGATGGTTACGTAAGTGACCCATCCTGGTATACGACAGCATTGTACACAGCTTCAGCTGATTTATGTAGAGATATTACGCAAAGTGGATATGGAATTAATCCATTGAGAACATTTTTTGGAGACGCTACTACAGGAGTGAATGTCTTAGGAGGGTGCACAAAAATAAAAGGACATCAGCATTACCCTAACAACACACATACAGATCCTGGGGTTAATTGGGATTGGGAAGGTTTTTATAAATTGATTAATAACAACCCTAGCTATACAACTTACACTGCTGGTAGTGGCAATTTATACGATAGTGGTGGATCTACAGGAAATTACACCGATGATGAAAGGTTATTATATTTGATTCAACCCACAAGTAGCTCCACAGTTACGGTTACGTTTAATTCATTCGATATTGAACAAGACTGGGATTACCTATTTATTTATGATGGAGCAACACCAAATGCTCCATTAATTGGAAAATATACTGGAACAACTAGCCCCGGAACCATTACCTCAACTGGTGCTGATTTATTATTAGAATTTCGTTCTGACTGTGCAACTACAGCTCCAGGCTGGGCACTAACTTACACTTCAACTCAAGCAGATAATACACCTCCTACTACCAGTATCTCTACTATAAACCCTTGGCAAACAGCTGATTTTACTGCAACATTTACAGATGCAGATAATGTAGGAGTAACTGAAGCCTATTATCAGGTTGCTGATTTTGACGGAACCGAATGGAGAAGTAATGCTTCTTATGGTTTTTTTAATGATGAATTTGATCAAACTACTTTAAATACAGATTGGACGAATCAATTAGGAACATGGAATTCAACTCCTGGATATTTGCAACAGACGGACGAAGCAGAAGGAAACTCAAACCTTTATGCTAGCTTGACCCAAGATGCTTCAAGTACTTACATTTATAATTGGCAAGGTCAAATTAATGGAACAGGAACTAACAGAAGAGCTGGTTTACATTTCTTTTGTGATGACCCAACTCAAACACAACGGGGAAATTCATATATGGTCTATTGGAGAGTTGACCAGGATAAATGCCAGATATATGAAGTAAATGCTAATTCAATAACATTAATGACCGACGATGATATTGTAGTAGATCCAAATATTTGGTATGATTTCAAAATCGTATATGATCCAGCATCAGGTAATATCAAAGCTTTCCTTGACAACAACCTTGTTTCTCAATGGACAGATAGCACACCACTAACTACTGGAAACTCCATTTCTACCCGTACAGGAAATTGTATTGGAGTTTATGATGACTTCAGAGTGTACAAAAGTAGAACCGCATCAGAATTAATTACAATTGGAAATGCATCATCTGAATTCAGATATCAAAATCCAAATCCTTCTACTCCCTCTGGAAGAATTGCTTCCTTAGCAATTGATGCCAATTTAAATTGGTCCACGGTAGATGAAAAATTAGAAAATATTGACTGGACTTCACCAAGTACGGTTTTAACTATAAATGATGGAATTGCAAGTGACATTGACACAACAAACATTGGAACTGAATTAATTGCTAACTGGACAAATTCAACAGACACCCATTCAAATGTTACAGCATACTGGTATGCCATCGGGACAACCGCTGGAGCTACCGATGTTGTAAATTGGACTAACAATGGAACCGCAACGACAGTAACTCATACTGGATTATCCTTGATTGCAAACCAACTTTACTATTATTCAGTCAAATCTGAAAATGGAGCAGGCTTAGAATCAGTTGCTTTGGATTCTGATGGACAACGATATGTGATTCCATCAACTCCACCTGTTTCCAATTTTACCACATCTAACACAACTCTTTGTGCTGGTGAAAACATGCAATTAACTAATAGTTCTTCAGATGCAACATCATACGTTTGGAATACAACTGGAGGAACATTGTCTTCAACAACCGCTACCAACCCAACGATAGCTTTCACAACTTCTGGAAGTTACACCATTGACTTAACAGCTAATGGTCCTGGGGGGACAGATAACAGTTCACAAACAATCAATGTTATTATTGTGCAAACACCTATTGCCAATGCTACCCCAAGTACAACTACGGTGACATTGCCTTCTGGTTCGGTTACTTTTACGAACACTTCATCTGATGCAACTAGTTACTATTGGGACTTTGGAGATGGAAACACATCAACATCTACTTCACCAACAAATAACTATACAACAAGTGGAACCTATACAGTAATGTTAATTGCTAGTAATGGAACATGTACTGATGACACTACTTATTTTACAATTACGGTAAATGATACTACACCAGTAGCTGGATTTTCAACATCCAACACGACTATTTGTGCTGGTCAAGAAATACAACTTACGAATAACTCAACAAGCGCAATTTCTTATATCTGGAATACAACTGGAGGTACACTTTCATCTACTACTGCGTCAGACCCTACCATAGCATTTGCAACTTCGGGAAGTTACACCATTGATTTAACAGCTACAGGAACGGGAGGAACGGATAACAGTTCACAAACAATCACTGTAACCGTTATTCAAGCACCAGTAGCAACTGCTACTCCTAGCGCAACAACAGTAACATTACCTGCATCTACAATAAACTTCACGAATAGCTCTACAAACGCAACCTCATACTTTTGGGATTTTGATGATGGAAACTCTTCAACACTTAGCTCTCCATCAAACACCTATACTACAAGTGGAACGTATACTGTAATGATGATTGCAAGTAATTCTACTTGTGGCAACGATACAACTTATTTTACAATAACAGTACTGGATGCTCCTACACCTCCTGTATCAATATTTTCAACTTCAGGAACAACCATTTGTGCTGGGGACAATATCCAACTTTCAAATAATTCGACCAACGCAACTTCTTACTTGTGGAGTACTACTGGAGGAACTTTGTCGTCTACAACGGCCACTAACCCAACAATTGCATTCACATCTTCTGGAAATTACACGATTGACTTAACAGCAACAGGAACTGGTGGAAGTGATGTAAGTTCGCAAATAATTAATATTACCGTGGTTCAAACCCCAGTTGCATCTGCCACTCCAAATGCAACATCTTTCACACTTCCAGCAGCAACAATTAACTTTACAAATACATCTACAGATGCTACTTCATATTTCTGGGATTTTGGTGATGGAAATACTTCAACTATTGCATCCGCTTCAAATACTTACACCGTAAGTGGAATTTATACCGTTATGCTAATTGCTAGCAATGGAACCTGTGCTGATGACACCACCTATTTCACTATTACTGTTATAGATCCAGCTACTCCACCGGTTGCAACATTTTCAGCATCAAACACAACTATTTGCCTTGGTGACGATATCCAGTTGACTAATAATTCTACGGATGCGAATTCATATTTATGGAACACTACAGGAGGAACTCTATCTTCTACAACTGCTACTAACCCGACTATAGCATTTAGTACGACTGGTAGTTATACCGTAGATTTAACTGCTACAGGTCCTGGTGGAACGGACAATAGTTCTCAATCAATATCTGTTACAGTAGTTCAACCTCCAGTTGCAAATGCAACCCCAAGTGCAACAACAGTAACTTTACCTTCTGGTTTTGTAAGTTTTTCTAATACTTCAACAAATGCTACTTCATACTTTTGGAATTTTGGAGATGGCAACACATCAACAACTACTTCTCCTTCAAATTCCTATACAACGAGTGGGACTTATACAGCAATGTTAATTGCAAGTAATGGAACTTGCGCAGATGACACCACATACTCTACAATAACAGTGTTAGACGCTCCAACTCCTCCAGTAGCGATTTTCACAACATCTTCTACAACAATTTGCGCTGGTTCTACTATTCAACTTTCAAATGGATCTACTGATGCTACTTCCTACTTATGGAATACAAATGGAGGAACACTTTCTTCAACAACAGCTTCAGACCCTACAATTAGCTTCACAGCGTCTGGTAGTTACACGATTGATTTGACAGCAACAGGTCCTGGCGGAACAGACAATAGCAACCAGACGATTTCTGTTAATGTTGTACAAGCACCAATAGCTTCAGGCACGCCAAGTGCAACAACAGTTACATTACCATTTGGATCAGTTACGTTTACAAACACTTCTTCAAATGCGACATCGTATTTTTGGTATTATGGAGATGGTAATACATCTACTGGCGTTTCTCCTACCAACGCTTATACGGTAAGTGGAACTTACACAGCAATGTTGGTGGCTTCTAACGGAACCTGTCCCAATGACACCTCGTATTTCACAATTCAAGTGTTAGATGCTGAAACGCCTCCGATATCACAATTTTCTACATCTAACACAACTATTTGCCAAGGAGAATCTCTACAATTAAACAATAGCTCTACTGATGCTACTTCTTATTTATGGACTTCAACTGGAGGTACTTTCTCTTCCTCAATAGCTTCTGACCCAACGATTACTTTTAGTAATTCAGGGAATTACACAATTGACTTAGAAGCAACTGGACCTGGAGGAACAAATATGAGTTCTCAAACGATAACAGTCACATTGGTTCCAGCTCCTATAGCTGGCGCATTCCCAAATGCAGATACGGTTTATTTGCCAAATGGACTTGTGTCTTTTACAAATCAATCGTTTAACTCATCCTCTTATTTTTGGGATTTTGGTGATGGAAACACATCAACAGACGCAAACCCTTGGAATAACTACACCGTAGCTGGAGATTACGATGTTTTGTTAATAGCCTCTAGCGGCACTTGTCCAAACGACACATTGGTAACACCTATTGTCGTTGTTGGTTATGAAGGAATTGAAAACTATAACACAATTGAAAACATTAACATTTATCCAAACCCTGTATTAAGTGAATTAAATATCTCTTTCTATAGCTCAAACAACAAGACTATTTTGATTGAAATAATTGATATTACAGGTCGTAAAATTGGTAATGTATACAATCAAAACCTTGGTCAAGGAAAACAAAATCTTAAAATTGATATTACAAAATACAACCTCTCTACAGGAATGTATCAATTAGTGATTTCAAATGAAAATCAAAAATATACCAGTTCATTTATTGTTCAATAATACCCTATGAAACAAATACTTTTAGTCGCTTTTGCTTTGTTAGTAAGCAACCAAATTTTTACGCAAAATACTAGCATTCGTCAAAATCAATTGGAACACTACAATGCCCTTGGCAATGACAATGCAAATTGGTACGAACAAAACACAACACCAGCCAACAAGCCACTTCAGGAAAAAGCTGCTTGCAACTTAAACAAAGTAGTTTATGGATGGCATCCGTATTGGGTAGGGAGTACTCACAGTAACTATGACTGGGATTTATTGAGTCATTTCTCATTCTTTTCGTATGAAGTAGATGCAGCAACCGGTAATGCTAATTCCACACATGGATGGGCTACCTCTACAGCTGTAGATGCTGCATTGGCAAGTGGAAATACGAAAGTGACTTTATGTGTTACATTGTTCTCTGGACATTCAACATTTTTTGCTAGCAGCACTGCGCAGCAAACATTAATTGACAACCTTATCAGCCTAGTTCAAACAAGAGGAGCCCATGGCGTTAATATTGATTTTGAAGGAATTCCTAGTTCACAAACTACCAATTTTGCCAACTTCATGGTTGACTTATCTAACCAAATGCATACCGCAATTCCTGGCTCTGAAGTAAGCACGGTATTGTATGCCGTTGATTGGAATAATGTTTTTGATTTTTCAATTATGGAACCAGCAGTTGACCATTATATTGTAATGGGATATGCTTATTATTACCAAGGAAGCTCTACGACGGGACCTTGTGACCCGCTATATCATTATGGATCTACTTACAATTATACGCTATCTAAAACAACTACATATTACATTGATGCTGGATGTCCTGCGAATAAACTAGTAATGGGACTACCTTATTATGGATACGAATGGGAAACCACAAGCCTAACAGTACCTTCAAGTACGGTTGCTTCTGGAAGTGCCAGAACGTTTAGTGTTGTTATGAATAACACTTCAGGGAACTATAGTGCCGCGAATCACCAATATGACTGGGATAGCTACTCCGATATTTTTGCATTTAACAATGGTGCAAACAAACAATGTTTTATAACATTAGAAGATGGCTTCAGAAAAAGGTTGGATCACATTAACAAAACAGATATTGGAGGAATTGGAATCTGGGCATTGGGTTATGATGATGGTTATAATGAACTATGGAATGGAATAAATGATTATTTAACCGACTGCTATGTTTCGGAATGTTCAGACACCATCCATGATTTTGGTGGCCCTAAAAAGAAATATTATAACGATGAAAACTATACATGGACAATTGCGCCAACTGGTGCTTTAGACATCACTGTCAATTTCATAGAATTTGATGTAGAACTAAATTATGATTATTTATACATCTATGATGGTCCTACGGATGCATCTCCACAGATATCTGGAAGCCCGTTTACAGGAACAACGATTCCATCATCTTTTACATCATCGACCGGATCATTGACTTTTAAATTCACTTCAGATGGAGCAACTGTAGCTCCTGGTTTTGTTGCTACTTATACATGTTCGCAAGATTTAGCTCCTCCAACAACAAACATTTCAACCACTGGAACATGGCAAACAGTGGACTTTTCAGCAACATTTACCGATGCAGATAATATCGGAATTGACGAATCATTTTATCAAGTTGCAGACTTTGATGGTACAGAATGGAGAAGCAATGCAACGTTTGGTTTCTTCAATGATGAATTTAATCAAAGTACAATTCATACAGATTGGACAAATCAAGTTGGATCTTGGAATACATTATCTGCCAATTTGGAACAAACCGATGAAGTAGAATCAAATACGAATCTTTATGCAAACTTGGCTCAGGGGGGAACTAATACCTACCTATATAATTGGCAAGGACAAATAAATGGTTCTGGAACAAATCGTAGAGCTGGATTGCATTTCTTTTGCGATGACGCGACTCAAACCAACAGAGGCAACTCTTACTTAGTTTATTGGAGAGTAGATAGCGACAAATGTCAAATCTATGAGATAACAGGAAACTCAATTGTATTAATGACAGACGATGATATTGTAGTTGACCCAAATATAACTTATGACTTTAAAATAGCTTACGACCCAACAACTGGGGAGATAAAAGCATTTTTAGATGATGTTTTAGTTTCTGAATGGACAGATAGCACACCTCTAACTTCTGGAAATACAATATCTGCAAGAACAGGGAATTGCATTGGAGTGTTTGATGATTTAAGAGTTTACAAAAGCCGAACGGGATCTGAAACAGTATCAATTGGAAATGCTTCTTCTGAAATTCGTTATCAAAACCCAAACCCTACAACTCCATCAGGAAGAATTGCATCGATTGCCATTGACGGAAGCAACAACTGGTCTATAGTCAATGAAAAGTTAGAAAATATCGACTGGACTTCTCCTAGTGATGTTATCGTTGCGGATGGCCTTGCTATTGATATTGACACGTTTTATGTAAATACTGAAATTTCAGCAAACTGGAACCTATCTACAGATACGCATTCTGATGTAGTAGAATACCAATATGCCATAGGGACAACTTCGCAGGGAACAAACATCATTAACTGGACTACCAACGGAACAAGCAACACAGTAACGCACACTGGATTAAGTCTAGTTTACGGAACTATGTATTACGTTTCAGTAAAATCTTTTAACGGAGCAGACTTAGAGTCAACAATCATTTCATCGAATGGACAGTATTTACTTTCACCAACACAGCCTCCTGTCTCTAACTTTTCGATACAATCGAATACAATTTGTGAAAATGACTCAGTACAATTAATCAATACATCTACGAATGCAACCTCTTTCAGTTGGAGCATTCCAGGAGCTTCTCCGAGCACTAGCACTTTGTCCAACCCAAATGTAGCATTCCCAAGCTCTGGAAGCTACACAATCACTTTAACAGCAACTGGACCAGGTGGAACTGACATTTCTAATCAAACTATTTCGATCTCTGTGATACCTGCACCAATTGCAAATGCTACACCTGATGCGGACACAATTTATTTACCAAACACAACAGTGTTGTTTACTAATACATCTTCAGATGCTACTAGTTACGCTTGGGATTTTGGAAATGGGGACGTGTCAACCGATAGTAATCCATGGACTAATTATACCGGAATAGGAACCTATACGGTTTCATTAGTAGCAAGCAATGCATCATGCGACAATGACACTACAACCTTCACAATTACTGTTTTGGATGCAACAGGAATAAATGAATATGATTTTGAAGCCGGCGCCTATCCTAACCCAACAAATGGGAAAATTTTCTTAAATATTTTCACAAAAAACAGTGAAAATATTTCAATGAAACTATATTCTACATCAGGGAAACTGATTTCAACATTTGCCGAAAAACAATTAACAGCTGCTGGTAAGAACACGTTTCAAATCGATCTTAACTCAGAAGCAATATCAACTGGTTATTATTTATTAAAAATAGAAGGAAAAAACAATAACACAACACTTCCAATCATATACAACAAGCAGTAACAGAATTTATTTATAAATTCGCAGCCTAATAACAATAATAGAAATGGACTTTTTAGATAAAATATATTATCACAATACAGTTTTAGAATGGGCTATTGCTTTAGGAATTATTCTTGGGGGAGTTGTCGTTGCAAAAATTCTTTATTGGTTTACGAGTACTGTTATCAAAAAAATAACAGCTAAAACCAAAACTAAATTGGATGATTTGTTAATCGACAAATTGGAAGAACCAGTTATTTTCATTGTAATTATTGCAGCATATTACTGGGCTATTTCTTACTTGAATTTCCCTACAGGAATTGGTGGAGAAATAAAAGGAATGGAAAAATTCCTTTTCAGACTATCTACATTCGCTCTTGTAATAGACATAACATGGTTGATATCTAGAACATTAGACGCTGTTGTTGAAGAATACGTTGTTCCATTGACAGAAAAATCTGAAAGTGATTTCGACGATCAGGTATTACCTATATTACGAAAAGGAATTAGAGCTGTTATTTGGATAATGGGAATCATTATCGGAATGGACAATCTTGGAATTGACATTACCGCTATGATTGCTGGTCTTGGTATTGGTGGTTTGGCCTTAGCCCTTGCCGCTCAAGATATGGTTAAAAACATCTTTGGAGGTATCATGATCTTCTTGGACAAACCATTTAAAATCGGTGAACGCATTCAAATTGCTGGATTTGATGGAACGGTTGAGGAAGTAGGATTAAGAAGCACACGTATTAGAACTTTGGAAGGTAGATTGTTGATTGTAAACAACAGTACATTTTCTGAGAACACTGTGGTAAATGTATCTAAAGAACATACTAGAAAAGTTGTTTTAAATCTAGGCATGACTTACGATACTACTCCAGAGCAAATGCAACGATCAATGGATATAATTAAAGAAATAGCTATTGCTCATCCAGGAATGGACATAGATGACACATCAATTGGCTTTAACGCATTTGGTGATTTTGCTTTGGGAATCCTATTCATTTATCGAATTAAAAAAGAGGTTGATATTTTACAAACACAAACGGATATTAACCTTGAAATATTAAAACGTTTCAATGCTGAAGGATTAGAATTTGCTTTCCCAACACAAACTATTTTCAAGAAGGAAATGGCTTAATTTCTCTACATGAAAGAAGCTTATAAAAAATTCTACAAAAAGTTCAGGTTTAATCTAAGTGCTAAGAATAACCCCGTTTTCATTGGTTTTTATAAATACCTATACTCACCTTCAAAAGGTTCTGTATCTGCTTTTTTAGATGAATTCTCTAAACTTCACAAAATAGTTAATGTTGTACAAATTGGTGCAAATGATGGAATCACACATGATCCGATTCATAAGTTTATCAAACGAGACAAATGGAATGGTGTATTATTAGAACCTCAAAAACATGTGTTTCCTACTCTTCAAAAATTGTATGCAAAAAACAAAGGAATTATAACCTTGAATGCTGCCTTAGGTGATTCTGACGGAACAACTAGCTTGTATAAAATTGGCTTCAGCAATTCTCGTTGGGCAACAGGTTTAGCTACTTTTAACAAAGAAGTTCTGGAAGAGGCATTTGAAAATGGCTATGTAGAAAAATGGGCTGGTGTAGACAATACTCCTATCCCAACTAACAAAGAAGAACAAATTATTGCCGAAGAAATTCAGGTCACGAGTACTGATTCGCTTTTAAAATCAAACAATCTTAATAAAGTAGATTTCTTACAAATAGATACTGAAGGGTTTGATTTTGAAGTAATCAAATTGTTTTTAGGAAATACTTTAGGGGTAAAACCAACAGGTATTATTTATGAGCATTTTCATTTATCAGATGAGGATATAAAAAAATGCGAAGCTTTTCTTCATGAAAATGGGTACGTAACCAAACAATATGGAGGAAATACAGCTGCGCTATTAAAATCTGACAAACCTTATTACGATACTTTAAAAAAGTATTTCCAATAACCTTTTCTTATGAAAAAAACAGCATTAATTACTGGAGCATCTAGTGGTATAGGATATGAACTTGCTAAAGTTCACGCCTCAAAAGGGGATAATTTAGTTTTAGTCGCTCGAAGAAAAGATAAACTAGAAGCGTTAAAAACAGAGCTTGAAAAAACACATAACATAACAGTTATGGTGATTGAAAAAGACTTATCCATTACAGATGCTGCCCAAGAAGTTTATAATGAAACTTCCGCTTTGAATATCACGATAGATTACCTCATCAACAATGCAGGTTTTGGAGATTATGGAAAATACCATGAATCCAATTGGGATAAACAAGCTATGATGATTCAACTAAATGTGACTGCACTTACTCAATTGTGCAAATTATATTTAAACGACATGATAGAAAGAGAAAGTGGAAAAATAATGAATGTAGCATCTACTGCCGCATTCCAGTCTGGTCCATTGATGTCTATTTATTACGCAACAAAATCGTTTGTTCTACACTTTTCAGAAGCAATTGCAAATGAAGTAAAAGACAAAGGAATTACAGTTACAGCTCTATGTCCTGGCGCAACTGAAAGTGAATTTGTTGATGTCGCTGATTTAGGAGAAAGTAAACTGTTTAAAGGAAAAAAACTTCCTACTTCAAAAGCTGTTGCAGAATATGGCTATAAAGCAATGATGAAAGGAAAAGTCGTTGCAATCCATGGTTTTATGAATAAGGTTATGGCTACTTCAGTTAGGTTTACACCAAGAGCATTGGTAGTTAAAGTAACGAGAATGATTCAGGATAAAGCTTAGACCATATTAATCCACACATTACTTCTTCTATAATCGATAAAGTATATTTATCGACATTTCTTTCATAGGGATTCAAGTAGACTTGCAATAAGTTTATTAACTTAATCATATGAAAGCGACCGACCTATTTATTAAAGCATTAGAAAACGAAGGAGTAGAATATATTTTTGGAATCCCTGGAGAAGAAAATCTAGATTTCTTGGACTCCATGAAAAACTCAAAAATCAAACTAATCCTAACTCGTCATGAACAAGGAGCCGGTTTCATGGCTGCCACTTATGGGAGGTTAACTGGAAAGCCTGGAGTTTGCCTTGCTACACTTGGGCCTGGGGCTACCAATTTCACAACACCGGCAGCTTACGCTCAATTAGGCGCCATGCCAATGATGATGATTACGGGACAAAAACCGATTAAAAAATCAAAGCAAGGACGATTTCAGATTGTAGATATTGTTGAATTGATGCGTCCTATTACTAAGTACACAAAACAAATTGTGAACAGCAACAATATTGCTGCAATGGTAAGAGAATCTTTTCGACTTGCTATAGAAGAAAGACCTGGCACAGTTCACCTAGAACTTCCAGAAGATATTGCTGCGGAAGATTGCAGCGATAGACTATTTGATGTGGTTGGTTTTAGAAGACCAGATGCAAGTAAAATGGCAATTCAGGAAGCTGCCAAAATGATCGAACAAGCAAAAATGCCTTTGCTTCTCATTGGTGCTGGAGCAAATAGAAAGAGAACCAGTCAGGCACTTACTGCTTTTATTGAAAAGACAGGAATTCATTTCTTTAATACGCAAATGGGAAAAGGAGTTGTAGATGAGAGACACGAACAATTTCTAGGAACTGCTGCATTATCGAGTCATGATTTTCTACACTGTGCTATAAGTAGAGCAGATTTAATAATAAATGTCGGACATGATGTCATTGAAAAACCACCCTTCTTTATGGAAGAAGGAGGTACAAAAGTGATTCATGTTAATTTCTCTCCTGCAGAAGTAGATGAAGTCTATTTCCCTCAATTGAATGTTGTTGGAGATATCGCTTCTTCTGTCATTCAAATTGCTAAACATATCGAAAATACTAGCAATTGGGATTTTTCCTATTACGGAAGAATTAGAGAAGAAGTTGAAAGTCATTTAACCAAATACTCTGAAGACAATCGTTTTCCAGTATTACCACAACGATTAGTTCATATTATTAGAGAGCAATTACCTGAAAATGGAATTGTAACATTAGACAATGGTGTTTATAAAATATGGTTTGCGAGAAATTACAAATGCTATCAACCCAACACACTTCTTTTAGATAATGCACTTGCTACCATGGGAGCAGGTTTGCCCTCTGCTATGTTAGCAAAACTAATTAATCCGGATAAAAAAGTTATTTCTGTTTGTGGTGATGGTGGATTTATGATGAATTCTCAAGAACTTGAAACGGCTGTAAGATTAGGGTTAAACATGGTAGTGATTATTCTAAATGACAGTGGTTACGGAATGATAAAATGGAAACAAGAAGGAATGGGGTTTGACAATTTCGGATTGGATTATAAAAATCCAGATTTTGTTAAATATGCAGAAAGCTACGGCGCAATTGGGCATCGTCCAACTTCAGATGAAAACTTCAAAGAAGTACTCTCAAAATGTTTAAGTATGGACGGCGTTCATGTTATTGATTTAGCAGTAGACTACTCTTTAAATCACTCAATACTAAATGTATTGTTAAAAGAAAAAACTTGTATTCTTTAATTAGATACCCAACATGGAAGCTCCAAAAACACTCCTATTGTCATTCTTATTAATGTGGTCTAGCCTTTCATTTGGGCAGTCACTTATCTCTGGATTGGGAACAACTTACGGGAGCGACATAGAAGGAATTGGAATTAATGTACGTGAATATTATTTTTTTAATCATCATGTATGTTTCGGACCAGAAGCTTCCTTTTTCCCTAACCATAAAGTTGGAGAATATGATAAATCATTGATAGAACTAAATTTTACGGGGCATTATATTTTCGAATTAAATGAACATTTAGGAATTTACCCATTAACTGGATTAAATTATAGTATTGAAAAGGAATCAATGCATAACGAGACTAAAACAGTAGATGAATTTGGGTTAAATATTGGTATGGGAGTTCATTATAAAGTAAAAAGCCTCTTCCCATACATAGAATATAAGTACATTACAGGAGGATTATCACAACATGTCTATAGTCTTGGAATTTTGTTTAGTCTTTCCAAAAATAAAGAAGAGAAACATCATTCCGAGAAATAATTTAAAATTTAAAATAATGTTACAAGTAACATCACCTTACGATCTCAACTTAATAAAAGAAATTCCACTTGTTGGTAAAACTGAAGTTGAACAAGCACTTACAACTGCTTACGGTTTATTTCAAAACCAATCAAAATGGATTCCTGCTCATGAACGAATCGCTATTTTAGAAAGAACGGGCAAAATTATGAAAACTCGAATCGAAGAGCTGACAAAGATAGCAGCTCAAGAGGGAGGCAAACCTTACAACGATTCTAAAGTAGAGGTTCTCAGAGCAATCAATGGAGTTAAAATAGCTGCTGAACATATTAGCCAATTAAAAGGGGAGCAAATTCCAATGGGATTAACAAAAGCCTCTGAAGGTAGAATCGCCTTTACATCAAGAGAACCTATTGGAGTAGTGTCTTCTATAAGTGCTTTTAATCATCCTTTAAATTTAATTATTCATCAATCTGTAACGGCAATTGCAGCGGGTTGCCCAGTGGTTATTAAGCCCGCTTTAACAACACCATTATCTTGTTTAGAATTCGTTGACATACTTGAAGAAGCAGGCTTACCAAAAGGGTGGTGCCAAGCAATTATTTGCGAGAATGAAGCGGCAGAACAACTTGTTACGGATTCAAGAGTAAACTACTTCTCTTTTATTGGATCAGCTAAAGTAGGATGGTATTTACGATCAAAATTATCTCCAGGAACAAGATGTGCATTAGAACATGGAGGTGCAGCACCTGTTATTGTGGAACAGGATGCTAACATTGAAAAAATGCTACCAGCATTAGCTAAAGGAGGATTTTATCATGCCGGTCAAGTTTGCGTTTCAGTCCAACGTGTATTTGTTCATGAATCAATTGTTGATGATGTTGCAAAAAGGCTCGCTACCTTGGCAACCAACCTAAAAGTTGGTAATCAAATGGATGAAGCCACAGAAGTAGGGCCACTTATTTTACCGAGGGAAGTCGACAGAGTTGAAGAATGGGTGGACGAAGCTATCAATGCTGGAACAAAAGTATTATGTGGTGGAAAACGAATTTCCAAAACTTGTTACGAACCAACTGTTTTGTTAAATCCACCAATGGATGCAAAAGTTTCAACTTTGGAAATTTTTGGACCTGTTGTGTGTGTTTATTCTTATTCTGATAGAGATAAGGCAATTGAAATTGCAAATAGTTTAGATGTTCATTTTCAAGCGGCTGTATTTACAGAGAACTTAGATGTAGCTTTAGATACTGTAAAAAAATTAAACGCTACTGCTATTATGGTTAATGATCATACTGCATTTAGAGTTGACTGGATGCCTTTTGGAGGCAGGGATACTTCTGGAATTGGAATGGGAGGGATACAATACTCTATGCATGAAATGACACGAGAGAAGTTAATGGTCATTAAAAGTCAGGTTCTGTAATATGAAAAGTGAAAAAATAAAATTTACTAATTCTACCGGTCATGAGCTTGCAGCTAGACTAGAATTACCGGATGGAGAAATAAAAGGATGTGCAATTTTCGCACATTGTTTTACATGCAATAAAAATTTAACGGCCGTACGTAATATTGGAAAAGCTTTAACATCTCATGGAATAGGCGTACTAAGATTTGATTTCACTGGACTAGGAGAAAGCGAAGGGGATTTTGAGAATACAAACTTCTCTTCGAACGTAGATGATTTAATTTCTGCCGCTAATTTTCTGGAAGAGAACTACTCAGCTCCAGACGTATTAATAGGCCATTCATTAGGTGGCGCAGCGGTTATATTCGCTGCAAACAAAATTGAATCTGTTAAAGCTGTAGCAACCATCGGTGCACCTTCAAACCCAAAACATGTTTCTAATTTATTTAAATCTGGAATTGAAGAAATTCATGAAAAAGGAGAAGCTACATTAATAATTGGCGGAAGAGATTTTAAAATTCAAAAACAATTTTTAGACGACATTAATGAAAAAAATATGGATGAAACCGTTAAAAACCTGAATAAAGCTTTACTTGTTTTACATTCACCTCAAGATACTACTGTAGGTATTGAAAATGCTGCACAAATTTATAAAGCTGCGTGGCACCCAAAAAGTTTTATATCTTTAGATGGCGCAGATCACCTACTTTCAAATAAAGAAGATTCCAATTATGTAGGGAAAATGATTGCTATTTGGTCAGAACGCTATATTTAATTTCAATATTATGAATGTAAGAAACATATTTATTATAGTATCTATACTTGTTTTAGGTGCAATAGGAACAGGAGCTTATTTTTGGCTCCCTGCTCTTTGGGCATTAGTATTAGTTGGCCCACTTGTCCTAATGGGACTTGTTGACATGCTTCAAAACAAACAAACCATTAAAAAGAACTTCCCTTTAATTGGAAGGTTAAGGTATGTGTTAGAAGCAATTCGACCGGAAATAATGCAATACTTTGTTGAGACAGATACTGAAGGCCGTCCAATTAACAGAATGTATAGAAGTTTAATTTATCAACGTTCTAAAAAAGTAAATGACACTGTCCCTTTTGGCACACAGATGGATGTTTATAGATCGGGATATGAATGGTTAGATCACTCTATGTATGCTTGCGACCATACAGAAGTAAACCATTCACCAAGAATTAATGTCGGTGGTGCTGATTGTAAACAACCCTACTCTGCCAGTTTGATGAATATTTCCGCAATGAGCTTTGGTTCGTTGAGTAAAAATGCAATTATGGCTCTAAATAAAGGAGCTCAAATAGATAATTTCGCACACAATACCGGAGAAGGTGGCATCAGTCCTTATCACTTAAAATACGGAGGAGATTTAATCTGGCAAATCGGAACTGGATATTTTGGGTGCAGAACGGAAGCTGGAGAATTTTGTCAAGATACTTTTGCTAAAAATGCAACGCAAAATAATGTGAAAATGATTGAGATTAAGCTATCTCAAGGAGCAAAACCAGGTCATGGAGGAATACTTCCTGGAAAAAAGAACACAGAAGAAATAGCCAAAATAAGAGGTGTTAAACCTGGTGTCGCAGTTCATTCACCACCTTCGCATTCTGCTTTTTCAAATGCTGAAGGTTTATTAGATTTCGTGAAAATTTTAAGGAACAAATCGGAAGGAAAACCAGTTGGATTTAAATTGTGTATTGGAAAGAAACAAGAATTCATTGACATCTGTAAAGCAATGATTTCTACAGGAATAAAACCCGATTTCATTACCGTTGATGGAGGTGAAGGAGGAACAGGAGCCGCCCCGGTTGAATTTTCTAACTCAATCGGCATGCCTTTAAAAGATGGGTTAGCATTCGCTTGTGACACATTGCTTGGTTACGATTTAAAAAAGGAAATTAAAATCATTGCATCAGGGAAAATAATTAGTGGTTTTCACATTGCTAGAACAATCGCACTTGGAGCAGACATGATTAATTGTGCTAGACCTATGATGATGGCAGTAGGATGCATCCAAGCTTTACAGTGTCATAGCAACAAATGTCCTGTTGGCGTTGCCACGCAAAACCAAGGATTAATGAAAGGACTAGACGTTGACAACAAAGCCGAAAGAGTTGCTAATTTTCATCATGAAACAATGGTGAGTTTTAGTGAATTAATTGCCGCTGCTGGTGTTACTAATCCCGAAGATTTAGAACGTAAACATATTAACCGACGGGTTAATACAAGTACAGTCCTTAAGTATGATGAAATATTTCCTTATACGGAAGTGGGAAGTTTGGTAAATTAAGATTGTTCAGCAAAAACACGAACAATATCCATGGAGCTAATCATCCCAACGACAACACCCTCTTCCATTACTACTAGGTGATGTACTTTATGCTTAAATAACATTTTTGCTGCATCGACTACACGTGAAGTTGGTAATATTACATGAACCATTTCGGACATAATATTTCCTACAATTTCATTTTCATTGTGCTCCTTTGCAATATCAATAGAACTAACGATTCCTTCTATCTTTCCATCGGAATCTAGAACAGGAATAGCATGTACATTTTTACGGTCTAAGAGATTCCTAACTGCATTTACTTTGTTCGTTTTCGCAGTTATAATAACTGGTGTTGACATTATTTCGCTTACTTTCATTCCTTTTTTATTTAGATAAACTAAATTCATACTTTTCTATTTCATATTTCATGTATTTCGTCAGATAAAAGGAATATTAAAATCAGATTAAACAATGATTAGAAAAATCACTATAGAAGATGCCCCTGAGATAATGGACATTTACAATTACTATGTAGATAATTCTATTGTTACATTTGATGTTCACCATGCTTCTTTGGAAAAAATTCAAATTAAAATTCAAAATACTCTTGAAAAATTCCCATGGATAGTTTTTGAAGAAAATAATGAAATTTTAGGGTACGCTCATGGAAGTGAATGGAAAGCTAAAGATGGTTATAAACATTCTACTGAAACAACGGTCTATTTGAAACACAATGCCCTAAAAAAAGGTTTGGGAACTCTACTCTATAAAGAATTAATAAACCAACTTAAAGACCTTCATTTTCATGCATTGATTGGCTGCATTACGCTTCCTAATGATGCTAGCATTGCTTTACACGAGAAATTAGGGTTCAAAAAAATAGGTCACTTTAAGGAAGTGGGCTACAAATTTGATCGATGGATTGATGTTGGATATTGGGAACTAATCATATAGTTCCATTCACCTCAACACCTGCAAACATCCAATATTCCATTCTTTTATAAAAAATAATTTAATTTTTTTGCAAGATTTTCAATTTGATTCGTCTTTATATATGAAGACCTCAAAAAGAAGGCTTTTAATGACACCAGAAACAGAAAATAAAAAGAAACTAAAAGCTTTTTTTGGCAAAGAATACAATTCGCTTAAAGCCTATGTCCGCTCAAGAATTAAAGACAGTGGAAATAGAGACGCGGAAGATATTGTGCAAGACGTTGCATTGAATTTATTCTCAGTTGCAGATAGGTATTCACCAATTAATAATGTTACTGGATTTGTGTATCGAGCTATAAAAAACAAAATTATCGATGTGATGCGCGGTAAAAAACAAGAAAGTAACACCGATGATGAAAATGAGGCTAAGCTGGTTGAATTCGCAGAGATCCTTTATGGCAACTCAGATAATGCATACTCTGAGCAAATGAAAGATGAATTGAAAAAAAACATAATGGGATTAAAACCTAACTATCGAGACATTATAATTGCTATCGATTTTGAAGGATTCTCCTATCGTGAAATTTCAATAGAAACTGGAGTATCAGAAGGGACATTGATGTCAAGAAGGCACAGAGCTATTTCATTATTGTACAAAGCATTAGAAACTAAAAAAGAAAGTATTAATTAAAAATTAGAAAAATGGGAAATTACATTAAACACAAAATGAGAGGTAAATCCGCTGGCGAAATAGCAGGATGGGTTATACTCGCTATAGTAGCTGGGACAGGATTAGCTATATTGTTTGGGTTTGTTATCATGTGGCTTTGGAATTGGTTAATGCCAATGGTATTTGGACTAACTACTCTTACCTACTGGCAAGCAGTTGGTATATTTATTCTTGCTAAAATACTCTTTGGAGGACATGGTGGCGGGAGTAAAAGCCATCACAAATCCAAGCATTCTAATTCTTGTAAAAAGAAAGAATCTAAAAATGATTTTCATAAGTGGAAAGATTACGACCAATTTTGGAAGGAAGAAGGAGAACAAGCTTATGAAGAATTTGTTAAACGTAACAACGGAGAAAATGATGAAGCCATCCCTCATCCGAGTTAAATTTAAAGAGAATGAATGTATTAATATTTAGCACTGATATTGGCACTATGGAAAAAGTAGGGCGTTTAAAACCACTTTTTTCTAATATTGAAACTATAAAGCGATGGTCAATTGACACCGAAGACGTTGACAATGTTTTAAGGATTGAAGCAAATGAAGACTTGGACGAAAGTGATGTGATTAACTTATTATTTGATTTTGGCTATAATTGCAAAACTTTGGCTGATTAATTAAAGTATTCTATCCTTACTACTTAAAACCATTTAAATGACCTTTAACCTAGAAAACATAAATTCCCAAAAGGGAAAAATCGCAATTGTAACCGGAGCCAATTCTGGACTAGGCAAAGAGATCACCATTGGTTTAGCCAAAAAGGAAATTACGGTGATTATGGCTTGTAGAAATAAAACCAAAGCCGAAGTAGCGAAGGAAGAAATCTTAAGTAAAATTCCTACAGCGGATTTAGTCATAATGGAATTGGACCTTTCAAGATTAGATTCGGTCAGAAAATTTGCAACAGAATTTTTTACTAGGTATGATCGTTTGAATTTATTAATAGAAAATGCTGGAATAATGATTCCTCCTTTCTCTAAAACTGAGGATGGCTTCGAAAGTCAAATGGGCGTTAACTATTTCAGTCACTTTTTATTGACCAATTTGTTATACCCGTTATTAAATAAGACTGAAGGATCTAGAATTGCAACCACAAGTAGTTTAGCCCATGAACGAGGAAAAATAGATTTCGATAATTTAAACGCTGAGAAAAATTATTCTAAAATGGGAGCATATGGGCAAAGTAAATTAGCCTGTTTACTATTCGCATATGAATTAAAAAGGAGACTAGAAAAGGCTGGAAGTAAGGTAATTGCTGTTTCTTCGCATCCAGGAGTATCAAAAACCAACTTATTCACAAACATTCCCAAAGTTGCTCAAATACTAATGACTCCCCTCCTTCCATTATTTACGCATTCTCCAAAAAATGCTGCATTGCCAACTCTATATGCTGCATTAGGAACGGATGTAAATAGTGGAGACTACTTTGGTCCAACAGGCTTCAATGAAATGAAAGGAAAGCCAGGGAAAGTAAAATCTAAACCACATTCTTACAACATAGAAACGGCAACCAAACTTTGGGAGGTTTCCGAAAAACTTACGAGTCAAAAGTTCACGATATAACGACGAAAACAATAAAACTTAATCTTCATCGTTTCTCCATTAATCAAAATCCACTGAATGAAATAATACTACTTAACCAATCTAATACCAACATGAAAAAAGTAGTTTTAGTATCATTGTTCATTACCAGTTGTTTTACTTCATACACACAAACTGAGGAAACGCCAGTTGAAAAGAAAGTTAAATTTGGTTTTAATATCGGAGCCAATTATTCAAACCTAGTAGTTCCAAGCGGACTACCATTGTACGCAAACATTTCAGAGGGATTAGCTCTTAGATTAGGAATTATATCAGAAATCAATATCGCTAAGTTCCTTTCTTTTTCTCCAAAAGCTGAGCTTTGTTTTAACAAAAATAACGTTACAGTAATGGATGGTACAGGTGCTATCACTTCGTTTCAAGAAATGCCAGTATCATTAGATATTATGGCTCATTTTAACTTTTTTAAAGGAAATGGGAAACTGAGTCCTTACCTTTTTATAGGACCAAACCTAAAAAAACCAATTGAGGAAAAACCTCTTACCCCTCCTGCTATACCTAATACAAAAACTAATCTTGCGATTGACTTTGGAATTGGTTTCGACAGGACTTTCTCCCACTTTAATTTTGCACCGGAATTGAGATATTCTTATGGTGTTATTGATGTATCTCGACAATCACTTTTACCATCGTTGTATCATCATAACATATCACTGGTCATTAATTTTTTAGGATAACTAATAATCACTTGCATCTCCACAAGGGTTTGCTTCTCGATTAATACCACAATCCTTTGTTGGATCAGTAATTACTTCGTTGTTTTCGATTCTTATTTTTTTAAGAATATCGGCTACTTGAGAAATAAATAATTGATGCCCTTTAGCATTAACGATTTCTGTTACTTCTATTAATGTCATCTTTCGGTAATCGAGACTTTGGATAAATGCTGCTGCTGTCAGATTCTTTTGCATGTGTTACAAAGATATTGCTAACCAATTAAAATCCCAAATTCATTATTTTTTAGCTATTTCTTTCTTAGGAGGGAACACTATTATGTGAGATTGATATGCATAGTAGTCATTAAAACGTATTTGGCTAAATAAATTATCTTCACCACTTGAACAGTATTCCTTAGAAGGAGCACCTCCCCAATAGCACTCTTTTAGCATTTTAAATCTTGTAATCCAGGTGTGCCAACCTTGTTCACTAAACCCCCAGCCAAATTCATGTTCGTTTAACAAACTATCTATCTCTAAAAAATCATCATCAAAATCGTACATACCTTGTAATGGAATAGCAGGTTGGTTCCAAACATAATATTCCTTACTCTTATTGAAATACTTCATACACCTATCATATTCTTTAGAGTTCTTCGAAATCACTAAATAGGCTTTCCAATCAAAGTATTTAGCAAGAATATAGCCGACACTCCAACCTGCATGTTCATGTTCTTTATATACTTCTTTATGATACCTTTCTAAAACCTGAAAATTGGTATCCAATCCAGCTTTCAATGCCTCCATAGCATAAAGAGTGCAATGCATACTATCAGCTTTGCATCCCAAGGCTTCCACCTCAGACTTATAACTATCCAAAAGAATTGAACTATCTTCTTCATATCTAACGGAAGCAGACTCCCCCCAAACAGTGCCGTAATATTTGCTATATGATTGCTGGAAACTATTGAAATACTCATTCTCTATTTCGGCAATTCGATTAACTGCTTTTGGAGAACTAAACCCAACATACTGATTTGGCAAGGTGCTTGTGTCGGTATAAATCTGGTATTGATATGCTTGAACTGTATCTTCCTCCATTTCCATTTCCGCTTTACCCACATCTTTATCTGAGTTTTCACAAGCATAGAGAAAAAGAAGCAAAAACACTATCGAAACAATTTTCATATACATACAATGCTAATGAACGCTTTTGATACAAGAATAGTATATTTCTTATCTTGCATGTAACCATTGTTTAAGAACAAGATTATATAAGCATGAAAAAAGCAATCTATCTAGCCACCTTGCTTTCAACAGTATGTTGTTCCACCAAAGAGCGGAATGAATTACCAATGGGAGAATTTGAAAAAGTTCCTTTTACTCCACATAAGGAAGATATCGGAAGACTTTTTTGGGATCATGATTCGATTCCTTATACCCTAGATCCTTATGGGAAGGACATTAGCTTAATTAAAATCGAAAGAAATGGTATTGATAGTTTTGTTTGTGTAGGAACTAATAATCAATATGATCTCTACCAAGATGACTTTGAGGACTATATGTATTACACTGAAGATGAAATACGAAGTGAAGAATGTCCAAACCCAAAGTTCTATATCGATGATAATTGGGACACAATTCATCGTGAACAAGTTCGAAATCAAATCTGGAAAAAATTCTATTGGGAAATGGACCCCACTTTCACAATAGACGAAAATGGGGACACAATCTTAAAAAGAAAAGTAATTCGTGGACCAGCAGCATGGAAAAATATTGACTATTACCTTGACTCTGGTAGCAGAACCTATGAATATAGCGATACTACAAAAACGTACTGTGGAAGTAGTGCATTTACTTATATAGGACGAGGAGGTAAAGGATTTTCAGATTCTCTTTAGTATTTTCTTGTTTGTTTAGTAGTATTACCTATTGAACCTACAACCAATACATTCTATTAAATTTATTACTATATTTCAGAATCATTCTGAAACAGTTTTGGGCACTTAATTACAAACAAGTACCATAATAAATGGCAAATAAAATTTAATAAAATGAAACACTTAATCACCTTACTTATTCTACCACTCTTATTTATTGGCAAAACATCAAATGCACAATGTCCTGATTACACTTCGGATCAATCTGGATCAATTAAAATCAATATTTACAGTGAAACAGGAGAGTGTTTTAAACTCAGCATAAAAGGAACGGATATAACACCAAGCTCTACGAGTAACGTAACATTTATGGTTAATGCTTCTACGAAAGTAAAAGTGAGTTTGGACAATGGAAATATTATTGAAAAAAACATCCTTCTTAATGCAGACATGGTCTCTGTGTTCTTTGCTATACAAGTAAACAAAAAGGGCAAATGGTCTTTAAAAAACAAGTATGGAAAAATGGAAAAAACAGCTGAGTCGCAAAAAGCATGGGATGATAAATTAGCTGCAAACAAAGCCGAAATGGATGCAAAGAAAGCAAAGTCAGATGCCGAATGGGATGCTGCACGTAAAGCAGAACAAGACGAAAGAGATGCAAGAAAAATTGAAGACAATAAAGAACAAGCTAAAAAAGATGCAGAGCGAGATGCTAGATATGATGCACAACGTAAACAAGAAGATGCAGCTCGTCCAAAAAACGATCTAGAAGAAAGAAAAGCAGCAGAAGAGGAACAACGAATAGCCGAAGAAAAAGAACGTGATATTGAAAAGGCAAAAGACACCAAAAGAAAAGAAGACCTCTCCAAAACGACAACTACTAACTCTACCACAACCACATCGTCTACTTCTACTACACCAACAAAACCTTCTACAGGATCAACCTCTGTTCCGATGATAATTACTTACAAAGGCGTTCCAATTACCGATACATATATAACGCTAGAGATTGAAAAAACAGTAATTGGTAGCAGCACTACAGACAACAGTGGAAAAGCAATAATTAAAACTAACCTTCCAGTAAATACTGAAGTCCCATACAAACTGTCTGGAAAAAAAGGCAATGCTAAATGGAGTTTTAGTGGAATCTTTCTTTTAGAAAGAGCGCCAAAGGATACAAAAGTCCCACTTGATTATGCGATTAAAGTTATGGCAGAGGAAATGGGCATGTCTCCATCTACCATTGCTAGATCTTGGGGTCTTGAATAATTAATGTTTTTTAGTTCAAGGCGCGGAATTAAAGCAAATAATTTACGCCAGATAATACCCAAGTATTATATAGAAATGGCTTAAAATAGGATAGAAATACAAAAAATGGAAACTAGAGAACCTACATCTATTAATAAAAGTGTACCTTCACCGAAAATTAAAATATATATTATGAGTAACGGTACAGTAAAATTTTTCAATAATACAAAAGGATTCGGATTCATTACACCAGACGATGGAAGTAAAGATGTGTTCGTACACCAAAATGCATTAACTGAAGATATCAACGAAGGAGATAAAGTTAGCTATGACGTAGAAGAAAGTCCAAAAGGATTAAACGCTTTAAATGTCAAAGTAGATTAATATTACATCACTTTTAGAAATTAAAAAGCCTATCAATATTGATAGGCTTTTTTTGTGTCTTGTAATAAAATAATTACATCACGATGTGATTGGTATTTTCAAATTGATCTGGAATGTTTTCTGAGCCTTCTTCTATAATCTCCAAAATATCACGTGTTATACCTCTCGAGATATTAGATATTGGCACATCATTCGGAGAACCTTCAAACGGATTTTCCCCTGCTAAACCAATTCGTAACATGGTATTAAACACCCAAATTACAATTACAGTAAATGGAATGTTTACCCATACAAAATACTCTCCTATAAATGGGTTATCCACTGCAACCTTTACACCCATTGCAGCGAAAGCAGGTATGATTGCCATTGGTAATAACCACATAAAAATATGTACAAAATGATACCCTATACTTGCATATTGTTTTGGGTAAGGGAAGTTTTTAATTCTTTCCGCCTTTCCCTGCAACGCTGTTAATTCTTTTAGAATACCTTGTAATTCTAGCAAGGTGAAATCCCAAAACTTCTTTTCATCAGTTAGCTTTCTCAAATGCTGTGACTGCAAACTAATAAGAGCATTAGGCTTATTATCTTTTGACATTACATAAGCATATTCCTCTTTTGAAAGCAAGCCTTCTAACTCTTTTTCAAGCGGTTCATTGTACTCTGGAACATTGTAAACGAACTTTTCTTTTTTATGCATCTGGTCGTATGATGTTTCCCAAGATTTTTTTTCTCGCAATGCATAACGCAATGCAGTTAACCATGCAATATGTCTATTGGCAACTATCTTTAAAGCTTCTGATTCGTCTTTGTTTGCCTCTGAACGATGCATGTAAAAACTATCCTTAACTGTAATGATTAGTGATCTCGAATTATTTACAATTCCTCCCCAAATTTTACGCGCTTCCCATATTCTATCATAAGCAGCATTATTTTGAAAACCAACCATAAAAGCGACAGCTGTACCAATTAATGCCACTGGCGCCAAAGGCACCTGCAACCATTTAATACTGAGTAATTCATATAAACAAGTAATAAGGGTTGCGAATATGGTGAAGAAAAGAATTTCTCTCTTTGTCCAAATTAAAACACTCTTAAAGGGATACCTTCTTTGTACGTACATATTTTTTTATTTACTATTTAAACTATTTTCCAATTACTATTCAATAAGACTTACCATGAGATCGACCGATTTAGCAATCCTTTTCTTATCCTCCTTAAACTTTACTTCCTGATTAATTCCAGTTAAAAAAGTAATATACACATCTGAAACCTGATTAGAGTCAAACCCTTTTACTTCAGATTCTTTTTGTAAATATTTTGATAGGATCGTATGAACAGCTTTATGATGGGATTTTAAATGGTTTCTAATTCCCTCATCTGCACCTCCCATTTCTGAACATGTGTTAGCTACAAAACACCCTTTTCTATTTTTATCATTAAACGCCTGTTCTAAATTAAATTCAAACAATTTTCGAATTCCAGTTTTTACGTCTGACTCGGAGTTTAACATTGTTTCCAAAAAATTAATATTGGATTTTCTATATACCGAAAAAGCATTATCAAACAAAGCTCGCTTACTTGTGAAAGTAGCATAAAAGCTACCTTTACTTATACCTAAACGCTCTGTCAAGTCCGTTAGTGAAGTATCCGCATATCCCTTTTCCCAAAAGAGATTGATAGCTTTCTCCAATGCTTCCACTTCATTAAATAATTTAACTCTTGGCATCCTATATTAATACTGGTAAAACACAAAGGTAATAAAAAATAAATCTTATTTGGACTGAACGGTACAATATTTTATTACATTTGTACCGAACGGTCCAGATAGAAATTAAAAAACGAAAACGATGAATGAAAGTATATTAATAACAGGAGCCAATATTGGACTCGGTAAAGAAACTGCTAGACAACTAGCAAAGAACCCTGAAACAAAAAAAATATATCTTGCATGCAGGAATCCTGAAAAAGCGAAAATTGCAAAACAAGATTTAGAAAGATTAACTGGAAAGTCAATTTTTGAAATTGTAATATTAGACATAACAAGTCCCTATTCAGTGAGGAAAGCAGTAAAAGAATTAGCTCAACCAGTAGATGCATTGGTTCTTAATGCAGGAGGTATGGGTGGTAAAAACCCAAACACAAAAACCGATTCAGGTATGAATTTTATCTCTGCAACTAACCTACTTGGACATGTAGTATTAGTGGATGAACTAATTAAAGCAGACAAATTGAAAAAACGAGTTGTCTATGTTAGCTCGGAGGCTGCTAGAGGAATCAAAAAAATGGGAATGAAAAGGCCAGACTTAAAAACCTCTTCTAAAGACGAATTTATTAGCATACTCGACGGTACTTTTTTTGGACAAAAATTCGATCCAGCCCAAGCATATGGTCATGTGAAATATGTTGGAGCATTATGGATGTCTTCTCTTGCACGTGAACATCAAAACATTGAATTTATAAGTATTAGTCCAGGGGCTACTAAAGGGACAGCAGTTGCAGACAATCTCCCTGGAATGCTGAAATTTATGTTCAAATACGTTATGTTTCCGATCGTGATGCCGATTAGAGGAATGGTTCACAGTACAGAGAAAGGAGCCGCCAGATATGTTGAGGCTTTAAATAACCCAAAGTTTAAAAGTGGTGAATTCTATGCAAGCCATGAAGAAAAAGTAACTGGTCCTTTAATGGAGCAAAGTGTAATTTTTTCAGATTTGAAAAATCCTGCATTTCAAGATAATGCAAACCAAGCTCTTCATAGCTTTATAAGCTAACATATTAATGGACAAAATCGAAAAGATTTTGACCTAAATTGAAAAGCATATTTACAATTAAGTCAGGATATTTGTCCTAAAATAAAATTATTATGAAAGCGATTTGGAACAATCAAATAATAGCAGAAAGTGCTAAAACGGTGTTTATTGAGGGGAATCATTACTTCCCTAAAAGCACCGTCAATCAAAAATATTTGAAAGAAAGTGATACAGAGACTTTTTGCCCTTGGAAAGGAACAGCAAACTATTATTCATTAATAATTGATGGAAAGGAAAACAAAGACGCAGTCTGGTATTACGAAACCCCAAAACAAATGGCAATAGCTATTAAAGATCATATTGCTTTTTGGAGAGGTGTAGAAATAACAGAATAAACCTTATATTTCACGGAATGGACCAATCACTTTTAGAAAATTTCAATAACATTCGGCAGCTTACGTTGGAACATTGTAAGCCCTTACAGAAAGAAGACTTCATCCCTCAAGTTAAAGTTTTTGCCAGTCCACCATTGTGGCACTTAGCTCATACTACATGGTTTTTTGAGGAGATGATTCTGAAATCGCACCTTGAAAACTATAAATGTTTTCATGAGGATTTTAGTTTTCTTTTTAATAGCTATTACGATTCTATTGGAGAAAGAATTGAAAGAACGCATCGAGGAGCAATTACTCGTCCTGGAGTTGATATGGTGTATAAATATCGTAAATATGTTGATGAGCACATTGCTAAATTATTTGACTCTAATAATCTTTCACAAGAGATAATTGACTTACTAACTCTTGGCCTTAATCATGAACAACAACATCAGGAGCTTTTATTAACGGATTTAAAATTAGCGCTTTCCTATAATCCTTTAAATCCTGTTTATTCTAAAGAGTTTACCTTGGAAGTAGAACAAGATAAAATCAAAGGTTGGGTCAATATTGAAGAAGGCGTTTATCAAATTGGACATAATGACTCTTCGTTTAGCTTTGACAACGAACTAGGAACCCATCAAGTTTATATCAACCCTTTTTCAATATCAAAAAGCTTGGTTACCAACGGAGAATATTTAGATTTCATCAATGATGGTGGTTATTCTAGTTTTAACCATTGGCTCAATGAAGGCTGGAATTGGGTAAAAGAAAACAATGCTTCCGCACCTTTGTATTGGAAAAAGAATAAGGGTAAGTGGTATCAATTTACCCTTTCTGGATTAATTGAACTTGACCTGAATGCCCCTTTAAGTCATATAAACTTTTTCGAAGCCAACGCCTTTGCAGCCTGGAAAGGAATGCGACTCCCAACAGAATTTGAATGGGAAATTTCTTCAAAACAATTTGACTGGGGTAAACGATGGGAATGGACTGGATCAGCCTATTTACCTTATCCAAATTTCAAAATAGAACCAGGAGCAATAGGTGAATACAATGGGAAATTTATGGTCAATCAAATGGTATTAAGGGGTGGATCCATTGCAACTTCAGCGAACCATAGTAGAGCAACGTATAGGAATTTTTTCCATCCTCAAATGCAATGGCAATTTTCCGGAATTCGATTAGTAAAATAATGACAGAAATGAAAAATCAATTTTTAGAAGACGTCAAAAAAGGCTTTGAAAGTACACCCAAGTTCCTTTCTTCAAAATATTTTTATGATGAAGTTGGAGACAATCTTTTTGTCGAAATTATGAACATGCCGGAGTATTACCTATTCAATGCTGAGCATGAAATTTTTAAATTACAAAGCAAGGCTCTAATTGAAGGTTTCAACTTAGACAAAGAAACTTATTTTGAGTTAATTGAGTTTGGAGCTGGGGATGGCACAAAAACTAAAGAACTCTTAAAAGAACTCGATGCTCAAGATTATCAATTTGACTACCTCCCAATAGACATCTCACAACATGCACTAAACAATTTGGGGAATTCCTTGCAACAAGAACTTCCAAACGTATCGGTAAAACCAAAGCAGGGAGAATATTTTGAAGTTTTGGAAGCTTTAAAAAACTCAAATCACCCAAAAGTAATTCTGTTTTTAGGATCAAACATTGGAAATCTAAATGATGATGAAGCACACAACTTTTTATATCGTTTAGGCTCGAACATAAAATCAGACGACAAACTTCTATTAGGAGTCGATTTGATTAAACCTGTAGAAATCGTTCTACCTGCTTATAACGACAAAACACAAATAACTGCAAAATTTAATTTAAATCTTTTAACTCGAATCAATAGAGAACTTGGTGCAGAATTCATTCTTGAACAATTTCAGCACAAACCAGAATATACTGAGGAAGAGGGGATTGCCAAAAGTTTTTTAGTTAGTAAAAAGGATCAAAATGTTTTTATAAAGAGTCTTAATAAAACGGTTTCATTTCAAGAAGGAGAAAAAATTCATACTGAAATATCAAGAAAATATAACAGTGACATTATTAATAGCATTCTTAATAAAACAGACTTTGAAGTAAAACAAAAATATATCGATTCAAATAACCAATTTGCAGACTTCATTTTGAACAAACAGTAGAATGGACAAAAAATCAATAAATATATTAGGCCTCGGTAACAGGTCGACTCTATTTTACATAAATGAATTAAATCGACAATACAACTCCTTTTTTGGAGGATTTAGCACCTGCCCTTTTATTTTATACAATGCTAACTTTGACAAAATCAATCCCTATTTGCCGAATAATTTTGAAAAATTAAAACCGGCTTTAAATGCAGAATTAAATAGAATTGTACATTCTGAAGATTCACTTTTACTTATTCCAAATATTACACTGCATGAGACTTTTGATCAATTACAAATTGACACTACTATTGCTCATCCAATTGAATTAACAATTAATAAACTCATTAATAATAACCAAAACAAGGCTACTGTATTAGGTTCTTTATACACGATGGAATCTATCTACCTAAAGGACAAATTCAAACAACATGGAATTGAATTAATTGAACCAAGTCATAAAGAGAAACTATACGTTGATTACTTCAGGCAACAGGTCTATAATAAGCAAGAAACTGTAAAAGAAATTGAGGAATATCAAAAGACAGTAAACGAGTACTCCCAACAACATGCTGTTATTATTGGATGCTCGGAACTATCGATATTTCCCCCTAGTGAGACTGATAACACTTATGATATGATTAATATTCAAATTGATTTTGCAATTAGTCACTTACTAAAAAACAACTAATTTAAATCTCCTAACAAAGGACAGTATGGGCAAACAATTTGGAGGTAAGGCTGGGCAAATAGAATTGGATAAATACGCACGATCAAAACATTGGAATGGTGAGGTATTCGTCAATCTCGAAGAAACAAAAATGGATATGCCATTCAGCGCAATTCCAAGACTGCTCTATAATCAATTGTTTAAACGAAAAGGACGTGAGCCAAAACAAAAGATTCCCGTAATTCCTTTCAATAAAACACAATTTTTAGCAGAATCCGACACAGCAAAATTCATTTGGTATGGTCATTCTGCGTTGCTTTTAAGAATCAACAATAAAACGATTTTAATTGATCCAATGTTAGGGCCAGATGCTGCTCCAATTGCTCCATTTAAATTAAAAAGATACAACGACGTTTCACTCGACCTCATCAATGATTTACCAGAAATAGATTTGATGATTCTTTCTCATGACCACTACGATCACATTGACTTAAAGAGTATTGAATTGTTAAAGCCAAAAGTAAACAAGTACTACGTAGCTTTGGGTGTTGAAAGGCATTTAACAAGCTGGGGGATTGAATCAGAAAACATTACAGAATTTGACTGGTGGGAAACAAAAAGTTTTGAAAAAATTGAAATTACTTTCACCCCTACTCGACACTTTTCAGGTAGAGGTATAAAAGATCGGAATAAAGGACTGTGGGGTGGTTGGGTTTTTAAAACTACCGAAGAAAGCATATGGTTTAGTGGAGACGGAGGCTATGGTGAACATTTTAAAGAAATAGGTGAAAAATTAGGACCATTCGATTTAGCATTTATGGAATGCGGGCAATACAATAAACTGTGGCGACCCATCCATTTATATCCAGACCAGTCCGTTCAAGCTGGAATAGATGCAAATGCAAAAAAAATAATGCCTGTGCATTGGGGTAGTTTTACTTTATCAGACCATTATTGGACTGAGCCTGCTGAACAGTTTGTGACTGAATGCAAAAGCAAAGAAATTCCATACATAACACCTCGAATTGGAGAGTTGGTTACATCATTCGGAAATTATAAGAACCAAGACTGGTGGGCTTCTTACAACAATTAAACCTATGGTTTCGCTAATAACATTCATTTAACATCTATGAGTTTAGAAAACAACAAGACCAATGCAATCGCATTTTACAAAATGGCATACGAGGGAAACCCTAAGATGGCCGTAGACAAATATATTGGTGAAGAATACATTCAACATAATCCCGATGTTGCAAATGGCACTCAAGGGTTTATTGACTATTTCGAAAGGATGCAAGAAGAATACCCGAATAAATCTATCGAGTTTGTAAGGTGTATTGCAGAAGGAGATTTGGTCGCCTTGCATACACATCAAACATGGCCCGGAAATGATGAATATATAACGATGGATTTTTTTAGATTTGATGAAAACGGAAAAATTTGCGAACATTGGGATTCAATTCAACAAATTCCTAAAAACTCAGCAAACCCTAATAAAATGTACTAAAACAATAAGCATGAACTACATTTTATCCTTATCACTTTTAATGTACAGTAGTGTTTTAGTAGCACAAAATGATTCAATCCTCGAACACGATAGTTTTACGATTGAATCAAAAGAAGTTGGTGAGACCAGAACTATCTGTGTATGGACTCCACCTAACTATAATGAGAATAGTGATCCGTTGCCTGTTTTATACATGCCGGATGGTGGAATAAAGGAAGATTTTCCACACATAGCAAATACGATTGCCAAACTTGTAAAAAACAAAAGTATACCACCGGTAATTTTGGTGGGAATAGAAAACACCATAAGAGGAAGAGATTTAACAGGTTCTTCAATAAAAAAAGCTGATGGAAAATACGCTCCAATCACAGACGGTGCAAAAAACTTTAGAGCATTTATTTCTAAGGAGCTATTTGTAGAAATAAATAAGCGATATAGAGTCTCTGATAAAAAAGGAATAATTGGCGAATCTTTGGCCGGGCTTTTTGTAACTGAAACGTTTTTGTTAAATCCTGACCTATTTGATTTCTTCATAGCCATGGACCCATCATTGTGGTGGGGAAAAACGCAATTAGTTAAACAAGCAAAAAATCATTTAGCAAACTTTCCTGACAAAAACATTAAATTTTGGTTTGCAGGTTCAAGTGCAAAAGATATTTCCAAACACACAAACAAACTTGCCAAGGCAATAGCTTTGGAAACACCAAAAAAGCTTTTATGGAAATATTCTGATGAGCCAAATGAAAAACACAATACGATTTTCAGAGCAACCAAAGAGAAAGCACTTATTTGGGCTTTGAATGAGGATTAATTTTCAAAACTTTTCACGGACTGAAAGTCTTTTACAATTAATTTACAACGTTTTACAATTCAGACATCTAGTGGAATAAAGGATTCTCTAGTTTTACTCTTGAACAGTAAATCAATAAAAAATGAATAGAAGGAATTTAATTATTGGTGCAATTATCGGGATAGTTAGCATAACATTTTACAGCTGCAAGAATGCAGATCTTGAATTAAACAATCAGAATGAGGTAGAAGACAATGCTACATCTGAAAATGAATCAGAATGGATTTACAAAATAGAAAGTCGGTTTATTACTACAATAACAAAGGAAAAGCTGGATAAGGCAAAATCGATTGCTGATTTACTTCCCAAAAAGGCAACCGAAGGGATAGAATCTTTACGAGATGTAAGAATTGTTCTTCTTGATCAAAAGAAAAAAACATTTGCGATTGGAGTTAACGGCAAATTAAATAAAGATCAATTAGCGTTATTGCAAACGGCCAATTACTCTACAAATTTTTGTATTGAAGCTTTTTGCGATAGAGAAAACCCTGAAGCCAATAAAGCCGAAGGACAATGCTTCGTATATTATGTTACAATTGTACCTGAACAGGAAGCTAAATTCGAAAATGGCAACGCTGTTTTTATCGAAAGTGCTAAAGAAAAACTTAATCAGCTTACCCTAAATACTGAAGAAGAAAAAATTCAACCGGGTAAGATTAGTTTCACTATTACAATGAACGGTGAAATAACCAATGTAAGTTTGACATCAACCTCTGGATATTCCCTAGTGGATAAAGAATTAATGGACATTATTTCAAATACAGATGGAAAATGGCATTCTGCTAAAAATTCAAAAGGAGAAAATATTGACCAGGAATTAGTGTTTTTCTATGGAAAAGAAGGCTGTTAATTCCCTGTCGAAAAACCACCACTCATAAGCTCTTTAATCAGAAGCTTCAACACTTGCTTTGCTTCTTTTTTTGCCAGATCTGATGCTGGGTTATAGTGATACGCTTGTGTAGTATAATCACAAGCGGAACGATCTGTTTGGAACAAGTCGTTTTCAAATTTTGCTTTAGATACATCCCTAAACATACTTGTTGTTGCATCAAATTGCATACGTCCAGACACAGTGAAATCCATTGTGGATTCAAGATCTACAGAAACAGTTGAGACAGCTATATCAATCTTATCGAAGGAACTTTTAATATTTGCTTTCATTCCTTTCTTTTCATTTAAAATAGAAGCTTTTAGGTCAGTGATAAGAACTAAGTGACTGAAGCGATCTTCCGCCATTCTATCAGCTATTCCTACACCATGCTTTACACCAGGAGTTGGGTCTGTTCCTCCTCCTACTTTATACCCTTTTAGCAAAGCATCCAGTTGCGACAAAGACATTTCTGATTTTTTACCTACATACAATTCTTTAGCACTATTACTAAATGCGGTAATCGAAACCACTGCATTTTCTGGCACACTTTCATATAAGCCACTTACCACTTTTATAGCCTTGTTTTTATACAATGACATCGATCCAGAATAATCAATTACAAAATGGTAATTCATGATCTCTGAAAATTCACGAGGGCATTCACATGCAATGGCAACTGAAGTTTTAACCTCTTGCATTTGGAAAATAACACTTCTTAATTCGGCAGGGGTTACATAAATAAAGGAAGTCAGATAAGGATCTAGTTTTTCTGTTCCTCTTGCTTTACTTTCGACTTGAACCACAGTTAACTTTCTCCCGTTATTCTCAAACTGATTCTTTACGATGTGTTCAATTTTATTGGTAACCGTAAAGGCACCATCAGAAATCAGAATAATCCGTGCAGAATCTTTCCCAGTTGACGGCCAACTATTAGCGGCACTTTCTAAACCTGAATAAACATTGGTCCCACTTCCCAATTCAACTGCAGCCAATAACTCATCTACTTCTTTAGAAGTGTTTTGATTTATTTTCCCAGAAAAAAGAAGGTCTGCATGTGCAGAGAAAGTCGAAAAAGTTACCGGTGTTCCGTAAGGTAATTGCTCCAATAATTCAGCAAGGTTTGTTCTTAAAGAATCAAACACACCTTCCTTACGCATAGACCCAGATGCATCTAAAGCAAAAAGGTATGGTTGCAATCCACTTGTGTTTAAGGTATCCCTTCGCGAAACAGGAGCTTCGGCACAACCACAATCTTTAGTTTCACTTTGTGCAACCACAGAAACATCATCTAATTGATAATAAGCTTTCCCTTGGAAACCGTCTAATTTAAAGTAAGGTTTTAATCCTAATTCCTTCACCTCAAAAGATTCTCCTTCTCCAAATTTCCCAAAACTAATGTACTGCTCGCCTCCACTTGCTACAAAATATCCATTGTACTGCTGCCACTTGGTATTAGAAACAACATAACCATCATTCGCATATAAACTTGCCTCCAAAGTTTGAGGTTCACCTACATCTGCAATCAGGTATTCTTCATGATGCAATAACACGCCAATATCGGTTGCAGCCCATCTTGAAGAACGATGCAAGAGCACATTAAAACTAACGCAATAGGCCTGCCCTTTTACCAAAGGCTTTTCCAATTTACCTGTAATGTATTCGGTTTTTGTTTTGGATTGTTTCGCTCCGCCAAGCACCATACCTATAGCAACAGAACCACTGTTTGCTTTTGCAACAGCTCTTTGTGGAACGGTAAACAAATGCGGCGATCGTTTGCGAAGTGGGTTGTACCAATTATTAGTTAAGTACCCTTCCTTTCTCAACTCCATAGAACCGTTTGCAGAATATTTATTTTCTTCAAACCCTGGATTAAGAACCAAGTTGGTTTGTGTAAACCCCGCTTTGGACAGAAGTAATGCACCCAACAGTATGTAAATAATATTCCTCATAATCGTTTTCTATCTCTTGCACTAGGACAAGTTCTATGCCAACTGGCGGGACAAGATAATAAAAGAAATTGGTATGCCTTGCTTTGCCTAGCAAACCGTTTTTTAATCGTATTTTAGAAAAAAATACTTAAAAGACAAGATCATGGGAAAAGGACAAGATTCAAAAAAGAACGTTAAAACAGCACCTACTAAAACCGCAAAAGAAAAAAAAGCAGCCAAGAAATTAAAGAAAGGTAAATAGCTTAATGATTTGTAAATTACATTAACCACTTATTTTACACAATAAATAACATGAACAATAAACCAGAAAAACCAACACCAGAAGCGAAAGCACTTTCTCTTTTTTTTATGGCTCACAAAGCGACTAATCCCGTTTATAAAGAGAAAGCTAAGCGGATTAAAAGATTATACGGTTTAGTATTGAACGATGAATTTAGCCGAAGCGACTACGATGCAGAGGTTCAAAGCATGCTAACAGCGTGTGGTGGCTATGAAGAAGTTCTCTGGAAAACAGTAAAATTTTATATTGATAAAACAGGTGAATGGAATTTGAAAGGTGATGATAAATATTGCTTAGACGCTCAGGAAATTGCTGATAAATTATTGAAAAAGTAGTCTCGTAAATATTGCATTATGGAAGAATTATACGTAGACCCAGAAATAAGAGCAGCGCTAATCGATTTAGCGGTTCGCAATAAAACGATTACCTATTCTCGGTTGAATGCTGATTTTGATACGGGATATAATCTCCAAGACCCAGATGATAGAGATGGATTTGCAGAGGATATTCAAGCCATTTCAATTAAAGAAGTGAAAAATGGTAGACCTCCTATAAGTTGTGTTGTTGTATATAAAAGTGGTTCTGTTGGTAAAGATATGCTAGAGAGCATTTATACTATGTGCCAAGAGCTTTATGATTTAGATCCTGAGACAACGAAGCCCAATTCCAAGTTTTTAAAAAGCATGCAAGCGAAATGCAATGAGTACTGGAAAATCCCGGCTAACTACAGACAATTTGGTCCGAAAAAATGGTGAAACCTACTGAATGAAAAATCGAAAAACAAGAAGAAGGTAAAACTGTAACACTACACTATTATCTATGGATGATAATCTAAAAAAGATATTTACTTTAGTACAAACAAATAATCAAACTAATGGATAACTTTATTACTTATTTTATTGGTGGAGTTGTAGGTTTTCTAGCGCTAATGTTATTAAGCAGAGTAGCTAAGAAGAAAAAAAACAAGCGCAAAGATTAAGTCTACCACACAAACCAAATAATGAAGATCCTTGGATTCATTTTAGTTGATCGTCGAATTATTAATCTTAAACCAATGTATATGAAAATCAACGCTACCCTACTTACTATCTTTCTTATTCCATTTTGGAGCTATTCTCAAAATCAAGTTCCCATGGTTACGAATGTAACAGCAACCATAGACACATCTATTCAATTGGTAAATGTATCGTTTGACCTCAACGATGCTGAAGGAGATTTAATGGAAGTTTGGATACAAGCATCTACAGATGGTGGTAATACTTGGGTAGTACCCATTGTTCTAGATTCACTATCTGGTGATTATGGTATGGCAGAGGTTTCAGGTACAGGAAAGTCTATTTCTTGGTCTTATGATGAAACGGTATTGAGTGCTTATAGCAGTGGACTGACCACTATGCGTGTTAGAGTTATTGCGGATGATCATATAACGATACCTTTATCCGAAATCGTTGCTAAAATAGATAGTGCTAGAATCGTGTCCACGCTTTTTCAATACGAAGGAATAAGACATCATACTGCAAATCCTGTATTTAAAGATAAAATTAAAGATAGCTTGGAAGCAATGTTCGACTTGGGAGAGATATACAATTATCGACAAGGTTCACTTTATGGAAGCTACCAAACTGCCAATATCGTAGGGTTCTCTTCTGGTACTAGAACACCTTCAAATTCTTGGATGACTTCTGGACATTATGACTCTGTAGACGATAGCCCTGGAGCGGATGACAATGGAACTGGAATGGTTGCAGTAGCTGAAGCAATTAGAGTTCTTTCCGATTACAAAACCAAGAACTCTATTCGTTATTTTTTCTTTGATTTAGAAGAACAAGGATTGATTGGAAGCCAGAAATATGTTCAAACGGGGATTCCTTTTTGGGAGAATATGCAAGGATTACTAAATATGGATGGCATTGGATATTACAGCGATACAGCCAACTCTCAATCTATGCCCGCTGGTTTTAACATAGCTTACCCAACACAATATACTGCCATTCAAGCAGACAACTTTAAGGGTAATTTTATTAATAGCTTCTATAACACGGCGTCAACAAGTCTTGACTCTGCATTTAACGCTGTAGCTACTACTTATGTCCCCGATTTGAAAGTTATCAGTTTTGAAACACCAGGTACTGGAACTTCAACTCCAGACTTTAGACGAAGTGACCATGCTAGATTTTGGGACATTAGCGTACCAGCAATATTTCTGAATGATGCAGCCAATTATCGCAATCCGTTTTATCATACACCAAATGATTCCATTCACTATTTAGACATGGACTTTCTCGTAAATAACATAAAAGCAATTGTAACAACTTTGGCTATGAAAGCAGAGCTTGAACACAGTGGTTGTGCGCAAAGTAATGATTTAGAGATCGAACTTCCCTTAACTGTTAGTGTGAATACTCCTACCATAAATTCAGTTCTTGTATTCCCTAACCCTTCTGTTGGAACACAAACTTTCCAGATATCTCTTGAAGAACCAGGAATGGTTAGAATGCTAATTATGGATATAACTGGAAAGTTAATTGATGCAACAACATCTCAATGGATGTTAGCAGGAACGAATAGCATTCACCATTCGAAGGAGCTGAGCACGGGTACTTACCAAGTGCTTTTAGAAGTAGACGGTTCTATCAGTGGTTCTAGTTTACTCGTTGTTAGTCAGGAATAAAGGAATTGCACTGCACACAGTAAACATTAATAAACGGGGGAAATCCAGCAAATCAAATTTCGTTCGATTCTAAAATCTTTGAAGGTTCGTTTGAGTTACACAATTCAATCATCTTTGCAGCGATGTTTTTTGCTTCAACCGCACGGTACTTTTTTGGTATTACATATTTCAAGCACTTAAAAACTGCTATTCCCATTTTTTCTCCAGAACGATGTTCTTTTCTGTTACCAGAAATAAAGCTGGGGCGAAGAATATAAGTATACTCAATATTAGCTTTTAAGACAGCAGCTTCCATCTCCCCTTTTATTTTATTGTAAGGCACAGAACTTTTTACATTGGCTCCAATAGCTGAAACAACAGCTAATTTAGAAACACCATTCGCTTTACAAATCTCCGCTGCTTGTGTTGGAATACCTAAGTCTATTTTTCGATACTGCTCGTGATTGGGTGTTTTCTTTTTGGTGGTTCCTATGCAGATGTACACCTCATCTCCAGTCATGTCTTCTTTGAAATCCGCTAAACTCAAAAGGTCACCAATATATTCTTCCACTTTTGGATGCGAAATACCCAATGCTGTTCTTGAAAAAAGCTTGATGGTTGCATACCTTGAATCTAAAAGAAGTTGTTCTAAAACAAGCGAGCCTGTAAGACCTGATGCTCCAAGAAGAATAGCTATTTTTTGCATAGTGCAAAGATAGAAAGTTATGCACTACAATAAAACATACAATTTTAAAGAGCTATATTTAAGCAATTATCTATAACATAACCGAAGAAATGTCACTATGCATAAAGACCAGCCTATTAATCCTAATGGCTACCTGCCTAATGTTCTCTTGCTCTGGCGAAAAGGAAAGTAAAAGCGAAAAGGAAACTCCAAGTCTTGTAAGTTGGTCTAATGAATTCCTAATAGTGCATGAAGACGAGGATTGGGCCTATTATGAAGATCATGAGAATTTTATTAGCGAATACTTTTCAGTCGATTACCAGGAGAATCTTATCATTGCTACAACCTTGATAGAAGTCAATTGCATTGATTCAATAGCAGGGAAAATTGAAGTTTCAAATGACACCATTTTTTTAAAAAGTGAAATCATAATGACAGATGATCGACTGTGTAGTGAATTTCACAAATTCGAATTTATCATCAGTAACCCTAGTAATATTCGATACAAAGTAATAAGCATGAAATAAAAAAGATATGATGTTTAAACACTCTTGGATAATGTTCATTTTAGTTACAGTTGTTAATGGGCTTGTTCTTAAATACCGTTCGAAAAAACATGTTGCTCAAAATCCGGAACTAAAAGAAGGGTACGATAACTTCTTTAAAGGTTGGATGTTTTATGGAAATATACCTTGGGTGATAATGATGATTGGTGATTTAAGTGGGGTAACTAACAATAGTTTTGACTACTTCAACCCCCGATCAATGAACCCTATGGTTCTTATCTTCCATTTGTCGATTGTTGTTCTTTGGATTCTCAGCGTTCGTTGGATTTATTTTAAAAAGGGAGCTGAATTTATTGAAAAACATCCTGGACTTTTTAAAATGTCCAGTTTTAGTGGTTCTTCAAATATTACCGCAAAGCAAATAAAAACATTTTTCCCTCTAATGTTACTTGGTGGTATTGCAGGTATGATAATGATGTGGTTATCAGACATCCCTACAGCTCCTTTTTAATCTATTAAGCAATCAAACCAATTTCAGATTTCATATTATCGAAGTTTTGGATGGAAAATTAGAATAAAAGAAAGTGCTTGTTTATGTTCTATACTTTTTAGATTTAACTTTGCCTCTTAAACACAATCACCATGAACAAAGACACAATCAAAGTAGATGTAATTTCTGATGTAGCCTGTCCGTGGTGTTATGTAGGAAAACGAAGATTTGAAACTGCGCTAGAACAATGGAAAGGTGCTCCGATAGAAGTTACCTGGCATCCATTTCAATTAGATCCGTCTATGCGACAAGAAGGAATGAATAGAGATACATACCTTACGAATAAGTTTGGAAGTATTGAAAACGTTCAAGAAATGACAGACCGTTTAACTGAAGTAGGTAAAACTGTGGGCATTAATTTTGATTTTGGGGATAATTGGTTAGCCGTTAACACACTTCAAATGCATCAATTATTGAACGTTGCTCGAGAAGAAGGAATTGGAACTGAAATGAAAGAACGATTCCTAGCTGCCTACTTTGAAGAGACAAAGCATTTAAACAATGCTGAAACACTTTATACGGTTGTTGAACAATTTGGATGGGACAAAGACAAAGTAGATACGATTATTAATGATCAAAAAATTGCTGAAGCTGTAAAACAAGAAATTTCTCACTATCAACAACGTGGAGTTACTGGAGTACCCTTTTTTGTAATCAACGACAAATTTGGAATAAGCGGAGCACAACCAAGCGAAGCTTTTTTAGAAGCATTTCAATCTGTAAGTCCAATTGAAACAAATGCTGAAGGCGATAGCTGTGAACCAACATCGGGGAAATGCTAATAGTCAGCCTACAATAACAAATTACCAACTGAGCTAAATCTATAATTGTTTGACCTAATCTGAAAAGTCTGGCGAAACCCCCTGCCATACATTTGTTTTATAATTAAAACTAAAACAATAAGTTATGTCTGATAAAAGAAAAGAAGTAAAAATGTCGAAAACGGTTGCAGTTAATATTTCTGCAGATGATTTATGGGAAATTGTAGGCCCTGGATTTTCAGAAGCTGGTAAATGGAGTACAGCAGTAGATCATTCTGAAGGTCATGGAGAAGGGAAATTTGATGGAGCCTCTTGTGATACCAGATCATGTGATTTGAGTGCCAAAGGATTCAGTAGTGTGAATGAGAAAATTACAGAATACGATGCACCAAACAGAACAATGGCTTTTGATATAGTTGATGGAATGCCTGGCTTTGTGACTTACACCAATAACCGAACTGTGATTACAGATTTAGGTAACGGAAAAAGCAAAGCAGAATTACAAATAACGATGCACATGAAACCACTTATGGGAACATTAGTTGGTGGGTTTCTAAAAAAGAATTTGAGCAATTTAATTGACAGTGCTTTAGATGATTTGAAAGTTTATGCTGAGACAGGAAAACCTTCTCTTCGTAAGCAAGAACGTATGAAAAAATTATTAGCGAAAGCTGCTTAGTTTAAGTCAATCAGTATAACATATAGAATTTACCTCCACCTATTGGGTGGAGGTAAATAATAAAACACACTAGTCTATATTGATTCCATTACTTCCCAAAACAATTGGGGTTTTACCATCGGTAATAATAATCTTAGAATTTGATTTCATTGCATCTGCACTCAACTCAATGGTTCTCAATTTTAACAATTGATCCGTAATAGTTGAATTCTCTAACTCTTGTCTTTTCTGTTCCGCCTCGGCTGCAACAATAATCCTTTTGGCTTCTATCTGTTGTTTCTCTAAAGCAAACTCTAAATCTAATCGTTGTTTACTAATTTCCAGTTCCTTTTCTTTTATCCCTTTTTCGAGTTGAAAATCCAATAGCTCTCGGGCTACTTTGTTTTCTACCATCGTCTTTTTCGCATTTTCTTCAGCTTGTAGTCGCGCTTGAATGGTTGCGATAATTCCTTTTGGTAGGTGAAAATCTTTTAGGATTACACTTTCTATTTTAATCCCTCTTTCTTCTAGCACCCCTCTTAACGTTATCGTCAATTCCTTTTCAACTTCAGAGCGAACTTTGATAAGCGCTTGTGCCTCATAATTCAAACCGATTTTTCTTAAGTTGGTTTCTATGTAATCATCAATTAATAAACTTTCATAATCGGGACCATATTTTTTGTGAATGTTGATGATAGCACTCTCTTCTACATGATATAAAATGGTAATATCTGCATCTACATAAATCCCTTCTTGCGAGTGGAAATGAAATTCTTTGTTGTGGTTAATCGTTCTTGTTTCATACCGAACAACGTGCCTTAGGATTTTAGGTAAAAAGTGATGAGGACCTGGTTGTAGTAAGTCTGGCTTGGCTCTTCCCAGCTTAACATCTACACCAACCTCTCCGGGACGGATAACGGTACAGTTTTGAAAAATAAGTAACATTATAGCAACAGATAATAGTAGTTTTAGTCTTTTCATGGTAGCTTGTTTTTGTGTGTCGAACAAAACAACTATCATGCCGCGTTAACAAAAAATTAACATTTCAATTTCTCGTTACTCAGATTCTTTCTAAATTAATTTCCGTTTAAAAACGGATAGGAATCGGGGTTTGTTTTGTGTAGATTTGAGAGAACTATGAAGCTACACATCATTCTATATCTCCTTCCAGCACTTTTGTGTTTCAGTTGTGCTGAGAATACGATTAGTACGGATGAACCAACCGAAAAAGGCTGGGTAAAACCAGAGCTCGAAGGCCAATGGAAATTTGTATCCGCTATTAAAGTAGAAGACACACGTTTTCTAAATCATTATCCAAACCCCTATGCGCCAGCGTACGAGGCAGGACCACCGGAACCTCCCTATATAGGTCCTGATCTTATTTTTGAGAATGACTCCTTGTATGAAGTCTTTTACCCTAGGCTGTTGGTTGATAGAACTCTATTTTCTATTGACTCAGGTTATCTGCATTTCCTTTACGAATGGAACACCGAATCTCACCCTGTAGAATTGGTAAACGACACCCTCTTTATTTATAAGCCTTTTCATGAAAAAGTGTATATAAAAGAAGGCTACGTAAAAACAACCTTTAACGACAGTATTGTCGACCTTTTGAAAAAATACGAGGTTAATTATGCTGAACTAGCTGGAACCTGGTATCTAGTTCGTGAAAGTAGTGGTGATGACGGAACCTATTATGAACTGGATTTCCCGTACAACATACCTGATTCGATTGAGATAAGCAGAGAACTATTTATTCGTGAACAATACCAAAATAAGGTATTCATGATGTCCACCGATGGGAAAATGCGTGAATATACCTTCTTGCACATGTGGGGTAACCTCAAACTAACCCCAGGCGAATGGTATAAAGGAGAAGACCCTTGGATTCATTTTAGTAGATAGGGTTTTTAGTCTAAAAAAACCTTCTGTTGCTCCGATTCTTTTTAAATGAAAATTGGGTTTAAAAACGGGTTGGAATTGGATAAAATCACTCTATTTTTTGCCCATTCCTGTTTTTCACTTGAGTAAAATCACTCTATTACTTGAGTGATTTTACTCTATTTTGGGATCCTGTGTAATTTGTATTAAATGTTGGTTTAACTTGGTTGAAAATTGGGTCTAAAAACGGATAGGAAACGGGGTTTGTTTTGTGTAGATTTGGGAAGAATCGATTGGCATAAATGTACATCATGACATAAAAAGGGTAAACTGATTTGAACTACAAATAAACCAGATTAAGATGAAAATAAAATTCACAATAAAACAAGGAGTCGAGACTGAAAAGGACGGAATGTTCAAAACAAAGGAAGTTGAAATGTATACACTAATGGCCTATTTCAATCCTGCTGAAACTGAAACCAAGATATTTAAACAACATCCACTTTTTCGGAATGTATTGTTTATGAAATATAACGAAATGGACAAGTGGACAACAGGAATTATATTCAAAGATAAAAAGGCTGAGGATAGAATAAAACAAATTTCAGTAGGCCACATATTTGATAATCCAAGTTATGAATTCAGAGCTTATAGCGTTCCTAGAATACTTGAATTGAGAGGGCTAGTAATAAATGCGGGACAAGAATTTACAGATACCGCAAATATCCTAAAGCAATTAGAAGGTGAAGATGAAATCGAATTTACACCTAACTCTGAAGAGGTGACCGTATAAAGTAAGGACTCTACAAAAAAGAAAATATAATAAAATGGCAGAATGTATAACGTGTGGAGAATACACAAAATTTAATGGAGGTCTTTGTCACAAGTGCTACAAGAAGGATGGCAAATCAAAGGACATTGCTGTATTAGAGAAAGAACCGAAAAAGAAAACTGAGGACAAACCAAAGGCTAATTCAAAAGGTAAAGAAAACCCCTGGATATCAGGTGTAATAAAAGGCAGAATAGCTGAAACCATCGTTGAAGAATTATTTAGATCATTGGGCTTTCAAGTTTTTAGCTATGGAATGGAAAATTCTATCCCTGGTATAAAAGACCTACTTAGAGGAGTAAGGGGGGATGTCTCCAAAAATATTCGACAAATGCCTGATTTCGTAGTGTTTAAAGATAAGACAGCTCACTTTATAGAAGTTAAATATCGAGCAAGTGGTGAATTGAAATTAAAGGATATTGCTAAATATGGCGACTATCCATTCGAAAATGCCCTCTTTGTGCTTGTGACTAAAAAACACATAAAATGTATTTCATATAAAGAACTTAGTGAAGGAAAAGAAATCACATCCACTTGCCATAATTATTTAGGAAAGAGAAAAGAATTTGACACAGACAAGGAATTAATCATTGACTATTGCAAATACGCTGTTAAGTTTTTTGAGAGTGTTAACTAAACAAGAACCGCTCTATCTAAATGATTTTCAGTATAAATACCGATAGGAATTGAGAGTTGTTTTTCGTAGATTTGAGATGTAACTATTTATATAAATTATTCTAGTTAAGAAGATATGGAGACACTAAAAATATTCAAATGCTTTATTTCTTCCCCCGGAGACTGCCAAAAAGAAAGGGAAATATGTCAAGCTTTAATTGACAAAATGAATACTGGTTTAGCCCAGCATCTTGGTATTAATTTTAAAACCTTTATGTGGGAAAATGATGTCCTGCCTGATATGGGCAAAGATGGACAAGAAATTATTGATGAAGAAATTAATGAATCCAACTATGACATCTTTATTGGAATAATGAAGAATCGATTTGGCCATCCAACAAAAAAGGCTGGCAGTGGAACAGAACATGAATTTAACGACGCTCTAGTGCGTAAAAAGAAATCAGAGGATGGATCTCCAAGAATTATTTTCTTTTTTGGAAAAGAGAATGTTGACCTTAATAATCCTAACCTTGAGGAAATTTTAGACCAACATAAAAAAGTTAAAGAATTCAAATCTAAAATTAGTGATAATGGTATTTATATCGATTTTGAATCTGCTGATATTTTTACAAAAGTATTAGAAGAAAAATTAAACCTATTTATTTCAAAATTATCGCCGCTAAGTAATCCAGGTGACAAAATAAAGGAGGTCGATATAGTATTAAGTCATCTTGAAAAAGACTTAAGCGAATCACTTAGTACTTATAATGAAAAAAGTCAAATTTGGATTGACCCAATAATTAGTATAAATCGAGATATTCCAACAGATCCATCAAAGAATCAAGATAACAGTATAGACCTAAACTCTTTTATCGAAAAGCCAAGTAATATTATTATAAAAGCACCTTCAGAATTTGGATTAACATCATTAGCTCACTTTTTAAAACTGAATGCATGGAAGGCTGGTAAAACATTTGTATATATTGACTCCAAACAAACCAAGAAGCATAAAGTAGTAAAGAAAATTGCCAGCGAAGTACAAAACTATTATTTTAAAAGCACAGAAAGTATTGATTGTATCATACTCGATTCCGTTTGTTTTGAGGAACATGGAATTATGCAGATGATAAAAAACATTTGTGATGAATATAAAGACACCCCACTTATTTTATGCAATACTATGGACAACAACTTCTTCCTTAAATCTGATGAAGATGACAAGGTTGAAATAAGAAGAGAATTCACTTCAATGTATCTGCTTCCATTACCCCAAACCGAAGTTAGAAAAATTGTTGCTTCTTATGCAAAAACAAAATCGTTTATTGAAGACAATGAAGACACTCTTTCCAAGGTTACAAAGGACTTAGAGACATTAAACATGCACAGAACAGTAAAAAATTGTATCTCAATCTTAAGAGCAAGTTCTAAAATGGTTGATGATTATGGCCCTATAAATAGAACAAAGTTACTTGAAACAATTTTGAATGGAATTTTTCAAGACTATGATTTACCTACATATCATGATGAAAAACCAGACGTAAAGGACTGTAGCTTTGTATTAGGCTTTCTTTGTGAATTGCTTGTTATCAGGGAAGATTTCGAATTTGACGATAATTACTTCAAAGAAGAATTAACAAAATTTGCTAATGAAAATTTCATCACTATAGATTTAAGTTACTTATTAAATGTATTAAAGGATAACTCAATAATTGGTAGTACGAGTTCTAAAACTAATTATTTTAAAAATTCATATTGGGTTTACTTTTTTATTGCACAAAGAATGAACATGAATCCCCAATTTCGTGAGACAATTTACCGTGATAAAAAATACATTGATTATCCTGAAATAATTGAATTCTACACAGGAATTGACAGAAACAAAGAGGATGCTCTTATTATTTTAAACAAGGACTTAGAAGACACTTTAAAAATTGTCCGAGATAAAGTAAACATACCAAATGATTTAAATCCTTTCAAGGCAATTAAATGGACCCCTGACATTCCAACATTAGAAAAAGAAGAAGCAAAAATTGGTGAAAATGTAATTAGTTCTGGATTGCCTGATGAAGTAAAAGATAAATATGAAGACAAGAATTATAACCAAATTAGGCCTTATAGTCAGGTTATTAATTCTGTAATGCGAGATTATTCTTTTTTAGTTTTAAAACGCCAAATCTCAGCAGCATCAAGAGCCTTAAGAAATAGCGACTTCGTTAACAATACAAAGCTCAAGAAAGAGTTATTAGGGCAAATTACACAAGGTTGGAATGAGATGAATAAACTTTTAATTGTTTTGGCACCATTACTTGCTGATAGAGGGAAAGTATCCTTTGAAGGAGCAAGTTTTAAACTCGTCGATGATTATTTCGATATCAAAGACCCAGATGAAAAAAGATTGGAAGTCCTTTCGGCTTTACCGACAAACGTTGTGAAAATGTTCAAAGATGATCTTTATTCAGCTAAGATTGGACCACTATTAATTGATAAAGCTAAACATGATTCTAGCAGCTTAATCAAGCATGAACTTATGCTTTTAATAATAGCGGAAAGACCAAAGACTTGGCGTCAAGTAATTGATAGCTACATCATCAATCTTGATAAAAATTCATTTTTCCTTTCAGATGTATTTTATACATTAAAATTCAATATTGATTTCAAAGCTACCGAATTAGACGATGTCAAAAAATTAAGCTTATTAGCAAAGAAATGTAGGGCAAAGCACATTTTTAAAGACAATAATCCTGATAAAGGTCTAATTAATCGATTATCAAAATTAGATAAAGGATCAAAGCATTAATTTTTGCAAGCAATTTAACGATAGTACTTAAAACAATTTTCTTTAGTTAATCCGCCAATTAGGATTTCTAAAAAATTATGTTTTATATTTGTACCAGAATTAAAAACGACATGAACTTTAGTCAATTACATCATCATCATTTTCATACTTGCATTCAGGCGAGCAGGAATTGAGCTGTGTAATTTAAACCATATTTCAAAACCCGTCTGAGTAAATCAGACGGGTTTTTTGTTTTTTACACCTTCCCATTTCGTTTACTCAGGCATTTTAACAACTAAAATGAGTAAACTAAAAATAGCTATTCAAAAAAGTGGCAGACTAAACGAAGATTCATTGAAACTTTTGAAAGCCTGCGGAATTAAAATCAACAATGGAAAAGACCAACTGAAAGTTTCGGTTGCTAATTTCCCAATAGAAATCTTGTATCTCCGTAATTCAGATATCCCACAATACCTCGAAGACGGTGTGGCAGACATTGCCATTGTAGGCGAGAATCTTTTAATCGAGAAACAAAAGCAAGTAGCAATAATTCAACGACTGGGGTTTTCTAAATGCAATGTTTCGTTAGCGGTTCCAAAAGAAATTGGTTCCAACGCATTGGAATATTTTAACGGAAAGAAAATAGCTACTTCCTATCCAAATACGTTAAACGCCTTTCTGACGAAAAATAACATCGAAGCAGAAATGCACATCATTTCTGGTTCGGTGGAGATAGCACCCAACATTGGGTTAGCAGATGGGATCTGCGACATTGTAAGTTCGGGAAGTACGCTCTTTAAAAATGGACTCCGTGAAACGCAAGTCATTCTTAAATCGGAAGCGGTTCTTGCAAAAGGGTTAAACCTTTCAGCAGAAAACGAAGTCATTTTGGATAAACTCCTTTTTAGAATCGAAGCGGTATTAAGAGCCAAAAACGCAAAGTATGTTTTAATGAACGTACCCAACGACCGCATTCAAACCGTAAGTGAAATTTTACCTGTAATGAAATCTCCAACCATTTTGCCACTGGCAGAAGAAGGGTGGAGCTCGCTACACTCTGTAATTGAAGAAGACAAGTTTTGGGATGTAATAGACGAACTCAAAGACGCAGGAGCGGAGGGGATCTTGATAGTACCGATTGATAAGATAGTGTTGTGATGGTTCGATATTTTGCACTTCGGCTGTGCTCAGCGACCAAAACATCTTTGGTATAATTACGTAGCTTGATCCCTGAGCGCAGCCGAAGGGAGCGAATGAATGAATAGACAAAAAACATTCCATGCGAAGTGAAACGGAGACAGGGAATCTTTATGAACAGAGAATACAAACAATTAGATTAGAGACAATGAATAAGATTCCTGATATCCGCTACGCTGCTTCAGGAATGAGAGACAAAAACGAAATGAAAAAATACAATTACCCAACAAACTGGGAAGACATATGTAAACGACCAACCTTTCAAAAGGAAGAGCTGGAAGAAACGGTAAAAACCATTCTTGACACCGTTCAAGAAAACGGAGACACCGCTTTATTGGATTACGCCCAACAATTTGACAAAGTCGAATTGACTTCGATAACTGTTTCTAAAAAAGAAATAGCTGAAGCCAACGATTTGGTAAGTATCAAATTAAAAGCAGCGATTCAATTAGCTGCAGGCAACATTACCAAATTTCACACAGCACAAACCGAGGAAGTATCCGTTATCGAAACTACGGAAGGGGTTAACTGTTGGAGAAAGTCTGTTGGAATAGAAAAAGTAGGGTTATACATCCCTGGTGGTACTGCGCCTTTGTTTTCTACCATCTTAATGTTGGGGATTCCTGCAAAACTAGCAGGATGTAAAGAGATTGTATTGTGTACGCCTCCTCAAAAAGATGGAAGTATTAATCCTGCCATATTGTATGCTGCCAAACTAGTTGGGGTAACACAAATTTTTAAAGCAGGAGGAGCACAAGCAATTGGTGCAATGGCTTATGGTACAGAATCTGTTCCGCAGGTTTATAAAATATTTGGACCAGGAAATCAATTTGTCACCAAGGCAAAAGAGCTAATCCAAACAGAAGGAATTGCCATCGATATGCCAGCAGGGCCAAGTGAGGTTTTGGTAATTGCAGACAGTAGTTGCAACCCGAGTTTTGTGGCTGCCGATTTATTATCGCAAGCAGAACACGGAGCCGATAGTCAGGTAATTTTATTATCGGACAATGCGCAAGTACTCTCTACTATAGAAGCGGAATTGCAATCACAATTAGCACTACTACCAAGAAAGGAGATTGCAGAATTGGCTTTAGAAAACAGTCGTTCGGTATTGCTAAACAGCATTGAAAAGTGCATTGAATTGAGTAATTTCTATGCGCCCGAGCACTTAATAATTGCTTCGGAATCTGCAGCGAAGTACGCCGATGCAATTGTAAACGCAGGTTCTGTATTCTTGGGGAATTACAGTTGTGAATCTGCTGGTGATTATGCAAGTGGAACCAATCACACGTTGCCAACCAATGGGTATGCTCGTAATTACAGTGGTGTATCGTTGGACAGTTTTGTAAGAAAAATAACTTTCCAAAACTTAACGGCTAAAGGAATCCAAAACATCGGTCCAGCAATAGAACTGATGGCAGAAGCAGAAGAATTATTTGCACACAAAAATGCAGTAACACTAAGATTAAAAAGTTTAGAAAATGTTTGATTTAACGAAAATAGCCAGAGAGAATATTCTCAACCTTCTTCCCTACTCTTCTGCAAGAGATGAGTTTAGTGGAGGGGATGGAATATTCTTAGATGCGAACGAAAACCCTTATGGGGATTTGAATCGCTATCCTGATCCGTATCAGCAAGCATTGAAAAAACGAATCGGAGAAGTAAGAGGAATTTCTTCTGAGCAGATTTTTGTCGGAAACGGAAGTGATGAAGTAATTGATATTCTGTTTCGCATTTTCTGTAATCCAGGAAAGGACAAAGCTTTGACTTTCTCTCCTACTTACGGCATGTATGATGTCTCGGCAGCGATAAACAATGTAGAACTTATCAAATTGCCGTTGGATGATTCCTTCAACATTGAATTGGAGAACACACTTCCCTATTTGGAGGACGCTAATTTGAAGTTGGTGTTTATCTGCTCACCAAACAACCCAACAGGAAACAGTTTGAGCACTTCGGCAATCGAAACCCTTCTGCAAAAATGTAAGGGAATTGTAATCATCGATGAAGCGTATATTGATTTTAGCTCGCAGCAATCATTGGTTAATTTGATTAATCAGTATGACAATTTGGTGGTAACACAAACCTTAAGCAAAGCTTGGGGCTTGGCAGCTGCAAGAGTTGGATTGGGATTTACAAATCCAGCTATTATACAATTGCTCAATAAGGTTAAACCACCTTACAACGTAAGTGCTTTGAATCAGCAAGCGGCGATTGATGCATTGAGCAATACAGCTCTATTCGATTCGAACTTGGAAAGCATTCTACAACAAAAGGAAGTGTTGAAAGCAGAATTAGAAAGCCTTGCCATTGTAGAACAAGTTTACCCATCAGACGCTAATTTCTTTTTAGTAAAAGTAAATAACGCTGATGGAATTTACGAGCAACTCGTAGCAGATAAAATCATCGTCAGAAACCGAAACAAAGTGGTTAACAACTGCATTCGAATTACGGTTGGAACCGAAAGAGAGAACAAAGAACTAATCAAAAGCTTAAAAAATATAAAATGAAAAACCCGGCCTTCAAAGAGGAGTTATTGAAAACAAACTTGCTGTTTAGAAAGACCGAGAAGCTCCGAAGCAAATTGCGAGGAGATCACTCGGCCGCACTTAACAGATAGGAAGTTTGAGATGACTTCGATTTGGCAGCCTTGACTTTTTTTGGTTTCGTTTTTTGCGTCAAGGCAAAAAATGATAAGAACAGAAAAGGACAAAAGAGAATGGTAAAAGACAAAAACGATGAGATTGCCACGTTTTCCGAAAAGGAAACCTCGCAATGACGACAAAAACGAAATAAAATGAAAAAAGTATTATTTATAGACAGAGACGGAACCTTGGTGATAGAACCACCAGTTGATTACCAACTAGACAGTTTAGAAAAACTAGAATTCTACCCAGGCGTATTCCAATGGCTCTCCAAAATAGTTAGAGAACTCGATTACGAAATCGTAATGGTAACCAACCAAGATGGATTAGGAACGGACTCTTTTCCTGAAGATACATTTTGGCCTGCTCAGAATAAAATAATCGAAGCATTCGAAAACGAAGGGGTTGTTTTTAACGAAGTTCTTATTGACAAGAGTTTCCCAGAAGACAATGTTCCTACTCGTAAGCCGAGAACAGGATTATTAAATCCATACATCTATGGAGATTATGATTTGGCTAATTCGTATGTAATTGGAGATAGAGAAACGGATATTGAGTTAGCGATTAATTTAAAAGCACAAGGGATATTTATTGGTGAAAGTTGTTCAAAACCAACTTCACTGATTACAACCCAATGGGAGGAAATTTATAATTACCTAAAAGCAAAACCTCGAGTTGCTACAAAAACAAGAACAACCAAAGAAACCAATATTGAAGTTGCGATTAACTTGGATGGATCGGGGCAAAGTAGTTTGAATACAGGAATCGGATTCTTCGACCACATGTTGGAGCAAATAGCGAAACACGGAAAAATCGATTTGGAAGTCAACGTCCAGGGTGATTTAGAAATAGATGAGCACCACACAATGGAGGATGTTGCACTCACGATTGGAGAAACATTTATCGACGCATTGGGTTCTAAAAAAGGAATTGAACGCTACGGTTTTTTATTACCGATGGATGATTGTTTAACCCAAGTTGCTATCGACTTTGGTGGAAGACCTTGGTTGGTTTGGGATGCAGATTTCAAACGAGAAATGATAGGAGAAATGCCAACAGAGATGTTTATGCACTTCTTTAAATCGTTTAGCGATGCAGCCAAATGTAACCTCAATATTAAAGCGGAAGGTGATAACGAACACCACAAGATAGAATCCATTTTTAAAGCTTTTGCGAAAGCAATTAAGATGGCAGTAAAACAAACAAATGATTTTGCAATTCCTAGTACGAAGGGGGTTTTGTAAATCATTCCATGCGAAGTGAAACGGAGACAGGGAATCTTGCCCAATACTAGGATAAGATTCCTGATATACGCTTTGCTACTTCAGGAATGAAAAGAAATAATTAAAAAAAAATGATTGCAATAATAAAATACAATGCAGGCAATACCCGATCAGTTCAAAATGCACTGAGCCGATTGGGGTATTCCAGTATTATTACCGACGATTCAGAAAAGCTACGCTCCGCTGAGAAAGTAATTTTTCCTGGTGTTGGAGAAGCCAGCACTGCAATGCAATATCTTACCGAAAGAGGTTTGGACAAGGTGATTACTTCTTTGGAACAACCTGTTTTGGGAATATGCTTAGGCTTACAGTTGTTATGCAAGTACACTGAAGAAGGAGACACCACTTGTTTGGGTGTTTTTGATAATACCGTAAAGAAATTCCCTGCAACGGATATTATTCCACACATGGGATGGAACAATTTTACCAACCTTAAGGGAGAATTGTTTGAGGGTATACCAGCTAATAACGACGCCTACTTTGTGCACAGTTATTATGCAGATGTATCAGAACAAACAACTGGAGTTTGCAATTACATCATTCCCTTTAGCGCAGCAATACAAAAGGCTAATTTTTACGCGACACAATTTCACCCAGAGAAATCGGCTAGCATTGGAGAAACAATATTGAAAAACTTTTTAGCATTATGAGAATAATACCCGCAATAGATATAATAGATGGAAAATGTGTTCGCCTTACCAAAGGGGATTACACAACCAAAAAAGTATACAACGAAAATCCGTTGGAAGTAGCCAAAGAATTTGAAGCCAACGGCATTGAATACTTACACCTCGTAGATTTGGATGGTGCAAAATCGCAACGGATTGTTAACTACAATATTCTTGAAACGATTGCCAATCGAACCAATCTAAAAATTGACTTTGGTGGTGGTTTAAAATCAGATGAGGATTTAAACATTGCCTTCGAATCGGGTGCTTCTCAAATAACGGGTGGAAGCATTGCGGTTAAAGAACGAGCAACCTTCCTGAAGTGGGTTGAAACCTATGGAAAGGAAAAGATAATCTTGGGAGCCGACTGTAACAACCGAAAAATTGCTACCAATGGTTGGAAAAAAGAAAGCTCCTGGGATGTATTGGATTTCATTCAGCAATTTGAGGAAGAAGGAGTTCAATCAGTAATCTGTACGGACATATCCAAAGATGGAATGTTGCAAGGTGCATCGAATGATTTGTACAAGGAGATTATCGTAAAATCGAATGTCAAACTAATTGCCAGCGGGGGTGTTTCCAATATGGATGATTTGTACGAACTAAAAGAAATAGAATGTGAAGGTGCTATCTTAGGTAAAGCAATTTACGAAGGTCGGATTACATTGAAAGAACTACAAGAGCTATGTTAAACAACCCTCACTGCGAGTTCTGAGAAACAGAACGCGGCAATCTCTTCGATAAAACAATGAGATTGCCACAAAATTTCCTTCTGAAATTTTTCGCAATGACGTAAATATTCAAATTCGAAACGACATAAATTATTAAAAAATGACACTAAAGAAAAGAATTATACCGTGCTTGGATATTCAAAACGGACGTACCGTGAAGGGAATCAACTTTGTTGGAATCCGAGATGCTGGCGACCCAATTGAACTGGCGCAGAAATATGTAGACCAAGGTGCAGATGAATTGGTATTTTTAGACATTACTGCCACTATCGAAAAAAGAGACACGTTGGTGGAATTGGTTGAGAAAGTTGCCAAAGAAATCAATATCCCTTTTACAGTCGGTGGTGGAATCGATTCGGTAAATGATGTTTCGAATATCATTGCTGCCGGAGCTGATAAAGTGAGTATCAATTCTTCAGCTGTTAAACGTCCTGAACTGATTTCTGAAATTGCGAATCAGTTCGGAAGTCAATGTGTAGTAGTTGCCATAGACACAAAATTTGTGGAGGGTGTTTGGAAGGTATTCGTTCACGGAGGTAGAACAGAAACGGAATTAACTACAATCGATTGGGCAAAACAAGTTGAAGTATTAGGAGCAGGAGAAATACTTTTAACTTCCATGAATAATGATGGAACGAAGAATGGATTTGCCTTGGACATCACCCAACAAATCAGTACCGCAGTGAACATTCCCATAATCGCTTCTGGTGGTGCAGGAAGTAAAGGTGATTTTGTAGAATTATTTAACACCACAAAAGCAACAGCCGGATTGGCCGCTAGTATTTTTCACTACGGTGAAATCCCCATTCCAGAATTGAAGAGTTATTTAAGAACGAATAAAATACAAGTAAGATGCACTTCGGCTCCGCTCAGTGACCACAACAATTGCGAACTTTGTGCACTGAGCGCAGCCGAAGTGAACAAATGGAACACTAAAACAACATAATAAAATGAAAATAGATTTCAATAAAGACAACGGATTAGTTCCTGTTGTAATACAAAACACAGCTACCCTACAAGTATTAATGTTAGGATACATGAATGAAGAAGCTTTTTTAAAGACACAAAAAGAAGGTCTCGTCACCTTTTATAGCAGAAGCAAACAAAGACTTTGGACGAAGGGAGAAAGCTCAGGAAACAGCTTAAAAGTAGATGACATACGGGTAGATTGTGACAATGACACTATTTTAATTCAAACAACTCCAAAAGGGCCAACTTGTCACACAGGTTCTACCTCTTGTTTTAAAGAAGAAACAGCTAAAGGGTTTATCTATGAATTAGAAAAAACGATTAACCAACGTATTGATGAAGATGATCCAAAGTCGTATACGAATGAACTGTATAAACGAGGGATTAACAAGGTCGCTCAAAAGGTTGGAGAGGAAGCTGTGGAATTGGTGATAGAAGCCAAGGATGACAATGCCGACTTGTTTAAAAACGAAGCTGCGGATTTGATCTACCACACGTTAATATTGCTAAAAGCCAAAGGGTTTATATTGGAAGAAATAGAAGATGTTTTAAAATCGAGAGCATAAAAAAAACCGATGCAGGTTAACTGCATCGGTTTTTTACCACCAAAAGTACGCATGTACTTTCTAAACAACCGCCTTTAATTATTTAACAATTACTTTATTTACCGTTCTATCATTTCCTTGTTGAATAGCCACCATGTATAATCCGGTACCAAATTCTCTTAAGTTAACTTGTTCTTGATAATTTCCTGAATAATTTCCTAAATCTTGTACATATACGGTTCTACCACTCATGTCCAAAATTTCAATTCTTGTTACTGCTTCTTGAGACTGATCAAAACGAATTGTAAAAACTCCATCACTAGGGTTTGGGTAAATAGATGCGACTGCACTATTAGACTCGAAATCAACACCTTCTTCTTCGCCATTTTTTTTAATAAATCTACCACCATGAGGGCCTTTTACCATCCCAACTTCTTCCATATTTTGAATAGTCATAACAACCTCTTCTTCTTCCCCTATTTTATTAATAAATATGCCGCCATGAGCCCCTTTTACCATCCCCACCTCTTCCATCTCTTCAATGGACATAACAACCTCTTCTTCATTCTCCCCTTTCTTATTTGTTTTATTTCCCCCTTCAAGCTCTGTTGTATCCGCTTCGACAGAAAATTCATCTTCTTCTGCATCAGTGATGGCATAAGCTTCATTTTTAGTGTTAACGTTTGTGGAATTGTCTCCATTGCTAGAATCAATTTGTGAGAAATTGCTACCGGAAATTAAAGTAGCTGTTAATAGTAGTATTAGATTTTTCATAGCTCTTAAGTTTTAAGTTTATAATTGGTTTTAGGTTGGTTATTGGTTTTAGGTTTATTATTATTTTTAAATTGGTTTGGTTCTTAATAGTAGGACGCCCAAGTTTTTAATAAGTTACAATTGGAGTTTTGAGTTATCAGAAACTAATCTCTCAAACTCAACCCTAACGCAACAACTAGATGTCAAAAAAATTATTTATCAACCCTGTAATTATTTTTCTTGTTGGTTTCATCCTACTTATTTATTTGTGCTTTATACCACCTACGATGGTTTGTTTTAATTATAATACTAAAGTATAGGTAATGCAGTCTTGTCTGTGTTAAGGAAAACACAACATAGGTTAATGTTATGTTAAAAAACACCCTTTAATTTTTTGAAGATTTTACTTTAATAAAATGAAGGCACAAAAAAAGGGTGATGCTATTACGCATCACCCTTTTATGACAACAGTACTTGACGTACTTCAAAATAACCTCATGTAATTACTTTACAATCACCTTTTTAACTGATCGGTCATTACCTTGTTGAATTGCTACCATGTAAATTCCAGCTCCAAATTCTTTAAGGTTTACTTCTTTGATATAACGACCTGAATACTTTCCTAAGTCATCTTCAAAAACAACTCTTCCTTGAACATCTGTAATTTCGATTTTAGTTTTAGCTTTTTTAGGCTGATCAAAATCTATTGTAAAAACACCATCATTTGGATTTGGATAAACAGATGAAGCTGCTCTTTTAGACTCAAATTCAATCGATTTTTCTTTGGCTGTCTTTGCATCAATATCCTCTGTAACCAATACCAAGGTAAAGTTTTCTCCTTCTTCACAATGTATAAATTCCATATCTCCATGGTTTTCTGAATGCCAAGAGTTTTCTGAATGTCCATCAATAACGATTACTTCGTGCTCTCCATGTTCCCCAGAAGTAAAATCCATTTCTTCAATAATCATCATCGCCTTTTCTACCTCTCCCAATTCACCATCTTCAATTTCGATTATCATTTCCATAACGCCATCTCCATGCTCATGTGATTCAATTTCAATTAAATCTTCATCTGATATTTCTACCTCTTCTCCGTTCACAATTTTCTTAATGGTTTTATTTCCATCGTCATCGATTTCAACCATTATTTGAACTTCTTCAGAAATTTCAACATCAGTATCATCTCCCATCTTCTTGATAAAAACACCGTGATGATCTCCTTTATGCATTTCCATTTTATCCAGCTCTTCCTCAGTCATTTCAACTTCCTCTCCGTTCACTGTTTTCTTGATAGTTTGATTTCCATCATCATCAATCTCTACTTGAATTTGAATCATTTCGTGGTCACCTTCTGAATGTTTACCATCTTTAATAACAATCATCTCATGTCCACCTCTATGATGTTCACCACCATGACGATGATGTTCTTTCATTTCTTCAAGCTCCTCCGCGGTCAACTCAACTTCTTTACCATTCACCATTTTTTTCGAAGTCATATTACCGTCATCATCCATTTCAACGGTAATCATAACATTCTCCATTGAACGGTGCATACCATCATCTCCATGGTGAATTTCTTTTATCATCATATGGTCAGCTGAAGAAGGAAGGTTTATAATCTTCACATTCTCGTTGTCAATTCCTTTATCCGCCAAAAACTGTTCAACCGTGTAAGTCGAATTGTTTGGCAGTAATGTATCAAACTCAATCATCTTTCCATCTTCATGGTGTAGAATCTGATACGATTTCATTTTCCCATCATCTTTCTTACTATCCTCTTTACCTAAAGTAAAAGACAACAATACACCTGCTGATGCAATGGCCAATGTTCCTGCAATTAATTTTCCTCTTGTTTTCATACTTCTATTTTTGTTCGTGAACTTAATGCCCACAATGGTTTGTTTTAATTATAATGCTAAAGTATTGGGAATGCTGTCTCAATTGCGTTAATGAAATCATAACATAGGTTAAAGTTAGGTTAAAGTATTTTCGATAATGGAAAAACCGCCCTACTTTTGATGTAGATACAATATGAAAAACAAGCTTATATATATCCTAATTGGTTTTATGCTTATAGCATTAATCGGCATAATTTCGATCCAAAGTATCTGGATTTCTAACTCTATTAAAGAGAAGAAAGCGGAATTCACAACCCATATTAACGACGCATTAAATAAAGTTAATTATCATATTGACGAAGACGAAGCAGTGCTTTTTATTAAACAACAATTTGGAGGAGTGGATTCCTTAATGCACGACATTATTGTTGAAGATAAGATTATTCATGAAGTTCGAGAAACGGAAGAAGATGTTGTTTTCATCAATTCAGAGGACGGAAAAGAGAATGTTGTTATTATCAATTCGGACGATGAAGATACAGAGCAACAGATTCAAATTACCATTTCAGATGAGAACCATACTATTCACCGAACGCACGAACATTTATTGGAATTAGAAGATGAATGGCATCATAAATTGGAAATAAAAATGGAGCAAGTAGACTCCATTTTAGAGGCGAATGAATTTTTAGAGGAAAATGAAAGAGAAAACACTAGGAAACACGTTACCTCAGTAATAAAACGTTTTTCATATGAGCATCTTCTTACTGGGAATTTAGAAGATCGTATTTCAAAAGAAGAATTGGAAGATAAATTACAAGCTACTTTAAAAGAAGAAGGAATTACATCACCTTTTGAATATGCAGTATACAATGACTCTGAAAATGAATTTGAAGAGGCTTTTATTTCAACTGGGTTTGACAAAGATGAAAAACCCTTGATTTCAAAAAAATTATTCCCGAACGACAGAAGTCACAATCAAGCTTATATGCTTCAACTTCAATTCGAAAATCGAAGTGGTTTTGTTTGGAAAGAAGTTCAATCAATGGTGCTGTTATCTATCGCCTTCACAGTTCTTATCTTAATCTGTTTTAGTTTCTCTTTGTATTTCATTTTCAAACAAAAGAAAATTAGTCGAGTCAAAAATGACTTTATCAATAATATGACGCATGAATTAAAAACTCCTTTAGCATCTATCTCTCTAGCAGCAGCTTCTATAAAACATCCGGAAGTAATTAATAAAAAAGAAGAAGTTGAACACTTTCTGGAGGTAATTGAAAATGAGAAGAAAAGAATCAATTCACATATAGAAAAAGTACTAGATATAGCAGCTCTAGATTCGGGAGAATTGAAATTAAATAGGGAACAAACTGATCTTGTTCAATTAGTAAATAACAGTATCCAAAATATTTCTTTATCCCTATCCGAGTACAAAGGAACATGCTCTTTTAATACGGAGATTGAATCGACATCGATTCAAGGGGATGCTTTTCATTTGACGAATGTTTTCACCAACATATTAGACAATAGTATTAAGTACAGAAAAGAAAATCTTGCCATAACAATAAGTCTTGTCCATAAGGACAATTCCTATTTCATTTCGTTTTCTGACAATGGAATTGGGATGAATAAGAACACGCAAAAATTGGCATTTGATAAGTTTTACCGTGCTGAAAGTGGAAACATACACAATAGCAAAGGATTTGGGCTTGGCCTTAGCTATGTAAAAAGCATTATTAAAGCACATAAAGGAAACGTAACTATAAGTAGTGATATAGATAAAGGAACAGTAATAACCATTGAAATACCGCAACAATAATGTCAGTAACTAAAAACATATTATTGGTGGAGGATGAGGAAAATTTCGGGTCCCTATTACAAAACTACTTGCGGCTTTCAAAATACAATGTCGATTGGCAAAAGGATGGTGCTTTAGGCTATTCAGCATTCTTTAAAAAAGACTATGACCTTTGTATCTTCGATATAATGATGCCCAATATGGACGGTTTCACATTAGCCGAAAAAATTAGAGCTAAAGGTAATGATACTCCTATTCTGTTTTTAACAGCTAAAAACATGAAAGAAGACATTATTCGTGGATATAAAGTAGGCGCTTGTGACTATCTCAACAAACCTTTTGATATAGAGGTATTACTCTTAAAATTAGATGTTATCCTGCAAAAAGGAGCATCGATTTCTACTCCTATAGAAAAAAAATATTCCATAGGTGAATACCGTTTTGAAACGAGCACTCGTATGTTACAAACGAACAGTTTCAGTAAAAAACTTTCTCCAAAGGAGGGTGCATTATTATTATTACTTTGCCAGCATTTGAATGACGTTACACCTCGAGAAAAAGCGCTTACGCAAATTTGGGAAGAAGACAATTACTTCACTACACGAAGTATGGATGTATACATAACTAAGCTTAGAAAGTATTTATCGCTAGATAAAAACGTAGAGATTAAGAATGTACATTCAAGCGGATATGGTTTGTTCGTTAAATAATTAGCAGCATCTCTATTTTTCTGATTTTTATTTATATCTTTAGTTTTCAGATGCTTACAACCCCCTTCTTCATGAGTCAAAAATTTACAGATAATAAAAATTATAAGCTCCAATTGTTTGGAACAAATATTTTGTATTTGGAATATTTTGACAAAGCAGAAATCACACTAGAGGTAATAAAAGAAATGAATGAACGTGGAATGGAACTGGTAAAAAGGAAACCATTTTATACGGTAGTCGATCTTCGAAACATGTATGGAAACATGACAGATGATGCGAAAGAATTTGCAGCAAAAGATAAAGAGGTAAATAAACTGAGAATTTGTGAATCGATATTGGTGAATAGTTTACCAATAAAAATACTTGTTGACGGGTATTTAAAATTTAACAGACCTATATCTCCTTCCAAAGTTTTTTCCAGATTACACTCATGTGCAATTTGGATGGAATCCAAAGGGTGCAACATTGAAGATTTAGTGCTTATGAAGCAGCAGTTAGAGAAGAAAAGTAATTAAACGCTTTAGTCAATCTAGATCCATACCAGCTAAACATTTCTCCATCAACAATTTTTATTTCCGTATTGGGTAAATGTTTTTTTAAGGCATCGATATGCTGTTGCTTAAATGGGAAAGGCTCAGTCGACAGCAAAATAACATCGGGGGTCATCGTTTTTATTTGCTCCACAGTAACTTCGGAATACCTGTCGGCATTAACAATATTAATGTATCCAGCATGATAAAGCATATCATCAATAAATGTGTTTTTTCCAACAACCATGTAAGGATCGTTCCAAATAAAATAGATTGTTTTTTTAAGGTCTTTTGGTGCTTCAAAGTTCTTTTTTGAAACTGATATGCTTTCAAGAATTTCCAATCCTTGTTCTTTAGCATTTGCAAAATTTGAAACTTCAAAGATCATTTCCATCGCATCTTCCAAAGTGCAAATATCAGACATCCACACATTGTAACCTTTCTCTAAAGCCTCAATATCTTCCTTACTGTTTTCTTCCTTATTTCCGATAATAATATCTGGATTAAGTGCAGCTATTTTTTCAAAATCAACATTCTTCGTCCCTCCAACTCTAGGTTTCGAATCAAACCATTCTTTCGGGTGAATACAAAATTTAGTAATACCAACTACTTTGTCTCCTAATCCCAAATCAAACAATAATTCAGTTTGAGACGGAACCAAAGAAACTATTCGTAACGGAAAAACGGGAAGTACTACTTCCCGCTTCATTTGATCTATTATTTTAATTGTATCTGCCAATTCTATGCAATTGCTCTAATTACATCTTGATGCGTAATAATGTGTTTTTTATCCCCATCATAATTTACAATAACAGCGCATGCTCCACCCATAAATAATTTTGAAACATCATCTATAGATGTGCTTCCTTCTACTTCAGGTAATGGTGCTTCCATAACATGCTTAATAGGCATTTCTTTCAACTCAGCATCGTCCAATAGCCTCGCAAAAAGGTGATTATCGGATAGCGAACCAACGCATTTTCCTTCTTCCACAACGGGGATTTGAGAAATACCGTATTGATTCATTAACAATAATGCTTGAGATACTGGATTCTCTGCTGTAACAGTTACTAAATGTTTTCCTGCATGGTCTTTAATCAAATCAACTGCACATGTTTTTTCTTCATCTAAAAACCCTCTTTCACGCATCCAATCGTCGTTAAACATCTTTCCAACATAACGACTCCCATGATCATGAAACAATATAACTACAACATCATCCGGACCTAACTCGTCTTTCATTTGCAGTAATCCCTTGATTGCTGAACCAGCAGAATTCCCTACAAATATTCCTTCCTCTTTCGCTAATTTTCTTTGGTAGACAGCTGCGTCTTTATCTGTAACTTTTTCGAACTTATCAATTACTGAAAAATCAACATTTTTTGGAAGAATATCTTCTCCAATACCCTCTGTGATATATGGGTAAATTTCATCTTCATCAAAAATTCCAGTCTCATGGTATTTTTTAAATACAGATCCATAAGTATCTATTCCCCATATTTTAATATTAGGGTTTTTCTCTTTTAAATATTTTCCGACTCCTGATACAGTTCCTCCAGTTCCAACTCCAACAACAAAATGCGTTATTTTACCTTCTGTTTGTTCCCAAATTTCAGGACCAGTACTTAAATAATGAGCTTTAGCGTTTGATGGATTATCATACTGATTTACATACCATGAATTTGGAGTTGTCTCTGCTAAAGTTTTTGATACAGAATAATAAGAACGAGGATCATCTGGAGCTACGTTTGTAGGACAAACGTGCACTTCTGCACCAACAGCTCTAAGAATATCCATTTTTTCTTTACTCTGCTTATCGCTTAATACACAAATCAACTTATACCCTCTCAATAAGGCTACTAATGCCAACCCCATTCCTGTATTTCCTGAAGTACCTTCAATAATAGTCCCTCCAGGTTTTAATCTTCCATCAGCTTCAGCATCATCAATCATTTGAAGAGCCATTCTGTCTTTCACAGAATTCCCTGGGTTTACAGTTTCAATTTTAGCAAGAACTAAAGCATCAACATCTTTACACATAGTGTGTATTTTAACCAATGGAGTATCTCCTATTGTTTCTAATATATTATTGTAGTATTTCATAAAGTCTGTTTAACGAGCACAAATGTAATGAAATAGAACAAAAAAAGAGGCACATTAGACGCACCTCTTTTTAACTATTTTTTTAGTAAAGTCTATTCTTAAATAGCCAATAACTTATCTCGTTTCTCATTTAAGATTTCAATCTGTTTTTGGAATGCTTCGTTTTGAGAACATTGAAACATTTGGGGTTTAGTAGCCCATGCATTTATATCCTCAGATGCCGTAGACATTTGAATTTGTAACCCTATATCATCTGGATCAGCAGCGACTTTCTCAGTAATTCTTGCAAAACTCTTAATTCCATCAGCATAATCCTCTAAGAACATTTTACAATCTTCACTAATAGGATTCTCTTTTTCTTCTTCAATCTCCTTGATTTCCAATGACAAATCATTTTCATAATCTTCTCTAGCTGCACTATCAATGGCAACAGTCGATGTATCGACAATTACAGTATCTTCAACTACTAAAACCGAATCAACTGTAGCCTTATTTTCATTATCACCTTTAACAGCTTCATCAGCTGTATCATTACAGGCAGTAAAAATAAAAGCCATCAATGCTATTGCTAAAAATCCTTTCTTCATGTATTTTCTTTTTTATTCGTTAAGTAATTCTAACGCTTCTTGTGCTGAAATAATCTTACCATTGAAATCTCCAATAACAAAACTATCAACCAATCCTTCTCTTTCCAATTCAGCTTTAAATTCTTCTGCTTCATCGTAACTTTCAAATTCACCTAAGAAATATTTAATCAGACCTGATTCTGTATCTCTCTTAAATTTAATATTACCTATCGCTAAATACAAATCAAGAACCTCAGTAGGAACATCTCCTGAATAAGCTCCAACTTGTACTTTGAATTTAATTAATTCTCTTCTTACAACGCTACCTGTTGGTTCTCCAGAATCAGTGATTACATCTTTTGTATCATCCGTAACTTCGAAATCAGCTTCTGAAAGCTTAATTCTTTTCCCATCTTTAAATGCTACAATAAATGCTCCTTCATATCCTTTTTCCAACATACTAACTCTATGTCTAGCAGCTCCATTCTTTTCTTTTGATGCTCCTGAATAATATCTAAATAAACCATCATCTCCTTCTATATAAACAACGTCATCAGCATCACTGAATACACTTGTAGATAATTCTTTTCTAAAGGCTCCAATCTGAACTCTATAAGTAGTTCCTTGATTCATGTCTACATTATTTCCAGAAGCTAATAAACTTTCTCTAGCTTTATCAATATCAGCCTGACTGACAAACTCTAAATCTTCATCTTTAGAAACTTTGGCGATGCCTTTTACATCCATTCCGTCTTTCTTAAACTGATCCATAGCTGCAGTAGCTTCTTCTAGCGTTTTGTATTCCCTAACAACGTATTCATGAGATCCATCCTCACTCTGGATAACATGGAAACCTGGTTGGTCTAATAATTTATCTCTAACATCTTTTGGTAATTGTCCATTATCCGAGGCAAATACGACTGCATGATCTACAAAGCCTTCATTATTATTTACTATTCCATTATTATTAGCATACGTTGGCCCCTCTCCAACCGTAACGTGTGTACAATCAGACATAAAAGCAAATTCACCAATAGAATCCTTATACATTCGGTAAGCCAATTCAAAATCTGCATCTGTTAAAGAAACTCCTTTATCATTTACAATATTTCCTTCTAAAGTTTCCTTCTCATCATCTCTAAAATTAGCAACACCATCTAAATCATTATCCAATGGACATCCAAATTGATCAACAGGAATTCCTTTAGGAGTTTTAGCACATAAATCGACAAAATCGACAACTAAATCACCATCAGAATCAATTGAATCTAACTTTTCCATATCAGCGAAACTTGGTGGATCATACCCATCCGTTTCTCCAGATTTGCCAAGTCCTAAATCGTAAGACAATGCAAAATGAGAATACAAAAACTTGTCATTTCCTTTATTCCCTTTTCTATCTCCAATGCTTTCATCTGAAATTCCATCAACTAAATCAGTAAATGATAAATGTATAGAAGTTCCAACTCTAAATTTAATACGATCCGTTATGTGGAAATTAGCACCAACTTCTATTGGCACTGCCCATGTTCTTTCAGAATACTTCCCAAATCCATCAAGGTCTAACTCTCTAATATCACTTTCATAAACATAATCACGATAGATCTCAGTAGCATTTTCAGAACCTACCGAACCTTCTGCCATGTCTCTAATCGTACCATCTGACCAATAGTTATAATAATTACCATTTGCATCGTAGATATCTGTTTTAGATAAGAATTCCATTGATTCAATACCAATAGACAAATACGGATCTACATTTCGTTTTGGGTTCAAAAGTTGTTTGAAGTTATAATTCAACGTTAAGCCACCAGTAGTGATATGCGAATTGAAATTTAAATTTCGAGTTAAAGTTCTTTCACCTCCACTAACCTGACCAAACAACACATAAAAGCTCATGTCTAGATAGTCTGTAATTGGATTTACTAATCGTAAATCATAACCGATTCTACTTACTGTAGGGTGGTAACCTTGGTGATTTCTTCCAATATCACCATAAAATGTAAACATTCCTGTACCTAAACTTAATTGTGGTTTAAATACAATTTCTAATGGCTCAGGTCCAATGCTCTCCTTTTCTTCTTCTACTTCTGTAGAATCCACTTGAGAGAATCCATTAACAGTTATAAAACCGAATAAAAATAGAAATATGATGTGTCTAAATGTCATTTAATTACTTCTAAAAGCACACGTTCTACGCTAGAATGAGCACAATGTTCTACTAAAGTTAAGTAAAAAAACAAAAATTTACGGAGTAATAAAAGAAGTTTAGGACGAATGATACACTATCAAATGTTAAGAAGCATCAATTTATCTTAAAAAAACCCCAGAAATTTAAATAACTACTTTTGATTAATCTACCGATTTAAATTTTTCCCCTTTAATAACAGATTCACTTTTATCCGCGCGTTTCATCTCGTAAAAAACGATGGAGGCAGCCACTGCAACATTCAAACTCCCAATCTCTCCATATTGTGGAATCGTTAAAGTGTTAACCATCTTCTCAACAACATCTTTTGGCAATCCAGTTCGTTCATTTCCAAAAATCAAATTGCAATTATCAGGAAAATTGTAATCAATTAAACTAGCTTCATTTTCACCAATTTCTACTCCGACATTGACAATTTTCAATCTATCAGACCAAGCAAAAAAATCTTTCTCTGTATCAAAAATTAATAGCTTTCCCATATCCTCAATTTTCCGAGTATAAGAATGTGTTCCTCCTTTGAATTTCCACCTTTCTTGACCTCCGACGAGGATTAAAAAATTCCCTCCAAATGAGATGTGAGATCGTGCTATCATCCCAATATTTTTTGCACTTCTGAGGTTGTATAATACGGTATTAAATTTCATTGAAACAAAGAACCGTATAATATCGGATAATACAAAATTCTTTGTAGTACACTTCTACTATACAAAGTCCACTAAGAAATAAATTAAAACTTAAGAATTAGTCCTGTAAAGAAATTAATACCTGCTTGCGGAAACGCTCCAATCAAGTTGTAACGACCATCTACACTTTCCTTGTTTGCAAAAGCATCATCTGGAACAGGGTTATAATAATCTGATTTGAATTTATATATCCATGCGTTCGAAACGTATTGTGTATTTGTAAAATTTCTGACCCAAGCACTCCAAACAATTTCTTTAAATAATTTTGTTTTCACCGAATACTGCAATCGAATATCATTCACTAAATACGCATCCAACATTCTATCAGAATTTGATGTATTATCGATGTATTGATCTCCAACATACTTAGTAACCAACGCCAACTCTACGTTTCCATATTTTTCAGAGTTGATTGGTTTGAAAACAATTTGATTCGAAGCTATTACACTAGGTGAAAATGCAATATCCGTATTTTCATAATTGGTTTCTACTTGCCCCCAAGTATCCCAATCATCAATAAACTCAGTAAATGATGCTATTTTATTATCACTAAAAGTTGCGTTCATTTTCCATTCCAATTTCTTTAACAAACTAACTCCACCACTTATTTCAATCCCTCTTCTGTATGAAGAAGCAACATTAGTTCTAACTGCTGCTCCAACATCATTAATTGCTCCTGTAAGAATCAATTGATTTGCGTAATCCATTGAATAAATATTCACATTAGCGTATGCCTTCTTCTTTTTCAATTTATAACCAATTTCAATATCCGTCATACTTTCATGACTTGGACGGCTATTTGGTGTGGAGTTGGTATAATCATCTCTATTTGGCTCTTTATTTCCAACGCCAAAAAACCCATATACAGCATGCTTATCATTTAAGGAATAATTGACTCCCGCTTTTGGATTAAAGAAAGAAGCTGTGACAGATTGGTCAGCACTATTCAATTCATTATCAAATCCAAGAAAATCATACTGAATCATTCTTTGCTGTAAGTCAACTAACAGATTAAGTTTATCCCCAATTTTATAATCAACTTTAACGTAAACATTTACGTCATTCTTTGTTGCTTCATCATCATAATACCGATGTCTAATTTGACCATTACTAGCATATTGAGACCATATAACTTCTCCATAATGCCCACCGATGTATTGGTTAGCACCACCACCAACAGTAAGGTTTAACGCTTCTTTATTGAAGTTATATGAAAAAACAGTCCCATAAAAATGATTGTCTAACCATCTTCTTCTAATAAGGTCTGTATTTGTTATTGTATCACCTGCTGTGGTATAAACATCTTCCAAACCATAGTTTGCTAGAGCATCTCCTGTCCTGTATTGCTCATAATATCCTAATCCACGTGTATAATGTAAAGACATGTTAAACTTTGAAAACTTCCCCATTCGTTGTACAAAATGCAATTGATAATGAGTCTGATCATAATTATCTACTTCATTTTCATAAATATAGGGATTATGCGTTCTTAATTCAGTATCTGAGCTATCCAAATATCTTACTGGTATGCCATACCATGCTTGGTATGTTTTTTCATGCCCAGAAAACACCACTGCTTTCAACATTGTTTTTTCTCCTACATATCCTCCAGACAAATAATAGGATTTTAAATCGGATGATGCTCTATCAACATATCCATCAGACTTCAATTGTGATAAGCGCCCTTCAAAAGTCCAATTGTTTTTAAGCAACCCTGTTCCAAATTGAACTGTATTTTTAATCGTGTTAAACGAACCAAAACTATTTGAAATCACTCCAAAAGGTTTAACGCCTGAAGAATTTAATGTATTTAAGTTTATACTTGCTCCAAAAGCTCCTGCACCACTCGTAGAAGAACCAACTCCTCTTTGGATTTGAATATCTCCTGTAGAAGACGAAATATCTGGTAAATCTACCCAATAAGAACCTTGAGATTCTGCATCATTCAAAGGAATACCATTAATTGTAACATTGACTCTAGTTGCATCGGAACCTCTAATTCTTATTCCAGTATATCCTACACCAGCACCAGCATCAGAAGTAGTAACAACTGAAGTTGCTTGGTCTAATAAAATGGGTAAATCAACTCCGTGATTTTGCTTTTGAATATCTTCTGCCGATATGTTTTCATGCGCAATTGGAGAATTTTTATTGACTCGAGTTGCACTGACGACAACTTCGTTTAATGTTTTCTCATTTTTTGTAGAATCAGCAGGTCCTATTTTTTTGGGAGCTAGTTTCTCAACATCTTGTGATATCCCAAAAAATGGAATTAATAGACAGCTTAGAATAAATATTCTCTTATTCATGATTTAAGGTTTATTGTGTCTTACAAGGGAGTAAGAAAAACACGTGTTTTAATTTACAATAACCAATCCCTACGCCAGCATTACCTGGATCAGGTTCTTTTCGTCAATCAAACGAAAATGGGTATAATCTCAGCCTCCCGATAAATATCGGGACGGCACCCCCTTTGAATTATGGCACAAAATTATCTAAATTATAATGTCCAACAATGTTTAATTAAAATAATTTGAAAATATTTCCATAGCGTGCTCCAAACGTTCTGGTTCAGTCCCACTTAACACAACATAAGGGACATCTAATTTTATTATCTCTTCCTTATAAATTGAAAATAGCTCTTCTCGGTTATCTGGGTTTTCTCGCTGAGGATCTTCCTTCCAAGGGACATCAGGCGAAGTAAGCAAATACAAATCAGGAAGATTCTTATTTAAAAGGTCTACTATTGATGAATCACAATTTCCGTACTTATAATCACTCCATATTTTAATCGTTAATAAATCTGTGTCACAAATTAAATAGGAAGGTGTTTGACATAGAATATCTTCTTCTAGCCCCACTTGACCTTTTGCAATGTGGATTAAATCACCTTGATTATATGCGCGATTCAATGACCCTATATATTCTCTTGCATATTCTCTTACATGAGGAATGAATAATGACTCAGACAAATGTTTACACAAAGTACTTTTACCAGATGACTCTGGGCCCGTTATGACAATTTTTTTCATTCGGTTTCCAGTTTAAGAGATTCCTTTTCTGAAATACTTTTTCGCCATGCAAGGTAACCTGCAATAGCAATAAGAGTATATATCAAATATAATAAGCTCGAGATGGTCAAACCTTTATAAAAATATAATGGAACGGTAATAATATCACCTACTATCCAAAATGTCCAATTTTCAATTTTTCGTTTTGCCATTAACCACATTCCTGAAAAGAAAATTGCTGTTGTTAGTGTATCCACATAAGCTGTCCAGTTATCAAACTTGTCGAAGACAATGTATATTATCCAAATAAAAATGAAAGCAGCAACAAAAATAACGCTTGCTATTCCTTTCTCTTTATTGTTTGTTCTTGAAATACTTAAAAGATCCTTTCCATTGAACTTTCTAGTCCACAAATACCACCCATATATGCTCATTATTACATAAAAGATGTTTATGATAAAATCTCCAAACAAGCCCCATTTTATTAATAAATACACAAAAATTGCAGAACCTATTATTCCACTTGGATACACAAGCACATTATTCTTTTTAGCATACAAAACACTAGCAATGCCAAAAAATACTGCGGTAAACTCAAGTACAATATCTAGGGTACTATATCCAGAATACTGACTAAATAGTGTTTCAAAAAGTTGGTTCATAATCACTTCGATCGCTTTTCACAACTTTTAGATTGACAATTATATGGTCTTCATTTTCAAAAGAAGTTTTAATTTCTTTTGTTAAAAAAGACATCACCTTGTCGTATTCCCCATAAACTTGAGTGCTAAGCGGATTTTCTAAAACGGTAAATTCAGAATCTCTTAATCTTTTAATAAAGTCTTTTATTGGTGGTTCAAAATCACTTTTCAAAGGCATTAAAGTCAATTCAACTGAAATTTTCATAATAGATTCTATTTAGATTTATGGCGAATTTAAAGAAAGAAATCTTTTTATTTTGAACATTTTACTACTTTCGAAGCATAATAAAAAACAGAAATCATGTCAGAAGCGCTTAATCAAGGTAATGTTGAATTATCAATTAATGAAAAAGGAATTGCAACAATAGAGTTCTCTCACCCGTTGAGTAATTCGTTACCAGGAAAAATATTAGCGAAATTAGCAAGTACCATTACAGAGGTCGGAACAAACGATTCGGTAAAAGTTGTTGTTTTAAAATCAGCAGGCGAGCGTGCTTTTTGTGCAGGAGCTAGTTTTGATGAACTAATTTCAATAGACAATCTTGAAGTAGGGAAAACTTTCTTTTCTGGTTTTGCTAATGTAATTAACGCTGCTCGTAAATGTCCAAAATTGATTATTGGACGTGTTCAAGGAAAAGCTGTTGGTGGTGGAGTTGGAATGGCAAGTGCTGTTGATTTTTGTTATGCCACAAAATTTGCTTCTGTAAAGTTAAGTGAGTTGGCTGTTGGAATCGGACCTTTTGTTGTTGGTCCTGCAGTTGAAAGAAAAGTTGGCACATCAGCTATGAGTATGATGGCAATTAATGCGACCGAATGGTATAGTGCAGATTGGGCTAGAGAAAAAGGATTATATGCTGATGTATTTGATACCGTTGTTAATATGGATGAAGCAATCGAGACACTAGCAGACAAACTTGCTTCTTCTAACCCTGAAGCAATGAGCATGCTTAAGCAGGTATTTTGGGAAGGGACAGAACATTGGGACGAACTTCTTTCAGATCGAGCTGCAATGAGTGGTAAATTGGTACTATCCGATTTCACAAGAAATGCAATTCAAGCCTTTAAGAAAAAATAAACTAAATATTTTATTAAACAAAAAGGGCAGTTCTGAAAACAGAGCTGCCCTTTTTTGGTTTCACTTCTTAAATGTGGTTTTTGTGGGTTATCTAACCACTGTAACATGACCTATATACTCATGTGGTTCTTCTTTATCATCTGTTGTTCTGACAAGCCATACATAGGCATCAATTTGAACAAGCGTTCCCTTATGGGTTCCATCCCATCCGATGTCTTTGTTATGTGATTCAAAGATTATTTCACCCCAACGGTTAAATACATAAAGCTCATAAGTCAGTGCATCGATACCAATACCTTTTGGTATGAACACATCATTCTTTCCATCTCCATTTGGTGTAAATGCACTTGGAGCAAAGAAGATATAATCTCCTTCAATATGGATGGTTTGTGTATAAACACTTTGACAACCAAACTCATTGGTAATTGTCAATGTAATATCAAAGTACCCTGTATCTGCATACAAGTGAGTTGGATCACTCATTAGTCCTGTATTGATACTATCTACCAATATACTATCTGCTGTTCCAGAGATAGATGTTCCATCACCAAAGTCCCAAGCATATGTTGTTCCACCAACAGAGTAATCAATCATCTCAATGAATGGACTCAAGATAGAGGTTTCCTCTGGCGTTACACCAAAACTAGCAACTGGTAATGGGTGAACAGTAATCATTGCAGGAGAGCTTATAGTTGTAAAGCATCCATCTGCACTTGATACGGTTAAACAAACATCATAATTCCCTGGACCTTCATAAGTATAGTTAAAAGTGTTATTAGGTCCAGAGTATTCTGGAGTTCCATCACAATCAACATCAAATTCGAAGTTCACTCCTATATCAGAGTTGGCTACAAATTGTGCTGTCAATGCTGCACAACCAGCAGAATCAACCGCAGCAATTAATGCTTGTGGATTTGGATTAATTGAAACAGTAGTTGATACTGTGTCATTAATACTACATCCATCACTCAATACTGCATAGTAGGTCGTTGGTGTACCTGGGTTTACATTCACAGTGGATACATTCCCTGCTTGTGTACTTGGAATACCATTTCCTGCATCATCAAACCATGTAAAGGTATATGGATTAGTAAGTGTGTCACCACCTGTTGCAGTTGCAACTAAATCTACTGCATCACCAGAACAAATATCAATTGGAGGCGTAATTGTTAATGCAAGAGCTGGAGTAACTGTAATGGTTACACAAGCATTACCTGTATTACATCCATTGTCATCTGTTACTGTAAAGCAATATGAAGTTGTAAGAGTAGGTGTTACTACAATTGGTCCACCTCCAGATAAAGCAGGATTTGCCCAGTTGATTGAATAAGGAGCTGTTCCTCCTTGACCACTTGCCCAAATTTGGGTAGAATCACCATAACAAATTGTTCTTGTAATATCTGGAATAGCAATTAGTTGTGTTGGCTCTGTAACGTTTACACATTGTGAAACCACACATCCATTATCATCCGATACCTGTACACAGTACAATCCATCTGGTAAAGCAACTGCTGTTTGAGCAGTCTGTCCTGAAGGATCATTCCATTGGTAAGTATACCCAGCAGCAATTGTTCCACCAGAAGCAAGAACGGTTGCACTACCTGTATTAGAGTTATAACATAATGGTTCTATAAAAGTAATGTTATCAATAACAGGTGCAGCTTCGTCAATTACATCAGCACCTCCTGTTACAACACAACCATTTCCATCAGTTACTTCGAAAGGAACAAGACCAGCACAAAGAGCAGTATTGTTCATATTGTTAGGCGCATTACCTAAACCAAACCAGCTATAAGCGTAAGGAGTTGTTCCTCCAGACGCAGTAATGCTTGCTTCACCATTGCACTGAGAACAAGTTGCATTGACAACACTTACAGTTTGTGCTAATTGCGTAGGCTCTGTAATGGTTATATCCATTTCTTCAGTACATCCATTGGCATCCGTAATTCTCAAGGTATAAACCCCAGCACAAAGGTTGCTTGCAACGCTGTTAGTTGTCCCTATCGGATCCCAATTATATAAATATGGTGCTGTTCCTCCAGAAACACTCACTTGAATTTCTCCATCACAAAGACCAAAACAAGACACCATAATAGTGTTATCTACAGATATTACAATTGGCGTAGGTTCTCCGATCGTAACAGAGCTTAATGTAGTACAGTTGTTGTCATCATTTACTGTTACCGTATAAGTACCAGCACATAGTCCAGCAGCTTGTTGTGTTGTTTGACCATCATTCCAGTTGTATCCATAATCAGCAGCAACTAATCCACCACTAACATTTACAAATGCATCACCATCACATCCTGTGTTACAAGAGACATCGTTGAAGTTAAAGATGGCTGAATTGATTTGTGTTGGTTCTGCAATACATGAAGATGCAGAACTGATACAACCAGCAGCATCTGTTGCTACTAATGAATAACAATCGCCATCCAATCCAAACAAAGTGTTTAGGTTGGTTCCCGCTGGAATTGAATTTCCAACTCCATCAAACCATTCTAAAGTAGAAGCTCCTGTTCCTCCAGTGATACTGTATTGCATTGTTCCATCTTGATCTCCGAAGCAAGTCACATCAGAAGAAGTCACATAAGCAACCGTTGGTCCTTCAATGTCATTTAAACAAATCACACTGTCTTCAAAACATCCGTTTCCATCTGTTACAGTAACATTATAACAATTAGCAACTAAGTTAGATGCACAAGCAGTCGTTTGCGTTAATGCATCATTCCATTGATAAACATAAGGTGTTGTTCCACCAAAGATATTCACACATGCCATACCATTGTTGAACCCACAATTTGGATGGGTGATAGTTACACTCATTCCAATTTGCGTTGGTTGTGTAATGTTTACTGTTTCTGTAATTTGACAACCATTGGCATCTGTTACAATACACGTGTATGTTCCTGCACATAAATTGTTTACAACAGCTGTTGTAGCAAATGTTGGATCATCCCATTGGTAAGTATTACCTCCTGAACCACCACTTATCAATACATTAGCAGATCCGTTACAGTTTCCAAAGCAATCCACATTAACCGTAGTTGATGATATCGCCAGTGGAGTTGGTTCTGTAATTGTAGTTGTAGCTGTTGTAACACATCCATTGGCATCCGTTACAGTTACGGTATACGTTCCAGCTAATAAATTATTAGCTGTCAATTGTGAACCACCATTATTGTCCCAAGAATAGATGTATGGAGCTGTTCCACCCGAAGCAGTTACTTGTGCCCATCCATCACTGTATCCAAAGCAGCTAACATTTCCTGTTAAGTTAATTGCGGCTTGCAATGGTGTTGGTTG
>Ga0316204_10000646_pt1 | contig 120183 bp, 151 predicted proteins | sample 6monrhotite_MG_2_FD_205661 | JGI IMG/M metagenome (GOLD analysis project Ga0316204, IMG submission 205661) | Microbial mat bacterial communities from mineral coupon in-situ incubated in ocean water Damariscotta River, Maine, United States -... | ecosystem: Environmental > Aquatic > Marine >...
GGCATCACCTCATTGTCTTGAGGGGTGTAAAACGAAAAAGCGGTCGGCCAATCGCGCGGGTAAGCAATCCAGAGAAGGGCGAGACGCCAAAAGCTAAGTTTTTTCATCCTTCAGTGCTCCCATGGGACCTGGGCGGACAACCCGCTTGACCGTTTTCTTCGTAGTCATGGAATGGGGTGCCCCCGGCGCTGTCCTGCACCTCACCGGGGGCTTGAGCACCACCGTGCGCGGTCGTCACCACGTCAGGATCGGGCTGGCTCAACTCGTTGTTTGTTTGGGCGGAGGGGACTGTGACTCGACTTTTTAGGGTGCTGGCCCTACCATTCCCGCGCGGAACAGATAGCGCAGGGGGCATAGCGTGAACTTTCAGAGATTCATCAACCTTGATTTCGGCCAAGCTAACTGGTTGGTCTACACCCTTTGGAAATCGACGCATTTTGAAACCGGAGATATGGCCGGGGAACTTAGGTGTCTTTGGGCGTCGGCAAAGATGCACTCCAAAAGCATCACACTTGATGATTTGAGCGATGACGCCCAGGAGCCGCTTGACTGGAATGTCTGCGTACTTTGGCCCATCGAGGTGAGTGGAACAGGCTTTCTTAGCAAGGATAATGTCCAAGACATCGTGAACACCAAGCTTGGCGAGATGGCCGCCAATCCACCGAAAGGCTCCGAGGGCTTTGCAAATTTCGCGGGCGGTGCTGTCTTTGGGCGTGATGGTGAGCGCGTTCATGAGGTTGATTTCCCGTCCGGCGTGTTTAGCTGATGGTCAGGTTTAAATCCGACTTTTTCTCCCGGCTTTCCTTCTCCTTCGTATCGGATAATTTTGATGCCTAATTCTTCGTTGTATTCGGTGTTGATAGCGGACAAAAGTGCACTCAACGCCTCTTGTGGTGTATCGCCGTAGTACGGGCCGCGGACTGTCTCAATCGCCCCGCACATCACATTAGCGATCCAAGTCACCTTGCCGTCGTTGCCAGCGTTGACGTGGTAAATTTCAATGTGGTCTGGCGTTGTGACCCCTAAAACTGTTGCACCTTCTATCGTCATGGCTTTTGCTCCGGGTTTTGTTGGGGCGTTGTCGGGCGGTCATATCCGGCGCACCATCGCTGGGCTAGGGCGGGGCTTGAAAACGGCACATCCTGCGCCCCCATGCCGAGTTGCTTTGCATATCCCCCGGCCTGTTCCGCAAGTCTGCCAGCGTCGGAATTCCGGCCTTTACGCTTGGCGTCCATGCAATCGTCAACGGTCTGTTGGTACTGCGCGGGGGAAATATTTGTTTGTGCAGAGGTCATGTCACTTCCCTTCGAAGTCGTTTTGACAGTCGGCGCAGCGTTGCGCGTTTGGGCTGGCTGCTTTGCGGGCTTCTGGGATGGGGTCATCGCAGTCAATGCAGTCATCACTGCCAGGAAGGCCTGAGGGGGCTTGGCGCATGGCTAGGGCCTTACTCACATATCCCTGGGCGAGTTCTTGGGCGCGGTCACCGTCATCCATGAGCGGCCTCATTCATTTCAGAGACCGCTATATCTAGATCACCAAGAGCCTCAGCGCTCACAATGGCGTAGCCCTTTTTTGGGTTTTCCCTGAGGATGTTCCTGAGTAGGTTCTGGGCTGCTTGGCCCACGCTTGTGAAGGTATCTACGGTGTTATCTACCTCCACCAAGGTGATGTTGCGGGAGCCCGTGTCGCCACGCTTTAGGTGTCCCTGTTTTTCAAGCCGCTCAATCATGTCGACCGTACCGCCGACACTCTTTGACCCAGATAGGGTCATGATTTCGCGCACAGTCGGCGCGTAACCATGGTCCGCGGTGTAGTCACGGATAATGGCAATGAGCTGTTGTTGTTTGGGCGTCATGGCCTTACTCCTGATCCTTGGGTTGGTTCAGTTCTGCATCACGCGCGTTGACGCGGTTGATGATGTCTTGATGCTGTTCGGGGAGCGCGGCTTTGAGGTCTTCCAGTTCGGCCTTCTTGTTGGCCATCCATTTATTGAGAGAAGCCTTGTCCGGCATGGTGTTGATGTTTGAAGATGCGTTATCGCACCACGCTTCCCATCCACCATCAGGCTCATTGGGGGCTTGTGTCGGCGCGTCCTCTTTGGCGCTCAGGTTCGCGCATGCATCGTTGAAGGCGCGGGCGATGTCCTTGCGTTCATCAGAGCGCGTGCCAAGACCTTCTTGAACATCAACGTTGTGATCCATGAAGGCGTCGAGCATGTCCCTTGTGGAAAGGGCTTCGACCTTCTTGACGGTTTCCTTCACATAGTTAGGCTTGGAAAACTCGCCCATGGATTCACCGAATTCGTCGATGAGGGGGAGCAGTTCGACCGTGTCGGTGGTGGGTTGTTGTTCGAAGTCGGTGAGCTGCGGCCGTGGTGGGGCGTCTGCCGGACGAGGGGTGATGTCAATCATGCCCTGGGCTTCGTCTTCGTCGTAAATTCCGGAGAAGCCGAAGGCAAGGCGAGCCCCCTGGATCAGGGTCTTGTGGCGCAAGAACCGCTTGGTATGTGTCTGCCATGGGCCTTTCATGCCTGCCTTGAATGGCTTGCGGTAAACTTCGTCCAGGTACTCGCGGACAACGGTTGGGTGCTCACGGTCCTTGCGGTAAATCACCACCTCACACCACTTGGGGCATTCCTGTCCGTCTGCGGGGGTCGTGAGCTCATCGGCGTAGCGGAACTCAAAACCGTTCAGCGCTTTGTGGTCATTGATGATCCGGCTCCAGCCGTCGACGCCAACCACGGGTACGATGCCGTTCTGCTTGTCGGGGAAGGCGAATATTTCCTTGGTGAACGGGTTCAATCCGTATTGATCCGCGACGATCAGCAGCGCCATCATTTCCTCATCGGTCGCCGGACGATCTTTGGCCTTGAAGCACGTTGCTTTCAGCGTGCCCATGAGCTTGCTGGCGTCGACGCTGTATCTGTCCGCGAACTTTTCCAATAGCTTGCGCTTCGGGCGGTCTTGCGTGACCGGCAGGGGCGCGACGTTAGTTTCCTGTGTCATGGTCTTTCCTCAGTCAATCATCTGGGCGGCTTGCCCTATCTACCTCAGAGGCTCCGCCACCCTTTCGGGCCGGAGCATGAGGGAGGGCATGACCCTCAATTTGTCTGGCGAGGCCAGTGGTTAGCCGACGGCGTGCAAGGGCGTCTGGTTTGAAATGTGCCGGGCTAGGATCGCTTGTGCCGTTGAGTGCGTGAGGCTGACGGCGGTGACATTTTGTTTAAGAACGTCGAGAAACGGCTTTTCGGTGCTGTCAACAAACGTGTTTCCGGTTCCGTGCCATTCGGCGATAACGGCGATTTCTTCTGGGGTGCGATCAGTCATGTAACTTTTGCTCCTATCTCGGGTTAATGAACTCCAAATTGGATACCCCTTAAGCCGGGCCACCTTTCGGCTCCCGGCTTGGGGGCTACATCGCTATGTGCGCAGTTGTTAACGGGATGGCAGAGATGTCGCCGTTACCGGAGCAACTAGATTTTTAGCAATGAAGTTTCCAATTGCTGCGGAAACTTGTTTCTCGGCTTCCTGCCTTACCTTGGTAATCTCGCCCTTTGCTGCCGCGATTACTGGCTCTACGCCTTCTTTGTGTATTAGCCATGCAAGTCGCGTTTGTTTGCCATAGCTGGTGTCCAATCGACCATCGTTGTTTACCTTGTCGTTCAACGACTTGGAAAACTGCGCGGCGATGTGTTCACGCATGGTCGTGGTTTTGCCGTTTGGTTCGCCCCAGCTATTGGTAATTTTGAGTTCTTTGGCGATAGCCTCATCAAGCAGGGCATTAACGCGGTCTGAGATGCTTGTTTTCACCGTATCTGTGATCAGCGTTTTGACGGCTTCATCAATGCGTTTTGAAATGCCTTCAGCATCTATTTTCTTGTCGGCAAGGAGGCGGTTTGCAACAATGCTTGGCAGGCTGCTCAGGCTGTAATTGTCCAGTTTTATGGTGACCAAGAGGTCGCCATTGGGTTTTGTCTCGTAGCTTTCTTCATAGTCGTCATCATCTTCATCAAACATTTTTATCTCCATGATTTAGGGGTGGTGTAATAATATTTATGCGGCGGCGACCTTGTTCACTACGAACAGCACGCCTGGAATTGGTTTCTTTTCGGCAGATGTCGCGCCGGCGTTCGCCAATTGAAGAATCAACTCCTTGACCTTGTGGTGGTCTTTGAAGTTGGCCAGGGCCAAGTCGTAATCGGTGATTTCTGCATGCCATTGAGAACGCAGGGATGATGTGCGGGGCGCATAGTTGCCCTTTACGCCCACGGTGCTTTGAGTGACCCTGTGGGCAACTTCAACGGCTTCTTCAGCGGCCTTGCGTGCATCTTCGGCTTGCAATGTGGTGCCGACGATATCGACGGGGGCCTCGCTTGTTGCCTGTGCCGCCGCTGCGTCTTCAGCGGCCTTGCGTGCATCTTCGGCTTCCTGAAGCTTGCGCATGGCCTCTTCGTTGGCAACGCGCTCGGCTTCCAGACGCTCGTCTTCCAGCTTTTTAAGCCATGCTGTACGCAAGGGGGTGAACAGGTCCTGGATGGTCTGGAGCTGGGCCTTGATGGGGTTGTAGGTTTGATCAATGGCCTTATTGGCATCGAGGTGAGGGCGCTTTGCGGACGTCCTGACGCTCTCCACCTCTTTGAGCTCGGCCTTTATGAGTTCTTTGAGGTCATCAGCTTTTTCGGCCTGCTCCGGCGTTGTGATTTTATCAACCGTCGTGAGCCATGCGTTGCAGGTCGCGGCAAGTTGGTCGGCCCGGTCTTGCATGGCGACCGAAGCGTCTGGTTGATTGTGGCCAAGGCCTGCGGTCTCTGTGGGGGTGTCGGTGGTCATGGGGATTCTCCTACGTGGGCATGAGGTTTGAAATAGGGATATTGCGGATGTCGGTGGTCGGACGCGCGGTCGGTTGCTGCGCGCTCTTGGGGGTCGTGGTGACGGCGCGGTAGGGATTGGCTTCGGGAGAGTCTGGGGCGTACTGCGCAGCCCATGCCCGGTCAGCAATGAGGTAATTGTACGTGTTGCTGGCAATTGGCTCGAAGCGTGCCACCCAGATACGGAGCATGTCAGCGGCTTCGCCGTTCACCAAGACATCGCCTTTATCATTGATCAAAACACCAACAACCGGCGCACCCTTGGCAAGACTGGCCTGATAAAATCCAGGCTCTGGTTGCTTAACCGTAAGGAATTCCGCCACAGCCTTTAGATCAGGTTCATATGCTTTGAAGGCATCAAGAGGCACGGTCACCGGAACGTCGGTGCGCAGTGTCACCAGTTCCTTTGAAAGTCTGGCGTTGTCGGCGAACTGAAGCAGATTTTGTCGGCGCGCGGGCTGATTTATGTTCGCCGCGTTGGACAAAACACCTTCCAGGTCTTCGTATTTGTTGATCAACATCGCGGCAATAGTGAGCCCAATGCCTTCAATACCGGGGACATTGTCGGCGGTATCTCCAGCCAGTGCCTGTACGTCAATAACGAGGTCCGGCCCGACGCCGAATTTTTCCAGCACTTCGGCGGGGCCAACGGTGAGGCTTTTCATTGGGTCAAAGATGGTGACGCCTTCGGTCACCAACTGCATCAAGTCCTTATCGCTTGAAACAATCGTCACTTCGGCCCCGGCCTCGCGCGCTTGGCGGGCATAGGTGGCAATCAGGTCATCGGCCTCATAGCCTTCCATGCTTACGGAGGAAAGCCCCATGATCAATGTAGCTTCGCGTACCAGAGTAAGCTGAGAGGTCAAATCCGCAGGCGACGGCGGGCGGTTGGCTTTGTAGGCTGGGTAAATGTCATTGCGAAACGTCTTGCGGGCATGATCGAAAACGACGGCGACGGCGGCATCCGTGTTTTCCAGTAGCTTTATGAGCATGGAGGTGAAGCCGTACACCGCGCCAAACGGCGTCCCATCAGGGCGCGTCAATGGAGGGTACGCATGATAGGCCCGGTAGATAAAGCCGGATGCGTCAATGAGCATGATGCGGCGAGACTCGGTCATGACGCACCCCATGGGAACTGAGTCCAGCGTTGGCCATCCAGTTCAGGCGTTTCGATCACGCCCTTGCGACCTGTGCCGCCGGGGATTTGCTTGAGGAAGAAAGGCACGTCGAATTCGGTGCATTGATCGCGCAGGCTACGCGCCCAATCTTCATTGAATGGGCGACGGCTTGGGCCACTTTCTGCCCCGCAAATCACCCAATCAAGTCGCGGGCCGCTCCAGCCGCCGCACTTGGTCGCGCGAAACCCATCCAGGGCGTTGTCGCAATATGTCCAGTCGTCGCGCTCTCGCATGATTTTGCGCAAGTCTACAGGCCCAAGTTGCGGCTCAACCGACAAGCCACGCACGGCTGCGGGAGTGTCGAGAAGCTTCGGAACGTCCCTGTTAGCCTCTTCTTGGTTAACCACTGTAATCAACAGCCACACGTTGGGGTATCCATCGCCCCAGTCGGCAGGAAGCATCTTTCTCGCGTTGCCTATACGCTTGGTGGCGAATATCCAAATCAGGTGCGGCGTGGCTTTAACCAATGCCCAAAGATCGTCGCGCCACTCTTGCGGCACCTCATTGTCGAACGGATCGCAAAGGCTACCGCCAAAGATGCGTGGCTGCGTTCCGGCCGCCAGGGCTTCCCGGTTCCATCGGATCGGCTTCTTCCAGTTGGCTTCACTGGTGCGCTTGCGAGGTTTTCCAGGACCCCAGCCTTCCGCTGTCCAGTGCCAATGGCGGTCTTGCTCGTCGGCATAGCAGTTGTCGCAGCCAGGACTCACTTTGGTGCAGCCGATCCAGGCGTTGAAGGTGTGGTCACACCATGCGATTTTGCTGTTCTCAGCCATGGGGCGTCTCTCCTATGCCAGTCTCGAAGAAGCTGAGTTTCCCTTTCATGGTGACGAACGGCAGGGGCTTAGCGTTGGCCAGGATCCAGCCGTAGTGTCCGAGCATGTACCAGCCAGACTGAGCAGGCTTGATGCAGTCGGTGATTTCGACCTGCCCCACGATGCCGCCCGTTTCAAAGGTGTCGGGAAGATCGTGGTCGTAGGCTTTGAGGGCTTCTACGGCAGCCCTGTCCACCTTCTGTCCTGTGTGGATCAGCACCGGGCCGCGATAGTTCGTCCGCCATGTGCGGTTCTCGATGTCCTTACCCAGGTGCAGGATGGCGTAGGCCCATGGCTGTTTGATGCTGATCGCTTTCATTAGATCAACCCCAACTGCTTATTGTTGTCATTGGTGGAGCTGGCGATGTCGCGGCCCCACATCCATTTGATGTAGAGTTCCAGGCGGTCAGCTATGGCCTGGGGGCAATCGGCAACGTCCAGGCCGAGGACGCCAGCGTCGACACCGGCCGACATGGCCAGGGTCAGGGCCTGAACCGGGTTTCCACGGTTGTGGGCGTCCAGGCATTCCTTAACGGCGCGGTCATGCAGGGCCGGGTCTATGTGGAGTAGGGAGCTCATTGTGCTTCCCCTTTGGCCTTGGCGATGGCAGGAAGAAGGATGCTTTCGATATATTCAAACGCCTTTTCCCAGCCATAATCAGCGGCGTCGTACCGATCCGTTATGTCTCTATCTTCAAGACCGCAGTGGAGGCCAAGGTAGTAATCGCCGCCAGGGTTCTCTGCGGCCTCTTCTGCCGCCCCCAGCAGTTCGTCGTGGCAGTTCCAAGTGTGGACAATGCGGGCGGCGTTGGCTTGAGAGTTGACGCGCACACCCTCAGCCACAACCTCAAAAACCTCGGCTACGCAAAGCGGGGAACCATCTATGTCAGCTAAAATCGCATAATCGTATCCGCCGTCGCTTGGCTGGGATGCGCGTTTTGTTACCAACATCCCCGGCGTGTGTTCTTGTTTCCCGGTTCCATGACAGGCAGCGCATTGCTCTTGTCCTTCGCCCTGCCCAGCAACAGGTTGATTACAGCATTCCCCCGTTTCGGTAGGGCATTGGCAACACTCTGCAACCGTTACCGGAATCGTATACCAACCCGCGCCGTGGCACTGTTCGCAATCACTCATGACACCACCCCCGACTGGTATAGGACGTAGGCGGAAGCGGCGATTAGCACGCCTGCGAAAGCGATCAGAAACACCATGACGCCGCCGATCCAGAGAAGCGCGCGGCCTATACGTTCACCCGTCGTGGTGTGATGGGAAAGCGGGTCAATCTGCGTGAAACGTCTGCTGTCGATAAGGTCCATCATGGCTTAGGCCCCCACAGCTAGACGGGGCAGGTCGATAGAGGCGAGGGCGGTATCATGGCCAGCGCCATCCGTCAGGTGGTGTTTAACCGCAGCTTCCAAGATCAGGTCATAGGCAGAAGTCGCAGGGACATAGCCTTGCTCGGTCTTTGTCTTGGTTTCGTCCGTCCAGTCGGTGAACTTGAACTCGATGTCATGAACGTCGGTGATGAAGGCGTGATCGCCGCGCGTCCCGACGATCAGCACGCACCGCATATCAATCTCAGCGACTGACTTGCCAGCAATGCGCAGGTCGTAGGTGAACTCGTAGGGGATGTTGGTCCGCATGACTGTTGCCTCCATCAGTGGTGATGAAGAAAGTGTGCAATATATGCACATAGCGGTCAAGCCTTAATTGTGCATTATTTGCACTTAATGAAAAATATCAAGCCGCGTATGCTTTTACGGGTGTTTTGTTAGGGAATATTCGGGATAGGGGCTGAAACCACGTTATAGGTACACGTCCCCCATTATCCGCACATGACGCACTTTGCAAAGCGTCGTTCCTAAGGTGGATTTGCAATTTGCGGATAAATCAGCGCCGCTAGTACGGCGGTCTCCAAAATCAAGAGAAATATAGCTGCGAATAATATGCTTCCCAAAAGGATGAAAAACCAATGTGGAATACCGTGTTCGGCGCGACGCGGTACGCCTCGCTCACGCACAATTGATCTCACGATGTCATCTCTTGCCATTTGGCACCCCCCCTGCAAGGCTCCCCCTACCACGGCTGTGGTGTGGTGGAGCCAGTCGTTTTCTGGGTGGGCTAACTTTAGCGGGAAGGCCCATGATGAAAGAGGGATGCAACCCTCTAGTAGTCCTTCGCTGCCCTTTTTTCGCGTGGCGGTGGACGTGCAATCATTAGCAGTGGCAAATTGTGACGTCAATAGTCCAAATGCGTGTATTTGTACTCAGAGGTAAGTAAATCCGGCGAGTCGCTGTCTAGCGCTTGGCGAATTTGACTCTGATGATGTTGGAGGCGACGGCCTGACCGGCGGCCTCTAGGGCCCTATTTTCCAGGCCATCGTCGTACTTGAGGGCGTAGAGAATGCGAAATTGGTCTTGCAGCGTCTCGGCCCAGTCATTTCTGGTCATGTTCATATCTTCTTGATCCGTGGCATGATTGACCTCAAGGAAGGCTAAGCGCACCAGATCGGACAAATCGTCCAGGTTGGCAACGTCAGCGGGTGCCTGGATCACGTCGGTGGTGGATAATCCGGCATGAGATAGAACCTCTTCGGAGCTCACAGCAAGGGCGCGCGCAAGAATAGAAGCTTCATTCAGCTTAATGGGCTGGTGCCCATTTATAATTTTGCTGACAACGGAGCGCTCCCGGCCCAGCAGTGACCCAAGTTTTTCCTGGGTTACCCCCTGTTCCCGCATCCTGTTTTTAAACCATTTCGTATCCATGACTTCATTCTGCTCAAAAGGTTAACAAATGGCTCGTGCATTGTTTGCACTATTTGTCTTGACGTGACTGTGCAAAATATGCACATTTAGAAACAGGGACTCTCTTCCACCTGAGGAAATTATCAATGTCAGACGATCTACCCGTTGATGCACCGCAAACGCCTTACCAGGTCGTTCTCGCTAAATGTAACGGCAAAAAAAAGCGCTTGGCGGAAATCTTGGGGATCGAAGAATCCGGCGTGCGGAAGATGAACGTCCCCGTGAACAAGGGTGGAACCGGTGGCGAAATTCGTGACAAACATCAGATCATACTCTTGCGTGACGGCCCTAAATTTGGGGTCACCTTCACGCTTGATGACTTCAAAATGCCCGCCGCTCCTCATAAAGGGGACGGCGCATGACGGTTCTCTTCGAACTCCCTGATTTGCACGATGACGGTTTGCGCCAGCTTCACGGCTTCGGCGTCCTCGGCATCAATTCCGGTGCGGCAGAACTCGGCGGCGGCGAACAGCATGTTGGCCAAGTTGATGGTCAGTCGGTTATCCGGGGCAGCGACGTCTGCTTCGCCGAACAGGGGGATGACGTTTCCCATGGTGGGGGGTCCTTTCCTCATGAGTGATTTGAACGAACTTAAAGGCCTCATTGAACGGATCGTCGCGGCGCAGGAAAAGCTGGGTGACGACGATGTTGTTTACAGTTTGCCGAACCCCGCCGGACATCCCACAGGGAAACACGGAACCTTTCTTCGCCCTGAGGATATCACCTCTGAAATGATTGGCGCGCGGGTAAAGACTGCGTTGCAAAAAAGGGTAGGGCGGCGCCGGGAATATGGCGTTGCGGATCTGGCGTCCTACATCCTTGCATCCGAAAAGACGGCCCAGAAATACATGGACGGAGATACCCCGAGCAGCCTGAATATTTGGCGTTTGATCGCGTTCTTCGGTCCCGAGTTTGCTTCGGAGCTTCTGGCCCCCCTGGGTATGGCCGTGGTGGAAAGCGATAGCGCCCATGCCTCTCAGTGCCTGTCCATCGAAGGTCTGATGACCATGCTCCCCCAACTTCGCAATCTGGCGGAAACGCTGGAAAGCACCCTCCAGGATGAGGGTGATAATCATGAATAAAACGAAAAAGGAGCCCCCATCATGTCTGGCGAAAACGACACCATCACCCAAGTTCGCAATGCCTACAGCCTGCGCTCATTCGTCGAGCGCATCGAGCGCTTAGAAGAAGAAAAAGCCGCCCTGGCCGCAGACATCCGCGAAGTCTATTCCGAGGCCAAAGGCACGGGCTTTGACGTCAAAATCATCCGTCAGATCATCCGCCTGCGCAAAATGGACGTATCCGACCGTCAAGAACAAGAAGACATGCTCGACGTCTATAAGCGCGCCCTAGGCATGGATGGAACGCCTCTTGATGACTATGCGAATAAGGCGGCGGAATAGCCATGGTCCGTAAATCAAAATATGCAGCCATTCCGACCGTCGTGGACGGTATCCGCTTCGCCTCCAAACGTGAGGCGAGGCGGTACGGGGAACTGCGTCTTTTGGAGCGCGCAGGAGAGATTGCAAGCCTTGAATTGCAGCCAACTTTTCCCTGCGTAGTGAGCGGCGCGAAGGTTTGCACCTATATCGCCGATTTTGCTTATACGAGCGAAGCAGGAAAACGCGTCGTTGAGGACGTAAAAGGCGTCAAAACGCCCGTCTATCGCCTTAAGAAGAAACTGGTCGAAGCGATCTATCAAAACGTCACGATTGTGGAGGTGTGAGATGGAAAACAACCCGCGTAAATCCATGCACCAAGCGCGCAAGAAGCGGATTTTCGATGCGCACGACGGCCTGTGCTGGCGTTGTGGCCTGCCGTTCGAGGACGGCGAAAAGATCGAGTACGATCATAAGGTAGCGCTTTGCCGTGGTGGATCTGATGAGGACGAGAATATCGGTCCTATGCACGTCCTTTGCCACAAGCTGAAGACGAACGGCACAAAAGCGCTGCGTCTTGGCGCCGATAAGTTTGAGGCCGCCAAAACCAAGCGGATCAAAAAGAAAAGCGCTGCGCCTCTTGGCTCAAAGCACAATTGGCCGTCGCGCCCCCTGAATTCACGTTCCACGTTTGGTAACCCGGGCCTGAAAAAGAAGCTGACAGGCGAAGTCGTACGGAGGGACACGTCATGACCATAGAAGGCCTGCTGCTGATCACCCTAATCCTGTGCGTGTTGCTGTTGGCGGTACACGTTAACGAGAAGCTGAAGGCGCAAGCGCGTGAGATGACCACGTTGCGCAACAGCAATTTAATGGACAGGTCAGAGCTTCGTGCAATCGTAAACACCCACGCGCGTGACGTGGAGAAAACCTACGCCACCATTGATGACCTGCAAGACGCGGAAGGCCGCCTTACCGATCACTTGGCACGCATTGAAATGGGGCAGCCGTCATGACTGAAAAACGCACCTTCATAATTGGCGGAACGGAACGGGAGCGTCGTCAGGCTCATGTCCAGGTTGAAGCCTATAAATCAACCTTGGACAAGTCGAAGAAGTACCGCCTGACCATTGAACCGTATCGGCGCAAGCGGACCACAAGCCAGAACAGCCTGTACTGGTCCTGGATGACCTTGATTGCCGATGAGACCGGCAACGATAAGGACGATATCCACGAATTTTTGCTGAACAAGTTTTGCCCCACCAAGGTGGTGATGGTTGGTGGTGAAGAGCAGGAAATCACATCTACCAAGTACCTCGACACCAAACAAATGAGCGCCTACATGGACCGGATACCGCCATGGGCTGGCGAATTCAATATTTCCCTTCCACTTCCTGAAAACCAGGAGGCGTAGGGGGATGAGTGTGCGCATCGAGCACGGGGATTGCCTTGAGGTCATGCAGCGCCTTATCGACGATGGCGTCCAGGTGGACTCTTGTGTCGTTGACCCGCCCTATCATCTATCCAGCATCGTGAAGCGTTTTGGAGCAAAGGATGCCGCACCGGCCAAAGTGGGGGCCACTGGCGCTTATGCACGGGCGTCGGCAGGCTTCATGGGGCAGGAATGGGACGGTGGTGACATCGCGTTTTGCGCTGAGACATGGGCATTGGTGTTGCAACTTCTTAAACCTGGCGGGCATTTGGTGGCATTTTCAGGTACACGGACATACCACCGCATGGCCGTCGCCATCGAGGACGCAGGTTTTGAAATACGTGACCAGCTTGGCTGGCTATACGGCACCGGCTTCCCCAAGTCGCACAATGTTGGCAAGGCTATAGATAGGACGGTTGGGGTAACCGGGGAAGCTATTCAGACCGGTGATGCCGTGCGGCGCATGAGACCTGGGGCAGACCAGGAAAAAGACGAAACATGGGAAAAGCTGGATAATGGCCGGGTCCATGTGCCCCACGAGTACGCGCCAGCATCCCCCGAAGCCCAACGATGGTCTGGGTGGGGGACGGCACTGAAACCAGCGTGGGAACCCGTCGTTCTTGCGCGTAAACCACTGGTAGGCACCGTAGCCGAGAATATTTTGAAACACGGCACGGGAGCAATTAACGTCGACGGGTGCAGAGTGGCGTCTGACGAAGGTGCTCACCGAGAGAACGAAACCTCACAAAATCGACGCTACGTTCAAAGTGGCTCAACCAACTTTGCGGCGGCTCCTGGCCCGCGCGGAGGTTCGCCAAAAGGCCGCTTCCCCGCCAACGTCATCCATGACGGTTCAGATGAGGTATTAGCAGAATTTCCAGCAAATAGCAGTGTTACGGGAAAGCGCTCGACCATCAGTCGCAACGCTCCGGTTTCTGGGACTGCATGGTTGCCGGACAATCATGCGTCGTGTGAATACCCCGGTGAAGGTGGGTCGCCATCACGGTTTTTCTATTCCGCTAAGGCCGACAAACAAGACCGGTGTGGTTCCAAGCATCCAACCGTAAAGCCCATCGACTTGATGGCGTATCTGTGTCGTCTGGTGACGCCCCCTGGGGGCACTGTGCTCGATCCGTTTGCTGGGTCCGGCACCACTGGCATGGCGTGTCTACGAGAGAGCTTCGATGCCATTTTAATTGAAAAACAAGCCGAGTACGTCGCCGATATACACCGTCGCCTGGAGCATGTGTCAGGTGCGGATACGCCGCTATTTAAGGATGCAGCCCAATGACAGACGCCGTAGACGCCTCCACCCTCCATGCTCAGAAGCATTTGTTCTCCATGATGGCGCGGGGCATTGATGGGGATTCCATCTGTGCGGATATGGAGCCGCTGGGCTGGCCCTGCCAGCGGGTGCTGGATACCGTCCATGCGATGCTGGAAGGGGTCATGATCGGTCCCTGCATGACGCCCACCCAGCGCGCGCTGATCATCCTGTTCGGTCGAGCACAAGAGGACAGCACCACCCCTGGTGGATTTCGTCTGGGGGGCAGGCCTGCCTCGGCCATTGACGTCATCCGCGCGGCCAACGTGGTGCTGACCAATTTCTCCATGCCGTTGATTGATTACCCTGGGCTGGAAAGGGTATCGGCATGAACGACCAGCCATATGACTCCGATGTTATTAGTGAAGACGAGGCCATGGACAGGGGCGAGGGCGGCAACGTCATCACCGCACCTGCATTCCAGGAACTCCCCAACAACATCGAAGCCGAGCAAGCCTTGTTGGGTGCTATTTTCAGCAACAACCGCGCCATGGAAGACGCTGGAGAGTTTTTAAGACCTGAGCATTTTGCCGTATCCGAGCATGGGACGGTCTATGCCGCCCTTCAAAGCCTGATCGGGGAAGGGCGTACTGTTAGCCCTGTGTCGCTGATTGGCCTTTTTGAGAGTGATGAGGCGTTGGTGGCCTTGGGCGGTAAGGCCTACCTAAACCAGTTGGCGATCAGCGCCGTCACCATCATCAATGCCCCAGAATACGCCCGGATTATTTATGAACTGCACATGCGGCGCGAGCTGATCCACGTTGGGCGCGGCATTGCGGAGCGAGCATTCAACCAAGATATGGATGACCCGGCCCCGCTTCAGGTGGAAGCTGCGGAGCGGCAACTGTCGGAGCTGGTTGGAGATAGCGCGGGACGCCAGGGCGCAACGCGGGAAGAGTCCGTAAATGCCGCCCTGAGCATGATGGAGCGCCGCTTCAACGACCCGGATGCGATAATAGGGCCGACCACGGGGCTTGAGGCTGTTGATCGCATTTTGCTTGGTCTGGAGCCTACTGATTTGCTCGTTCTTGCGGGAGCAACGTCAATGGGGAAAACAAGCCTTGCAACTGCTATCGCCGATTTCAACGCTGAACTGCACCATAAAACGAACGGTGCGTCAGGCGTTTCGGTGGGGTTTTTCTCTAAGGAAATGAGCACCGAGCAACTTTACCAACGCATAGCCAGCAGCAAAACAAGTGTCCCCCTGAAACAAATCAGAACGGGTAGATATCACGAGGGCAAAGGCGCGTTTGAAAAGGTATCCATGGCCTTGCAACGCTATAAGAATATTCCCCTTCTGATCGACGACACGGGTGGTCTTACGGCCAGAGGTATATGGGCAAGGGCGCGCCGCATGAAGCGCCAGCACGGGGTCGGCCTAATTGTCATAGATCAGCTTTCCCACATCGTGCCAGAGAACGATAAAGACAGGCCAGTACACGCCCTCGGAAAGATCACCAAAACAATAAAAGCGATGGCGAAGGATTTGGAAGTCCCCGTCATCCTGCTTCATCAGCTATCGCGCGCGATGATGACCAGAGATGACCCGAGACCAGTATTATCGGATCTGCGTGACAGCGGCGAGATTGAGCAAGACGCAGATATCGTCGCGTTTGTTCACCGCGAGGAATATTACCTCGAACGCAAGGGTGACCCAGTCCAGCGCGAAAACGAAAACCAAGAAAAGTTTTTGCTAAGGATGGAAATCCACCAAAAACGTATGGCGGCGGTGAAAGGCAAGGCTGAAGTCATCGTCGCCAAATATAGGAATGGCGCAGTTGGCAAGGCCACCGTTTCATTCCAAGGCGGATATGCACGCTTTGCAAATTTGTCCACCTTCGAAGATAGCCACCCCTCTCACCCCCAAGAGGACATACCACTATGAGAGAATATGGAAAAATTGAAGTTCCGTTCTGGAGCTGGGCACGGCGCAAGGGCTTGAGTGATCAAGCTAAATTGCTGGCCACCTATCTGTTGAGCGGGCCGCACAGCAATTCTGTGGGCTGTTACGAGTTGCCGACCGATTATGTCGTAGCGGACTTAAAATGGACGTTGGAAACAGTATCACAAACCCTTTCGGAACTGTCTCGATACCATTTCGCATACCATTGCGAAGCCACTGATTATGTGTTTATCCGGGACCACCTCCACCACAACGGAGCGGCAAATCCAAAGGTCGCTAAGAGCATGTCCAAAATCATAGCGGACATACCCAAGGAATTTGCCTTTTGGCCAGAGTTTGCAACGGCTTTGAAACAGTATGGCAAACACTTCGAAGACAGTTTTATAGACGGTATCATAAACCGTATATCAAACGGTATAGCAAACCAGGAGCAGGAACACGAGCAGGAGCAGGAACACGAGCACCACCACGATCAGGGGCCGGATGGTGGTGGTGGTTCTGGGGAAGGGGTTGATCAGCCCTTTTTGCCAGACCCTGTTCCACCGACAGCCGGGAAGACCGCCGCCGAACTGTGTGATATCCCGCCCCGTCTGCAGCGAAAGGATTCTGGCCCTGGAGATGACCCAGGCCCAGAAGAACCGCTGCGCAAGCGACCGCGGCTGGAGGACCAGGCCGATCATGCGGCCCCACTGCCGGAAAGCCCTGGAAAACCCGTCTGCGAGGCCTACATGGCCGTGGTTGCCGAGGTTTACGACGGAGAGAGCCTGCTGACCCATGCCGGAGCGGGCGGGCCGATGATTGCGGCGCGATGGCTGGAGGCTGGTGCCGATATGGCGTTGATCCGTGACGTGTTCGAAACCATCCTACGAGACCGCAATGCCAAGGGTAAACAGCCACCAAGCACCCTGACCTATTTCGATCAGCCCATAGCGCGCGCCATTAAGCAGGCCGCAGCCCCCATGCCGGAAGCTAACTCGGGCTGGGGGGGCAAGACCGAGCCATCTGGCGTGCACCCAGATGCTGACCGGAATATGTGGATTGGTCGAATGAAGGGGTTTTTCAACGACGCTTTTTGGATCGACAGCTACGGCCCCACCCCAGACGAGCCTGACTGCGATTGTCCGGCGGACGTGCTGGCCATGTTTCCAGCCCCAAAAGGAGAAAACTCATGAACATGATCACCCCAAAGACCTGGACGCCAGAGCGGAAAGCCGAGGTTGTGCGCCTATACCAGGACCTGTCGCGGAACGAACTGGCAGCGCGTATGGGCGTGACCAAGGGTGCCTTAAGCGGGTTGATAAACCGCATGGGGCTGACCCGGTCGGATTGCAACCCGATCCAGAGCAACCCGGAAAAGGCCAAGAAAGCCCGAGCGAAGAACGCGGCCCGGCGCGAACTGCAAACCGTGGGCAAGCGAGGACAAAATATTACCCCCGCTAACGATCAGCCAAAGGTGGAAAACGGGTGCCGGTTCATCGCAGGGGATGTGAGGGGACGGCCCGAGGGTGTGGAAATCGACGATCTGTACTGCAACGCGCCGCGCCAGAAGGATTCCAGCTACTGCGCCGAACATCACGCGCTTTGCACGACGATTGTGCCTAAGCGTAAACGTCGGGGGCAAGCCGATGGATAAACAGGCGAAATGCCCGTGCTGCGGCCAAGGGATCACCGTACCCATGCCGTTTTGGTTGGATGAGGACGGCTGCATCGTCCATATGCACGATGAAAAAATAGCCCTGACAAAGACCGAGGCAAGGTTTATGGCGGCAATGCAGCGCACCCACCCCAGAACATCAACCACCAACTCCTTGGTGGAATACATCTACAGAGATGATCCGGACGGTGGCCCCCTGGACGCCAACAAAGTTGTGAAGCAGTACGCCCGTCGAGTTCGTAACAAACTCAAACATACCGCCGTGAACATCGAAACCGTGTGGAGCGTCGGGTATCGCTTTACCAAAAGGGAATTGTAGGGAGAAGAGCATGATCAGTGAGCCATTCCGTAAGCTCTTGAGCGCGGCCGTTTACAATCCCCATGCCGTGGAAAAGCGCATGAAGGAGCTGGAGCTGCACCTTGTCAGCCAGCACGAGAAGGGGACCGACGACTCCCTGTTGCCGTTCATTGCGGCCCTGGAGGTGGAGATCGAACGCTTTGAACGTCATCAAGCCGATAAGGCCCAGGACCCGAACGGGCCTACTCGGGAGACCGTGCGTCATCTGCGGGATGATCCAGTGGTGATGTTGCTTAAGCGGGGTACCATTAACAAGGAAGACGAAAAGACCATACAGGAGGTCCGCGAGCTGCGCGGAAAGCTGACCCAGGGCCTTACACCCGGCGGGGGCGGGCAGGGTGAAAAGGTGGATACCAGCGCCAGGACCTTCACTCACCCCATCGAACGCCTGAACGCGCGCCAGGATAAGCTTTACGTCCACGTCTACAAACCCTGGGCCGACGCTGTGAGTAAGGACGGTATCCGCTTAGGCGAGCGGGGCAGGGAACTGGACCTCAATCCGTTTAACCTGGTGGTGAACGTCATCGAGGACGGAATCCCCCTAAGGCGGCTGGAAACGCAGCACAAGGTTACAACGGGGGCGCTGTCTCAGCCATTCGTCAGCGCCGTTCGGGATTTTGCCCATCGCCTGAAAATTGCCGAGGATGAGGGCAAGGTGCCAAGGGGGAGGGGATGAGCCTTCAGCACAAACTAATGTTCGGAGACCCCATAGCGCCATGGCATCTCTGGTTCGCGTGGCGACCGGTAAAAACATGGGACGGTCGATGGTGCTGGTTCTCCGTCACCAAGCGCCGCATGATTCAAAGCCATGATTATCTGTCTGGCCCTTCCATGAGGTGGTGGGAATATGAGATTGAAGATGGCTATGCTTTGGATGTGCAGGAAAATCCCACCCTTGATGAGCGCAGCTTGCATATGCGAGAAGTCTTAGACCGTGTACCTCTGGCACCACATCTACCCGATGAAAACGAAACGGGAACAACCCCTTGACTTCAGAACCGACTTAGGGTAGTAAATAGGCCTACTAGAAATTGCGCCTACAGCCCGCCCGGACCCTCCGCGGCGGGCTTTTCCGTGGAAAATTCACCATGTACCGCATCTTCATCACACTTGGCCTATGGGCCCTGGTGGCGTGCAGCGCGTGGCATAGGGTTAGGCGGAGGCACCGGCATGTCTAATAAGTACGTTCCTATCGCTAGCGCACCCCAAAGCGCAAGTGCCGCACGGTACAGCGAGGATGTATGTGGTGACGTCATGGACGACAGCATCACCGTGTTTGATGAGGTCCAAGAACCGATATGGACAGGACTTGTTGATCAGCACGGCGTGGACCTCTACCGCGTAACTGATCGCCTTCCCATGGGCTTCCGAGTGAAATCATAAAAGCACCCTTACGGCTCAGGACGGTGCAGCCGATAAATCCGCATCGACCTCCTCCCATTCACGCGATCCCCCATCGCGAAGACCGAAACAGAGTGTGAAGCCGACCCTGCTGGGGGGTAGGACGGCGGAACCGCGGGCGGAGCTGGGAAACTGGCTCCGCCCTGCCTATTCCTGAGAGGGCTTATGGCCGGAAACAAGCTTACCCCTAAGCAAGAAGCCTTTTGCCTAGCCTATATAGAAACGGGTAACGCCAGCGAGGCGTATCGTCGCTCGTATTCAGCAGAGAAGATGAAAGACGCGACGGTTCATCGGGCAGCGAAGGAATTGTTTGATAACCCCAAGATCACCGCAAGGCTTGTTGAACTTCAGGCCCACCATCAAGAGCGCCACGATGTAACCGTGGATAGTCTGACCGAGGAGTATGAAGAAGCTCGTGAGATGGCGAGGGTTTTGGAGATGCCGTCGGCCATGGTTCAGGCCACAACAGGCAAAGGCCGTGTGCATGGGCTGGTAACAAACAAAAACGAGATCACGGGCAAGAATGGCGGCCCCATCGAAATTAAAGACAAAACACCGGCTGCGGTGAAAACCGCGCTAGACGCGATATTCCAGCGCAATGCCAGTACCTAACGTTCTGCCGCTAGAACGACTGGCGGCTATTCAGTTTTACGAAGACACGCTGGTCGATGCGGTAAAGCTTGATCAAAAAGCGGCCGAGGCTGAGGAAAGCACAGGGGAATACTCGTATCTGGAGCGCACACAGCGGCGGCTTTCCAGAAATGATCTATTTTACCTTCTGACGGTTTCCCTCAATCGGTCAGATATCAACGAAGACTGGCTCTTCGAGCGATGCCGAGAGGTTCAGGCAGACCCGAACGGGTGCTTGGACCTGTGGGCCCGAGAGCACTACAAATCAACGATCATCACCTTTGGGCTCAGCATCCAGGACATCCTAGCCAGCCACGGTGATGACCCGGAGCCCAGATATGACGGCCGTGAAGTCACCATTGGTATCTTTAGCCACACCAAGGGCATTGCAACAGGCTTTCTGGACCAAATCAAAAACGAGTTCGAAACCAACACGGTCCTTCAAAAGCTGTTTCCAGACGTTCTGTATGAGCGGCCCAGAAGCCAGGCACCGTCATGGAGCAAGAGCGAAGGGATAACCGTTAAGCGGGCGTCAAACCCCAAGGAGTCAACGGTTGAGGCCTGGGGCCTCGTCGACGGGCAGCCAACTGGAAAGCACTTCTTCATCCTTAACTACGATGACGTGGTGACGGAAGAATCAGTCGGCACGCCGGATCAGATCGCCAAGACCACAAAATCATGGGAATTGTCCACCAACCTGGGCACGGAAGGTGGCTGGGACCGATACGTCGGCACCCGCTATCACCAATTCGACAGTTACCAAGAGATGATCGACCGCGGCTCGGTCAAGGTTCGGCTGCACCCTTGCACATTGGACGGGTCTGAAGACTTTTCGCCTGATAACTGTGCGTTAAGATCGCCTGAGTTTCTCATGAAACGCCGCAAGGATCAGGGTCCATACACCTTTGGGGCTCAAATGCTCTTGGACCCTACAGCGGACAGCGCTCAGGGCTTTAACGAAGACTGGCTCCAATATTGGCCTGCGGAACATGCGAAGGGCATGAACGTCTACATCCTTGTGGATCCGTCCAGTGGGCGAAAGATCAAAGAAGCTGGCGGCGGTGGAAGAACCGCAGCCGGACAGGAACAGAAGAACACGAACCTTGATTACACCGTCATGGAAGTCGTTGGGCTCGGCCCAGACGGGAATTACTACACCCTCGACCGTATACGGGACCGGTTGAGCCTCACAGAACGGGCAACAACGCTATTTCAGCTCCATCGGGACTGGAAACCTCTCAAGATCGGCTATCAACGTTACGGGCTAGAAGCCGACATCGAGCACATTGAGCATCTGCAAAAAGAGCAGAACTACCGCTTCACCATAGAGCCAGTAGGCAGTCCGCTTTCTAAATCTGACCGTATCAAGCGCCTGATCCCAATTTACGAAGGGGGCAGGTGGTTTGAACCGGAAAGCATCATCCGCAATGACTGGGAAGGGAAGGCCGTCAATCTGACGAAGACCTTCATCCGCGAAGAGTACACGGCATTCCCAGTGTGCAAGCACGACGACGTCCTCGACTGCAAGGCCACCATCCTGGACTTACCTGATCTGGTATGGCCCAAGCCGCAGAACGAGGGCGACACAACGCCGGCATGGATGAAGCGCATGAAGAAAAAGCGGTCCTGGCAGGCCAGTTAAAATCCGAGGAGCCCGTACATGGATACATCGACCGTTGTTGCAATCATCGGCCTCGCCACAACTCTCATGCTCGGCCAGTTCGCCATGTGGCGGTGGTTGGTCACGAAACTACGTGAAGATCGCGCGGCCGCAGCGCAAAGCAGCAATGAGCTTCATAAACGCATCGACGACGTAAAAGACAATTACGTCAGACGTGACGATTTAATGCAGCACATATCACGCATTGAATCAGGCCAGGCCCAACATTCGTCACTGCTTCAGGCTGGGCTAGAACGCATCAATGGGCGCATCGACTCCTTAGTGGGTACAGCAAGCACGGAAAAGGCGGGTTAAGCCATGGTGTACGGTCCCCTCAGCGCTCGTAAGCCGCTACCTAAGCAGGACTGGAAAACCATCTTGTTGATGAGCGACCGCTTTGAGCGGGACGCCGCCGCACATTCAACGTGGGCAGAAGTGGCCAAGAGATGCACCGAGTACCTTGAAGGCAAGCAATGGACCGCAGATGCTCTGAAAGAGCTGGCAGACGATGGCAGGCCTGCACTGACCTTCAACAAGATCGCTCCTCTGGTCCGGGTCGTTATGGGCTACTTCTCGAATAACCGCACCGATGAAAAGTTCCTACCAGACCACGATGAAAGCTCTACCGCAGCTATAGCTCAGGCCCTAACCAAGACGTCCAAGCAGATGTCGGAAAGCAGCCAGCAGCCATACGTGGACACAGAGGTGTTCTTGGATGGCCTTATCGGCGGCCGCGGCTATTACGACTGGCGCCTTGATTTTGAAGAGAACGAGCTGGGCGAAGCCAAATGCCAAGCCTTGGACCCGTTCTCAACCTATCTGGACTGTGACGGAGATCAATACGACATCAACAAATCGAGCCGGGTGACAACGAGCCGGTGGGGCTCAATCGAAGACCTGGAGGCTTTGTACGGTGCAGTCATCCGTAAGCTTGTCGAACCATTGGTCCTGGGCGGTGGATATGCTGGCATGCCGGCAGCCGTGTCCCAGTACATCAACGAAGAAATCACCCCATGGCGCACGTTCGGCGGTGATAGCGAAGATCAGAAGTTTGGGTATGGCAGTGCAGGGTCCTTTGAAGGGTTCATGCACAACCACATCGACCCGACCCGCAAGAACATCCGCATCATTGATCAGCAGCACTACAAGCGCGTGAAGACACGCATGGTCATCGACTTGGATACAGGCTTACAGAAGGCGCTTCCCGAGCACTGGAAGTACGAGAGGATCGAGAAGTTCTTGGAGTGGCAGGAAGCCAGGTTCGCATCCCTGGGCAAGGTCTCACCGATCCGTTACGACGAGCGCGTCATTCGCCGGGTACGTTGGACCACCCTGGTTGGTGACATCATCGTTCATGATGCTTGGTCACCGTATAAGACCTTTACCATTCAACCGTTCTTCCCGTATTTCCGCAGGGGCAAGACGCGGGGCATGGTCGAGGATCTACTTGATCCACAGCAGGAGATCAACAAGCGCCGCAGCTCTCAGATCGACATCATCTCACGCACCGCCAATGGTGGATGGCAAATCCACGAAGATGGCGTCAGCGAGGAAGAAATGGAGAACTGGGAGAACAATTCATCTTCCCCAGGCTTCATCGGAAAATGGAAAGGCGAAGCGCACAAGCAGCCAAAACAGATTGGCCCCGCTGGCTCGCCGGTCGATCATGAACGCCTAGAGATGAAGTCCACCGATGACCTGAAGGAAATCTCAGGCATCAACGATTCAATGCTAGGGCAGCTTGACCGGGTCCAGTCCGGCAAGGCTCTCATCGAGCGCCAACGTGGCGGTGTTCTCTCCATCCAGCAATACATGACCAACATGAGCCGCACCAAGGAGCTGGTCGGTCGCAAGAAGCTTGAGTTGATCCAGAACCATTACACCGAACAGCGGTTGGTCCGCACCCTGGGTGAAGATGGTTCGCAGGACAGCCTGAAGATCAACGAGAAGTCATCCACCGGTGAAATTCTCAACAACGTCACCATCGGTAAGTATTCAATCAGCATCGACGAAACTCCGCTGTCGGCCTCATTCGTGTCGGCTCAGTTCGAGGAACTGATGGAACTGATCGAGAAGCAAGTCATCCCAGTCGAGGCCGTCATGGACGTGGCGGTAGAGCTGTCCAGCATTCCACAAAAGGCCGTGGTCAAAGAACGTGTCCAGGCCTTCATGACTAATCAGGGCATTCCCACCGGTGATGAGATTATGACACCAGGTGCAGCCCCGGCAGCGCCAAGTCAAGAACTTGCTCCAGGCTTGGCTGATATGGGCAATGGCCAACAGGCTCCCAGCACTGGGCCAGCGTAACAAGTAAAGGAAGACACCTCATGGACCCCAAGGATGTTGCCCCCTCAATTATCCTGCCATCTGAATTCAATGAGACTGAAGACCGCATCTCAGGCGGAACGCACAAGCTCAAGGATGAATGGCTTTCGTCGCGCCTCGTGGCTTGGCTCTACGCAGAGTCCGGGGCTAAGTGCTGGGCGTGCATGCTGCTCAGCAGTGGCAAGTGGCATTACTGGGTGAAAGAAGCGGAGCAGGGCATAACACCGCCAAATTCACACAAGCGTGATTATGCCCGCAGCGTCGTTCGTTACCTCAACAAGCACCTGCATTTTGATGGTGCCTGGGTTGGGGGCTGGATGGATGACGGCTGGAAGCGCTTCTATCTGGTGTGGAAGGACAAAGACGGAGATATCCAGTTCCCCATCGACACGGCCGGCGAAGTCCGCTGGAACGATCTGAAGGACTGGCCCATGGACGTATGGGGCAATCACGCCACCCAAGCTTTTGAGCAATGGTGTCACGCCATGGAAACCATCGGCGCCACCCCTGACCAGCAACTGAAATTGGCCCAAGGTCAAACCCGACACTGAAAAAGGCTCCCCCAGCCATGATGCAACACCCAGCCATTGAGCAAACCGTCAACCGAGCCATCGTACAAACCCTGATCGAGAAGACGACGCCTATAGATACCGTGAAACTCATGGGACCTATCCCCATCGAAATTGCTCTCGGTGTTCTGTTTAACAGGCGTCATCTGATCATCCACAACGGAGAACAGTCATGAACCCCAGCATCACATCAGCCCTGATCCACAGCCCCAAGCACAAGAACGCAATCATTGTGGCCCTGGCTCAGATTGCCGACACCGACATCACCGGTGCTGCCACCGTCGTTAAACGCAAATGCGAAGAGCTCCGCATTGCAGACTTCCCGAACCCGTTTCCTCATGGGTCGGATGATCGGGCTGAATGGGACTCTGTATGGCACCCAGCCGAAGCTGAAGACCCTGCGTTCGAGCTCATCGACTATGACGCCATGAGCAAAAATGAAATCGCTCAGCTCGTGAAAAAGCGCATGAACGTCAATATTGCCACATGGAGCACCAAGCCCGCGGTCATCGCGCGTGCCAAGAGCCTGCTCAGTCAGGCTGCGCAACAGTAAACCAAGTTTTCACAGGTCCGCCTTAACGGGCGGAACGTGATTGAGGCTGCTTTCGAGCGGCCTTTTTTGTTGGCCACGGTTCATGCCCGAGGTCAGCGCCCCAGTCGACGTGGGTAATCGGTCGTATCGGACGCTCTGACCGTATCAGGGCAACCCCGGGGCCGGGGGTTAAGACCGTGGCCATTCGGCTCTTGTGACCGCATTCATAAGCACCGTCGCCGGGTGTCCCGGGCGTCTCGCCAGCTACCAAGCGAAGAGGTAGATACCAATGACCGTTAAAGACGAAACTCAGCAGGACAAAAACCAAGAACCGCAGCCGGAACAGGTTGAGGAAGCGTTTACGACACCCGAAGACGACGCCCATGAAGAGGCAGTACGTGAGCTTGAAGAAGCCGAGCGTGCGGCTGAAGAAGGGGACGACGACGGGGCCGCAGACAAAGCCGAAACCAAAGAGTTTGAGCAGGTGGCAGACGAAGCCGCAGGCGATGACAAAGCCGCAGGCGGGGAAGACCTCGATAAACCCGATGATGAAAAGGGTAAGACCGTCCCCCTGGCTGTTCTGAAGAAAGAACGCAAGGAACGCCAAACCCGGGAACGTGATCTTGAACTGCGTCTCGCACGTACGGAAGGACAGCTCGAAGCTACAAAGAGCAATCCAACTGACACAGGTGAGCCGGAAGCCCCGCAGCAATCGGTGGAAGAGCAAATCGCGGACTTGAACGCCAAGGCAGACGAAGCCGCGGCACAGGTGGATGAAGGCGAACTTACATTCGCTCAAGCCAACAAAATAGTCCGTGAAACCAATGAGCAAATTCAAACCCTCAAAGACCGCTCAGCTCAGCAGGCCCAGGATAGCCAACCAGCAACCTTGGACGTGCGTATCGAGGAAAACCTAGTCGAACTGGAAGGAAAGTATCCCGTCATTAAGACGCTCGGTGACGAGCAAATGGCGGACTTTGTGAACCAGGCGTACCAGCAAGCCGAAGAGGAGGGTGAACCCATCCGAACCGGTGCCCTGGAAACCATGCGTCTTCACAACATGGCGGCTAAAGCTGCCCATGATCATTACGCCCAGTTCTACAAAACCGACCAACCGGTCACCCCGTCCTCTGAACAACCGTCTCCAGATGGTCAACCGTTGGGGAAAGAAGGCCTAAGCCCACAAGCGAAGGCGCGTGCCGACAAGATAGATCTTGCGGCCAATCACCCCCCCGACATCAACCAAATCGGCTCGTCTGCCGAAGGGACACTCAACGACACGCAAATCCTCGCAAAGATGGAAGGTCTGAGCGAAGAAGAGCGTATCGAGTTCCTGGACAGCATGCCGGGTCTGGCTCAACGCCTCGGCGGTTAATCCTAATCGCCGGGACCCGTACAGGAGACACCAGAAATGGCTGTAACTGATTTCGGCGCACTCTCTGACTTGCAGCGTACTGTGCAAGCCACGAGCGTAGCCAAGCAAGGACGTGACGAAAACTTCTTCATGTCCAATGCGTTCCTCGGCAAAAACACTGCCGATATGAACCGTCCTCTAATCCGTGTCACGGAGCTCACCAAAGACGCCCGCGGCACCAAGGCAGTATTGCCATTGACCACCGACTTGACCGGTGGTGGCGTTGTTGGTGACAACATCTTGGAAGGTAACGAAGAAGCTCTCGTAGCTGACGCGCAGACCATCCAGATTGACCAACTGCGCAACGGCGTGCGCTCCAAGGGTAAAATGGCTGAGCAGGAAACGGTCATCCGCTTCCGTGCCACAGCAAAAGACGCCTTGGGCTTCTGGTTGGCTGACACCATCGACGAGCTGATGTTCCTGACCATCGCCGGTCGGGCCTATTCGCTCAACACCGATGGCTCGGCTCGTGATGCCAGCTCGCAGCTTCCACAACTGGGCTTCGCGTCCGATGTGGTCGCCGCGTCCACCAACCGTGTCATGTATGCCGGTGCTGCAACGTCTGAAGCGACTTTGACGGCCACCGACACCATGACCTGGGACTTGGTCACGGATATGAAGACGCACGCTAAGCGTAAGCGTATTCGTCCCATCCGCGCCGGTGGCAAGACGTACTACATCCTGGTTCTCAGCACCGAGCAGTGCCGCGATCTGGAAAAGACGTCGGACTACAAGACGTTGACCGCACAGGCTATGCCACGCGGCCTCAACAACCCGCTGTTCACCAACGCCAAGAAGGTGGTGAACGATGTTGTCATCTACGATCACCAGAAGGTCTACAACACCTTGGGCCTCGCTTCTGGCTCCAAGTGGGGCGCTTCTGGCACCGTCGATGGCGCGCAAGCATTCCTCATGGGTGCATGTGCCGCGGGCGCCGCAATGCTCGGCAACGTCGAGTGGGCGGAATCGGATAGCACCGATTACAAGAACCGTCCGGCTATTGGTACGGGTCGTATCATCGGCATGCTCAAACCGCAGTACAAGTCACGGTACGACGGCAACACCACCGAAGATTACGGTTGTGTTTCGCTGAAGACCGCGGCCGCTGCTTAACCCTCAGGACAGAAGGAAAAACTGAACGATGAAACGCATTAAATTCCAACTGTACGCGGGTATCGGCGGTTTCCCGCGCGGTGCAATGATCAGTGCCGTAGGCGGCCTGGTTATGGTTGCCACCGCGGGCGGCTCGGCGAAAGCTACCCTCTACAACGCTGACGGAACCAGCCTGGCCAACCCGGTCACGCTGACTTCCGGTGGCGCTGAGATTTACGTTGCCGACAGTATCGACACCGTTGATCTCTACATCATGGCTCCAGGCGGCCAGTTCGTGTCCAAGGCCGGTGTTGCACCGGGCGCGGATCCGGACATCGCTGTGGATACCACCAACCGTAACCAAGTGGCGGTTATTCCGTTCTCCGTTACGGATCAGGCGGGTGATGCAACGGAAACCAGCACCGGGTTCATCGAACCTGCAAACGCTATGTTCCTGCCCAACGCATCCGTTCGTGTGACAACCATCGACGCCACTGAAACCGTTGACGTTGGCACTCTCGCCGGCGATCCCAACGGATTCATCGCAGCGGCTGCTGTTGGTGTTCTAGGTGTTATCAAAGGAACGTTGGCCAATGGTGCCGCCACCTTGGGTGCTCTCTTATTTGTTCAAGATAGCATCACTGCGGGCGATGCCGCTCCTGAGGCTCATGTCTCTACGGGCTTGGCCATTACCTACACGCTGACGACCGGTGCAGACACCGCCGAAGGCTTTATCGTCCTGCCGTACATTCTGACGGCGTAAGGAGCAGGTCTGGGGGGCTTCGGCCCCCCATGCCACCTATTTGTTTGGGCATTTTACCCCCGTGAATTGAGGAGAAAACCATGAACGAGAATACCCAAGAGTTTGCCACCGTGCGCCAGACCAGCCTGCCAATTGACGGTAAGGCTACGCATGAAGCCCGCAGTGGTAAGGCCTATGAACTATCCAGAGACGAGCCATCCTTTATGCCTCTGGAAGATGCTTATTCTTTCCTCGTAGATAGTGCCTTCGAAGTGCGTTCGGCTGAGCGTAAGAAGAACGAAGACCACGATCCCAATGATCCTGATTCGAAAGCCTACATCATCACCGAAGGCGACATCATCACACCGGTATCAAACAAGAAAGTTGATGGCGGGCGTGTCGAACTGGACGAAGACGAAGTCGTCGCCAAGCTGAACGAACTGACGCAGGACGCGATCCTGAAACGCTGCAAGCGCCTCAGTGGGTCGGAAAGCCTGAAGAAGTCGACCAAGAAGGTTGATCTGATTACCTTCCTGATCGAAAACAAACCAAAGGCTACATATGGGCAAGGGCGCGGCTCTGAAAACGCTCCGTCAGAAATGGACGGCGCAGAGTTGAACAATCTTCTCGATATGTCGGACAATCTCCCAACATGATGGAAGTCGATTTTATCGCCAAGGTTTGTCTTGAGGCCAACCGCGCCTATTGCCAGACCTTGGGCGACTTCTCTCAGCCCGCATGGGAAGACGCACCTGATGAACAGCGCGAAAGCATTGTTGATGGGGTGAAGTTCTTCCTGCGCAATCCAGCCGCGCCTGCATTTATGGCGCACGACAATTGGACCCGCAAGAAACTGGCCGATGGCTGGAAACACGGCGAGACCAAGGACCCTGTAGCGAAGACCCACCCGTGCATGCTCCCCTGGGATGAACTGCCCGAAGAGCAAAAGCGGAAGGACCTTCTGTTCCACAACATCGTGTTTTCGATGACTTCGGAGATGTAACCAGATGTCCGGTCTGTTTTCAGCCAGCCAGATTTGTGAACGCGCCCTTCGAAAGATCGGCGCGTTTTCAATTAATGACAGCGCCGCAGACGGTGAAGAGCTGCAAGAAGCTGCGTTCTGGTTCGATATGATCCTCTCTGAGCTGGCAGAGACCGAGGCCTGCTTCTGGCTGCGTCCAGACACCATAAGCTCAGGCCTAACCGCTGCTCAGGCCTCTTATGTGCTTGCCACGTTGATGGGCACCAGCTACCCAAGCGACGGCCTCGTAAGTGTTGTGAGCATTCAGTATGACGATGGTTCCAATTCCCAAGAACTAACCCCCATGCGCCGCAGCGAATACGAGGGCCTTTCACAAAAGGACACCTCCGGAACTCCTACTTTTTACTATCTCGACCGACTAACCGATGCAGCCGAGCAAACCCTATATCTCTATCCCGTACCGGTAGTGGCAGGCAGCCTGGAGATGCTCGTGCAGGTCGAGACACCTGAGGTATCAAAAACACCAGACAACCGTGCTCACGGCCTTCGCCGGGGCTGGCAACGCTTTCTTATCACCAGTGTCGCCGCTGAAATCGGTGACGGTCCGGTGCGCAGGCTTCCGTCCTCTGAAGTGGACCGCTACCGCCGGGATGCTGAGATCGCATTTAAGAAATTATCTAAAGCCAATTCATCCAACACAGAGCGTACCGGTTCTCGGCGCGCAAAGCCCTGGGGAGCCTAATAGATGCGCATTTGTGTTCACCAGTTCTCAATCGCCAATGAAGCCTATATCGGGGCGTCTGCATCCCTTTACACGGTGGATGGTAACGGGGCTCGGACAACCACCTTGGCTACGCTGTATGATAGCACCACGGGCAGCGGAACACTGAGCAATCCACAAACCCTGGATAGCGAAGGGAAGTTTGCCCAGCCGGTCTATATCGACGTGCCTGTGATCGCCGCACTTAGCGGCCTGGGCTTAACCGACCACGACACAGGCATCATCAACCTCATTCTCAGTTTTCGTCACGCATGGGCAACGACCACCGTCTACGCTGTCAACGATGTTGTGTCTATTTCCGCGGCTGAAGATGCGGCGCTGTTAGGTTCTCTCTACATCTGTACGGCGCGCCACGCTGCCGGAGTATTTGCCACGGATCGCGACACCAACGGATATTGGGATCTGTTTATCGACGCTTCATCCGCAATGAAGTGGGCCAGCAACCCAGAAAATGTATTAGTCGACGCAACAAAATATAGCGCCCTTCACTATGCGGCAAAGGCTCTTGCTGCCGCTGATGCGGCGGCGGCCAGCGCCGCTAGTTTCACGACCTTTTCTTATCAAGGTACATGGAACGCCACCACCAACACGCCCGCTATTCCTGCCGCCGCTGTGAGCAATGAGGGGCATTACTACATCGTCGCCACGGCGGGAACGACGAGTATTGACGGCATAACGGATTGGCAGGTATCGGATTGGCTGGTGTCGAACGGAACGACCTGGGAGAAGATCGATAACTCGCTCCCGGCTTTGGTTCTGTTGTCCAATGCCGCCGCTGCGCTTACCGCAGGCTTCGGCATCACGGGTGCGATACTGACAGATGCGGCGACGGTGACGCCAAACTTCAACACCAACAATGCCTTTGATTGGACGCTTGCGGCTTCGCGCACGCTGGCGTTCCCCACCATCATCACCGGGCAGACCAAGGGCATGATGTACATCGACGCCACGGCTTCGGCTGGGGCGTGGACAGTGACGCTTGGCGCGGGCCTAACGGAGCAAGGTGGTGATGGCCTGACCATCCCCAGCGGGGCGACCTTTCGTATCTGGATCGTCCTAAAAACTGGCGCGGTGGGGCATGTCTATACGGAGCAATTGTTATGATCCCGATGATGTTCCCGGTTGGCATTTTGGCGCGCTACAACATCAACAATGCCGTCTTGTTCAGCGTGGGTAGTTTTCTCTCACGCACACCAGCCGCGTCTAATCGCAAAACATGGACGTATTCATGGTGGGAAAAAAGAGCCGTAACAGGGAAGCAACAAGACAGGTTGTCCGCATACGGATCAAACGACGATAACGGATACTTTTCCGTGATCGTTTCCCCTACTGATCAATACGCTTGTGGCAATTACACAGGCGGGGTTACGGTAAGCGAGGTTGCTGTTAAGCGCGACCCTGCGGCTTGGTCACACCATGTATTCGTCCACGATACGACACAGGCCATAGGCGCGAATCGTTACAAGTTTTACGTGGACGACGTTCTCCAGGCCCACTCATCAACCATATACGGGACGCAAAACTTCGACGGAGCCATCAATAGCGCGATAGCGCATTACATTGGGCGCAATGGTTTAGTGCCGACGACCTATGACGCCGAGGACTATCTCGCGGATATTCAGTTCATCGACGGTCTAGCCCTAACACCCGCCGACTTTGGTGAAATATCCACAGTCACGGGCAATTGGATCGCCAAGAGATACCTCGGGACTTATCCCGCTAATTCCTTTTACCTAGACTTTTCTAACCCTGCTGCGCTAGGCACCGACGCTTCGGGTAACGGCAACGATTGGACCGTTAACGGCACAGGCCTTGTGCAAGTCACGAGTACGCCGACAAATGTTGCGGCAACGTGGAACCCTCTAGATAACGCCCCCGGTGCAAGTGTTCATGTCATGTCGAACGGTAATCGTGATGTGACGTTAAGCGGAACTGGTGCCGGGTACACAAGGGCCACCTTATACATTCCCTCTGAGGGGAAATGGGTGTGGATGATTAAGGTGCTAACCACAGGCGCGTATTTCATAATGGGCATGAAAAACAAAGACGCCACGATAACCCCGCCAGTCGATAACTCAAACGATGCCATTGTCTACCGCTCCGACACGGGCCAGAAGGGTGACAATGGGGTCTGGTCGGCCTTTGGTGCGACGTGGGGTGCTGTGAATGATATTATTCGCGCTGAATTTGACGTGGCGGCGAACTCATTAGAGTTTTTCAAGAACAATGTATCGCAAGGGACGATGACCCCACCGACGGGTATCTCGTGGGTACCCTTCATAGATATTGCAGTTACAAACGGGGCTAAAGTTTCCACCGCATTTAATCCGGATGATTTTTTTGAAGCGCCCTCGACAGACTTCTTAGCCCTCACCACCGATAACCTCCCCACACGCTCCCCAAAAACACCGACCACTCCACAGACGGGCAGCTTCACAGGCAACGCAAATGCTGATGGTCCTTGCATCAACCTAGGCATGGCAATCGACCAGAGTGGCACGTCAACAATCAACGGCAACACAATCACATGGGGCACCCACGCGGATGCTTTGGCAATCGGTGTGAAACTACGCACCGCCCTGGCAACGTACAACGCCTCTGGGGCGAACACATACAGCTTTGCAGTCAAAGCCTACACGGGCGGCTCCAACGTGGATGAGGCTAATGGACAAGCAAATTAAGCCCACCGGGGCCAGCAACGCCGACGAAGCAACGGGACGCTAGAGAGCGTCCTTTTTTAATGCAATAAGGGGGACATCAAATGCCCGTGGTAAATGTCGGAATTTTTGATATTTGGCAGAAGGGATTTGCCGCGGCGTCGGTTACTGTGTTTCAGGCCGGCACGACGACAAAGGCGAGCCTTTTTACCGATGAAGCGCTTACTGTCGCCGCAAGCAACCCCCAGCTTCTTGAGACCAAAACAATCAGCGGCCAAACCTATGGCAAGTTTGCGGCTCCTCTCTACACGGCCAATGCGTTCTACCTTGATGTGAACAGCACGGACCAGACTGGCGTGATCCGCCCGCCGTTGACGTCACTTGACGCGCTGGACGCAAGTTTAGCCCTGGTAACGGCAACAGGTGGGTCTCAGGCCCGTGCCTTAAATGACATTGTGGCCCGTGTCGTTCACGTTGAAGACCACGGTGTGTTTCTGGCGACCAGCGACCCGAGCGCGTCCTCGAGCACCAACAACGCCACCTTGACCATCGCCATCGGCGTGGCAGCGTCCAACGGCGGCGGTGACGTCATCATTCCACCCGGGACATTTGAATTCACGTCGGTGACGCTATCTGGTGGGGTGCGTTTAGTTGGGCATGGCCATAGCGCCACGACCTTGCAATCTCAGACAGCCGCCAACGTCATCACCATCGGTGGAGACGAAGCTGGCCTCTCGCAGATCACCATTGATGGCGTGAACCTTCAGGTTGGTTCCGTTGGTCTATATGCCAAGGCCCAGAACGAAATTCGCATTCATCAGGCAACCATCAAGCGTTTCGAGATCGGCGTTCATATGCAGGGTGGACGCAAGGCCGAATGGTATGACCTCTACATCTCAAACTGCACCACGGGTGCCAAACTGCATGGAGATAACGATGCCAGTGGCGGCGCTGATGGAGACGAACTGCGCAACAACAGCTGGGTCGGCGGTGTGGTCGACCTGTGCACCACCACGGGCGTTGAGCTGTCCTATGTGGACAAGAAGTGCTGGCACAATTCCATCACGGACGTTGGCTTCGAGAGCAACACCGGAGCAGCCCTCAATATCAATGGGGCTCGCTTCACAAAACTCACCGAGTGCTGGTGGACGGGCAATACCACCAACGTCGCCGTGGCAGATGATAGCGATGTCACAGCCATTACAGAGAACACGGTCATCGGTCTGCACTTTTTTGGTGGGTCACTGAGTGGGGGAGCGGCAACGTTCACCGATACCTGCCAGGACGTGATCCTTGACGGTATGGAAATCTCCGACGTCGACTTCACGTTGACTTTGCCGCAGAACAACATCGTGGCCCGTGATTGTGTTGAGAATTCCCTGGTGACAATTGCTGGGGACGGCACCAAGTGGACCCGACAGAGGACCATGAAGGGCGACCAACCTGGATCTTCCGGAGTAACGGCCGACGCCACGCCGACAAAGGCCTGGAGCGTTGACCTTGAGCCCGGACAAGTCGGTCATATCCGTGCGGAAATCATCGCTAACCAGCAAGACGGAGAAGGCTACGCCATTTATCACATCTCACGTCCCGTGCGCCGCCCAGGCAGCACGCTGGCCTATGATGCTCAAACGGCCAACTTTACCTTAGGCGAAACGCTGACGGGCAGCACCAGCGGCGCTACGGCGCGCATTGTCGCGGATGCTGACGGTGGAGCGACGGGAACGTTAACGCTGCGGGACATCGTCGGGACGTTCGAGAACAACGAAGAAGTAACGGACGCGCTCGGTGGGTCGGCTTTGGTGAACGGCACCTTGACCCCGGTTAATGCCGCATTGCTTGGGGCAACGGCCAGCCCTACCGCCGCAGTAGAATCGGCGATTGGGTTGGCGGCTGACTTCGCCGCAAGCGGTACCGAAATTGAAATCCAGGTCACAGGTGAAGCCGCCAAGACCTATGAGTGGATTGTCCACGCAGAGACGGTGCTGGATTAATGGGTAGCGCCTGGAAAGACATCCCCATAAATTCCAAGCTGTTTCAGAACATTCCTGAAACGATTTTGACCAACAGCAATGCGGCCCTGGAGAATTGCTTTCAGGCTGAGAACGGGGCCCATGTGCGGTTTCCGGGGCTGAAGGACTTCAGCGCGCTTTCAGGAACTGCGCCGACGTATCTGCACGAATGGAAGGGTGACCTCGTCGCCGTCACCAATGGCAACGTCTATCGTGTGGACCAGTCCGGAACCGCAAACAATGTCACCGGCGTTCCGGTCAGTGGTGGGAACCACCCGACATTCTCGCGCACCGAAGACGAACTCTTGATGGCGGCCGGCGGGCCAATTATTCGTTTAGCGGGGACAGAGACTGAAGTGCTTTCCGATGATGCGCCGGACTCTACCCACATTGGCTATGTGGATGGCTATGTGGTGGCGGTCGAACCACACAGCGGTCGCTTCTATCATGCGCAAGCAGGGACGCCACGGATATGGGACCCGCTTGATGTCTTCGCCGCCGAGAGCAAACCGGATAATGTCAATTCGTTGGCGGTCACCCCGCGCCGTGAGCTCCTGATTTGTGGCATCGACAGCATTGAACAATACGAACGGCTCCCGTCAGGAACGACACCATTCTTCCGGCGCTGGGCGGTCGGTGAGGGGGTATTTGCACCCTATACGTTGGTGACCGCCGACAATGGGGCGTGGGTAATCAATAAACAAAAGGAATTCGTTCGTTTCGCCGGGCAGGTCTCAAACGTCACCAGCGATTTCATCAACCTGTCCTTGGAAGGCATTGATGATTGGACGGACACCTGGTCATCGTTGTTCCACACCCAAGGTCAGAAGTTTATCATTCTGCAAATGCCCAACGCCACCAACACGTACGGTACCAAGGGGGTGACCTGCCTGTTCGATTATCGCCAGCACCGATGGTTCAACCTTTTTGGCTGGGATGATGATGCTGGCCTTCCGGCCCGTTGGCCCGGGTGGTCCTATTACCGCATGTGGGGGCGTGAATTTGTCGGCGGGAACGGCAAAATCCTAGAACTCGACAGAGGTACGCACAGCAATGACGGTCAGATCCAGCGCATGCTTGGACGCACCGGCCACCTCGATAAGTGGGGAGAAGCGCGTGTCGATAATCTACGCATGCGCATCCGCCGCGGCGTGGTGGGATCAAACGACACAGAGTCCGTGATTTCAATCCGCGCAATCCGCGATAACGGCAAACCGACCCGTTGGAAGTCAAAGGGCCTCGGCAAGGCTGGCAATCGGGTCATGAATATTGAGTTTGGTGGCTTCGGATGTGCCCATGCGTGGCAGTTCGAATACTTCGTAACTGATGCTTGTGATGTGGAGATGGTCTCCATGCAAGCACAATTGACGCGAATTGGTTAAGAGATGACCGGACAAGCGCCGCCGCCCCCACCAAACATACCAAACGGGCAGACGGATGAGGGCACCGTTCGGGCACTGGTAGAATGGTTATGGGCTTTTTACAAAGCGGTGATCTTAGAAAGCTATTTGGCTACAACCGCCTCGTTGACCAGTCTGCAAGACATTGTTGACCCTGCAAGCGCCACGGCAGCTACAGCGCAGACAACTGCCAATACGGCCCTAACATTAGCCACTTCAAACGATACGAGGCTGGACTCCATCAAGGCCGGCAGCGTGACCATGGCAGATGCAGCCACGACGGGGGACTTCACCTTCGCCGTAGCTTTTGATGACACCAGCTATTTCGTGACGGCTTCACCATCCGCGAAGATAGGAACACCAGCCGCAGGCTCTCAGAACGTAGATGCGTTTACCAAGGCCGTAGATAAAGTCACCGTCACCCTGCAAGCCGCTCCTGGAGCGGGCAACAGTGTGACCTTTGATGTCATGGCCATACGGCCACAGTAGGAGACCACCACATGCAAACTCAGTTCAAAGAAGGCTTGGCGGCATTAAGTCCTGAAGAAATAAAGCTTCTGGACGAGGTGATCGACAACAACCCACAGTTTTACGCCATCGTGCAAAAGGCATGGCCGTTCATTGCGGAAGTCTTCCTTCCATTTGTTGAGAACGACAACGATGGAGACGCCGACGACGTTGACCCCAATGAACAAGGTGGCGAGCCTATCGGTGAAGCTCCAGACCAAAAACCACCACAGCAGCCACAGCAAATGATGGGCCCGCGAAGCGCTCTCGCAGGACCGCAGTTTCGGAGATAAGCCATGGCCATTTCTGATGAAACCAAAAGCGGCCCGGTATCGGCGCTGCGCTACAGCTCAAACCGCTTCCCTGGCTTTGGTCAGCGCGCGGTGAGTGGATATAGCGCGCCGAGTGCTGCATCGTCTCCTGCGACCGCCCCATCCCCAATCAGTTCAAAGGGTTCAAATCCGCTCTGGGGGGTCAGGGCCAACGACGGTGGGGACGGGGAAAAAAATAAACCAACAAAAACACCTCCATCTCCACTTGATCAAATGCAGCTTGAAAAAGGTTACCAACTCCACGCGGCCTTGAGTTCTCCAATTGGGCAACTCGGCACAGGCGTAGTGGGTGCCGTTCCTGGAATTGGCCAAGCCATTTCTGGCATTACCGGGATTGTAAAATCAGGAACTGGCGGCTGGCTCGCGTCAGGCCAGCGTAAGGGATACAACGCCGGACGCGAAAGCGGACTGACCAGCGATGAGGCAAATAGCACCACAAACGCAGGCCTTGGACCAGATGACTTCGAAAGTGCAGAAGGGACTGGAGGGCTCACAAAGGCAGGAGCATCTGGACACATTAATGATGGATATAGGCCCGGAGACGTAACCTCAGAGCCGTTGTCGGATGGTGGCGTATCGAACACCAATGGAGCTGGAGATGGAGGGGGCGGAGCATCGTTTTCTGATGGATCGTGGTCCGATGGTTCAGATACTGGGGGCTATAGCGATAACTGGTCCTCCTCTAAGTCAGACAGTTGGGGTGGAAGTTCCAGCGATAGCTCAGGTGGTTCCAGCAGCAGTGCATCTAGTTCCCGCGTTATCTGCACCCACATGATGCGCATTGGATTGATGGACATATCCCTATGGCGTGCGGATATGACGTTTACCGCTCAGTACGCATCACCAACCATGGTGCGGGGCTATCACTTCTGGGCCATTCCATATGTCCGGCTGATGCGCCGTGATGGCTTAATCGGGCGTTTGGCGGTGCAGGTCATGGAGCCTATTGCCCGGAACCGTGCGGAAGAGCTGGCGTACCAGCTCGGCAAACGCAACACACCAAACTATCGCGGCAAACTGGCTCGCCTCATTCTCGAACCTCTGTCCTGGTTGATCGGCTGCGTGGTCGAACAAAAGGACTGGCGCGCGCTCTATATGGATAAGGGGTAAGACCATGGGATGGTTTTCAAATGTAGTAAGTGCAGCCACGAACTTTGTGACCGGTGGCGGCGGTGACGTGAGCTCAGAGTTTCTGAATGCTGCGGTCAGTCTCGGTGGTGATGTTCTCGGTTCTACAATCGCCGGGAATGCCAACCAAAAGGCAGCTAAGACGGTGGCACAGGGGTATCAATCCCAGGCGGACGCCATCAGCGCGGGCAACAATGCCGCCCAAGATCGGTTTGATCAAATCATCGAACAAGGTCAGCCGGCCACGGACTACCTACGCCGCGTTGTGGCCAGTGACCCCTACCAGCTCACCCCAGAGCAGCAGTCCGGACGCGAAACCGTATTGAGGGGCGCGCGCAACAGTTTAGCCGCTTCAGGGTTGCGTGGGGCCGGACGTGCTGGCGTTGCCGCCATCAACAATGCAGACGGTGCCTATCAGGATAAGGCCGTGTCCAGCAACATCAGGCGAGCCGATACGGCGGCAAATACGCTTTCGTCTCGTTCAAACACAGCCTCAATGACTGGGGCCCAGTACGACGTCAACACCGGCGCGCGCTTGGCTGGTACGAAGCCATTGGCCGCCGATAGTCAGGCCAGTGCGGATGTGGCGAACGCGGCCCTGGACGGATCGGTAATGGGGTCGCTTTCTAGCTTCATCGCCAGTGATGAGAAAGATAAGAGCCGCGACAGTCGTTACAAAGAGTGGAAAAAACCGGACGTCTAGGGGACATCAACATGGTCGAATTTATAAAAGACAATCCGGTCACGCTTGGCCGTTTCCGCGCTCAAGAAGCACAAAGGGCGCAGAACCAGGACGCGCGGCTTGAGGAGCAGGGATTCCAACAACGCTACGCACACGATACGCAGGTTGGTGTTGATCGCGCCGTCCGTACCGCACTGGGTGGGTTTAATGCAGGGCAGCCTCCAACACCCAACGCCCAGCCGACGAACGCCGCGCCGATGCCAGCAGGCGGCATGAAGGTAGGGGCCCAACCAACCGCACCAGCCACCAACCGGGCTTGGGCGCGCACCCCGGGCTTCAACCCAGGCGGTGGCGCGCAAAATCAGCGCCTCATTCGTGAATTGTCCAAGGTCGAAGGCGGTGGGGCCGAAGCCCTCAGGCGCTTTTCCCAGGACCAGACCCGGCAGAACAAGCGCACAGACGCCCTGGAAGACAAGGCCTGGAGCATGTTTTCGAACGCCAAGCATCCCGCTGACCTGGAAATGGCCAACTCAATGTATAAGCAGGCCACCGGTCAGGACCTACCGCCGCAGTGGCGCACCAAGCAGGCCGTCTTAAAGGCCGGCACGGTCGACGCCGCAGCGAGAGAGCGCTATCCGCGCGACATCGTTCAGCGCCGCAAGTTCATCGAAGTCGGTATGACCCAGGGCTTGGAAGTGGCCCTTCGCCAGATGGCTGGTGAATCCGTTGTCACCGGAAAGCTCCAGATGACGCCAAAGCAGGTCTACGACATGGCCGTGAAGGCGCACACCATTGAAGATCCAGCAACGTTAATAAAATCGACGGACTGGGGCAAGGTTCAGGCTTCGATGGATTCCTATGGGTTTGGTGATCAAGGCAGAGCCATTATTGGCGGTGGTGTGGTAGAGGCCGCAGGAGCTGGTCCTGGCATGGATACAAAAATGGCTATGGGCCGCGCCCGGGCAGAAGCGGATAGTCAGGCTGGACTATTCAGCACCGACGCCACCGACTTCAAGGCTGACGGCGGCAACCGTGAAGCTTTCATCACCCGCCGAACGCAGCAGATAATGGCCGGGCTTGAAAATCAAGGTAGCCAGCCCCAGGCAGAGGCACCTGAGGTCCGCCAAGCCAGTGCATCAACAGCCCCTCAAGACCCAGCTCAGCGTGTAGTTGGGCAGGTCTATCGTTCGCCAAACGGTCAATTGGGCGAGTGGACCGGGCAGGGATGGAGGATCGTTGAGGGCGGCGCAGGTCAAGATGTCTCAACCGGTGATCCCGCGGCTCCGGTGGATAACGGTTACGGCCCCGCCCAGCCAAGCACATCCTTACAAACTGATGTGGACCCTCGTGAAGCCCGACGTATAGACGCGGAGGCCGAGCTTCAGGCGGCTGTGGCAGAGATGAACCAACTGATTGACGAAAATATGGCGCGCGAGGCCATGCGCACAGAAGCCGCCCAAAATGGACATAGCGTTCCACAGTTTGACCACCGCGATAAACAGCTTCAGGCCGCTATGAATAATGCAGAACAACGCATCAGCCGCGCCCACGACAATCTCAGCAGCATCATGCGGTTTTGGAAAGAGCCGGTGGCCGCGGCTTCAGGGACTGATGAGGCCGTTAAGGGCGGCCTAAAAGGAAAGCACTCTCAATATTAACTTGATTGACCAGCTTGTCCAAACGGGATGATCAAGCCACGTTGAAGCCCTTCAATGAGCAAGCGGCGGTCTACATCGTCCATGGGCAGAGTTACCTTCCTGGTGACACCATCAAGGATGTACGTCAGGCAATTGCAGTCTTCGCGATACATCGACCTTGCGGCTTGATCGAAGGCGGCGCGGTCCTCTTCGGCCATCGGCGGTAAGCCTTCGAGCATGAGCTCATAGGGCGTCTTATCCGCAGCAAGGGCAGGACCGACGATCAGAATCAAAAGAATGGATAAGGCAAATTTCATCACTAGTTCTTCCACCATGGTCGGCAGGGCTTATTCGTGCCGCAGACAAGCACCTCTCCAGTGATTTTGTTGACCTTCCATGCAAATGGGTGGCTGGGAGCTGGTTTTAACTCCCATATACCGCCGGACCAGAGGTATCCAATGGCAGCAACGACACAGATCAGGAGGATGGAGAGTTTTTTGTCCATGGTGGCAATGGTGCCACAGGTAACAACCGAGAGTCGATAATTACTTCTTCAGCCGGACTCCAGGCCCTTCTCCGTTCTCGTCGATGAAAATCACCCCGGCTGTTTCAAGGGCGGTGATTATACGGCTAATGTTTTCATATGTGCCACGTAGCGGCCCTTCGCCACCTTCCAACCTCTTTACTGTTGGGATAGAAATATCTGCCGCTGTTGCCAAGGTATTTTGGTCCCATTTAATCATAGCTCGTGCAGCTCGAAGCTGTGCGGAAGTGATCTGTGCGGACATTTTTTGATCCATTCGTACTTAAATTTATCTAAATGTATTGACTAATTGGATATTGGTTGATACCTTTGTATCACGGTTAATACAAAGGAGCAACCCAAATGGCAATGCAAGATAGGATCATGGGGCACGTCGAAAATATCGTTCAGGTGGATTTCAGAGAGCCGCCTAAAGCCTGGAACCTTCGGGAGGTTGTCAGAAAACGCGGCATACCTAGAGGGCAGGGCGTTAACCGTCCTGATGTTGTTACATCAATCCGTCGACTTTCTAACGACAACGCCCCCATGCGAGAATTTATCAAAGGCTAAAAACCCATGAAATTCTGGGCGAAGTGGTGTATGGTGTTGCCAGTTTGTTCTTGGCCGTAGGCTAGTTATTGGAGCCACTATGAAGATCAAAATATCAGAAATCACACTCGGAGAACGCCACCGCAAGGACATGGGCGATTTGCAGGGTTTGGCCGACAGCATAACGCGCCAGGATCTTTTGCAGCCCATCGGCATTACCGAAAGTAATCGTCTTGTTTTCGGGGAGCGTCGGCTTCGGGCTTGTAGAGACATCCTGGGCTTAGCAGAAATCGACGTGCGTGTTGTTGCCGTGACCTCAATTGTCGAGGGTGCCCAAGCGTCGGCGCAAAGGCAAATCTCTGCCCAAGAAGTAATCGGCGCATATAAGTAAACATAAACTAACCCCACACGGCGGGGTTTTTCTTTGGGCGGCTCCTTACTGGGGCTGCCCTTTTTGTTGGAGAACTACGCACATGGCCGACCAACCCTTAAAGCTTGTTTCTGATGCGGAGTTCTTTGGTGAGCCCCAGCAACAAGAGATCACAAAGCCAACAGGGTTTCTCTCCGATGAAGAGTTTTTTGGTGAAAGGGTTAGTCCTAGCGGTCCAGTAGAACAAGACTCCAGCTTTACAGGCAGCGTGGCGCGTGGCGTCGATCTAGCCCAGGGCATGGGATACAGCTTCATTGAGGCCAGCGGCGAAGCAATGGGCTCTGATACCCTGAAGGATTTCGGCAAAGAGGGCCGCGAGCGCAACATGGTCGAGATGGGGCAGAACCCCCGTACCCAGAATTTCAAAGACATTGGAAGCTTTGGGGACGCTGTTGATTGGGCCAAAGAAACGGCTGGCGAACAGGCCGCCATGATGGCCCCGAGCATGGCGGGCGGTATTGGTGGTGCGGCCCTTGGCGCAGCAACCCCAATTCCCGGTGGTGCTGTAATCGGCGGCATCATCGGTGCCGTTGTGCCGTCATTTATCCTTGGCACTGGCGAAACCCAGATGGCCATTAAAGAAAAAGACCCCAATGCAGAAGCTCCGGGTATGGCATTTCTTGGTGGTTCGGCTATTGCGGCCCTTGATTCCGTGCTGCCGGGTAAACTTGGCTCGTATGTGGTTAAGGCCTATGGCAGGGAAACGGCTGAAGCAATTGTCCGGGAAGCCCTCAAAAAGCGTCTGGTCAAAGAAATCCCCAAGGGCATGGCGCTTGAAGGCGTTACCGAAGCCGTACAGGAAGCCATCAGCGAGGCCGCTGCGGCGCATGGTACAGGGCAAGAGATTGACTGGAGTGGCCTACAAGACCAGATGATCGAGGCCGGAGCGGCAGGTGCCCTTATGGGCGGCGGTGCAACCGGTGCAACCGAGGTGGGCACTGCGATTATGCAGGGAAACCAAGCACCCACAGAACAAGACTTAGAAGACCAGATCAACGCTGAACGCGCCAAGAATATCGACGAGGGCGTGCGCGTTCTCAGCGGTGAAGAGGTGCAGGCTGCTCCGGACGTTTCTCCTCCGTTGAGTACGGCACAGCCCCTGGAGGACGGGTTGCCCAACTCCGCGCCTCTAGGGGCAACCATGCCCGAGGGAACTGGCGAGCGCCACGCCCCCGTGAAGGCCGAGGTCCCCGTCGATGTGGACCTTGCCGCCACCCAAGCCAATACCGCCCCCTCTGACGCCCAGAAGGAAGCCGGGAACTACAAGAAGGGCCACGTAAAGGTACAAGGCCTGGACATCGCCATCGAAAACCCCAAGGGTTCCGTGCGTTCTGGTTCCGACGAAGACGGGAAAGCTTGGGAAACGGTCATGCGTTCCCATTACGGCTACATCAAAACGGCTGAAGGTGCGGATGGCGATAAGGTCGACGTGTTCATCAACACCGCCACCAATGGCATTGGCGAAACCGCTTTTGTTGTGGACCAGGTGGTGGGTGGCCAGTTCGATGAGCATAAGGTGGTTCTGGGGGCCGAGAGCATTGCGGATGCCAAAGCTATCTACAGTGAGAACTATGCACCTGACTGGGATGGTATTGGTGCCGTCACCCCCATGCACATGGATGACTTCAAGACCTGGCTGAAGGATGGCAACACCAAGAAGCCCGTCGCATGGACCGCGCCGCTCGATGACCAACTCCCCGCCGATATGCAGCCGGTTTCACGTGAAACAAATCAAGAACAAACGCCAGCCTTCAACGTTGATGCGCACTATGGCGCCGCCGTTGCCTTTGCTAAGGCCCAGGGCAAGAAGTTGACCCCATTGTTCCTGTCCAAGGCCCTTGGTGTGACCGGCAAAGAGGCTCGTGCCTTGTTGGACATCCTGGCCGCCCGTGGCGTCATTCGCAAATCTAAGGACAAAGGCACCTATAGCCGCATTCCGGTGCGCAAGGGGCCTGTGGACGTGCTGACGTATATTGCTGACCGTGGTGGCCTGCGTGACGATGAGGGGCATGACCTGAAGAAGGGACGGGGCGGACAGCGCTTTATCCCCGGTGTTGGTCCCCTAATCCGCTCCAGTGGCCACGGTGTGGACGCTTTGGGCGAAATGCTCCATGAGGACGGTTACTTCGGCCCCTTGGACACGACGCCGCGCCCGACCGAGGCCCAGGTCCTGGAAGTGCTCGACCGCGCCCTGAGTGGCGAAAAGGTCTACATCCCCGAAGAAGCCCATCTCCCCGGCGAGACCCGCGCGGCAGAAGAAAGCAAGGCCGGCGAGGCTGAGGTGCGCACCCGCGTGTCCGAGCTTGAGCTGGACCTGAATGATGGCGAAGTCTCGTATGTTGCGGGCTGGGTTGGTCAGGGCATGTCCCTGGATGACGCCATCGCTGCCACCATCGAGCAGCGCACCGGGAAGTGGGCAGAAGCCCAAAACCCCACATTTGAAGACGAAGTGATCGACATTCCGTGGGATGAAATCATGCTCACGGAACCTGCTGACTTAGAGGCGGGAATCCGCTATACTGCCCCCAGGGTTGCGGAGCAGAGCTTCGATGCCCCATTTGCAAAGGTGACGAACGATGAACCGCGAACAGCGCCTCAAGATGGCCAGCCAGACCAGGACCGCCCTGGAGAAGCACGGGCACAAGATCGACCCGAAGGATCAGGCCGAGGGGCTGAGGCACGCCCGGAACCTGGAGAAACTGGCCGAGCACCTGCCGGACAAGAAAACCCAGGCTTAGCCACCGCTCAAACCGATCAAGCCCCCGCCGATACCGCGGGGGTTTCTGATTCTGTGTCAAAGACACCAAAGACGACACATGAACTCAATGCAGCTCGTGACCGCGTCTATCGCCCAGACAAGAAGCTTTATGGGTATTCAAGTGTAGACCTCTCAACCAATTACACCATGGAAGAGCTCAACCAATTGAGACTTTCTGTAGAGACTGACCCCGCAAATCAGGAAGACACAGGGCTGTATCTATACACAAAACCAGCACGCTCAAAGTTGGACAAAATTGCTTGGGCCGTGCGCTACAAAATGGAAGAAAAGCGTAAGGCCGCTAAAGCTACCACCGAGACCGTCACCAACGTGGCTGGCGCGACCGAGCAGGGCGTTATCCCCGGTGCTGAGAAGATCAGCGACAAGGAACTGGCCGAGCGCAAGATGGCCGAGAAGAAGAAGTCCGATGTCACGCAGAAGGATGCTGGTTCGGATGGCGGCCTCTTCGACACCGGCGCGCGCGATCAGGGCGACTTGCTGGATGTCGCAGCCAAACCCGTTGTTTCTCATAAAACGGAAAATATTGACGACAAACCCAAGGCCAAGAATCCGAACGGCACCGACTTGCTGGGCGATAAGGCCAAAATCACCGACAAGGGTGTGGAGATGTATGCCGCTGCCATGCCGAGGGGGGCTGCATACACCCAGTTGGTTGCCGACCAGAACCATTTTTCGAGTGAAGTAGATGACGCACTTGCGGGAAAGCGTAAGGGCTCTCGCGCTTTTCTTACCGTCGGGGAAACACCCCTGATCCTTAATCGTCTTGGCGTTAAACGCAAAAAACTGATGATGCGGGCCTCAAAGCCGCAGGAGATTTTGGACACCCACGACGGCATGACCATCGACCTGATCAAACGGGCGCCGACCCTGATAAGCGATCCGGTTATGGTCATGAAGTCAGGCAGCCGTGGCAATCCCCATGCGTTGGTTGCCGTGCTGAATGAAGTGGATGCAAACGGTGAATTGCTGGTGGCCGTGGTGACGCCAGCCACTGGGCGGGTGCAGGTGGATACTTTCAGTAGCGCATATGGAAAGACCACCAATCCGCAAAGGTTCATTGATGACGCGGTGGCGCAAAAAAGAGTGCGGTATTACAACGAAGAAATGGCGCTTAACCACCCCGGCATCACTGGGGTCCAATTCCCCAGGTGGGGGGCGGTTAAGCGCCACATTCCAAATGTACTCTCACACGACGATTTCGTCAAGGCACGCGCGCAAAAGCCCGATGTTTACAGTGTTCTTGGTGAGTATTCGTGGAAGGATTCTGTGGACCGCAAGAAGCTGGTTGAGCAGATTATTGCCATTCATAAACGCATCGCACCGAAGACGGACATCGAAGTCGTTGAACAACTCTTTGGCAATATAGAGGGTCGGGGCCTCGAAGAGGTTGGCGGCGTCTACAGTCCGGGGAAAAACCTTGTTCGTGTTGCGGTCGATTTTGGCAATGCCGAGGCGCTTGTTCGTCATGAGGACATCCATGCCCTGCGCGATATGGGGATGTTCACCAAAACCGAATGGAACATTTTGTCGCAAAAGGCCAGAAGGCAGTGGATCGAAGATTACAAAATTGATGTTCGGTACCCTAAGCACTCGAAGGAGAAGGCTGCCGAAGAGGCTATTGGTGATGCGTTCGCAGATTACATGACCGGAGATGCACGGTTTTCGCCCGTTATTCGCCGTATCTTCGACAAGATCAAACAATTCTTTGAACGCCTGGGGAACCTTCTGAACGGGCAGGGCTATCAGAGCGTTGAAGACATATTCGACCGCGTTGAGCGCGGTGACGTCGGAAAGCGGCAGGCCAACCATGATACGGATGCAACAAGTTCAATTGACGACCTGTATAGCGTTGACGAAGACCCTATCTCAGAGCTGGCATCGTCCAAAGACTTCGCCGAGCGCGCGGCAGAGACCCTGCAAACCCCGGAGCAGAAGCAAGGGGCGCTGAAGACTGCCCTGGATGGGGTGAGGGATTTCGTTACATCACCGGCCATCCCCCATGCCAAGGACTTGAACTGGTTCCAGAAGGCCATGGTCCACCCCCGCATGATCGCGGAGATGTTCCCAAAATTCACGCCGGTATGGTTAGCGGCCGAGAAGCAGTTCAAGCGCCGGGACACCATCAACGCCGAACTGACCAGCATCATGGAGCCTTACCACGCCCTGGAGCTCGACAGCAAAGCGCGTGTGCATGCGGTGCTGGAGCTTGGGCGTTTGCAAGGAGAAGTTATCGACAGCAAAAACGTGGGCCTCACCAACACGTGGGGCGATACGGATATGTCGAAGCTGGGCGAACGGATCAACCTGACCGAAGACGAGTCCAAGGCCTATCACGCCGTGCGCAAGACCATGGATAGGGTTCTCCAGCTTTACACGAAGCAGGTGCTTAACGAATGGGGATATGACCAGAAGGACAGCCCCAAGACGTCCGCAGAACTAGAGGCCCTATCCAAGGAGCTTTATGAAAAGGCCAAAGATGCTGAGAGCCATGAAGAGGCTAAGGACCTAAACCGCGAAGGCGACACAGCTAAGGAAGCCGCCAAGATCATCGGCGAAATTGAGGCCGCAAAGGCAACGGGATATGTGCCATTCAGTCGTTTTGGAGACGTTGGTATAACGGTGCGCGACAAGGGTAATTCTGTGGTGCATTTCGAGAAGATCGAAGTGGGCGGAGCCGTTGGCCGTCTGGTCAACCGCAAGAAGGTCCAGGATGTGCGCCGTCGCTTAATGGAGCAATACCCTAAATCCAAAGGCTACGCTGTTGGGAACGCGCAACAGATGACCAACGCCGCCGACATGGCAGCGGCAGGCCTCAAGATCGGAGACATTGATGCGCTGGCGGATATCGCAGGCATTGAAGATTCAGAGTGGGCCGGAACGCGGGAGAAGCTGAACAAAGCCACCATGAAGGCTGGCTTTCGTAAGCACTTCATTGGTTCCAAAAAAACAGCAGGGTACTCCACGGATTTTGAGCGCTCTCTTGCGGATTCAATTACCAGCGTCAGTTCCTATCTTGCGCGCCGCGAAGTGCGTGAAGAGATGGAGCAGGCGCAGGCGCAGCTCGCTTCACCTCAGAACAAACAAACGAACCTTTATGAGTATGCCAAAACCTATGGAGACTACGTTCAGTCCCCTGGTGAGAGTTTGCAGTGGTTCCGGAGTTTGAATTTTTTCTATTATCTGTCGGGAAATGTCAGCAGCGCCGTGGTCAACCTGACACAGGTGGGGCTGGCGACCGCTCCATACTTGACGCAGTTTACATCGGCTCGGCGCGTTTCTATGGAACTGGCCCGTGCCTATAAGGACGTCGGCAAAATGGCTTGGCGCAAGCCGAACATGGATGGTGGCGCGATGGAATTCTTCGATCCATCCAAGGCACCGGCAGACGTAAAAGAAGATCTGCAAAGAGCTTGGGATGACGGCACCCTGGTTCCGTTGGTGACATTGGAGCAAATGGGCGTGGCGCACGGCCGGGAGAAATTCCGTCGCGGCATTGGCAAAGGATCTCAGGCCGCCGTGGAGTTTGCTGGATCGCTGTTCACCGGTGCAGAACGGGCCAACAGGCTGGTGACCTTCATCGCCGCCCACCGGCTTGCTCGGCAGAAGGGTTTCATGTTCAAGGTGAACGAGGTGCTGAAGGATAATGGCCTATGGCAGCACCAGGCCAAGGATATGAACCCAGGGAACTTCGCCGAGTGGGCAATCGACGAAACACATTTTGTAATGGGAAAACGTAACCGGCCGACACTATTTCGCGGTGTCGGTACGGCGGTCTTTCAGTTCAGGGGCTTCTCCGTTCAATACTTGGAGCTGATGTGGCGCATGGCCAGTCAGAACGGGGCGGAGGGCAAGCGGGCGTTTGCCATGCTCTTGGGTGGGCTGGTCGCGTCCGCTGGCGTGTGGGGGCTGCCGTTTGGAGATGACCTGAAGGACGTGATTGAGCAGCTTTATGCCTTCGCCACAGATCGAGAAATCGACTTAGAAGCCGAACTGCGCGAAGCGATCTATGACACAAGTGGGTCTGCGCTCCTGGCCGAGGCCGTTAACCGCGGCCCAATGCGCATGGTGGGTGCCGATATGTCTCATCGCATTGGTATGGGGTCCGTCCTGCCGATGAACACCTTCATGGGGCTTATGGGGGTCCAAACACGTCAAGGTGGCGAGGTCATGGGGGTTGGCTGGGATATGACGGTCGGGCGCGTTAAGCGGATCGTCGATCATTTGAAGAACGATCAACTGGCAATGGCAGGATCAGAGGCCTTGCCGGCCTTCGCTAAAAACCCTGTGCAATCCATCTTGTGGAGCACGGACGGGGTTCGGTCGCGCGGGACGGGACGGGCGCAAATTCCGGAAAATAAAATCACCGATATGGACGTGGCGCTGAAGTGGTTTGGGTTTACGCCGGTTCATATCACGAGGGAACGCGAAGTCGAGTGGGCTAAAATCCGCTCCACCAGAGCGGTAACAAACCTACAGGCGCGCTTTTACACGAAGATGGTCCGGTCGATTGTCGAGGGTGATAAAGACGGCGTGGCGGCGCTCTTTGCTGAAATAAAGGACTACAACGCGGACAAGCCGTTTCATAAGCAGATACGTCTCAGTCGAACATACCTCAATCGACTTGTTCGCCTAGAAGTGAGTGGATACGAGGGCCGAAAGCTGCCGAGAAAGGCCCGTCCGCATGGGGCAAAGCTTGATCAGGTGTACCCGAATTGATGGATTGCCGATTAATCGCTAAGGTAGCGTCGTGAGATTGTTGGCGCGGGGGGTAAAATGATGAATTGCAGATCAATAGGGGCCGTAGTTTTGGTGGTGATGGTTTTGTTTCCAGCAACCGCAAGCACTACTGAGTGGGACTATGGGAGCACAGGAAGGCTGGCTCAGGCATGCACTCGTTCCAATGATGTTTGGGCTGGATATTGCAGAGGTATGATAATTGGCGTTGCATCAATTATGTCAGCCAATGCTCAAGTTGAGCCTCGTCCGCCATATTTTGCGTGCGTTGGAAATGACGATGTATCAGAGATAATAAATAAGTTTGTTTCGTGGTCTAAGGATGGGCAGAAAGATTTATCGGAAGACGCACCGATAGGGCTTATTCGGTTCCTCAGGGCCACGTATCCTTGTTAATTTTATTTACTTTTTTCAACGTGTTGGACCAAGATGCGTTCGATGTAATTGGCTAGCGTGCGGCCATCTTTCTCCGCCAACTGTTCAAGCTTTTCTTTGAGTTCCGGTTCAACTCGGATTCCAATTGCCGCAGATCGGGCCATGTCTTCACTCCGTTAACATTGTTTGCAGATAGTTGTTGACAACAAACAACAACAGCATCACTCTATACACATCTGCAAACAATTGCAACACGGAGCAATCGAAATGCGCACCTATAAAAGTACGGACTCAAACATCGTCCAGGTGGATTTCAGAGAGAAGCCCAAAGCCTGGAATCTTCGGGACGAAGTCAGAAAGCGCGGCATACCTAGAGGGCAGGGCGTTAACCGTCCTGACGTGGTTACCTCAATCCTCAGGGGTGTGAACGAAAACGCACTTGTCCGTGGGGTGACCCATGGCTAAGGCCGCAACGGAAAAGGTCGACCTACCAGCCCTGAACATCCAGGGCTTTGAATTGACGCTGGTCGGGGATAGCCCCCTGATTTGCCATGCTTGGTCGAAGAAGGCCAAAGAGATGATGCTGGCGAAGCAGATGAAAAAACCCGCAACCGCAAAGGTGGCGAAGGACCCGGAGCAGGATTACCAAGACAGCCTCTATCCGCACCCTGAGGGCGGCTACGGTTTTCCCGCAGTGGCGTTTAAATCAGCAGCAGTCAGTGCCTGTCGGGCGCTCGATAAAAGCATCACCATGGTCCAGGCGCGCGGCGCGTTCCACGTTATAGGTGAGTTGGTGAAAATCGACGGCGATCCGCGGCCCCGCGAAGATATGGTGCGGATTGGCATGGGCACCGCAGATATCAGGTTCCGGGGAGAGTTTCCAGTTTGGAATACCACATTCTTGGTGCGCTACAACGCTAACGTTCTAACGGCCGAGCAAATTATAAATCTGTTCAACCACGCCGGATTCCACGTCGGCGTGGGCGAGAACAGGCCCGAAAAGTCCGGCAACGGCTTTGGCATGTTCCACGTCGCTATTGAAGGGGAGGCGTGATCATGACGGATAAAATCTATTCCTGGAAAGATGGCGCCATCATCAAGGCAGATGCCCAGAAGGTTGGCGAACGCCTTGAGTGGCTGGAAAAACGCCACAATGGGCTGTTATCCGCAGAAGCGGTATTAAACGACGCCAAGAAAAAAACGTCACCCTTGAACAAAGCGTTCGAGTGGGATGACACGGAAGCCGCACAGCAATATCGCTTGGAGCAGGCGCGGGCCTTGATGCGGATGATCACGGTGGAAATCCGACAGGTTAAGACCAAGACACATAAGCCGGTCAGGGCCTACGTGAATGTACGGCGTGCAGACGACAAGGGATACGCGCCGGTCGCTCAAGTCATGAATGACACCGAATTGCGGGAGCAAGTCCTGCAGCGGGCATGGCGTGAACTGCAAAACTGGCGGGACCGCTACCGCGAATACGAAGAACTGATTGAGATATTCACCGCCATCGAGCAAACGGCGGACAAGATCAGCGCTTAAGGATTGGGTTACGCCGAGAGTTCCTTACAACCTCGGGGCCGGAAACGGCAGCAAGGCAGGCGAGGCAAGGTGAGGTATGGCGAGGTCTGTCGAGGAGCGGCGAGGCCTGGCAAGTCGAGGCTAACAGGGGCAGTTCTTCGGAGCTGCCCTTTTTTATTGAAGATGGAGCGGCAAGATGAAGGTTTATGACCTGATTGAAGATATCGTACGTCGGGAAGGTGGTTTCTCCGCTGACCCGAAAGACCGCGCGCATTATGGCAAAGCGAAAGATCATCACAAATGGGATTGCTATTGCACCAACATGGGCATCACCCAGGCTACGCTTTCCGACTATTTCGGCCGTCAAGCCACGCAAGACGAGGTCCGCAGCCTGGAACCGGCTCTGGCGCATGAGATTTACGAGAGCCGATATGTGACGGGTCCACGCTTTCACACCATGCCGGATATGATTGTTGAGGCGCTCGTCGACGGCGGAGTCCATTCAGGGCCACGTCGGTCGGCCCGGTGGCTCCAGGAAGTCCTCAACATGGCCGGATATGGCCTTCTATCTACAGATGGGGCCATTGGCCCGTCCACGCGCTCAGCAGCCACTACAGCGGCGGAAGAGATGGGTCCGTGGTTGGTGAACGCGCTTATTGAGCAAAGGAGACAGTTTTTGCTGGCATTGATCGCCGCAGACCCCACGCAGCAGCGCTTTCACGATGGGTGGATGGCGCGGCTTAATAGTTTGGAAGTGGAGACGGACACATGAAGGGGCTTGTAAATTTATTGGGCGGTGGGATCGTCGAGACGGTGCGCAAGGGCATCGGTATGTTCACAGGGGATAAGGCCGCGCGAGAGGCTGGCTACCATGAAGAGAGCATGGCGTCACACAACCAATTCGCTGCCGAATTTCAGGTGCAAAACCGCACATGGTTCGATAGCCTGATTGATGGATTAAATCGCCTGCCCCGTCCGGTCATTGTTGGCATGGTCATCTACTACTTCGTGACAGCGGTGCGCGATCAGCTTGAATTTCAGAAGATCAACATCGCCCTCGATACCGTACCGCCAGATATGTGGCAAATTGCACTTATCATCATCGCGTTTTACTTCGTGGCGCGCGAATTCCAAAAATCCCGCGACAAGAAGATGGCGATGTCTAAGGCGGACTTTGAAGAGCACATGCGGCGCATCAAAAAACTGGACGCAATGCAAGCCCCACCAGTTGACGAAGAAGACTTTCAAGCTGCGCTGGCCGATACGTCAAAGCCTCTATCCAACGCAGTCATTGAGGAATGGAACCGCCGTAAAAACAAGCGATCACCTGATTAGCAATCCCCCCCAAACTGGACAACTTGGCCGCTCCTTCGGGGGCGGCCTTTTTTTGTGCCTAGTAGAAAAGTTTCTTGGGAGCAATTTGGGAGCAGGCCCCCCTTTGTTCTCCTTACGTTCACCTTCATCCGCCTTCAGAGGTCCTGATAAAACGGCAGAATTCAGCCTTTTTTGATATCAGCACGCATACTGGGGGTGTAGGGGTCGCAGGTTCAAATCCTGTCGCTCCGACCAAAAGAAAGATCGGGTCTTCGGACCCGGTCTTTTTTTGTGCGCGTATTATGAAGCGCGGCTTAAGGGGCTGTGAACCAGCCCACTTTTTAACGGGCTGTGAACCAGCCCTTGGGGGCCAGGGCGTAGGATACGAGGCCGCCGGTGAACGTTTTAAGCTCGTCGTAGGAGGTTTCGATCAGGCACTGGCGATTGCCGGCGCGGGAATAGATGCGGGCGAAGCGCTTGAGGCTGGCGTCTAAGACCGTCGGCATGTTTACGGCCAATAGAATGGGAAACAAGCCGTCTTGGCCGAGATCATCGGTGAACTGAGCGATTTCATCATCATTTAAGCGCGAGACCGGATGTCCGGTGCGTCTTAACGCGCGCGACACTTGGGCGGCGTCGCACGCCATATCGCCGGCCATCATCACCAAAACAGTCGTTTCCTCTAGGCCCAGCGCCGCATCGCCCACCCGACACAGCACCGGATTGACGATTGAGCCAATTTCGACGTCCAGTTCCTTGGCTAAGTCCGCCGCAAGGCGCGAGCGCCCGGACACGACATAGATGTTGTCAAGCCAATCTTGGGACCCGGTGACCGCAGAAGCCCCATGTTCGGGAACTTTGCCACTTGGTGTCCCCACTTGAGGGAAGGAAATATTGTCAGACATGAAATCACCACTCTGCAGCGCTGCTCAATGAAGGGATACGTTACACCGAAAGGGCCAATCCAGGCAATCGCGTTAATTGTATGTTAGGACTTTTTTAAACCGTCTAATCAGGCAGGCAGTTGAGGTGTCGGCTGTTTTTTAGCGTTCGCGCGCATTCTCCCCATAAATAAGCCTGAGCCAAATTGTTTAAATAGGTAAATATTATTTATTTTCAAAAGATTATGATGTGTTCGGGGATTGATGAACCGGGCTTCCCAAGGGGCAGTGCACACAAAAAAAACCGGCTGTCACAAGGACAGCCGGTGAAAGTTTGTGCTCTTGAGGGAAGGGAGAGACCCAACTGGGCCTTTCCACATGATTACTTTGACAGGGCCGGGCTTGAGTGGCTGTGATGATCGTCACAGGGGGCATTTATTTTATTTTATTCGTTTTTGCAGTGCGGTGTTGCACCCGGCGCACGAATGCGTATCCTTTTGTCATATGGGAATCAGTTTGACCGCCAGCCCGCCTGTCCAATCGAAGGAAATGAGGCCATGAGCGACGAAGAGCATAGCGACGACTACAAAAAATTGATGGATCAAAAGCGCTTTCTCAATGAGATCGAGCAGGGCATCCGTATTGCCAACCGGGAAATCATCCATTCGCGCATTCCGGCGCTGGATAAAGACACCGTGCTATCGTTCTCCGTGGCCATCGCCCGATTGCGGGCGCGATACCTGGAAGCGGCCTTTCGCGCGGCCGAAACAGACAAGGGCGAACCCCTGGACCAAAGCGAGGTCAATCAACTGCGCACCCACAGGGAAGCCTATGAGGAAGCCAAGTTGGCTTTTGAGGCCCTGCGCTATGCCATTGAACAGGGGTACGTTGACGTCAAGTTGACGGGTGAGGGCGGTTAATCGGGGCTGGACTTGAAGGCCGTAAACCTTATTTGTACCACTATTCCAATGTGTTACCCAAAAAATCTTTTCGATTGCGCAGGGCTTTTGTTGGTTTTGTCATAGACCAATGGAAGGTCTGCAACTGCGTATGCAGTGATTTGGGCGTCAATCATTTCGAAAAGGCAACAAACAACAAGGGCGAGGCGCTTACAATGTGGCCGCAAGGCGCCCGGCGTCGGTCAGCTTGCAGACGACCCAGTCGGGTTTCAGCGGGTTGGAGAACCAAGGCTGTGCCCAGCCCTTGTCGATGCACGCCCGCACCGTGCGCTCACACACTTGCTGGCCGTTCTCGTCAAACAGGGGCAGCTTGCCGCCCGATTGCGCGAGTCCACGGCGCAGCCACGTGCTTTGAGCCTGGGTGGGGGCGGTTGCATTTGACGTGCCGGAGGTGGTGTCCAGGTCGGCATCCGGTGTATCGCTTGCATGTGAATCGGCTGGTGTGGACATGCCCCATCCTTCTCGGCAATTGTGTTCATGAGCGGTCATGTTACGTTAGACGGATCAAAAATCAAAGCATCCACGCAAAGGCCCTGTTTATGCCCGCAATATACAGCCCTACAGATGACGCCCCGCAATGGCTTTATGTGACGACCCAAGACTCAGCCTCGGCGCAGAGCATCGCTCGCACCCTGGTCGGCGAGCGATTGGCGGCATGTGCCAATGTGCTGGGCCACGTGCAGTCGTTTTACTGGTGGGACGGTGAGATGCAAGAGGGGGTTGAGGTGGCGTTGGTGCTGAAGACCAAACGCAACTTGGTGGACAGGGCAACGGCGCGCATCAAGACCCTGCACAGCGCCGATTGCCCGTGCGTGGTGGCGCTGGACATTCAAGGCGGCAACGCTGATTTTCTCGACTGGATTGTCAAAGAAACCGTGTAATCAATTCTAAAATCAGAGTTTTGACAGAACGGACTCGGAAATTTCGTGGGCCATTTGTGCGGCTTCCGTATCGCCATCAACAAAGCCGCGCTGAATGGCCTTGGCCAGGGGCTTTAACAAATCCACGTCCTTAGGCGCTGGAAAATCACCGGCCTCAAGGATGCGCCCCGTGACATCGATCAGTGAGTTACACAATTCGTCGACATGCGCATAAGGGGTGCCGACCATGCGTCGTCCTGTATCCTCGGCGACATAGAGAAGACGTTGCAAGGACCGTTTCGTGGACTCATCCGGCCCACCGAAGGCAAGGCCCGGCACGATACGTTCCACCAAAAACAGGGCCTGATGGGCGTGACGCTCAATTTTTTGCAGATTAACATTTTTGATGCATCTGTCGATGTCGCGTTGGACTTCGCTGATATCCAAACCTTTGTCACCCAAAGCCTTAGCGCGCAATAGGTTGGGCACTTCCACCGGGACAATGACTTCTTCCCCCGGGCGCTGCTTCGCGTCGGCTGCACGCCGGTCCGGTCCGATGTAAACGCTGGTCACCACGAACGGTTTGCGCGTCAGGATTTGCCCGCGGATGCGTTGTAACAACTGGACCGCCGACAGGGGTTTGGTGACGATGTCATCCGCACCCGCTTGGACGATGGCGCGCACTTCGTCAGACGTGGGCGACCATGCGGTGGCGATGATGGGCAGGAAAGGGTTGCTGCCGATTTCGTGGTGGCGCAATTTGTAGACGAAACTGTTGAAGTTGCCGTCCTCAAGCTTGATGTCGGAAATCAACAGATCCGGCATGCCGACGGTGAACTTATGTTCAATGTCAGCCATACCGGAACCCTGGGTGACATTGCGAAAGCCATTGTCGACCAAAATGTTGCGCAAGGTCGCACGGGACGCGCGATCGGGATCGATCAGCAAGATGTCAATCTTGTCCAGCGCGAGTTTATCCATAGTCGTCATGCGGCACCAATATAATCATATGAGGGGGGCCGCCAATCGGCGGTCCCCCCCCCCTCATTCTCATCGTCAAAGTTATACCAATTTATTTAATGGGAATTTGCCAGTGTTGCAAAGGCGTTGTCAAATTTTATATGGGCAGGCGCACCGCAGCTAAAGCCTGGGCGGCAATGCCTTCGCGCCGCCCGGTAAAGCCCATGCCTTCGGTGGTGGTCGCCTTGATGGATACACGTTCTGGGGCAATGCCGAGTATGTCCGCCACCCGCGCCACAATAGCCTGCGCGTGCGGGCCGATTTTGGGTACCTCACAGATAATCGTGACGTCCACGTTGACGATTTCACCGCCACGGTCACGGATCAGTTTCACAGCGTGCTGGACAAAGCGGTCCGACGCGGCACCTTTCCACCGGGCTTCGCTTGGCGGAAAGTGCTGGCCGATGTCGCCCGCCGAAATGGTCCCCAGCAGCGCGTCGGTCAACGCGTGCAGCGCCACATCGGCGTCGGAATGGCCGACCAAACCGTGAGTATGAGGGATTTCAACGCCGCCGAGCGTGACGAAGTCGCCGTCGCCAAACGTGTGGGCGTCGAAGCCGGTGGCGGTACGAATTTCGGATCTGGCCGCCAAAAGGCGTTCTGCGCGCATCAGGTCTTCCCCCTTCGTAATTTTGAAATTGTCCTCATGCCCCTCGGTCAACGCCACCGCCAGCCCCAGATTTTCGAACAGTTGTGCGTCGTCGGTGACGTCTGCGGCACCGGGCTTTTGATGGGCATCTAAGATTGCCGCCAGACGAAAGCCTTGCGGCGTCTGAGCGCGATAGAGGTCGGTCCGGGGGACGGTGGTGCTGACAATACCGCCTTGGCCACGCTTTAAGGTATCGGCGACCGCCAGGGCCGGGATGGCACCGGGATGCTCTTCCAAGGCTGCCAGCACGCCATCGATGGTCTGTTTGTCGACAAAGGGACGGGCGGCGTCGTGAATCAGCACCGTATCTATGCCCAGACCTTCCAGGCTTTCCAGGCCCAAACGCACGGATTCTTGACGCTCAGAGCCGCCCAAAACCGGATCCAACAGGTCCAAACCCTGCACGGCCACCTCATATAATTCGCGATCGTCAGCGTGAATGACGCAGCGCACCAGATCCACGTGACCGTGCGCCTGCATGGCGCGTACCGTATGGCGCAGCACCGCACACCCGGCTAAGTCCGCGTACTGCTTAGGTAATGCGCCGCCAAAACGCTGTCCGCGTCCGGCGGCAACGATCAAGGCGGCGGTTCGGTGGGGCTGATTCTCTTTCATGGCGGCAAAGCTATCACTTCTTGAATTATTACAATAGATACCTTGCACAAATCCGCGTTAACGGCGATTGTGCGCACATGATTTTAAGCTCTTCCTATGGCCTTATTGCCGTTGCCAGCCTGTTGCCCGCCGCTTTGGTGATGCATCGCAACACGCAAGATGGTGATGTGCGTGACGCAAACGTCCCCGATGTCGCCTTCTGGACGGCGTTGGCGCTGGGCGTTTTGGGGCCTGTCACGTGGGCCTTGGCGCAGGTGTCTAACCAATGGCACACCGGATTGGGCAGTGCGCTGTGGGTCAGTGTCGCCGCCACCATGGCGCTGTTTGCCATGCTGTGTTGGTCGGTGGGCCAGGCTTGGCGTCTCACGCCTTTGTTGGCCCCGTATATGATACTGATGGGCGCCATCGCCGTGTTGGCCCCGGCTGAAACGCGTCTGGTGGAGGCTGGTGCCAGCCTTGATGGCTGGCTAATCCTCCACATCATCGTGTCGGTAGTCACTTATGCGTTGGTCACGGTCGCCGCCGTGGCCGCCTTGGCCGCGTTCCTGCAAGACCGAGCACTTAAACTCAAACGCCCCACCACGCTCACCCACAAGCTGCCCTCGGTGGCCGATTGCGAATTTCTCACCGTGCGCCTGTTGGGCTGGGGGGAAGGGATCTTGGGCCTAGGCCTGATCACCGGCATGGGGGCCGAATATAAGGCCATGGGGCAGGTCCTGACGTTTGATCATAAAACGGTGCTGAGCCTGTTGGCCTTTGCCGTCATCGGCGGATTGTTGTTCGCGCACCATAAAACCGGCATGCGCGGACGCAAGGCGGCGCGCTTGGTGTTGCTCGGCTATTTGTTGCTGACGCTGGGCTATCTGGGCGTCAAAGTGGTTACCGACGTCATCTTAGCCTGACGCCGCTACGAACGCCTGCTCAATCATTGTGCGTACCTGTTACGCAAGCCTTGCGTTTTGGGGCGTTTTGCCCAATAAATGGGCACGCATTCCCCGAGGGCATTGAGAACACCACCCATGACCTACCGTATTGGTTCCGTCGAGCTGGAAAATAACGTGATGCTGGCCCCCATGGCCGGGGTTACGGACAGGCCCTATCGCAAGCTGGTGCGCGGCTTTGGCGTCGGCTTGGTGGTGTCTGAAATGATCGCGTCGCGCGCCATGATCTACGCCAATAAGAAAACCATGCGTATGAGCACCGCGTGTGCGGACGAATTCCCCATGTCGGTGCAGCTGGCCGGAACCGATCCAGACGTGGTCGCCGAAGCCGCCAAAATGAACGAAGACAGAGGCACCGCCATTATCGACCTCAACATGGGGTGTCCGGCGAAAAAGGTTGTGAACGGCTATTCCGGTTCGGCTCTGATGAAAGACGAATGTCTGGCAGGCAAAATTATGGAAGCCGCCGTAAAGGCCGTATCCGTGCCGGTAACCTTAAAAATGCGCACCGGATGGGATTCCGATAACCGCAATGCACCGAGCTTGGCCCGCATCGCCCAGGAATGCGGTATCCAATCGTTGGTGGTGCATGGGCGCACCCGCCAGCAAATGTACAAGGGCCGTTCGGATTGGGACTTCATCGGTGAAGTCAAAAATGAAGTGTCCATTCCCGTCACCGGCAACGGCGACGTCAACACCTTGGACGATGCCGCCGAAATGCTGAAGCGTTCGAGGGCCGACGGGGTGATGATCGGGCGCGGGTCCTACGGTCGCCCGTGGTTCCCGGCCCAGGTGGCGCATTTTCTGAAAACCGGGGAACGCTTGCCCGATCCGTCACTGGAACAAAAGTTTGCGACCATTTTAGAACACTACGACGCGATGCAGACGCATTACGGCTCCAGCCTCGGTATGCGCAATATGCGCAAGCATATCGGCTGGTATTCCAAGGGCTTACCCAATTCCGCCGAGTTCCGCTCGACCGTATTCGCGTGCGATGAGGCGTCCCGAGTGCCAGACCTGATTCGCGCCTTTTTCGAACCGTTGATTGAACAAAAAGCGGCCTAAGCGGGCTTTGAGTTGAGGGGGATCATGAGCAAACGCGCGGTTGTGTTAAAACCCAATCCAAATGACCCGGTGGTCCCGGCGGACCCGTTGGATATTGAATCCGAACACGTGCTGAACGCCTTGGCTTTGGCGGTGCTGGTGGTGAGCGAAGACAACCGGGTGCTGTTTGCCAACGCCGCCGCCGAGCAGTTGTTTTCCACCAGCCGCACCAGCCTGATGCGCGCGCACATCTTTGACTTGTTGCCCCAAGACAGCCCGGTGTTTCCCCTAATTGATCAGGTGCGCGGCGGTATCAGTGCGATCACCGAGCACGGCTTGGTCCTGGACACCCCCAAAACCGGACAGCGCATGGTCAACGTGCAGGCCGCACCGATGGCCGAAGGGGCAAAGGATAACCGCGCGGTGGCGCTGTCGTTCGAGGAACGCTCCATTGCTGATCGCATTGACCACCGCTTGACCCACAGGGATGCCGCGCGCTCCATGGCGGCCATGTCATCGATGCTGGCACACGAAATTAAAAATCCGCTGTCGGGCATCCGTGGGGCGGCGCAATTGCTGGAACAGGGTGCTGTGGACGGTGATCGGGACCTCACCCGCATGATTCAAGACGAAGTGGATCGCATCAAGGATCTGGTCGAGCGCATGGAGGTCTTTTCCGACGGCCCGCCGATCCTAACCGGGCCGGTCAATATCCACCAAGTCTTGGACCGGGTGTGTAAAATAGCCGGACACGGGTTTGCTCAATCGGTTCAGTTCATTGAACAGTACGATCCGTCGCTGCCGCCGGTTCTGGGCCACCGGGACCCCTTGATCCAGGTGTTTTTGAACCTGGTGAAAAATGCCGCCGAGGCAGTTCCCAGTTCGGGCGGGGAGATCATCTTAAAAACCGCGTACCAGCACGGCGTTCGCTTTGCCATGCCGGGCAGCCAGAGCCGCGTGCATTTGCCGCTGGCGATCACTGTGCAAGACAACGGCCCCGGTATTCCCGATGACCTGCAAGAGCATCTGTTTGATCCCTTCGTCACCACCAAGGTCGGTGGTACGGGGTTGGGGTTGGCCCTGGTGGCCAAAATTGTCGGCGATCTGGGCGGCGTTATTGACTTTAAATCAAGGCCCGGACGTACCGAATTTCGCGTTCTGCTGCCCATGTCCAAGGACCCGCTTCCCGATGGCTTGGATATTCAAGAAGGAAACGGCGTATGACCAAGGGCTCGACTATTCTCGTTGCCGACGATGACGCTTCCATCCGCATGGTGGTGGAACAAGCGCTGAGCCGCGCCGGCTATGATGTGCGCACCACCTCCAACGCCTCGACGCTGTGGAAATGGGTGTCCGACGGTGAAGGCGATCTGGTCATCACCGACGTGGTGATGCCCGACGAGAACGGCCTTGACCTGGTGCCGCGCATCCTCAAAATCCGCCCCAACCTGCGGATCATCGTGATGAGCGCACAGACAACCATTTTAACAGCGGTGAAGGCGGCCGAACGTGGTGCCTTTGAATATCTACCAAAACCTTTTGATATCAATGAATTATTGGTTGTTGTTAATAGGGGGCTTGAGGCAGCAACGCAACCCTCTGTGGCGGATGCCAAGCCCGGCGATGAAGAGGAAATGCCGCTGATCGGGCGGTCCGCCGCCATGCAAGACATCTATCGCGCCATTGCCCGGTTGATGCAGACCGACCTTTCGGTGGTCATCACCGGCGAGTCCGGCACCGGCAAAGAGCTGGTGGCGCGCGCGCTTCATGATTTTGGCGCGCGGCGTAATAAACCGTTCGTCGCCGTCAACATGGCGGCCATTCCCCGCGATCTCATTGAATCTGAACTGTTCGGCCACGAAAAGGGCGCGTTTACAGGGGCCACCAGCCGCAGCGCGGGTCGTTTTGAGCAAGCCCAGGGCGGCACGCTGTTTCTGGACGAAATCGGCGACATGCCAGCGGACGCGCAAACGCGGCTGTTGCGGGTGCTGCAAGAGGGCGAATACACCACCGTGGGCGGGCGTGTACCTTACAAAACCGACGTGCGCATCATTGCCGCCACGCACAGAGACTTAAAGCAGCTGATCCGCCAGGGGCGCTTTCGGGAAGATCTGTATTTCCGCCTCAACGTGGCCCCGGTGCGTATTCCGCCGCTGCGCGAACGCACCGAGGATGTTGCCGAGTTGGCGCGGCACTTTTTGGCTCAGGCGGCAGAGCAGGGTTTGTCGTGGAAAACCATCTCCGCAGACGGCATGGAACGCCTGAAACGCCATACCTGGCCCGGCAACGTGCGCGAGCTGGAAAACATGATCAATCGCCTCAGCGCGTTATGCGCCGAAGATGAGGTCGGCCTTCAGGTTATCGAAGCTGAACTTGCGGAAGCTACAACCTCTGCGCCCAATGACGACGAAAGCGGCGGGCTGGCACAATCTGTCGAGCGGCACTTGAAGGCTTATTTCGCGGCTCATGGCGAGACCCAGCCGCCTGCCGGACTCTATGACCGGGTGCTACGCGAGATCGAACGTCCGTTGCTGCAACTGACGTTGGAATCGACGCGCGGTAACCAATTGCGGGCGGCGGATGTCTTGGGGCTGAACCGCAACACCTTGCGCAAGAAAATCCGGGACCTAGATATTCCCGTGGTCCGCGGCGGAGCCAAATAAATGGGCCAAGAGGGCGTCTCAGCAGCACAAAACGGTGCGGTTCTTAGGCGTTCGTGGGCGGTACTCGGGCGCTTTTTCATGAGCCGACGGTTCGCCTTTATCCTGGCTGCCGTCTCGGTAGCTGCGGGGGCCACGACGTTTGGCTTGCTTACCGGCACCTCAAGCGGCACCGGAACGGCGGATTCCGAAAAAATTGCGATCCTCTTGATCGTCGACTTGGTCGTCTTGCTGCTGTTGATGGCGGTTATCGCCCAGCGCATCGTCGCTATGTGGTCGCAGCGGCGCAGCGGTATGGCGGGGTCCGCCCTGCACGTGCGCTTGGTGGTGATGTTCTCGTTGCTTGCCGTCACCCCGGCCATCTTGGTGGCCGTGTTTGCGGCGTTGTTTTTGCATTTCGGTATCAATTTCTGGTTCAACGAACGGGTTCGCACGGCGGTGGATGCCTCGCAGGTGGTGGCCAACGCGTACCTGGAAGAGCACATCCAAAACATTGGCACTGCGGCGCTGGGCGTGGCCAACACCTTGAACCGAGATGCGTCAACATTGGTGACGTCAAAGCCCTTGTTGGCCCAGACGCTCACCGATTTGGCGCATGAACGCGCCTTGGCCGAAGCCGTGGTGGTGGATGCCAATAGCAAAATTTTGGCCCGCGCGCGCTTTTCCTTGCTGCAACTGCGCCCGAACGAGATCCCTGCGGACGCCATCCGGCGCGCCGACAATGGCGAGGTCGCCATCCTCACCGCGCCCAACGCCGATCAGGTCCGCGCCATCGTCAGGCTGGACCGCTATGTGGGGGCCTACCTGTTGGTGGAACGATTTATCGATGTGCGCGTGCTAAGCAACATGCAACGCGTTCACGATGCCTCGAAAAGCTATCTGAGCTTGGAGCAAAAACGCGATGCCATCCAGGTCACCTTCGTCGCCATCTTTGCCGTGGTCGCCCTGTTGCTGTTGTTGGCGGCGGTGTGGATCGGCATGACCCTGGCCAACCAGTTGGTGCGCCCCATCTCAAAGCTGATTGACGCCGCCCAAGGGGTGTCACGGGGTGATTTGAGCGCGCGGGTCAGGGTTGATGAGACCATCGGCGAACTGGGCAGCCTGTCCAAAGCCTTTAACGACATGACCGAAAAGCTCGGCGTCCAACAGGACGGTTTGTTGGAAATGAACCGGGAGCTGGACGAGCGCCGCCGCTTTACCGAAACCGTGCTGGGCGGCGTCTCGGCGGGGGTTGTCGGCCTCGGCACAGATGCCCGCATCGATCTGCCCAACCGCTCCGCCAGCCTGCTGCTGGGTGTTGATTTAAGCGCGGCTAACGGGCGATTTTTGGCTGAATTGGTGCCGGAAATGTCGGAAGTCGTGGCTCAGGCTATGGCGCGACCCGACCGCGTGGCGCGCGCCGAGATCACCGTGCAGCGCGACAACATCCCCAGCCAGCTGATCGTTACCGTCACCGCCGAACAGCTTGACCGCGACGTGATCGGCTATGTGGTGACGTTTGACGACATCACCGAATTGCAGTCGGCCCAGCGCAAGGCGGCGTGGTCCGACGTGGCGCGACGCATCGCCCACGAGATTAAGAACCCGCTGACGCCGATTCAATTGTCGGCAGAACGGCTCAAGCGTAAATACCTCAAGCAAATTAAGGACGACCCGGAAACCTTCGTCATGTGTACCGAAACCATCATTCGCCAGGTTGAAGACTTGGGCCGCATGGTGGATGAGTTCTCGTCGTTCTCCCGCATGCCCCAAGCGGTGTTGAAGGCCGAAAACCTCACCAATTTATGCCGCCAAGCGTTGTTTTTAGAGCGCAGCCGTAGCGAGGGTGGGGACGGGCAGCGCACGGTGGAGGTCGAAGGAACCCTGGCTGAGGGCGATATCACCATCAATTGCGACGCGCAGCAGGTCTCGCGCGCGCTCACCAATATCTTAAAAAATGCGGCCGAATCGGTGTCCGAGCGTCTAGCGGGCGAAACGGGTGAGAGCCAACCGGGGAGGGTCCACCTGACCCTGGTCCAACATGATACGCCCAAGGGCACCCGCGCCGTCATCACCGTACAAGACAACGGCACCGGGCTGCCCGAGACCGATTTGGCCCGTTTGACCGAACCCTATGTCACCACCAGAGACAGGGGCACCGGATTGGGGTTAGCAATCGTAAAGAAAATCATGGAAGATCACGGCGGTAATCTGATACTCGAAAACAGCGCGCACGGTGGGGCGCTGGTGACACTTTCGTTCCCGCCCGGCGAACCTTTAAGCGGATGAAGAAGTAACCCCCTATGGCTCATGACATCCTCATCGTTGATGACGAAGCGGACATCCGCACTTTGGTGGCCGGAATCCTTGAAGACGAAGGCTTTCAGCCGCGCGAAGCCGGCAGCGATACGCAGGCGTTGGAGCTGATTGAGACGCGCCGCCCCAATCTGGTGCTGCTGGACATCTGGTTGCAGGGCTCTCAGATGGACGGCCTGCAAATTTTGTCCACCGTCAAAAAACGCTATCCCGGCCTGCCGGTGGTGATGATGAGCGGCCACGGCACCGTGGAAACGGCGGTCAAGGCCATCAAGAATGGAGCTTATGACTTCATCGAAAAGCCGTTCAAGGCCGACCGCTTGGTGTTGGTGGTCGAGCGCGCCATGGAAGCGGCGCAGCTCAAGCGTGAAAACGAAGAGCTGCGCTTGCGCACCGATGCGGACGACGACCTGATCGGCGGTTCAAGTGCCATTTCCCATGTGCGCCAGGCCATCGAACGCGTGGCTCCAGCCAATTCCCGCGTGCTGGTCACGGGGCCCAGCGGGGCCGGCAAGGAAGTGGTGGCGCGCATGCTGCACGACCGCTCCAACAGGTCCGGCGGACCTTTTATCGTGGTGAACTGCGCCACCATGGAAGCCGACCGCATGGAAATCGAGCTGTTCGGCAACGAGGCGCCCGCCGAAGACGGCGAGGGCGGGCGCAAGGTCGGCTATTTCGAAGCGGCCCACACCGGCACCCTGTTTTTGGACGAAGTCACCGATATGCCATTGGAAACACAAGGTAAAATCGTACGTGTCTTGCAAGAGCAAATCTTTGAGCGTGTTGGCGGGACCACCAAGGTCGAGGTTGATGTACGCGTGGTGGCCAGTGCAACGCGCGACATTCAGGCTGAAATCAAAGACGGCAACTTTCGTGAAGACCTGTTCTATCGTTTGTCGGTGGTCCCCATCGACGTGCCGGCGTTGAGCCAGCGGCGCGAAGATATTCCGCAATTGGCTGCGCACTTTATGTCCAATGCCTCCAAACGCGCGGGCCAGCCGTTGCGAAAGTTGTCCGAAGACGCCATCGCCGCGTTGCAGTCCTATGACTGGCCGGGCAATGTGCGTGAGCTTAAAAATATCATTGAACGCCTGATCATTATGGCACCGGGCGGCGTGGACGACCAAATTCGCGGCGAACATTTACCTCGCGAAGTGACCAATACGGGCGATGGGGCCGGGGCAAACCTGGGCAACAATGGTGCCGAAGTTTTAGGCTTGCCGCTGAAGGCCGCGCGCGAATCCTTTGAGCGTGATTACTTAGCGGCGCAGGTGTCGCGCTTTGGTGGAAACATCTCGCGCACCGCCGAATTTGTCGGTATGGAACGTTCGGCCTTGCACCGGAAGCTAAAATCGCTTGCAATCACCGGCGACGACCCGGCGAAGAAGCCTTAGACCCAAAATGGGAAGGGACCAGACATGAAAGTGATCGTTTGCGGCGCAGGGCAGGTGGGATTCCACATCGCCCGGCATTTGTCCCGCGAAAATAACGACGTCACAGTCATTGATCAGTCGCCAGACTTGATCCGGCGCGTTTCCGATACCCTCGACGTGCAGGGCGTGGTCGGCCATGCCTCGCGCCCGGACGTGCTGGAGCGCGCGGGCGCGAAAGACGCCGACATGATCATCGCGGTCACCGCCGCCGATGAAGCCAACATGGTCGCGTGTCAGGTGGCGCATTCCCTGTTTGACGTGCCCACCAAAATCGCGCGGGTGCGTCATCAGGCCTATCTTAAGCCCATGTGGGCCAACCTCTTTTCCCGCGACCACATGCCCATCGACGTGATCATTTCCCCGGAAATCGAGGTGGCGGAGGCCATCACGCGGCGTTTGAGCGTTCCCGGCGCGTTCGAGATGATCCCCTTGGTGGGCGGCAAGGTGCACCTGTTGGGGATCCGGTGTGGCGAAGATTGCCCGCTGATCAACACGCCGCTGCGCCAAATCACCCAGCTTTTTCCAGATCTGACGATCACCATCGTCGGCATTGACCGCGACGGTCGGGTCATCATCCCCGACGCCGACACCCAGTTGGTCCCCGGCGACAGCGTTTATGTGGTGGCGGCGGTCGATAAACAAGACCGCGCCATGGCGGCCTTTGGCCATGACGAAACGGAAGCCCGGCGCTTGGTTATCTTCGGCGGCGGCAACATCGGCATGTTCTTGGCCCAACAGCTGGAAGAACACGCCACACGGCTGAACGTCAAGCTGATCGAATTTGACGCCGAGCGCGCCGAAGAATGTGCCAGCAAACTCACCAAAACCATGGTCTTGCATGGCGACGTTCTAGAAAGTTCGATGATGGAAGAAGCCAACATGGCCAAGACCGAAACCGTCATCGCCGTCACCAATGACGACGAAACCAACATTTTGTCGTCGCTGTTGGCCAAGCGCGAAGGCGCCCAGCGTGCCATCACCTTGATCAATAAAGGCGAATACGGATCCCTGATTGGATCGTTGGGCATCGACGTGGTGGTTGACCCGCGCAACATTACCGTTTCCACCATCATCCAACACGTGCGCCGGGGCCGTATCCATTCGGTTCACACCCTTGGCGAAGGCTTTGGCGAGATGATCGAGGCCGAAGCCCTGGCGACGTCGCCCATGGTTGGAATGCCGCTCAAAGAGGCGAACCTACCAGACGGCTTGGTGATCGGTGCCATCGTGCGCGGTGAAGAGGTCATCAACCCACGCGGCAACACGGTCATCAACACCGGCGACCGGGTGGTGCTGTTTGCCGCCTCGGACGTGATTGCCAAAGTGGAAAAGATGTTCTCCGTCCAGCTTGAGTATTTTTAGACCATGCCCAGCATTTCCTATGTTAACGGCCAGTATGTGCCGCACAGCCAAGCCACCGTTCATATCGAAGACCGTGGCTTTCAGTTTGCCGATGCGGTGTACGAAGTGATTGCCGTGCAAAACGGTCATCTGATCGATGCAGGCGGGCATTTCGACCGCCTGGAGCGCAATTTGGGCGAGCTTTCCATACCCAGCCCGATGTCGCGCGCGGCGCTTAAGCTGGTTATTCGCCAATTGTTGCGCCAAAATCGAGTGAAGTTCGGGGCGCTTTATCTTCAGGTGACGCGCGGCCAAGCGGCGCGCGATTTCCCGTTTCCGCAAGACATTGAACCCACCCTGGTGATGTCTGTGAAACGCCTCAAGCCGTTCGATTTCGCCCGCACGGCGCAGGGCATTTCCGTCATCACTCTGAAAGACATCCGCTGGAAACGTTCAGACATCAAGACCGTGTCGTTGCTGGCGGGGGCCATGGGCAAGACCGAGGCCCTCTCCAAAGGGGCTTTTGAAGCTTGGTTGGTGGACGGGGACGGCTTTGTCACCGAGGGGACCTCGTCCAACGCGTGGATCGTCACCAAAACGGGCGAGTTGGTGACGCGGCCCCTGGACGGTGCCATTTTGGGGGGCATCACTCGTCAGACGGTGCTGAAACTGGCGGCCAAGGAAGGGTTGGCCTACGTTGAACGACCCTTTAGCGTGGATGAAGCCAAGGCAGCCCTTGAGGCCTTTACCACATCCACCACCGCGTTTATGCGCCCGGTGGTGAAGATCGACGACTTTGCCGTGGGCGAGGGCAAGCCGGGGGCATTTTGCCTTAAGCTGCTGGACCTTTACGGCCAGCACATGGACAGCCACACATGAACACACAGATCAAACCCAAAGCCATCATATTCGACTGGGACAACACCCTGGTGGATAGCTGGGTGATTATCCAAGATGCCATCAACGCCACCTTTGACGACTTTGAGTTGCCACGCTGGACCTTGGCCGAGACCCAAGCCCAGGTGGCGAAATCCATGCGCGACAGTTTTCCCACCTTATTCGGCGACGATTGGGAACGCGCGGGCGAAGTGTTTTACGGCCATTTTGAAGCCATCCACCTAGACCGCCTCACGCCGTTGCCGGGGGCAGCCGACGCCCTGGCGGCTTTGGTCGAAGCCGATATTTATTTGGGCGTGGTGAGCAATAAAACCGGCAATTTGTTGCGTGCGGAAGCCGTGCAACTGGGTTGGGACAAGCATTTTGGCCACATTATCGGGGCCACCGACGCGCCTCGCGACAAGCCGGCACCTGACCCGGTGGTCATGGCACTGGACGGCAGCGGCGTAAGTTTAGGCCCCGACGTGTGGTTCGTGGGCGACGCCGCGGTGGATTTGGAATGCGCCGTGAATGCAGGCTGCGTGCCGGTGTTGGTCCGCTCTGAGGCTCCCGAAGTTGGTGAGTTTTCACACGGTGTCCCAACGTTACATTTTCGCACTGCGCAAATGCTTTCCAATCACGCCAAGAACCTGTAACATCTGCCGTTCCATACAGGGGGGACCCTTCATCGGGCCTGTTTAATCATGGAACTCAACGGTCGCCATTCCTGAAACGGGAGTGTGCGTGCCGAATAATAACGAATAAAAAAACGGGGAAGCGCAATCATGGCTTCGGAAAGAACACAAAACGTCCAAGACGTATTTCTGAATAACATCCGCAAAAACAAAGCGTCCGTGACGGTCTTTTTGGTCAACGGCGTGAAGCTGCAAGGCATTGTCACGTGGTTCGATAATTTCTCGGTGCTGTTACGCCGCGACGGACACACGCAGCTTGTGTACAAGCACGCGATTTCGACGGTGATGCCGTCTACTCCGGTGCAGTTGTTCGAGCCGGACGCGGTTGAAGACGTGGACACAGGCGCGGAATGATACGCATTGTCTGACGTTTCGTCTGATCGTGAGCCTTTGGGGGAAGGCCACGACAACATCGAAGACGGGGGCGGGGGCGGCGTTGATCGCTGCTTCGTCTTGCATCCCCACCTCAAGTCACGGAACGCTGGGCACCGCACGCCCGAAGCCCGCCTGGACGAGATCGTCGGTCTCGCCCAAGCCATCGATCTCGACATCGTGGCGCAAGAAATCGCATCTTTAAGCAAAATCAACCCCAGTTCGTATTTCGGCAAGGGCACGCTGGAGCGGTTGGACGCCATCGTTAAGGGGCGCGATGCGGACGTGGTCATCATCGACGCCAAGTTAAGCCCGGTGCAGCAGCGCAACTTAGAGCGCGCCTGGGACTGCAAGGTCTTGGACCGCACCGGCATTATCTTGGAAATCTTCGGCGAACGCGCACGCACCAAAGAAGGGCGCATGCAGGTCGAACTGGCCCATTTGACCTATCAACGCTCGCGTCTGGTACGGTCGTGGACGCACTTGGAACGCCAGCGCGGCGGTGCCGGCTTCATGGGCGGCCCGGGTGAAACCCAAATCGAAGTCGACAGGCGCTTGATTGATCAGCGCATCGACAAGCTCAAGCGGATGCTCAAAGACGTCAAGCGCACGCGCGAATTGCACCGCGCCGCGCGGCGCAAAATTCCGTTCCCCATCGTCGCCCTGGTGGGCTATACCAATGCTGGAAAGTCTACACTTTTCAATCGCTTAACTGCATCCGATGTGCTGGTCAAAGATCAGTTGTTTGCGACCTTGGACCCAACCATGCGCGGGATTGAGTTGCCGGGCGGGCGCAACATCATTTTGTCCGACACGGTGGGCTTCATTTCCGACCTGCCGCATGAATTGGTCGAAGCCTTCCATGCCACCTTGGAAGAGGTTCTGGAGGCGCAAGTGGTGGTTCACGTGCGCGATATTTCGCACCCGGACACCGAAGCCCAAGCCCAAGATGTGGACGGCGTGCTGAAAGAACTGGGCCTGGATGATGCGGCCCTGCAAGACGCCTTGATCGAGGTGCGCAACAAGGCGGATTTGCTGGACGAAGACACCTTAAGTTTGCAAACCAATCAAGCGGCCCGCGCGGATCATCCGGTGGTGTTGACATCGGCGGTCACGGGTGATGGCGTTGACGCCTTCTTAGGCGCGGTGGAACAGTGTTTGGGCCAGGCCCTGGAAACACTTGAGATCACCGTCGAGTTAAGCGACGGCAAACGCGTGGCGTGGCTGTATGCCCATGGCGAAGTGCTGGCGCGGCGCGACGACGAGGACGGCGTGCACCTGACCGTGCGTTTCGAGCCCGCCAACCTGCAACGCTTTAAACAGCTTTAGCGTTCCCTCACTCTGGTCCACAATGGGCCATGGATTCTTTGGTACACAATGTGGAAGATCTTCTTCGCCAAGTTGCGGAGCAGGAAATCTTGACGCGTTTTGGCAAGCTGCAACCGAGCGATATCTTCCGCAAAAGCGAACATGGCGATCTGGTCACCGTTGCCGACTTAGAGGCGGAAAACCGCATCCGCGAGGGCCTGTTAAAACTGGTGCCGGACAGCGTCGTGGTCGGCGAGGAAGATGCCTTCAAATCCCCGGACATCTTGGACAAACTGCATGGCGATCAGGCCGTATGGGTGGTCGATCCGGTGGACGGCACGGGCAACTTCGCCAAGGGTAAGCCGTGCTTTGCGGTGATGTGCGCGCTGATTGAGGGCGGTGAAACGCAGATGGGCTGGATTTTGGACCCGGTGGCCGGAGCCTGCATTACGGCGCGCCTAGGCCAAGGTACGTACCTAGAGGGCCAGCGCCTAACCATATCCCCACCCTTGGACGGACTTAAATCCATGACCGGATCGCTGGGTGAGGGCCTGCAAAAGCGTCTGGCTAAAAAGGGTCCCCACAACCGCCCCGAACGCATAGTGCGCTATCGCTGTGTGGGACGGGAATACATGGACTTGGTGTTGGGCAAGTTGCACTTCGCCCTGTACGGCGGCAAAATGATGCCGTGGGATCACGCCGCAGGCACCCTTATGGTCGCCGAGGCGGGCGGGATCGCACGCACGATGATCGAGAACCAAGCGTATTCTCCGGTCCACTTTGGCTACGGCGAACGCTTACTGATGGCCTCAGACGAGGCGTCGTTTGACGCTCTGGTGCCAATTTTGACGGAGAAATAGGATGAAAGTCGCGTTTTTAGGCCTCGGCGTCATGGGCCATCACATGGCCGGACACCTGCAAAAAGCCGCGCACGACGTGACGGTCTATAACCGCACGACTGCCAAGGCCGACGCCTGGGCCGCAGAATTCGGCGGCCAAAGCGCCATCACGCCCAAAGGTGCCTGTGAGGGCGCAGAGGTAGTGTTTACCTGTGTCGGCAACGACGACGATCTCAGGTCCGTGGTGCTGGGCGAGGCGGGGGCGTTTGCCGGCATGGCGAAGGGGGCGGTGTTGGTCGACAACACCACCGCGTCGGCGGAAGTGGCGCGCGAACTATACGCGGTGGGCCAAGAGCTTGGCATCAGCCTCATCGACGGCCCGGTGTCGGGCGGCGAGGCGGGGGCGGTCGGCGGCACCCTCACCGTCATGTGCGGCGGCGATGCGGACGCGTTCGCCAAGGCCCAGCCCGCCATAGACGCCTTTGCCTGCGCGGTGACCTTGATGGGGCCGGTGGGCAGCGGGCAACTGACAAAAATGGTCAACCAGACCTGTATCGCGGGGATGTTGCAGGGCTTGGCCGAAGCCATTAACTTCTCGCAAAAGGCCGGGCTGGATACCAACTTGGTGCTGGACGTGATCTCCAAGGGCGCGGCCACCTCGTGGCAAATGGAAAACCGCGGCGCCACCATGGTCCAAGACAAATTCGACTACGGCTTTGCCGTCGATTGGATGCGCAAAGACTTAGGCATCGTCCTAGCCGAAGCCGAACGCACCGGAGCCGCCATGCCCGTCACGGCTCTCGTCGATCAATTCTACAAAGACGTCCAAGCCATGGGCGGCAACCGCTGGGACACGTCAAGCTTGCTTAGGCGGTTGACGCAGAACGGGTGACGGGGGCGGCCCTCCACCCTAACCTAACCTAACCCTTCGTCACCCCCGCGTAGGCGGGGGGCTATCGCCCGTCACGGTCGGGCACAGACGGCTCTGGATTCCCGCCTGCGCGGGAATGACGGGAGAGGGGTGTGAGTAACGGGTGGTAGTGGGCGTGTGGGCAGGCCGCCCATCGCGAATGGAACAAACCGCCGGGGGCCGTTGCCCCCAGCGCTGGAGCCGCGCCCCTATTCGATGATGAAGACGGCGCGGGGGCGGGGGGTCATGACGCTGGCGATGTCCCACACCAGCCACGTGAAGCGTTTGTCGCTTGGGTCTTTTTTGGTTGACGTGGCGTTGTGGCTTTTGATCGGCATGTCGGTTTTGAGACGAATTTGGCCTTGCATGTCGAGGCCCATGTCATAGAGGCGCTGGCGGTTTTCTTTGGAAATGGACTTGCCTTCAAGCACCACGTGACCCGACTTTTCCATATATTTAAGCTGGATAATCAATTCATTACGGCGAATGAAGGTGACGGTCTTGGCCTCGACTAGGTCGCCGGAGCGTTGCCAGTTAATCTTGAAATGACCTTCGCGGAAGTACTCGAATTTCTTGGTGTTGGAATCGCGCAGAAAATCGCGCTCGATCACGCCGATCTTGGTCGTTTCCTGTTCGCGGGAGATTTTGCCGTCGCGCAAGCCCTGAAACAGGCCGACATCGGCTAAGTAGCCGTCGAATTTGAGGCTGTAATACCCGGCGCGATCCACTTCGATCTCGGCGTCGAAACGCGCAGGGAGATAGCACGCACTGAGCACCAAGGCGGCCGCACCGATGGTGCAGACTTGGGCGATCAGGCGTTTTAAAACGGGCTGGGCAGGAAGCATGTACATGTGTCCTATGATCACCATAAGGGGCTGATCCGCAAGCTTATTCTTTTGCCTTGGCTTGGTTCCACAGGGCGTCAAGTTCGCTTAAGTCCGCGTCTTCGGTGGTGCGGCCTTGGTCTTTGAGGATGGCCTCGATATGGCCAAAGCGGGATTCAAAACGGGTATTGGCGTGGCGCAGGGCGGATTCCGCATCCAGCCCCAGCTTGCGCGCCAGATTGACGCAGGTGAGCAGCACGTCGCCCATTTCGTGTTCCAGGGCCTTGGCGTCGCCGCTCAACACCTCGGCCTCCAATTCGGCCATTTCCTCGCGAAATTTGTCGAACACCGGGGTGGCGTCAGGCCAATCGAAGCCCACCCGGGCCGCGCGCTTTTGCAGCTTTTGCGCCCGCAACAGGGCGGGCAGGCCGCGGCTGACGTCGTCCAAGGCACCGGGGCGGCCGTCTTTGGCTTTGGCGCTGCGTTCGCTTTCTTTCAACGCTTCCCAGTTGACGGTTTGGTCCTCGGCGGAATTTACGCCGGTCTGGTCACCAAACACATGGGGGTGGCGGCGCACCATTTTCTCGGTGATGCCCGCGGCGATGTCGTGAAAATCGAAAGCACCTTGTTCGTTCGCCATTTGGGCGTAGAACACCACCTGGAACAGCAAATCACCCAGTTCGTCTTTCAGGTGTCCCAGATCGCCACCGTCAATGGCGTCGGCGACCTCATAGGCTTCTTCGATGGTGTGCGGAGCAATGGTGGCAAAGGTTTGCTCCCGGTCCCACGGGCAACCGTCCGGGCCGCGCAGCTTGGCCATCAGGTCCAGCAGGGCATCGAGATCATTTGCGAGCTTTGGGGAATTTTTCATAAGCGCGATTAAACGCGGCGTACACGCAGAAGGCAAGATGCTATGATGGGAATCGAAGGATGTAAAAGGGAGGAAAACCTGCATGAGTTGGCCACGTCAAGACAACGGTACGGTGGATTGGGAATCCGTATTTGAAGATCCCGACATCGGCCTCGTTGCCTACTTGAAGGCTGCAGAGACCATACCTTCCCTGGGCCTATGCGCCCATGTTCTCGTGCAAAGCTTGTTCATCCGCGAAGGGGACATAGCGTATCGCATGTCGTTTAACGCCGCCATCGATGAAGTCATTCATAGCTCCAGAAGCGAAGAACAAGCCCGCGAGCGGTTGCTGCGCCTAATTGTAGAAATCAAGGCCAATCGCATCCATTACGCGTCCGACTACCTCGGTCGCGCGCACTCCGGCGACGAGCACCACCGCAATGAAGACGACCCGACGGAGGTCCTGAAGGTCCTTAATGAGGACGGTTAAACGACAACCAAGGGCAGGGCGGCGTTGGGCCTGAGCAGGTCCTTTTGATACCACCCTTGTAGGGTCGTACTTCCTTTAAAGCGGGGCCATATGATCGTTTCACACCTCGGTGCCCAGCCTGCGGGCGCTAGGAACACCGTGGTGCCGCGCTTTTCGCTATAGGGGGAGGCCCCATAGGTCGAGATGTTCCACTTGGTCGCATTATGGGCGGCAAAGTCCTGGGAATGCGCGCCAAAAAGGCCAAATCCTTTCAACAGCGTCCCCGGCCAGCCTTCCAGCTGAAAAAACGTATTTTCATGGTTGTGCGACGTACAGTCCACCAGCAACGAACAGACAAAAGGACACAGGGTCGGCGTTCCGGTTGACGTCACGGTATTCGGATACGCATAGGCCGCACCAATATTCGTTAAGCCTTTTGCGCCCGAGTAATGGGAGTGCATATAGGCGGTTCCGGCATACGGGTCCAGCGGGCCTGCCGCACGAAGCGGAACCCCCTGGACCGTTTGGCCGTCTTGAAACAGCTCCCAAAAGGGCGGAATCACGTTTGCACCAATGTCATCCGGGTCCGTCAAGACGACAATGTGCGCCCCCGTGGCAAACAGCGACAGCAGATGCCGAATTCTGGGCACATTTGGGCCTCCACCGGGAAGAACGAGGGGCAAGTCCAAGGCACGACTGCTGTAGCCCGTAATTGTATTTATGGGCACACCCGCGCCCGTTGCGCCAGCACTTACAATGTTGGGAACGAAGAGGGACAGGGTGTTGGCCTGAACATAACGCGCCATTGCCGCAATCAAGTCAATGTCCGATTGGATGACGAGGGCGCCAGCGGGTGTGCCAGCCCGCGGATTGACGTATGCACCGCCAACGGTCGCATTCGCCGTCCAAATTTCTTCCCACAGGTCCAAGATAATAGTTTGAGTGGGGCCATCGATAAGCCAGTACCCTTCGGCACTTGCGGGTGGTGCGCCAGCACCGGCACTGGCGGCAGCGGCTATTCCGGTCTGCATAACGGTTGCGTTGCGCACCTGACCGCCACCGTTTTGAAACAGGTTGTTGATAAAGCTGGATACTGAAGCCGCATCACCCGCACCATTTTGGTTGTGTATAGCGGGTAAATTAACGGCGACGCCTGAGGTGGTGAACATCAACTTGACCTGTCAGTTAGAGGAGAGGGGGGGTATTATTTCACGGTGTCCTTGACGACTTGCGCCGTCATGACGACCCCGAGAACGGGCTCTTGCGTGACGCTGGCAAGGCCCGCATTGACCAGATCCATCTCCATCGCCCCGACCACGTGGCTCAGTTTTGCCTTCAAATCGGTCAAGGTCGGATTGCACACCTTGGCGGGGCTTTCATTCGGACGCTGAAGTTGGCCGAGCGGGGTTTTGGTGTTGATCATAATTTGCAACCCCAGGGCCGCCTGTAAGTCTTCTTGGCAGGTCTTAAGGTCGCAAAAGACGGGCTGGAGCTTATCGATCAACGGACCTTGCTGCGCACCGTCTTTGTCTGCGTTGAAAGCCGTGACGATTTGCTGGTACTTAGCGACGTGCAGGTTCAAGGTATTGATCTGAGACGGGATGTCCGGTGTAATCACGTCCACGGCAACGCCGACCTTGAGGCCTTTGCTGATGGTCCAGACCGAAGTCCATTCAGATTTGAAATCATTCAGCATTCTTTGGCTCCGGCGCATCTCGGTGCACACATCAGTCAGGCTCACGGAGGAAACATCCGCATCCCCATGACGCCGTCACCGGGCAGATGTGAATAGAGGAGTTTGTGTAAACCGTGAGCATGCTGGGACCAGCATCCCAGCCGTAATTGTCGGATTTGGCGTTTTCTTTGGGCAGGGGGAGGGTCATACTGCCCCCCAAACACAACTATGGCGGTTACGGGGTAAGAAATGAGCGATACAAAGCGCACGAGGCTCTTTATGCCCAAGACTGAGCACTTCATTGTCTGGATATTGGATATAGCCGTAACTATCGGGGCGTATGCCATTGGAGAAATGGGTATAGCCATGTTCTTTGGTTTTTTCGCCGTATCTGGGGCTTTCCTAATGTTTTTTACGGTTTTCTTCGGATGGAACCCATTCGAAAAAAGCCCCTAACAGCGCATTTGAATTACAACGAGATTTACCTCCAGCACCGACCTGAGTGAGAGGGCGGGTGCCGCCTGACGGCGAAATGAAAGGTGCTTTAGGAGCGCGGTGTTTTTCAGGGGTAGGGGCTTCGCCTCTGGCACAGGTTTGTGCCGCGAGAGCAGTGTCGCCTGACGGCGAAGAAGGGGCTTGAGATTGTGGAAAGACACGGTCCGAGGCCGAAGCCTCGGAACCGCGTTCCCAAAGTCCCGCATCGGACATTACCCCTTTGCGGGCGAAACTCTTGGTATTGGATTTTACACCGGAATAGGCGCTCATGCACGCCTCCCGGCCAATTTTATGGCCTCCCAGGGAACGGGTTCTGAGGCTCCCAGGGACTTCCCGGGGAGAACTCCCTTATCATTATTTTTCAATGACTTAGCGTTCTCGGGGAGTTCCCGGGCATATGTCTTGGTTTCGGCTTTATGTTCCCGGAGATACCGGACGATGGTGTTGGGGTGTACCTCGTAGCGAGCCGCGATCTCTGGATTTGACAGACCAGCGGCACAAAGGCGTGCGATCTCGCGGCCACGGCGCTTTAGAACGCGAGCCTCAAGATCACGCTTAAATCTGATAAGGCTAAACTTGAGTGCCAGGGGATCGCAGCCCAGGTGCATTGCGATTTCGCGGACAAGCTCAATACGCTTGGCGATATTCTTTCCGCCGTTGAAGCGACGGAACAAGCGGTAACCGTTACGGCCCAGGTTCCATATTTCGGCTTGGCGTGTTTCTAGGGTCTGAACCCAATTCAACTTATTGAATTATTAAACGAAAGCGTGATTCGATCCTTCTCAGGAGGATTTTCATCATGCGCTTTGATTTATCGGACGAAGAATGGGCAGTAATACAGCCGCACTTACCAAAGGCGGGTCGAGGCCCTAAACGGGTCGATGATCGCCGGGTTCTAAACGGTATTTTTTATATTCTGCGCACAGGAGCGCCGTGGCGCGATCTGCCGGACCGCTACGGTCCTCGTACGACCGTGTACAATCGCTATGCCCGCTGGGCGCGGCGCGGAATATGGAAAGCAATATTCGATGCGCTTGCCAGCCAAAACAAGGACAGCTTGTTCTTTATCGACAGTTCCATCGTTAAGGCCCACCGCGCGGCAACCGGCGCAAAAGGGGGGAACTGGCGCAGGATATCGGCCGCTCACGCGGAGGCCGCACAAGTAAAGTTCATGCCGTTGTCGATGAAAGCGGGCGGCCCCGCTGCTTAATCATCACCGGCGGTCAAGTTCACGACAGCAAGGTGATGATTGATCTTTTGGACGGTGCTGGGGAGTCTGCGGCGGTGGTTGCCGACAAGGCTTATAATTCACGTTCGATCCGCCAACGCATTGCCGACCAAGGTTCGCTCGCGGTCATTCCAACGAAGTCAAATACCAAAAATCCGATCCCTCATGATAAGGGCCTCTACCGCATGCGCAACATCGTCGAACGGTTCTTCTGTACCATGAAGGACATGAGAAGGTTGACGACACGATATGAAAAACTCAGCGCAAACTTTCTGGCAATGGTTCATATCTTTGCCATCAGGTTATGGCTCAATTGAGTCCACACCCTAGATTTAATTCGCGCTGAAGTTTGTGAACTTCCGTATTGCGTTGCGCTTTCGCTGCTGCGAGTGATGCTATCTGCGCGAGGTGCTCACCATTTGCGGCAAGCCATTCGGCAACCTCGATTGGGACATCGATGGTGATGGTGGCGTATCCGGGACGGTCGCGCTTAGTCATAGCGAGCCTCCCGGATTGAGAGGCTAATTAGGCGGGGAGTGTTCTCGTGAACAGAACCAGAAACCGGAACATCGCACCACGTTATATCGCATAATGTATAGGTTGATAAGTACAGGGCGGTTCTGTTCACCGCATGTTCTCAATCTCCTGAGAACATCTACAAAGTAAAACTAAGGATGTTTTACTTTGGTCTTATTGCGCACCGTCTACCCCGGCGTGTGCCGGGGTAGGGGTGGCAAAGGAGAGCGCAAGGCCCACCAAAACAACAGCAGCCGCTTTACTGGCTGCCTTAACAGTATTCAAAATGGAGCCATAAAGAGACGCAAGGCGGGTTTCACCCTGCATTTCTGCGTTCCATTTGTCGAGTTGAGCAAGTGCAATTTTGGGGTCCTGTCCAGCCAGTTCGGCAAGCATGACCATCTTTGCAGGCTTGGGCAAAACACCCCGCTTTTTCCAGAGTGTTGTACTTGACCCTGCATTGCCCATTGCTCTGTCGAGTTGGCTATATGACTTATAGCCCTGACGGCGCATTGCCGCCTCAATGTAGTCTACGAGCGTTTTTAGCATTGGTTGCTCCTTATCTATGCAGCAAACATAGCGCAAATACATCTAATTTCAAAATTATAAATACCATTTAGAATTAACCGATTGTTAATGCCTTCTCTGCAATACGTTTCTATACGGTAATTAGAATATTGTGATTACCGTATTCCCGCCAAGGGGTTCAGGTTTCCCGCCTGGACCCCACCGGGCGGGACGGCGGGGAAAATGAATGCTTGATTTCGCACGTATACCTTTAGGTGTGGTTACACACCCCAAGCTCGGGGGGGCTGAGTTGAAAGTGTTTGCTATCCTATCAGCACACAGCAACAAAAGCGGCCATGCGTGGCCGTCTGCCTCCACCATTGCCGACCTCCTCAAAATCAAAGACGTATCCAACGTGCGCCGGAGCCTTCGCAAGCTCCAGGACGTGGGCGCAATCGTCAAACAAGACAAGTGTGGTCCACGCGGTGCCGCCGTCTATTTTCTTCCTAATACAGGGGGTGTCATGGGTGACACCCCTAATAGTCCTTTTGGGGGTGTCACAGGTGACAGGGGGGGTGTCACAGGTGACTGTTTAGGGGTGTCACCTGTGACACCCAAAGGATCACAAGGAAGGATATTAGATGATGAAGGGGTTCCAAAAAAATCTTTTGAATTGGTTGGGGATCAAATTCTCGACCTCATGCGAGTACCTCTCAAACAGTCTGCCAAGTTCAACCTTGGGCCTGTCTGCAAGTGGGTGGATGAGTGGAATGCTGACCCTGATCTTGACATTCTTCCCGCTGTTAGGGCTGTGCTTGCTAGAGCGGGAGATACGTCAATCCTCTCGCTTAAATATTTTGATAAAGCCGTATGGGCAAACGTCCAAGATCGCCTTTCCGGAAAGCAACCGCGCAACGCTCCTGGCGCGCCGGACGATAGCTCTAAACCCGCCACAGAAGCCCAACTCCACGCGCTCACTGAAAGGAAACGGTGGGAACTCGCGGACAAAGTCATAAGGGGCGAGCGCGTCAAAGCCGACCGCCCGGAATGGATACCGACCCAGGAGGAGGCCGCCGCCATCCTGGATGAAAAGGGGCCGTACAACATGCGCCTCAGTTCGGATAAGCAAATCAAAGAACAGGCGGACAAGGAAACCGAGTGGGGCCTGGAGAACGCCCCAAATCAAACCGAAGCCAAGAGGAGAAACATTCAATGAGTGAGAACAAATTTAGCTACACCGTGCGCCGTCTCGGTGCTGGCGATATTGAAAATGCATTCTTTTTCGTGAAGGACGAAACCGGAAAAGTCATGACGCAAATCGCCAGCGTCCGCGCTTCCGAAGGTGTGAACATTATTGCGCTTGCCGATTGCATTCACCACGGCCTGACCGAACTCGACGCGGCCATTTTTCCCGCACCTGATACGCCACCCGCCGCCGTAACGCTGGGCGGCACACCCGCCGATTTTGACGCCGCCGCAACCGCTGAAAAGGACTAAACGAACCATGAAAGACGTATCAACAGCCCTCTCCAAAGACTGCGCAACTTGCCAGCAAGCCCCCGTGATTGTGTTGCGTGGGCCATCCGCCGAAATGCTCAACATGTCCATGGAAGATAAGGAAAACATCCTCGCTTCCATGGCGGTGGAATTGATGGTTATGGGGCGTGAGTTTCTCCCTCAAATCTTGGAACACTCCATGATTACCGCCATGAACGACATGGCCGACGACGACGAACGCCCGGACTTTTCCGATATCTCAGACGCCGAAGGTGACACTGCCCATGCGTAGCGCCGAACTCAAAACCATGCGTGAGAACGCGGGTATTCCGCAATCCGGGTTAGCGGCCTGGGCGGGCGTGTCCCGCACCACGATTAGCCAAATGGAAACGGGCAAGCGCGAAGTGTCTGAAAAGGTTGCGGAGAGCATGATGCAGATCGCCGCCAAGCAAGCCGCCACCCTTTCCGACCTGAAAGGCGAACCCGACCCAGCGCCCGAAACCAACGCGCACAAGGAGGGCCGCGTTGCCCACGGTAACGGCTTGGCTGTGAGCGCATGCAAGCTCAAGGGCCAAGAGCGCGTTGAATGGATTAACGCTTGGTACGAAGAGGACGCCGCCTAATGGGACAGCAAGTCGTAGACGTTCTCAAAAGTAACCTCCGGGAATTCCAGGCGGCACCCGTCTGGGGTAAGGAGGAAGCGGGCCTCAAAATGTTTGAGACCGTGTGTGCCCTTATCCAGGATCACGAAAACCGCCTGGAGGAAAACCATACGAGGCTAGGGGACGCGGAAACGGGCTACGTGCAATTGCGCGACGTAACCATTAGCCACGAAAACCGCCTGGATCAACTGGAAGAACTGGCAGAGGAGGCCGCCTAGCCATGGCAGAACTGGAGAACAGCTTAGGGTGGGTGGACCTCACCCTAAGCCCTCCAGGGTCCAGTGCTCACAAGGGCATGACCCTGGGTTACATGCTTTGCCATTGTTGCGGGGCTAAGGCCACCGTGACCTTGGACAAGGGCCTCAAAGCGTATTCGTACTGCAATGGGCGCGCCGACGAAAAGCAGTGCGGCGCGGCTATCAAGTGGCCTCGGGCGGCAAGTCAAAAGCTTATCGCGGCCTGGGCAAAGCAGGGCGGCAACCCCGCCAACGAAAACCCCCTACCATCACCCGAAATAGAGGAGCCTACGGACGATGGCGAAAGCACCGAGCCAACCGAAACCGAGCGCGACGAACCCGCCGCCCCAACAGAAACCGCCACAGACACCCCAGGAGAGCCCGCAAACCCCGCTGGCGACCCAGACACCCCAGACAACGACAATGAGCCCCCAGCACCCCGAGACGAGTCAGGAAAGCCCAAACGAGGAAAGCGGCGGGGCCTCCTCGCCGCCTAATACGCTCGACGGCACCCACTTGGACGCTATCGGCGTTGAGGAGCCGGACGGCTCGGGCGGGCAAGCTCAAGCCGACACCGTGGCACCGACAACCCAAGTTACCACCACCACCGGGGCGACGGTTACGGCGGTTCCGCGTGAAGTGTTTAGGGGGACGCTCAAGGGCGTGTTTAACGGCGCGTCCACGTTCTCAGGGATGCAATCACTTGCGGTGCAAGAGCCTGAGGTGCCGCGCGCCGATTTATGCGCGGACGCCCTATACGATACGGCCTGTGAGGTTCACTGGCTGAATTTCTTGGTCCAACCGTCTAACCCTTGGATGGCGCGCACCGTCGCTATCGGATCCTTTTTGGTGCCTAAGGTGATGATGGCGAACGCCGAACTCAAGATCAAGGCAGCCCAGGCCAAAGGGCAGGGCAAAGCCCCGGCAAACGATAACCAAGCCACACCCGCAGACGGTCTCGCGGGCTTCCCAGACGCAAAGGAGGAGAAGTTGACATGAGCGATAAAATGATAGTCAAGCTTTCGGTTGGATGCTGCGCCTTATTCGGTGGCGTTGTCGTTGTTGAACTGGCCTTGCTCTGGCAAGCCGTGGACGCGCTCCAGGATATTGCGGCGGGTGTGGTGGCTCTACGATGAGTAAAACCCCCATGCAAAAAGACGCGGACATGATCGGCATTTATGGCCGCCGCCGTTCGGGCAAGTCCACTCAGATCAAAGAGCGGACACAGAACCATAACCGCGTGGTGGCGTATGACCCCATGGAGGAGTACGGCGCGTATGGTTACAAGACGTGCAAATCCATGAAGCACGTCCTCCAGGCCATCAAGGCCGGATGGTCTAAAGGATTTCGTGTTGCTTACGTGCCGCCCACTTCAAAGCTTGGCGCAATGGAGAGCTTACATAAGCTATCGTGGTTGCTTCTGAACGTGCAAAAACCGTACTTCAACAACGTACCTATACCTAAGGTGCTTTTTGTCGTTGATGAATTGAAAAAAGCGTTTCCAGGATCAGGCTTGCCGGATCAATTCGACGGCTTTGTCGAGATGTGCGAGCGCGGTGGTCACTACGGCATTGATTTGGTCGGCGCGTCCCAGCGTGTCTCTAAGGTCAACACCGTTTTTCGCGGCAATTGTTCTGAGCGATACTTCTACGCACAGAACGAAGCCATTGACGTTGACGCCATCGTAAAGATGGTGGGGCGTGAACATCGCCAGACAATTCAACGTCTCCAGACGCACGAATACCTAAGGTTACAGGATGGCATCGTTACGCCTGGGAAAAATTCTTTGTATGGATGAATTTTCCTACCTTACGTAGGGTACGTAGGTTTGACTTCCTAGAGACAAGCTCCAAAAGTGGCCGGGAACCAAGTTTTCCCGGCCTCTTTTTTTGGAGACTTTCACCATGACCTTCAACACCACCAACGTTCTTAAATTGATCGGCATCGTCGTCGCTGGCAACTGGGTTGCCGACGAAATGCGCGCCAACTCCCCGGTCTGGCTGATCTAGCCATGGACGCAAAAGACCTCGCCCTCACCGTTGGCCTTGCGGCTGGCGGTGTCATCGTGGCGGGCCTCGTGATGGCCTTCGCCAAAGACCAAGACATTCCGTACCTAAAAGACGCCTCGCGCGGCTTTTCTGCATTCGGCCTGTAAGGAGCGCACACATGCGACGTATTAAAAAACTTCCTGCCTTCACCCCGTTTGCGGCTGGTGCTACCACCGTTGCGGATGTTCCCGTTGGCTTGACCTATGAGCGCCTCATGCTTCGCCATACGGCGGGCCTTGGCGTTGACGCCACTCAGGCAACCTTTGCCACAAACGTTGATGAAATTCGCGTTATTTTGGACGCCGAAGTTATCATGCGCTTGAGCGGTGCTCAGTTGAACGCCATCAATAACTTTTATGGCGTCACCCACGAGGACGGCGTGTTCCCGATTTTGTTCTCCCGTCCTTGGGCGCGCACCGTTGCGGGTGAGGATGAACTTGCCATCGGCACCGCTGACGTTGACACCTTCCACATTGAAGTGGACGTGAACGCCGCCGCCGCCACGCCGACGCTAGAGCTCTACGCGGTGCAATCTCCGGGTACGCCTTTGGGGACGCACATCACCATTAAGCCGTTTCCTAAGACGGCGTCTGGTGCTGGCGAGTTCCAAATCCAGGATATCCCGAAAGGGCCGTTCGGCGCGTTCGCTATGCACATGGACACCACCAATATTAACACGGTGAACATTGAGGCGAACGGCAAGAAGGTGACGCAAGCGGACAAGGCGATATTGAAGGCCGTGAACGTGGAAGCGGGCCGCGCCAACCAGACGGGCTACACCCACCTGGACTACGTGTCCACCAACCGCATGCGGGACGCTCTGCCGCTGGACCTTCAAGACTTCGTTATGGAGTTTGACATGTCCGCCGCGGCTTCGTTCACGTTGCTTTTGGAACGTGCCGAACACCGCACGGCGACGGCGAAAGCCCAGGCTAACGCCACCGTCTAACCGCCTTGTTTCTCCCCGGTCATTTGGCCGGGGAGGGACGTTCTAACAAAGGAGAAACCCCATGGCGATTTGGGATTTAGGTACGGGTAGTACCGCAAATGCTTTGGATACGGGCGGCAACTTCGTGGATAAGGTTTTTAGCAAGTGGATGGACCACGAAACCTACAAAAGCGAACTGGACTACAACCTCCAGATTGCCCGCATGAACGGCACCACTTACGGCCAGCAAACGCAACCGTGGCCGACCACGTCTTATGCTTCGGCACCGGGCGGCGGCAACAACAACAACAACACCATGCTCATGTTGGGTCTCGGTGCGGTTGCCCTCTTGGCTTTGAAGTAAAGGAGGGGGTCCATGGATTGGGTAACAGCACTCAATGCAGGGGTGTCCATGATGGACAGCGCCGGACAGTCCGACATGTTCGCCACCCCGGACGCGCCCCCGAGTTTTGCCACAGGGGCGAGTGATGGGTATGCGTCCATGAACTCGCCCTTTGTGGTGGGTTCCAACGCCGAACCGAAACCAGCGGGCGGCGGCTTAAACTTGAACTCAGCTTCCATGATTTTAGCAGGAGTGACCTTATGGAACACCTTAGCGTAATCGTTGAGGGATGGAGTGCCGAAGCCGCAACCGACTTAGAGGCGGCCATGGCTCACGACACGCAATACGGCCTTGACGGGCTGCGCCGTGACGTGATGGCCGGAAAAGTTATCCTCTTGGGCGTTTATGAACGCGGCCAGCGCGCAGGCACCTTGTGCTTGCGGCTGGACGTGTTCAACCACGGCGTTGATGGCGTCTTGGTTGCCCAGGGTGGCCGCCTCCAGTGCGGTATGGCGCACAAGCTTCTTGTGCCGCCTATGGAAGCCCTCTTGATGGCGGGCGGGGCGTCCCGCATGCGTATTCACACCACGCGCGCGGGTGCCGTTCGCTCCCTTGAGCATCAGGGCTTCAAACAAGATCACATTGTGATGGTAAAGGACCTTCTCTAATGGGCGGATCATCTCCAAGCAGTTCAAGTAGTCAGAACACCACCACCACGGAGCAATTCGACGAGCGTGTAGCCGTAGGTCAAGACGGTATCGCAATCGGCGGGCGCGCCAACGTGAACGTGGACGCCACCGACCCTTTGGCCTTTGAGTTGACGGGCGACCTGTTGAAGGTGTTTCAGAAGGTTGGCGGGGACGTGGTGAGCGGCTCGTTTGACCTCGCCAACCAAGCTACAGACATGGTGCGCGTCAATAACGACATGCTGGCGAAATTTGCTGAACAACAAGCGCAAAAAGTGGATGGCTCCAACACCACACAAACCCTAATTAAGATCGGCCTGCCCCTCGGGGCGGCGGTTCTTGCATTGAAAGGACTGGACGCATGAGTAAGCGTTTTTACACCACGCCGGAGTTTATCGTCGGCGCTGGCGACGTTGTAACGTTCCCGTATGTCGGCAACTATCTGCGCTGCCTGGAGACGAACCTCACAGAGTACTCGGTTGAGTTGGACAACGGCGCGCGCGGCACCATGAACAAGGGTCTCGGCGTTGAGTGGCCGTCCGACGAAGTATTCAAGAACATCACCATCGACAATAAGGCGGGTGCCTCTCAACTCACCACCACATTAGGCGTTGGTTTTGGCAATCTCTCTGATAGCCGGTTGAACATCTCAGGCACCGTGACCATTGATGACGGCGGCGGGTCTATCACCGTTGACGGTGGGGTTAGTGTTTCCAACTTCCCGGTCTCACAGACCGTGTCCGGCACCGTGGACATTGGCGAGGCGTCCTCTCCTGTAGGCGCGAGTTTCTATAATGGGTTTGAGGTTGCTACGGGTGTTTACACCATGTTCACGGCGGCGGCGAACACGGGCGGCGCAATTCTGCGAACTGGTGCGGTCTCTGTGAATGGTGCCACCGCCCGCATATTCGCGGATACGGTCGCCCCGGTCTCTTATGCAGACTTGACGGTCAAGGCCATTTTGGCGGCTTGGAGTTCCGCCATTGATAAGGACGTGTTGCAACGCGAAGTTTTCATTCCGGCTGGGTCGGGTCTCTTTATGGCCTGTAACGGTGTAGCGGCATCAACGCAACTCACTTGGGACATGTTGTAAAGGATTTTTGAAATGACCGACGCGGAAAAGCTTTCTCTTGCCTACCAACTGCAAGCCCAAGACCCGGCGACGTATCTAACGGTTGCCGATGCCTTGGTCCAGGTCCAGGCCGACGCCTTGGCGATGTTGCCAGCACCGCCCGCACCGACCGATGTGATGGGGGTGCGGCATGTCAAGGCGGCGAACGGCACCACCATCGAACACGTGAAAATCTTGGGCAACGGAACGGAGGTAGCATTGTGATGGACGGTCCTACAGTAGCTATCGGCCTTGCCGTGGCGGCGGGTCTTATCTCTAAGTTTGGCACCGTGTCGTTCGGCGGCACCTCGGGCGGGCAGATGAGCCGCGCGCAAGTTAAGGCGCTTGTGGAGCGGATCGTGGGCTCGTACACGCCTGGTATAGATCCTCGCATGGTGCGCGCGATCATCGAAATTGAAAGCACACGCTTTCCTCAGGCGTGGCGCAATGAGCCGCACATCTCGGACGCCTCTATCGGGCTCATGCAAACGCTCCACCGCACGGCGTTGTTTTTGTATGACACCTACGGCGCAAAGTCGATGGCGCGGCCATCCGACGCGGCGGACCTTTTGAACCCTGAGACCTCCGTCTATTTCGGGGCTAACTATCTGGAGTACCTGACCAGCTACGGCGGCGGCGGGCATTCTGAGGAGTGGATTGTCCGGGCCTACAACGGCGGCCCCGGCAATGCCATGTCAACGGCAACGGCGAACTACTGGAACAAGTACAAGGCCGCGAAAGCGGCGCTTTAGGAAGGAGCAACACCATGGCTACTCGTGCAGGACGTACCGCCTCCGGGCGCATCAAAAAGGGCTATCGGCTCACCAAGTCAGGTGTCCGCAAGGCCGCCAAAAAGAAAACCACGCGGCGCAAGCGGCGCTAGGAGGAGGGCGGCTATGCCTATTCTGTTAATCGGCTTTGTGGGCGGCCTCTGGGCGCGCTCTGAGTTCGACAACGGCGGCCTCGGGCTCGTGCAACTCGCCATGATCGGCGGCGGCGGACTTGCGGCCTATACCGTCTACAAGAAGGTGGTGGCCTAATGGCAGATCGCGCACTTGATATCGTCACCGGGGCCGGGGTTTCCGCCCTGGGCTCTGTCGGTTTGTTGCTGGGCCAGCTCGGGCCAGTTCTTGACGCCCTCACCCAAGCCGCCAACGCGGCGGCGGCGGTGTGCGGTGTCGTGTTGGTGGTGTCGCGCTTGCGGACGCACCGCCGTGATGTGAAAGAGGAGACGGGACATTGAACGGATTTATGAAGGACCGGGCCAAGGAGCCCACCACCATTGCTGGGCTTGGCGGCCTTGGCTTCGGCGTACAGGACATGGCAATCACCGACCCGAGCATGTTGAACTCCGTGGGCGAAGTGCTAGGCATGGCGGTTCCGGTGTTGTTGGCACCGACGCCCTTGGGGATTGCCTCTCTGGGCATGGGCTTATTCATGACCTTCTTTAATGAAGGCAAGAAGGCCTAACCCACAAAAACCGCAGAAAAGGGGGCTTTTGCCCCCTTTTTTTGTGCGCTCTCGTTGACCTCAGCACCGAATCTCGGGCCTGTGCACCCTCAGGTGTGCGAGAGAGCGTGGTTCCTTTCGTAACGAACGAAGGGCAGTCTTGACCTCGGGACTTTCGATACAGGCGCACCCAAAGCGGTCTATTTGATCTACGATAACATCAACGCTTGTGCGTAACGCGGCGTAGTTGTCGCAAGACTGATTTAGGGCCTCACGGAGGGTCTCAATACGTTCCTTTAGCTCTTTCACTTCATAGCTCATTTTCTAAACGCTCCTTGTATGATGGTTGATACTGTCGAGGGGTGAAGGTCTAATTCGGCGGCAATTTCTGTATTTTTTTTCGTGCGCGCCATGCGCAGAACAGCCACGTCTCGGGCGAGGCGGGCAAACTTGTTTTTCTCGCGTATGTAGTGCCTAAAATGTTGTGCCAGCATGTCTACATCCAGGCCGCTTTCGCGCGCCGTGGCGGCGAGGGCGGTGTCGTATGTCATGTCTCCAGCTTCGATCCGAATGCCCATTAAATAGGCCGCCGATTTTGCCTCTTCTTGGTGGGCGTCGTGCTGGGCTTTGTTGTGCTGGCGTTTGCGCCGTTCACTGATTAGGTTGCGGATTTGTCCGGCCACTTTAGCGTAGTTTTGCGCCAATGCCTCCAGGGCGGTGTCGGATAATTCTTCAAGTATCGGTGTATCGAGTAGCAATAAACTTCCCCCATGCGTGATCGCGCATGAATTTATAGCCTCCTTGTCATTGCCGCCAATAGCGTTCATTTGCATACCGCTAAACTGTTGAAAAGGGCGGCTCACTTTCTGTGAACCGCCCTGTGCCTATCGCATAATGTATATTATGGAAAATTATATATGTTGTTTTGGGTCAAATGGTTGGCTTATATGCGTTATGTTTTAAATGGATTTTGGAATCTGGCTAAATGAGCCGTCAGCGGCGCTTAAGTCTGCCCTACTCACGCAGTGACCTAGAGCTCGATGACCAGCCCGTCATAGGCTACGAAGACGTTGTCTGGCAGCTTGGCTTGCAGGGTATCGAAGTCCAGGCCGAAGCCAAGGTGTGTGAGGTAGGCGCGTTCCGGCCCCACCCGTTCGATCCACTCGAGCGCGCGATCCACGTCTAGGTGTGTCGGGTGCGGTGTATCGGCAAAGGTCCCCAACATCCACACCTTGATGCCGGCCAACAGATCAAAGCCGTCTTCGTGCATGGAGATCAAATCGGTGGAATAGGCAAAATCGTCGATGCGAAAGCCGCTGGTGTTCATATAGCCGTGGTCTTGTTCAATAGCGGTGACGGAAAAGCCGCCGACTAAGAACGTCTCGCCGTGATGCACTTCGATTTGCGGGTCCAGGCTCGTTTTATAGAAAACCGTGGCGTCCTCGGCCAAGGGCTCAAACACATACGCAAACCGCTGACCGATGGTTTTCAGCGTTTCACCGTCGGCAAACACCGGAATGGCGGCGTTCATGCGCCGGTTCACGCCGCGCAGGTCGTCTATGCCATGCAGGTGGTCTGAGTGCGCGTGGGTGTACAGCACCGCATCCAAATGCTGAATATTAGCGGTTAAAAGCTGTGCGCGCAGGTCCGGCGAGGTGTCGACAAGCACCCGTTTGCCTCCGCCTTCGACCATAATTGAGGGTCTAAGGCGGCGGTTTTTGGGGTTATTTGGGTCGCACGCCCCCCATCCGGCCTCTACCGAAGGCGTACCTGTGCTAGAGCCTGAGCCGAGAACCGTTATACGCACGGCACATCCTCCTTTTGCTGAGCCTTGGTAAACAGCTTAAAGAAGTTCTGTGTGGTGGCCTGGGCGATCTCGTCGAAGGAAACCCCCTTAATTTCGGCTAATTTTGCGGCCGTGAGCTGCGTGTAAGCCGGCTCATTGGGCTTGCCCCGGTGCGGCAGCGGCGCCAGATACGGTGCGTCGGTTTCCACCAACAAACGGTCCAGCGGCACGGTTGCCACGGCTTCGCGCAGGGCGTCGGCCTTTTTGAACGTAATGATGCCCGAAATCGAGATGTACAGGCCCAACTCTACGGCGGCTTTGGCGAAGGCCTCGGTGGCGCTAAAACAGTGGATGAGGCCTGGGAAAGCGCCCTTTTGCATCTCATCGGCCAAAATGTCCAAGGTATCTGCGTCGGCGTCGCGGGTGTGCACGATGACTGGAAGCTGGGCCGCGCGTGCGGCCTCAATGTGCGTGCGAAAGCTGTGCTGCTGGGCCGCGCGGGGGCTGTGCTCATAGAAATAATCCAACCCGGTTTCGCCGATGCCCACCACTTTGGGGTGTTTGGCAATGTCCAAAAGGCCAGAAACGGTCACCATATCTTCTTTTCCCGCCTCGTGCGGGTGAACACCGACGGTGCAGTAAATGTCGTCTCTCGCCTCGGCGACCGCTAAAACACCCGGAAACTTCAACATGGAGGTGCCAATGGTGAGCATACAGCCCACCCCCGCCGCATGCGCACGCCGGGCGACCTCGTCCAAATCGGCGAATTCCGGGTAATCTAAGTGGCAGTGGCTATCGACCAGCATTTTGCGGCGTCCTGTTAAAACGAAGATCCAGCTTGGGCGAGGAAGTCTTCTTCCTCAGCGTTTGAGACCCGCCCGAGAACCGCGTTGCGATGCGGGAACCGACCGAATCTGTCGATAATGATCTTATGCTTTTGTGCCCAATCGAGAAGGTCCGTATTGCCCAGGGCGCGAAATAAAGCGATTGAACGCTCCTGATCGTGCACATCTTCGCTGTGTTCGAACGGCAAATAGAAGAACGACCGTTGTCTTTCGGTGACCTGTTGGTCAAATCCCGCATCAATGGCGCGTTTTGCGATCGCTAGAGCCTGTGCGTCAGTGGCGAAGCTCTCTGGCGAATTGCGAAACATGTTACGGGGAAATTGGTCCAAGACGACAACTAAGGCCAAGGCCCCTTCGCTCAAGTCGCCCCACGCGTCTAAATCCCCGGCCTGCGCCCGCGTATGAATATCGGCAAATCGGTGAGTGATTTCGGCATCAAATGCAGGGTCCTTGACGAACCACTGGCGGGGCTGGGTTTCGCTAAACCAGAAATCCAGCACCGAACGTATTTCAGCTTGCGGACTGGGCATAATGTAGCCCCCTACTCTTCCTCGACAAAACGCGGAAACACGCCGGACGGTGCGGGCAGTTCCCGGCCTGGCTCTAACACATGCGCCGAACCGATGAAATCAAAGGTGCGGTGCGCGGGCGAAATGGCTAACAAGTCCAGCATTTGAGACATGGATGTGGGCATGAACGGCTGCAACACCAAGGCAATATGGCGAATGCATTCGGCCAGCACGTACAGCACCGTGCCCATGCGGTCCGGGTCATCTTTTTTCAGCTTCCACGGCGCTTGGCGGTCCACATAGGCGTTACAGGCGCGGATGTGCACCCACACGTCTTCCAGAGCCAAGTTAAAGGCTTGCACGTCCATGTGTTCGCGCATGTTGTGGATCAAGCCATGGGCCGCGGCCAGCATTTCGCTATCGTCGTCGGTAAAGTCGCCGTGGTACGGCACAGCGCCGCCGCAGTTCTTGCCCACCATGGACAGTACGCGCTGGGCCAAATTGCCCAGATCGTTCGCCAGTTCCGAATTCATCCGCCCGATCATGGCGGCGCGCGAAAAATCGCCGTCGTTGCCAAAGGGGACTTCGCGCATGAGGAAGAACCGCACCGCGTCCAGGCCATAGGTCTCCACCAGCTCGATCGGATCGATGACGTTGCCCACGGACTTGGAAATCTTCTGCCCTTCGTTGGTCCACCAACCGTGGGCGAACACGCGCTTGGGCGGTTGGATACCGGCGGCCATCAAGAACGCGGGCCAATAGACGGCGTGAAAGCGCAAGATGTCCTTGCCCACCATGTGCAGGTCGGCGGGCCAGTAGGTTTGAAATTCCCCATGATTTTCATCGGGATAGCCGACTGCGGTGATGTAGTTTGTGAGCGCGTCTAGCCACACATACATGATGTGGTCATCGTCGCCGGGCACCGGAATGCCCCACTTGAACGTGGTCCGTGACACCGACAAATCCAACAGCCCGCCTTCGACAAAGCTGGTGACTTCGTTGCGGCGCGTTTTGGGCAAAATGAAGTCTGGGTTTTCGTCATAGAACGCCATCAAGCGGTCGCCCCACTCGGACAGCTTGAAGAAGTAGCTAGCTTCTTCAACCCACTCAACGGGCGCGCCGGTGGGGGCAACGGAGTTGCCGTCTGCGTCCTTTGTCAGCTCGGATTCAGCGTAAAACGCCTCGTCGCGGACCGAATACCAACCGGCGTATTTGTCCAGATAGATATCGCCGCTTTCTTTGAGCTTTTCCCACAGGGCTTGAACCGACACCTTATGGCGTTCCTCGGTGGTGCGGATGAAGTCATCGGTGGTGAAATTCATGGTCCCCAGCAGATCGCGGAACCGCTGCGACACCTGGTCGGTAAAGGCCTGCGGGTCAACGCCCTTGTCCTGGGCGGATTTTTCCACCTTCTGACCGTGTTCGTCGGTGCCGGTGAGGAATTTAACGTCATAGCCGTCCAGGCGCTTGAACCGCGCCAGCACGTCGCAGGCCAGCGTTGTGTACGCGTGGCCGATGTGTGGCACGTCGTTGACGTAATAGATCGGCGTGGTGACGTAATAGCGCTGAGGCCCGGCCATTAAAGCGACTTCCTTGTTCTGGTACGTTTAGCGCGCGGGTCGGACGGTATTTTCGAGGCCTAGAAAGGCGTCAAGCATGACCTGTTTCTTGTCCAGGTGCAGACCATCCGTGCGTGCCACGAGGGAGTTGATCTTTTCCCACACTAAGAACCAGCTTTCAAGGCTTGCCTGCCCGGCCAAGCGCGCCATGAAGTCCGCGTCCTCGCCAGCGGGTGCGGCTTTGCCCGCGGCGACCAAGATCATGCGCTCCAACCACCAGCGCAACAACCCGGTTACGGTGCGAAAAGCCTCATCCGCGCCGACCCGCGCCACCTTGTCGGCCAAGGCATGTAAGGCTTTGACGTTTAGGGTCGGTAGGGTGTGAAGCAAACGCATCAACTCGGCATAAATGTCCAGCCCCCCGACCTCGACCAGCCCCAGCGCCCGGCCTATGGAGCCGTCGGACAGTTGTGCCAAGCGCGCCGCATCCTCGGGCGTAATGCCGGGGGCGTAAACCTGCGCCAGTTCCGTCACCAGAGCATCCGATAACGGGCGCAGTTGCAGGGTACGGCAGCGTGAGCGAATGGTCGGCAGCAAGCGGCCCGGATTGTGGCTCACCAACACCAACATGGCATTTTTCGGCGGTTCTTCCAGCACTTTTAACAGCGCATTAGCGGCGTTGGCGTTCATTTCGTCGGCTGAATCGACGACGACAATGCGCCAGCCGCCCTCAGCCGAGGTACGGTTCATCATCCCCGCCACTTCGCGCACGCTGTCCACGTCGATCACGGTTTTCAGCTTGCCGGTTTTCTCGTTGATGCGCCGTTCCAGCGCCAACAGGTCCCCGTGGGTGTCTGCCGCCACGCGGGGGAAAATCGGATTGTCGGGTGATATCTGAAGACTGGTAGGTTGTTCGGTGGGCAATGCATCGCCAAAAAGCCCCGGCCCGGCGTCAACCGCGCCTTGGTTCAACATAAACCGGGCAAATCTGTAGGCCAGCGTCGCCTTGCCGATGCCTTTAGGCCCGGTGAGCAGCCACGCGTGGTGCATGCGGTCGGAAAAGAAAGCGTCCAAAAGCGCGCGCTCAGCGGCCTCGTGACCGCGCAAATCGGGATTTGATTTGGGCAGCGGTGGCCAGTTTTCCGGATCGAAATCAACCATTTATAGGTCCACCTTCAACCGATCCGTAACCTCTGCTGCAATCGCCATACGAACGGCCGCAACGTCGCCACTAGCATCAATGACCCGGCAGCGGCCCGGGTCTTTTTGGGCGATGTCTAAAAAGCCGTCGCGCAGGCGTTGGTGAAACTCAATGCCCATGCGTTCATAGCGGTCTTCACCCTCGCCCCGCGATTTTGCCCGCTCTAGGCCCAGTTCCACCGGCATGTCGAGGATCAGTGTTAAGTCAGGCGTCACCTCGTCCACCACCAAGCGATGCAGGCGGCGGATGACTTCCCGGTTCATGCCGTGGCCATAGCCTTGATAGGCCATGGTGGAATCGGCAAAGCGGTCGCACAGCACCCAGGTTCCGGCGGCAAGTGCGGGCAGGATGACTTTTTCCAGGTGTTCATGGCGCGCGGCGTAATTCAGCAGTGCCTCGGTAAGCGGCTCCCAGCGGTTGGTGTCGCCGTTCACCAGCAATGCGCGGATCAGGTCGCCGCCTGTCGTGCCGCCCGGTTCGCGGGTGACGATGACACTTAAGCCCTGGGCTTCCAAGGCGTCTTTCAGGCGTGCGATTTGGGTGGATTTACCAGCCCCCTCGCCCCCTTCCAGCGTGATGAAACGACCGCGTTTCGACATCAATCGTCCTTACTTGGTGCCGCCCCAGACGATGAAATCGAACGCAGCGCCTAAACGCCCCACCAGGCCAAGCTGGGCAATGCTGTCGCCCGCGACCAAGGGGATTTCCACGGTGTCCACGTCAGGCGCGGTAATGGTTAGGGTGGCAACGCGCTGGCCCTTTTGGATCGGCGCCGGCAGCGGCCCTTCATAGGTCACGGCAACCTTCATGTCGCGGCGCGATTTCTTGGGCAGGGTCAAGGTCAAGTCGTCTTCGATCAACAACGCCACCGTGCCTTTTGTACCCAGCCACACATTGGCGTCCGTGACCACGTCCCCGGCCTTGAACAGGGAGTAGTTATTGAATTCACGAAAGCCCCACTCCAGCAGGCGCTCGGACTCGCTTGAGCGCATCTTCTTAGACGAGAGGCCGTTCACCACCAACACCAAACGCCGCCCCAGACGCACAGCCGAGCCCACCAAGCCATAACCGCTTTCTTCGGTGTGGCCGGTTTTCAAGCCGTCCGCGCCCATGTCTTTATAGACCAAAGGGTTGCGGTTTGACTGCTTGATCCCATTGTAAACAAATGATTTTTCCGAATAATAATGAAAATACTCAGGGAATCTTTCGGCGGTGAGTTGGGCCAGCTTGGCCAGATCGCGCGCCGACACGCGATGTTCGGGGTCAGGCCAACCGGTGGCGTTCTTAAACGTGGACTCCATGAGGCCTAGGGCGCGCGCGCGGTCTGTCATTTCAACGGCGAAGCCCTCCTCACTGCCGCCCAAGGCCTCGGCCACGACAATACAGGCGTCGTTGCCCGACTGCACAATGATACCGCGGATTAGGTCTTCAACCCGCACCCGCATGGACGGTTCCAAGAACATGGTCGAGCCGCCGGTTTTAGCCCCGCCCTTGCGCCATGCGTTTTCCGACACATAAAATTTATCGTCCAGCGACAAGCGCCCGTCCTGCAAGCGTTCAAACACCATGAACAGCGTCATCAGCTTGCTCATGGATGCGGGCGGCATCAATTGCGCGCCATTTTTATCCAGCAGCACAGCCCCCGTCGTCGTGTCGATCAGGTACGCGTGACTGGCAGGCGTTTCCAGCGCGTGTGCGGGCTGAAAGGCGCTTAACCATAGGGCGGTGGCGATGAGAGAGAAGCCGAAACGGCGAGAAAAATTCATGGTTTTGACGTCTTTTTTTTACGTGGTTAAAGACCTGAGTGGAATCGCAATGAAGAGGGGCAACTTTACGCGTCTCGAAAGCCAAGGACCACCCCTATATGTGGCTTATTCCGTCACCGTGCGGGCATTGGCGTATCCCGCTCTGACCACCTGAGTCAAAAGGCGTTCGGCCTCGAGCGCGTCACCCGCCGGGCCGACGCGTACGCGAAACAAGTCGCGTCCATTTACCGGATACTGGGTCACAGTGATATCCCCAATGGACGCCAAATGCGCCCTCACCCGTTCCGCGTTGGCTTGGTTGGAAAAGGCACCGGCTTGAATATAGACCTGCGACGTCGGGACGGGCGCGGGTGCGGCCTCAACCGGGGCCACCACAACTCGGGGCGGCTGAACGGGGGGCGATTGAGCCACAGGCGGCTGAACGCGGGGAAGCTCGGCGACTTCCACGGGTAGGTTTTGGCGCGCCACAGGTTGCAATGGCGCGCTAGCGGACTTAATCGGCGCATCCGCGCTGGCCAATGGGGCCTGTCCGGATTTGGCACGGTGGGCTAGAATTTTGCTTTCCTCGGCCATCACCTGAACCCGAACGCGCGCGGTGCCTTGTTTTTCAAAGCCCAGCAATTGCGCGGCGCGGCGCGACATATCGATCACGCGGTCATTAACAAACGGACCGCGGTCATTGATGCGCACCACCAAGGATCGTCCGTTGTCTAAGTTGGTCACCCGCACCACGGTTGGCAAAGGCAAGGTTTTGTGCGCGGCGGACACGCCCCATTGATCAAATGTTTCGCCATTGGCGGTGGGCTTGCCGTCGAAATTGGGGCCGTACCACGACGCCACGCCGGAGCGGTCATAGTTGAAATTTTCGGCCGGATAGTACCAAACACCCCGCACCTTATAGGGTTTACCTACCTTATAATCGCCTTGGGATGCATTCGCGGTGTTGCCCAGACGCTTGGCGGTATGCATGACAAATCGGGTCTCGGCACACGCGGCCAGCACGAATGCGGCGGTGGCGAGACACGTTAAATTCCGAAGTAGGCTGCTTGTGTTCATCGTAAACGTGAACCCTAAATTGCTTAAATCACCCGCTAAATATGCCACGCGGGTATTGATTAAGTGTGAACGTTTAAAGGGTTATAAGCCTTTGCGCACGCTTTCCAGAAGCTCTAGCGACGGATAACCGTCCGGCACCTGCCCGGTTTTGCGCTGGAAGTTGCGGATCGCCTCGCGCGATTGCGGTCCCACCACGCCGTCCACGCCGCCGGTATCGAAGCCCAATTGGGTCAGGCGGCGTTGCAATTCGCGCCCCTGTTCGTGGGTGATGCCCTTATCGCCTTTGGGGCCTAAGCTGGTGAGCTTCGGCAATCCGACCAAGCGGTCGGCCAAATGCCCCACCGCGATGCCATAAAAGATCGAGCGGTTCCACACCATGATGGTGCGAAAGTTGCCGTAGATCATAAACGCCGGACCTTTGGCCCCTGCGGGGGCGACAACACTTGCAGCGATCTCGACTTTGGGCAGGTCAGCCCCGCCCAGACGCCGAATTCCTAAGGCCTGCCACTGATCCAAGTTCTTTTTCACCTTCATCGAGGCCAGGTTAAAATCGAAACCGGACGGCAATACGACTTCCCGTCCCCAAATCTCGTCGCCCTTCCACCCCGATTTGGTGAGGAAATTGGCGGCAGACGCATAGGCGTCAGCCTGATTGCCCCAGATGTCTTTGTGTCCATCACCGTCATAGTCCTGGGCATAGGCCTGGAAGGTGGTGGGAATGAACTGAAAATGCCCCATGGCCCCGGCCCACGAGCCCTTCATCTTCGCCGGGCTAATGTGCCCTTCGTCGAGAATTTTCAACGCGGCCATGAGCTGTGCACGGAAGAACGTGCTGCGCCGCCCGTCGTGCGCCAGGGTGGCTAGGGCGGCGATGGTGGGGAAATAGCCTTCCGCTAAGCGGCCGAAATCGGTCTCTAAACCCCAAAATGCCACCAGATAGCGCGGCTGAATGCCATACTTTGCCCCGATTTCGTTCAAAAGCTTGCTGTTTTGTGCCAATTTGCGCTTGCCCTTCTCGACCCGCTGAGCATTGACCAATTTGGTCATGTAATCGCGAAAGGTCCAGGTGAACTCGGGCTGGCGGCGGTCCAACTCGATGACACGCGGAATGGGTTGCAGGCCGGTTAGGGCCGCGTCCAAGGTGGCACTCGATATGCCTTTGGCGGCCGCTTCCGTGCGCAAATCCACCAACCAGGCGTCAAACGTTACCTCTTGGGCCACGCCCGGACGGGGGGAAAGTGTGAGAACGACAGCTAAAACCAAGATAAAAAAACGCACGCGCATGGGACACCTCGAAGAATCTCTAAGGCTTTATTTGTGCCACAGGCTGCGGACCGGGGAAAGGCTCGTCAATGGACCCCCGCATCCAAGACACAAACAGCCCACCCCATTCATGAGCCGCCGCATTTGCCGCCCACAAATTGGGGGGCCAGTTGAGGCTCAAGTTTTTGGGCAAGGTCTGGTAATCCACCGGATGTGCCGTCGGGTTCCACCCGGCATGGCGAAACAAACCCACGGCGCGCGGCATATGCGCGGCAGACGTGATCAGCACCCAATGTTCGCCCGGGGCTGGTTTTAATGTCTTCATGGTCAGCACCGCACTCTCAAAGGTGTTGCGCGCCGCGTCTTCGAACTGAACGCGCTCGACGGCAAAGCCTTGCTCGGTGAAAAAGCGCTTTGCCACCTGAGCCTCGGTGGGACCGTCCCCCGCCAACGTTCCAATGCCGCCGGTAAACATCAGTTTGGCGTTCGGGTGTTCGATGCCTAAGCGCATGAACTCGGTCAGGCGATCCGCGGCCCCACCTAGGTTCACCTGATCGCGCGCGCGGGTCATGCGCGGTGCTTCCGCCCCGCCCAAAACGATGATCCCCGCGACCGGTTTTTTATGATGGTGGACGGTGGGGAAACGCTGTTCCAAAACGGAGATCATCAAGGGTCCAACGGGCGACAGACCAAAGATCAAATAGCACCCCAGCACCAAACCCAAAAGCGTCCGTCCGGCGCGGGCGAAGGCGGTAAAAAGTAGCACAAACGAGAGCACCAAACCGACTGCCATCAGCGCGCTGGGCGAAAGCACCAAAGCCACAAACTTGGAAAAAAGGAAATATAGATCTGCACTGTTCATGGGGGCAACCATCCCCGCTCCGGCCCTTCGGGTCAAGGGGCATGATAAACGCCCTCACTATGGCTGGTAGTGAACGTTCTTTTAAGCTACAGGGTGTGGAAACCAAGTGCGTGGCATAAGATATTTTTATGCATATATTGAAATACATAACGTTCTATTATGTGTTTGATTTGACCTGGCAGGGCCACTTTCGCAGCAATTTAGGCATGGACGGGGTACGCCTTATTCGGGCTTCACCAACAATCTGCGCGACTTGGGAACGCCCTCGCGAACCAAGTGCATATCCAACGCATCGTTCAACACTTGCTGGGGGCTGTAGCCGCTTTGTTGCGCCAAATATTTCAGGCGCAAATAAGTCTCGTCTTCGACCCGCATGGTCAGCGCCACAAGGTCTGAATTGTGGGCGATGTTTGTCCTGACGGGGGCGGTACGATGTCGCCCCGAAAAGAACGAGTCCGGGCTTAACCGTGCATCGGAGCGCGGGCGCGTGTCGGGACGCAATCGCGCGGTGGCGGCGACTTTGATAGGCTCGACTTTAGCCTCGGCCTTGGGCTGGGGATGGGGCTGGGGTTGTGATTGAGGCTGAGTATGCGTCTGCACATGGATACTGAAATCCTCCGGATGTGCCGGAGCGCCCCACGCCAGACCGGGATTGTTGTGGCTGGTCGCGGCCACGGCGGGCATGGCTTCACCCTTACGGGCAAGCAACAGGCTAGCATCTAGGCGGGCGGGCTTTACGGACGTTGTCATGGCTTCCCTCCCCTTTATATCGCGTGACGGACTTGGCGACGACCAAAGACGCGCGGTGCATCACCACCGTGTGTCTCATTGAGCGCTTCATGCTGGGCGCGATCTTCGGGCGACGGCGCGAACCCCTCCCAGATGTCCTCAACCGGAGCCTTTGCAGGCTCTTCAGCCGCGGGCTCCACAGGCGCAGGCTCCACAGCGCGCGGCGTCAACGCCACCCGAGCCAAAGATGGCGTAACGGGTTCGGGTGTGTTCGGTGCGTATTGCGGTGCTAAATCTTCCGGGCTCAACTCCACCTCAGGCTCTGGAGCGCGAGCGACGCCTTGAGGCCTAAGCTGGGGCTGTACGGGGTCATGTGCCGCCGGAATGGCAAAGGGCTGCTTGGCTCCCGCTTGCCCATCGTGGCGGTTCATGGCGTCTAGGCCAATAGATGTTGGCACCACCTGGGAATTGAGCCGCGCGTTGAGGTATTCCCAAAGACCGAGAATTTCAGTGGCGGACTGACCGTTCGGCTCTAATTCCTGAGCGGTGCGCCCATCAATCATGGATGACGCGAACAGCGTGCGGTGGTGCACCGTAACCGGGGCCACGGTACCGTGCTGGCTCAGCGCGATGGCGGCCTCGAAGGTGATCTTGGCGCGCGGGCTGGCATCGTTCAGCACAAACACCATCGGCTTGGCGCAGGCCTCGACCAACTTAACCGTTGCGCCTACGGCGCGCAGGTCGTGGGGGCTGGGCTTGGTCGGCACCACCACGTGGTCGGCAATGGTGATGACCTCATGGATGGCGCTGGTGATGGCGGGCGGCGTGTCGATAACGACCGTCTTCACGCCGGCCAGTTTCAAATTTTCCAAATGCCCGCGCAGATCGGGCAGCGAAGTTTGGACGAATACAGGGGCTTGGGCCTCGCGTTCATTCCACCACGCGGCGAGGCTGCCTTGGGGATCGCAATCGATCACGGCGACCGGGCCGTGACCGCTCAGCTCTGCCTGAACAGACAGATGGCCGGTCAGGGTGGTTTTCCCCGAACCGCCTTTTTGGGATACGACAGCGATGACATGCATGACACAGGCTCCTTGAGGCTTATCATTCAACTTGCCTAAAGGTTACGCCCGGCCCGCAGGCCCAACTATGACGTCCGTCACTCGATAAAATTGTAGTTAATTCCCGACAGCCGTTTCAACGGGACGGAGGCCACCGGCTTCGACGATGAAATCGATAATGGCATCTACACCGTCGTCCTTTTGCACGTTGGCGAACACGAACGGACGGCTGCCGCGCATTTTCTTGGCGTCACGGTCCATCACATTTAGGTCCGCCCCCACCAGCGGGGCCAGTTCGATTTTGTTGATCACCAGCATATCCGAACGCGTAATGCCCGGCCCGCCTTTGCGCGGTATTTTGTCCCCGGCACAGACATCGATGACATAGATGGTGATATCGGCCAATTCCGGTGAAAAGGTCGCGGACAGATTATCGCCACCAGATTCGATAAACACCACTTCAAGGTCCGGAAACTTTTCCGCCATGTCGCGCACCGCAGCCAAGTTCATCGACGCGTCTTCGCGGATGGCGGTGTGGGGACAGCCGCCCGTTTCCACCCCGGAGATACGATCCGCGTCCAGCGCACCTTCGCGGGTGAGGAATTCGGCGTCTTCACGGGTGTAAATATCGTTGGTGATGGCGGCGATGTCATAGACGTCGCGCAGTCGCTTGCACAGGGTTTTCAACAAAGCCGTCTTGCCCGAGCCAACCGGACCGCCGATGCCGACGCGGAGAGGATTACTGGTCATGATCTAAAGAGCCTCGAATATTGGGTTTCGTGTTTCATGGACATCACGTCGACTGAGAACGCCGCACTGCCCATATCGGCGGGATCGCGTTCCAGGGCCTGGCCCAGTGCGCGTTCAATGATGGGTTCCATGGCGGCAATGATTTTCTGCCCGTCGGTTTGCCCGAGTGGCACCAGTCGTACAATGGCGCTGGCAATGTTGGCGGAAAACCCGTGCAGGTACGCCCCAAGGGCTGCTTGCAGGCCAACCCCCGCAAAGGCCGCCGCCGCCCCCACCGCCGTGGCATACGACGGCTTGATGTCAGCACCTTTTAAGGCTTGCGCGAAGGTGGCTAAGCGTTCGTCCGGCCATGCGGCCAGAACGGCGTCAAAAAAGGCTTGACCTTGGGCGCGCGATTCCAGCCCCAGTTCAGCGGTGCCTTTCAACGCATCGGCCAAAGATGCGGCGGACGTAAAGGCCGCGTCGTCGCGTTCTTCGGCGGCTAAGTAGGCGGCGATGAACAGATCGGCGTCGACGCGCCCGGTGCCAAATTCCAACACGAACGCGATCCAAGACTTAGCCGTTTCCCGGTCCAGGATCTGGCCGCTTTCCACCGCGAACTCGGCACCATGGCTATAGGCATACGCGCCCACGGGAAACGATGGCGACAGCCACGACAGTAGGCGCAACAGGCCCCTATCCGTGATGGGAATGGGTGTGGCCATCAGCCTCGTCCCCCTGCTCTTGCCCGTCATAGGCTCCTGATTCCGGTGCAAACGGCGCCTGTGCGCGTGTCGTCGTGCCGCCCAAGCCTTCCAACATATGGTGCAGCACGTGGTCGTACTGGATGCGCAGGGTGCCATTTTCCAACACTTCAACGGGCGTATGGCGATTGCCGATGTGCCAGGCTAAGCGCGCGGTGTGCTGGGCATCAAAGCCGTCAACCTCCAACACCTCTTCTAAGGCTGCGTGTACCATCAGAACGCCGCCGCCGCCCTCAAGTCCTAAGCCGTCGCCATCTTCAAAGCGGGTGGCGTGGGCTAGGTCCAACATAAAGGGTTCACCCGCGTCGTCCATAAGGCGTACCCGGCGGCGAAAGCGGTCTTCAAAACTCAGCGTCACCGTTCCCTTGGCTTCGGTGGGAACCCAATCGGATTTAGGTATCACATGCGTAACGCGGCGCATTGGATATCTCCTCAGAACAAAAAGTAACGCTGGGCCATGGGCAGCACGTCGGCGGGTTCACAGGTCAACAGTTCCCCATCGGCATGGACCTCGTAGGTCTCAGAATCAACTTCGATGGACGGCGTATAGCTGTTGTGCACCATGTCGGCTTTTTTCACCGACCGACACCCGTCTACCGCCACCATGGCCTTGAGGGTGCCATAGCGGTTGTCGACTTCGTCTTCTATGGCGGCCTGACTGACGAACGTCACCGACGATTCCTGCAACGCCCGACCTACCGCACCGAACATGGGGCGGTAGTGAACCGGTTGCGGCGTGGGGATCGACGCATTGGGATCACCCATGGCCGCAGATGCAATCATGCCGCCCTTCACCACTATGTCCGGCTTCACGCCAAAGAATGCGGGATTCCACAACACCAAATCGGCCAACTTGCCCGGTTCGATGGACCCCACATGTTGGGCGATACCGTGGGTGAGCGCCGGGTTGATGGTGTACTTGGCGATGTAGCGTTTGACGCGGAAGTTATCGTTGTTGCCGGTTTCTTGGGGCAAGCGTCCGCGTTGTCGTTTCATCTTATCCGCCGTCTGCCACGTGCGGATCAACACCTCGCCCACCCGGCCCATGGCCTGGCTGTCCGACGAGATCATGGAAAACGCGCCCAGATCGTGAAGGATATCTTCGGCGGCGATGGTTTCCTTGCGAATGCGGCTTTCGGCAAACGCTACGTCTTCGGGGATGCGGCTGTCTAAGTGATGACAGACCATCAACATGTCCAAATGTTCGTCGATGGTGTTGACGGTGTAGGGGCGCGTCGGATTGGTGGAAGACGGCAGTACATTTTCCTCGCCACAAACCTTGATGATGTCCGGCGCATGGCCGCCGCCCGCACCTTCGGTATGAAAGGCATGGATGGTGCGGCCCTTAAAGGCGGCAATGGTGTTTTCGACAAAACCGGACTCGTTCAAGGTATCGGTATGAATAGCGACGCCGACGTCTGAGTCCTCGGCGACGCTGAGGCAGGTATCGATGGCGCTGGGCGTGGTGCCCCAGTCTTCGTGTAGTTTCAGCCCGCACGCCCCCGCGCGCACTTGTTCCATTAAGGCGTCCGGACGCGAGGCATTGCCCTTACCAAAAAAACCTATGTTCATGGGCAGCCCCTCGGCGGCCTGCATCATGCGTTCCATATGCCACGGACCCGGTGTGCAGGTGGTGGCGTTGGTGCCTTCTGCGGGGCCCGTGCCGCCGCCCATCATGGTGGTGATGCCAGAATGCAGGGCGTGTTCGACCAGTTGCGGGCAGATCCAATGGATGTGCGCGTCGATGCCGCCTGCCGTGACGATGCGGCCCTCGCCCGCAATCACTTCGGTACCGGGGCCGACGATGATGTCCACGCCCGGTTGAATATCGGGGTTGCCGCCCTTGCCGATGCCGACGATGCGCCCGCCGCGAATGCCGATGTCGGCTTTGACGATGCCCCAATGATCGATGATCAAGGCGTTGGTGATGACGGTGTCCACCGCACCTTGTTCGCGCGAGGTCTGTGCCTGACCCATGCCGTCGCGGATAACCTTGCCGCCGCCGAATTTAATTTCTTCGCCGTAAATTGTGCGGTCTTCTTCGACTTCGACGAACAGCTCGGTATCGGCCAAGCGCACCTGGTCCCCTGTCGTTGGGCCGAACATGGCGGCGTAGGAAGATCTGTCAATTGTGTAAGCCATGTGAAGTCCTAAAGCTTGCCGTCTACGCGGGCGTTAAATCCGATGGCGATGCGACTGCCCGCATAGGCCACTAACGCGACGTCGCGGGTTTGGCCCGGCTCGAACCGCACCGCCGTACCCGCCGGAATGTCGAGGCGAAAGCCCTTGGCCGCGTCACGGTCGAACGACAAGGCTTCGTTCGCCTCGAAGAAATGATAGTGACTGCCCACCTGCACCGGTCGGTCGCCGGCATTGGCCACCGAAAGTTTCAGGGTCTCGCGGCCCGCGTTCAATTCAATGGTGCCGTCTTGGGTGATGATTTCGCCCGGTATCATACTCTCTCTCCTCAACGGATGGGTTCGTGCACGGTGACGAGCTTGGTGCCGTCGGGGAACGTGGCTTCGACCTGAATGTCGTGGATCATCTCAGCGATGCCGTCCATCACCTGATCCCGGGTCAGCACCAGCCCGCCCGCCCGCATCAGGTCCGCCACGGACGTGCCGTCGCGCGCGCCTTCGACCACAAAGTCGGTGATCAGGGCTATCGCTTCCGGGTGGTTCAACTTAACGCCACGGGCGAGCCGCTTACGCGCCACCTCGGCCGCCATGGAAACCAACAGCTTGTCTTTTTCGCGGGGGGTGAGTTTCATCGTTTCAGTCCTTGTTACATCTGCCACAAACGCGGCATCACCGCTGGCAGGCCTTTAAGTTCATGGCGCATGGCCGCCCAGTAGACGGCAAACGCATCGCGCAAGGCTTGCGCATCAAACGCCAACCAGCGCGTCACCAAAATACCGTTGATGAGCGTGGCGGCGCATGTGACACCTTCCGGTGCGGCGTCTAAAACCTCACGCACAAAGTCCAGGCATTGGTCTGCGTTATCGGCCACGAGGATCGAGGTCGCCGCCGCGCGCGCGCCATCAAAGCCCGCCGGATTATCCAGCTGTGCTTTTATATTTCCCGATAGATGCAGCGCGTCCGCCCATACACGTTTTCCGGCGCGGCGCACGTCCCACACATCGCGGACCAAACCGGTGTCTAGGGTTTCGCCCATGGCGGTGCGGCCAAAAATCAACATCTCCGCGCCTAGAAACTGAGCACCGGGGGCAACGTCGACATGGGTGAGACGGCGCAGGCGGGCCTTGTCAAAAATGATGGTTTCTTGTGGCAGCCACTCACACCACGCACCTTCGGCCACGTCCAAGCGGGTCTCGAAAAGGGTGTCGGGGCCTATGGAGCGGTAGACCTTTTCCGCCGCTTGACCGATGATTTGGACGGCGGCGCCAGCGTTTATCATCACCTCCGCATTCATGCGGTCGCCCCCGACAAGACCGCCAGAAGTGGTCACCAACGCCGCCGAGAGAATATCGCCCGGCGACTTGCCCGGAAAGAGCACCCGCATGGGCGATGTTTGATAGAGGTCTTTAAGCCGCGTCTCCCCCGCACTCAGGCCAAAGGCAAGCTTCACACGACCCTGCATGCCGTCGCCGCCCGGCAGCAAAGTTTGCGCGCTCAAATCCAGTGCGGCATTAGACGGTGAGGTGGCCGCGTACATCATCTTCAACCATTTCAGCCTTGGTACCCGCAAGCACCACTTCGCCACGATCCATGACACAAAACGTATCGGCCAAATCTCGAGCGAACTCGAAATATTGCTCGACCAACAATACAGCCATATCACCGCGAGAAGCCAGCAGGCGAATCACGCGCTCAATATCTTTGATAATGGAGGGCTGAATGCCCTCGGTGGGTTCGTCCAACACCAACAGGCGCGGACGGGTGACCAAGGCGCGGGCGATGGCAAGCTGCTGTTGCTGACCGCCCGACAGGTCACCGCCGCGACGGTGCAGCATGTCTTTGAGCACCGGAAACAGTTCGAAAATTTCGTCGGGGATATGACGCAACGTGCGTGGCAACGGCGCGAACCCTGTGCGTAGGTTTTCTTCCACGCTCATCAACGGGAACACCTCGCGCCCCTGGGGAACGTAGGCGATGCCCCGGCGCGCCCGTTCATGCGGGCGCAGCTTGGTGATGTCTTGATCTTCCCAAATAATCTTACCGCCGCTGATCGCCTGTTGCCCGACGATGGCGCGCAGCAAGGATGTCTTGCCGACACCATTTCGCCCCATGACACAGCTGACGTGGCCGATTTCGGCGGTTAAGTTCACGCCGCGCAACGCCTGCGATGCGCCATAGTGAAGATCGATGCCTTGAACGTTCAACATGCTTAGCGCCCCAAATACACTTCAATGACTTGTTCGTTGGCCTGCACCACATCTAAGCTGCCCTCGGCCAACACCGAGCCTTCATGCAGTACATTGACGCGACAGTCCAACGCGCGGACGAATTCCATGTCGTGTTCAACCACGACGACGGAGCGGGTCTGGGCAATGTCTTTGAGCAACGTAGCGGTGTTTGCCGTTTCTTCGTCCGTCATGCCCGCCGCCGGTTCATCCACCAGCAACAATTCAGGGTCTTGCATCAGCAACATGCCGATTTCCAGCCACTGCTTTTGCCCATGGGATAAGGACCCGGCTTCTTGGTCGCGCTGTTCGGTCAAAGACGTGGTCTTCAGCACCTCTGTGATACGTGCCAGTTGGTCGTCTTGAAGGCGGAAGAACAAGCTATCAAACGGGCTGCGATTTCCCGCCAGGGCCAGCTCCAAATTGTCGAACACCGTATGGTTATCAAACACCGTTGGCTTTTGAAATTTACGGCCGATCCCTAGGTTGGCAATGGCGGCTTCATCCATCTGGGTCAAGTCTATGCCACCGTTGAATTGTACGTCGCCGGTATCGGGGCGGGTCTTGCCGGTGATGACGTCCATCATCGTCGTTTTGCCCGCACCGTTGGGACCGATAATGGCCCGCAATTCGCCCTTTTTGATATAGAGGCTCAGATTATTTAAGGCCTTAAAGCCGTCGAAGCTGACCGATACGCCGTCCAGGTACAAGATGGTGTCGCTGACATGAGGTTGGGTCATCGTCCATCCCCCCCTTCTACGTAGTCATAGGGTCTGAGAAATTTCGCCAACCGCAAACGTTGACGTTCAAAGGCATCGGTGATGGCCTTGGTGCCGACAATGCCCTTGGGTAAAAACAGCGTCGCCCCGATAAACAACCCACCCAGCATGAACAGCCAGGCTTCGGGCAGCGCACCGGTGAAGTACGTCTTGCCATAATTCACCGCCAGCGCGCCGAGGATGGGACCGACCAACGTTCCGCGCCCGCCCAGTGCCACCCAGATGACAATTTCAATGGAGTTGGCGGGCGAAAACTCAGACGGGTTGATGATCCCCACTTGCGGCACATAAAGCGCCCCTGCGACCCCCGCCAACACGGCGGACACGGTGAACACGAACAGCTTGTAATACTCGACCCGGTAGCCCAAAAAGCGTGCCCGGCTTTCGGAATCACGTATGGCTATGATGACCCGGCCCATGCGCGAGTCAACGATGGCGCGGCAAATCAAATACCCGGCCAGCACCGCCAACGCCGACAAGACAAACAGCGTCGCCCGCATGCCGTCGGTCTGCAGGCTATAGCCCAAGATGTCTTTGAAATCCGTCAGGCCGTTGTTGCCGCCAAAGCCCATGTCGTTTCTAAAAAAGGCCAATAACAGCGCGTAGGTCATGGCTTGGGTGATGATGGACAAATACACCCCGGTCACCCGCGAGCGAAACGCAAACCAGCCAAACACAAACGCCAACAGGCCCGGCACCACCATCACCATCACCACGGCGAAGGCAAAGCTATCGAACCCGTACCAGTACCAAGGCAATTCCTGCCAGTTCAAGAACACCATAAAATCGGGCAGCTCCGGGTTGCCATACACGCCGCGATCGCCAATTTGGCGCATCATGTACATGCCGATGGCATACCCGCCCAGCGAAAAAAAGGCACCATGACCCAGGCTTAAGATGCCGCAATAGCCCCACACCAAATCAACCGATAGCGCCAACAGGGCATAGGTGAGGTACTTCCCCAACAGGGCAACGATATAGCTGGGAACGTGCAAGGCGGAACTTTCCGGCACCATCAAGTTCAAGATAGGCACCAAGACCGCCGCGACGATGATAACGCCCAGCACGGACTTGGCGGCACGGTCATCCAAGATGCGCATGATCATGGGTTTTCTAGAGATACTCATAGACTTAGTTCTCGACCGCGCGGCCCTTAAGGGCGAATAGCCCCCGAGGACGCTTTTGAATGAACAGAATAATACCGACCAAAACCAAGATTTTGGCGAGTACGGCCCCGGCGAACGGTTCCATAAATTTATTCAAGATACCGAGCGAGAACGCCCCGACCAGTGTCCCCCACAGGTTCCCGACCCCGCCAAACACGACGACCATGAAGCTGTCGATGATGTAGGCTTGGCCCAAGTTCGGCGATACGTTGTCGATCTGGCTCAGCGCCACGCCCGCCATGCCCGCAACGGCGGAGCCTAAGCCAAACGTCAGCGCATCGACCCAGCCCGAACGGATGCCCATGCTTGAGGCCATGGGGCGGTTTTGCGTCACCGCGCGCATCTGCAAACCGAACATGGTCTTGCGCGCAATCAAGGCCAACAGGCCCAACACGGCCAGCGAAAAGACGATGATCCAGATGCGGTTATAAGTCAGCACCAAGCCGGTCGACGTTTCAATCGCACCCGACATCCAACTGGGGTTACCCACTTCTTGGTTGGTGGGACCGAAGATCGTTCTGACAAATTGTTGCAGCACTAAACTTACGCCCCACGTCGCAAGCAACGTTTCCAGCGGGCGGCCATACAGATAGCGAATGATCCCCCGCTCTATCGCAACGCCCACGGCCCCCGTGACCAAAAATGCCGCAGGCACGGCCACGGCCAGCGACCAATCAAAGGCACTGGGCAAATAAGTACGAAACAGGTCTTGAACAATGAACGTCGTATAGGCCCCCAGCATCACCATTTCGCCGTGTGCCATGTTAATGACGCCCATGACGCCAAAGGTAATGGCCAGCCCAACGGCGGCGAGCAGCAACACCGAACCCAGTGACACACCTTGGAACAGGTTGCCCAACAGCGCCCACTTGGCAAGCTGGCTTTCGACGGATTTGTGCGCGTCCTTTACCGCTTTATACACGGCGGCATCTTTTTCGATCGGCTGGCCCGCATCATCGGTAAAAGCCAGTTTGCCTAAAAGTGCGGCCACATCGGGATCAATTAAAGTCTCTAAGGTCTTGGCCGCAGCGACGCGTTGTGCCGTGTCGGTGCCGTGTTCAAGCACGATGGCCGCATGGGCGCGCACCAAACGTTCTTTGACGTCAGCGTCGTCTTCGCGGGCTAAGGCGCGCTCTAAAATGGGAAGGATGCCGGGATCGCCCGCCGTGAACACTTCGTTGGCGGCGCTGAGGCGTTTGTCGGCGTCGGGGCTCATGAGCGTCAACGCGCCCAGCAAGCCCTTCAACAGGCCGCGCAGCTTATTGTTGATGCGGATTTTCTTGATGTCACTTTTTGCGGCGTCACCAACAGCCTTAGCCGTGCCTGGGTCGGTGAGCACATAGACGTCGCCAGATTTGTTGGCGATAAAGACTTGGTTGTCGGTCTTGCGAAAAAACAAATCGCCTTGCAGCAGCGCGCCCAAAACGGCCACCGCACGTTGGTCACCGGTGGCAGCCAAGGCGTTCACGGCACGCCCCTTGTCGGAATAACTTTTGGCGTTAAGGGCCTGAACCGCATCGGTGAAATCGTCCGCATAGGCGGGAGCCGATATCAGTAGTGCCAATACGGTCACAACCAGCGACCAACGTGAATTGATGATCTTCTGAAACATGGTTCCCCGCTTGAAAGCGCAATTCATAAAATAATTTAGAAAAAATCCCGGGACGGACTAAGGGAGGGAGAATTCGTCCGCCCCGGGAGGCTGTTTTACAGAGACAGAGGTCCCTGTTCAGGTCGTCTTATTGCGCAGCGTACAGCGGCTTTTCGCAGTTGCCACAAACCCACGGGAAGGTCCAGTCAGCGGTTAACTTGGCGCTTTCCGGCAGGAAGTCAGACCACGCATCGCCAACGACGGTGCCGTCGGTCTTCCATACGACGTCAAACTGACCATCGTCTTGGATTTCACCAATCAGCACGGGCTTGGACAAGTGGTGGTTGGTGTTCATCACAGCCATACCGCCGGTCAAGTTTTTGACCTTCTGGCCGTACATGGCTTGACGCACCGCGTCGACGTCGGTGGTGCCAGCCTGTTCAACAGCCTGTGCCCACATCTTGAAGCCAATGTACGTTGCTTCCATCGGGTCGTTGGTGACGCGCTTGTCGTCTTTGATGAAGCTCTTCCAGGTTTTGATGAACGCATCATTTTCAGGAGCATCAACGCTCATGAAGTAGTTCCAAGCGGCCAGGTGACCGACCAAGGGGCCGGTATCCAAGCCAGCAAGTTCTTCTTCACCGACCGAGAAAGCCACCACGGGGATATCTTCGGCTTTGATGCCCTGGTTCGCCAGTTCTTTGTAGAACGGTACGTTTGCGTCACCGTTGATGGTGGACACAACGGCCGTTTTCTTGCCGGCAGACGCGAATTTTTTCACGTCAGATACGATGGTTTGCCAATCGGAGTGGCCGAACGGCGTATAGTTTTCCATGATGTCCGCATCTGCAATGCCCTTGGAGTGCAGATAAGACCGCAGGATTTTGTTGGTTGTGCGGGGGTAAACGTAATCGGTACCGAGCAACACGACGCGTTGGGCGCTACCACCGTCCTCGCTGAGTAGGTAATCCACGGCCGGGATGGCCTGCTGGTTCGGCGCCGCACCGGTGTAGAACACGTTGCGCGAGCTTTCTTCGCCTTCGTACTGCACCGGGTAGAACAGCATGCCGTTGAGTTCTTCAATCACCGGCAAAACCGATTTGCGAGACACCGAGGTCCAGCAACCGAAAATCACGTCGACGTTTTCTTTGGAAATCAACTCGCGAGTCTTTTCCGCAAACAGTGGCCAATTGGACGCAGGGTCCACGACCACGGCTTCAAGCATCTTGCCGTTCAAGCCGCCCGCTTTGTTTTGTTCGTCAATCATCATCAAGACCGTATCTTTCAACGTGGTCTCGGAAATGGCCATGGTGCCGGACAGAGAATGCAGAACGCCAACCTTGATGGTTTCGGCTGCATAAGCCCAGCTTGATAATGCCGTTGATGTCGCCAGAACGCCGACGCCAATGAGGCTACGAATTGAGTATTTCATATCTTATTAACCCTCCAGACTGAGATTGTTGTTGCACCGTTGTCTCAATAGCAAGGGGCGTGCCAGTACATACATGCACATGTATGTATTTGTTTTATTGTTTAATTTCAGTGCATTAGGCAATTGTTAGCATGCTCTATAATTCTATACATACGGTCACCGCACGTTCTGTGTGCATAATTATTAGGCTTCGAAATTTCGATGATTATAATTTAGGCATATCGCAATGTAGCCTGCGATTGTTGACATGCCGGGCAAAACTCGCAAAACCTGTATAAGGCGGGCTTCGGTCTGCCGCTGGGATTGTTGTTGCACCACATCGCAATCCCGAGACCCCGGGTGCGAGCAATCGCGCCTGGGGTTTTTATATGTACGGTTTGGTTTTGGGGCTTCAGCGTGTCTTGTGCGTAAGCCACCCCGTGATCGAAGCCCAGCACCACACCCCCGCCGCTGTCCACCGCTTTGACGGGGCGGCACTCCGCATTCAAGGGTTAGAAAAAAATTCCCCAACCTCATGCGCGTACCCGAAAAGCTCATGGGCAACGATTTTGTCGCATATTCAATTCAGGCCCCCTATGTAACAGGTAATGGGGCCCCTATGGATGGCTTCAAGATTGCGTCCGTATACGGCTGGAAATTTTCCAGGACAATCTGATCGATCATAAATTGACGACCAAAGCAAAAAAAACGCACAGCACATCTTTGATCGACTCTCCGCCAATACGGTGGATTTCATACAGTATGAACGTTGCCAGAGATTGTGGCAGATTCATCGGATATGAAAAAAAAACGGAGCATATGGGAATATCTTCAACCAGACATTGGGCAGGCTGAGTAAATAGATATGAATACGGATTGGCTGAAGGGTGGACGTTCATCAACTACGGAAGGCAAGAATGAATCCTTCCTGCCCCCTATTCTCATCACATTATTCAGCATTTCATTCGTTATCGTTGCCTTCTTTTATGTGCGCGGTTGGGAAGAAGACAAGCTTCACAAAAATTTCAGACTTTCCGCGAATACATACCAACACCTTCTGGAAGGCCGACTTAGGGATATCGTTATCGAACTCAATGCCACTCGGCGCTTCTTCCAAGGGTCGGCATCTATTGACAGGGTTGAGTTTTCCTCATTCATTACCGAAGCCATCAATATATCCGACGAGATTAAGGTCGTTATTTGGGTTCCAAAAATTTCCAATGTAACTCGACAATCGCTAGAGGCTGCGGAATGGCTGCGGGGGCTGAACGGCAGCCCTATCCATGTCCAAGATACATCTCATCGCTATACGCAGGTTAAACCATCACCTCCGCGCTCAACCTACTATCCCGTCCTGTATGCCGAGCCGATGGGTAACATGGAGGATACGATTGGTTTTGATCTGGCATCGAATCCCCAAGTTCTGGAACGGCTTGAGCAAGCGCGCGATGATGGCGTTATTGTGCCAATCACGGGTGTATCCTTGCTGCCCATTATGTTCGGAGCAAACGATAACGCAAAATCAAACATCGTCCTTATTCAGCCTGTATATCGGACGACGGGTGTGCTGGAAACGATTAAGCAACGGCGGGACGCCCATCTGGGTTTTCTGCTTCTTCAATTCGATATTGGCCTCGCGCTGGAATCGGTCGTATCCAACATTGAACCTCAGGGAATCAACATTTTCATCGTTGATGTAGAGGCCGATGCCGGAGAAGAGATTGTTTATTATCACGCCTCCCGGGTAGATAAAAACACGCAGATGCTGACATATCCAGAGCTGTTGAAGACACCCGACTTCATCCAAAAATCGTCCCTGAACATTTCGAGGCGACAGTGGAAAATCATGATGGTGCCGTCGCCGAAGTACTTTGAGAACAATCCACAATATCAGTCTTGGACGACGTTGGTTTTAGGCCTTCTTTTTAGTGCCCTGCTGTCTTATGAGCTGTTTGTCTATCGACGCCGGACCGATGTTATCCAAAAACTCGTTAAAATCCGGACGCAAGACCTTACGGACAGCGAAACGAAACAACGTGCGGTGATCGAGAACATTGCCGAAGGCATCGTCACCATCGACACAAAAGGAATCATTGAGTCTTTTAATCCGGCGGCGGAAAAAATGTTCGGTTATAAGGCTGAGGAAGCATTGGGTAACAGTGTAAACTTTCTCCTTTCTGAAGATGATCGATCTCAGCATGCAGCCTACATAAAGAATCCCAATATCCATGCACCTCGTATTGTTAACCAATCTCGCGAACTACAAGCTCAACATAAGGGCGGTCACCTTTTCCCCATTGAAATCACCGTTTCAACTATGGAATTGCATGGTGAAAAAAAAATCATCGGGATCATGCACGAAATTACCCGTCGCAAGAATGCCGAACACAAAATACTGGAGTCCCAAAAACAAGCTTTGATAGCCAACCGCGCTAAGTCGGACTTAATGGCCAACATGAGCCATGAACTGCGCACACCGCTGAACGCCATCATCGGTTTTTCCAGCACGATAAAGGAAGAAATTTTAGGCCCCATCGGTAACGATAAGTATCAGGAATACTTAGAAGACATCCATAACTCCGGCCAGCATTTACTGGAACTCATAAATGACATTCTCGATGTCTCCGCCATCGAGGCGGGCGCTTTGAAATTAAATGAAGAGTACATCAGCCCCTACACTATTACTGAGGCCATGATACGCATTGTCAGGCCCCGGGCGGAAACTGGACAGGTCACCGTGACCTCCTCCATTGACCCTAAACTCCCCCAAATTTATGTGGATGAGCGGCGGCTAAAGCAAGTCCTGCTGAACTTGCTCAGCAACGCAGTCAAGTTCACCCTGCAAGGCGGTGAGGTTTCCGTAAGTGCAAGATTGAACGATGGTGGTTCACTTTCCATCTTTATAAGGGATTCCGGCATTGGTATGGATGCAGAAGAGTTTGACAAAGCCTTGAGCAAATTCGGGCAGGTCGACAGTGGCCTTGACCGCAAGCATGAGGGCACGGGTCTGGGACTGCCATTGACCCAGGGGCTAATTGAGCTTCATGACGGTCATTTTGAAATTGAGAGTGAGAAAGGCCACGGCACTCAGATAACGGTAACGCTGCCCAAAGAACGTGTTGGCCAGAATGCCTGAGTTTGGTCAGAAGGCTTAAAAACGCTTGATCACCAGTGAGGTGATATCGTCCGATTGTGGCGCGTCGCCCGCATAGCTGTTTACGAATGAAAATACGTTGGTGGTCAGAGCGTGCGCCGACAACGAGCGGTTTTCCAACAGACAGTCGATCAAGCGTTCTTCGGAAAACTGGTTGCGCTGTTCATCAAACGCCTCGGTCAGGCCGTCGGTGTAAATAAACAACGCGTCGCCCCTGTCCATGTTCAGCGTGTCTTGTGCGTAAGCCACCCCGTGATCGAAGCCCAGCACCACGCCCCCGCCGCTGTCCACCGCTTTGACGGTGCCGTCGCTGCTGACCAAGTACGGCGGCAGGTGGCCGGCGTTGGCGAACTCAATCCCCCAGGTGCTGGGATCCAAGATGCCGTAAAAGGCGGTTACGAACATGCCCGGAATGTCGTGACCGATGAGCATGCGGTTGACCTCGGACAGGCAGTCGGCGGGGCTGGCTGCCATCGGCGCCGCAGCGCGAAACAAGGTGCGCACCACCGCCATGTAAAAGGCTGCCGGTACGCCCTTGCCCGACACATCGGCCACCATCAGGGCGATACGACCGTCTGGCAAATCAAAGAAGTCGTAAAAGTCGCCACCCATTTCCTGCGCTGGCGACGTCTGGGCATAGATTTCCATTTCGCCGGAATTGGGAAAGACGCCGGGTAGGATGCGCTTTTGTATGGTCCCCGCCAGATCCATTTCGCGGCGAATGGCGGCAAGTTGAGACTCGGTTTTCCACGCGCGGCGGCGGTCTTCACAATCGGCATAGACTTTACCCACCGTGGCCAGCAGGTCGTCGATTTTCACCGGTTTGGTGAGAAAATCCACAGCACCCTGGCTCATGGCGGCACGGATGTTGGCTAAGTCGCGGCTTTTGGTAAGGGCGATACGCGGCACCCGCAGGCGCTTGTCATGCAATTTTTGGAAAATGCCCATGCCGCCGATGTCCGCACTGTCGATGGTGACTGCGGCGATATCGATATCGTCGGCATCATGCATGATGGATAACGCTTCGGCGGCGGTGTGAGCGAACACGAAGGCGTTGCCTACGGCGCGAGCATGCCCGCCAAAATGCGCGCGTATGTCCTGCTCAAGTTCAGGGTCGTCGTCGATAACCAGCGTTTTGGGCATGGCAAACCTTTGTTCGTGCAACCGCTCCTGGAAGCCTGATAGGTATGTTTACACTATAATTGCGTCGCTCCCAAGTGAGGCGCGTACGTGAATACAGTTGAAAATTAGCTGGCACTGTGGCTGAATCCCTGTCGAGCGAAAGGATGCGTATCGAGTCGGGGCGTCTTTGAGCAAAAGGGGGGATTTATGGACAGTAATACAGGCAAGATTGTCTGGACCGACGACATGAGCGTAGGGAACAAAACCCTCGACGATGATCATAAGATCCTGATCCAAGCCCTGAACGATTTCATTGAAGCCTTAGAAAACGATGACGGGGTGTTCGTCACCGACGGCATCTTTTCGGTGCTGGTCGACTACACCAACTATCACTTCGCGCGTGAAGAAAGGCTTTTGGCCGCCTGCGGCTACCCAGACCTTGCCTCCCATATCGAAACGCACGTCACCTTGAAAGACCAACTGATCGACTGCCGAAGGCGCTATATGCTCAATGCCAACGCCGAGTTAGAGGCTGAAATTTCTGAATTTCTGCACAACTGGCTGCAAAAACATATCTTGGTGAGTGACCTGGATTACCGAGAAACTATTGAGAGTTCCGGTAAAAACATTGACGAAATCCTTGCTGACGTGGCCTAAAGGGGCGTAGTTTTATGTTTGGGCACACGCCCACCCCCCTTTCGCCCCAAATTAGGCACCTCATTCATGGGACAAGTCGTAAAATTTTTTGGCTTGATGGCGGTCGGCATCGCCGTAACGTTGATCATATTTGGCCATATTGTCATGGTGTTAGTCTATGACGTGAACTACTTCATGGAAACTGTATGGCCCTCAGACCCCGATGGCATTTCTAGCATTTGGTTCTCGCTGGCGGCCTTTATTCCCGGCGCTTTGTTATGGTCGCTTGGCTTCGGCCTGGAAAAACTGGGTCAGCGTGAAGAGGCAAAGATAGCGGCTGAAGCTGCGGGTACTGGTGATGCGGGCGATACGGGCGAAAGCGAAGCGGCGTCTTAGTCTGAAAAGAATTCCAACTGCCACTCCATTTCATCTTCGGTGAAGGGGTAATCACCGTCGACGCTGCCCTGCACTTCGCGTGGCGGTACGCGGGCAATACGCTTTTGTATGATCACCGCAGTTGGCATGGCAATTTTGGCCTTCCAGCATACTGAGATAAGGCCCTTGACGCTGGGCAGGTCCAAGACTTTGTCCACGATGGACAGGCCTAAGCCTGATTTCAGCGACAGCGCCGTTTTAACGAATTCCACGTCACCCGCTTGTGCCGCCTCGCGCACGGCGGCGTCGTTCAATTGGCCTTGATTAAATAAGCTCTTGGCGCGTTCGGCCGGAGGACCGCCTTCGTCTCTGGTGCGTGAGCGTTCCGCGGCCTCCATGCGGCGGGAAAACTCTTCGCGTACGGCGTCTGCGACTTCACTGTCCAAGTCAGTGCGATTTTTCATGGTGTCGAGCAGGTTTTCCGCCACGAACTCGGTCAGACGTAGCACCGCTTTGCGCGACAATCTGGGACGGCTGACCAAGGGGCCGTGCCACGGCTCGACCCCTTCGGCGCGATCAATAATGCTGTCCAAGGTGTCTTCGCGGATTTGTGCCGATGTGTTGCCCAACATTTCACCGATGGCGTCCACGTCGTCGGTATCAGATATGGCGTCGGCAATGTCTTCGGAAATGCCCCGGCGGCGTGAAATGGCGCTCAATGCACCCTTCACCGGGGCCGAGCTGATGATGGTCACCAAATCTTCGTCGGTCAGAACTGGCGAATTTTCCAGCACCGGGGCGCACACCACCAGCTCCACATCGCTGGCCAGACGGATGATGACGTCGACCGGCGCGTGGGCGATGTCTTTCAGGGTTTCAGACAAGATGCGGCGCACCCGCGTTGCTTGGTCATGGGCTAAGTGCTCGATAACCTCGTGCGTGGCTTGGCGCAGTTTATCCAGTTCATCGCGGGTTAAGTCCGGCAGCAGGCTACAGATTTTGCCTGCCAACCCCGAGCGCACGCCATCGTCCGCGTCGCGGCTGAGCAACAGGTCGGCCTGGCGCGGGGCGGCAATATTCTTGGCGATGGCCAGCCGCACCTCGGGCGATTTATCTTCGGCGAGGAAATAGAGAATTTCCTCTACCAGATCCTCGCGCTGGGCGAGTTTTAGGCGCACCTTGACGTCCTTATGACGGGCCATTTTTTTGGCCTCTTCATAATCCAGGGGCGCTTTGCCCAAGATTTTGTTCATCAGCCCTTTAAACACATCCCTACCCTTTCCGGTCAGCAGGGGCAGCGCCCGGTGGGGGCGCTAAGCCGTAGCCGCCTTTGGATTTACGTTTGACCTCGTACATGGCGGTGTCGGCGCGGGCCAGCAAGTCTTCTAAGTCTTCGCCGGTTTCGGAGCGATACACGGCGATGCCCACCGAAATGCCCAACGGGCGGTCCTCTGATCCTGAATAGCTGCGTAGGTCCTTGGCCGCGTTCAGCAAATCGCCACAGCGAGCCACCGCCGTTTGCTCACCCACACCGTCGAGCCACATGGCGAATTCATCACCGCCCAAGCGCGCGATCAGATCCCCCGGACGGACAAAGGCGTGCAACACATCGCACAGCTTGAAAATAGCCTCGTCACCCGCCTGATGGCCGCGGATGTCGTTGACCAACTTGAAATTATCCATATCGATATAGAACAACGCCCCGCTCGCCCCGTCGTGGACCAAACGTTTGAAGCGGCGCGGCAGTTCATCATCAAAAAAGGCGCGACGGTTCAACAACCCGGTCATGGCGTCGGTGCGCGACAAACGTACGATGCTTTCATGGTTGGCGATCTGTTCAATGGCGATGCCTAACTGGCCCGAGATATCGCCCACCATGAGGCGCGAATCATCGGACCAGGGATCGTGACGCCATAGGCAGATCACGCCGTTATGGTGCCCGGCGTGCTGGCACGGACCGGCGATCACATGCCACCCGTCGAATTGGTCTTCGTGCAGCCACCGTTCGCCGTCTTTGAACGCCAAAAACGCGTCGGTGATTTTTTCCGGACCGGCCTCACCGAACGTCGCCGCTTGAACGTACTGCATCTTCTCGGTGCCGTTTTCATCCGCGACATTTTCAAAGCGCAGGATGGAACAGCCTTTGGCCCCCATCGCGCGCGCCGTGGCGGCGGCGGCGGCGCCCAACATGTCGGCGGGATTGATCTCGTCGCGGATGGTGTTGACGATGTAACTCAGAACCTGCTCGCGCTGATGGGCTTGGGTCAGTGCGGTTTCGCGTTCGCGCTCACGGGTGATGTCACGACAGACCCCGCGCACCCCTAAGTGCTTGCCGTCCTCTTCAAAAAAAGGCATCGCAGACACCAATACACAGGCCATTGAGCCGTCGGCGCAGTTCATCCACAATTCCACATCCTCGACCATGGTGTCGGTGAGGAACGGTATGGGATCGAATTCGTCGGCCCCGACCATCAGGTCTTCGGGCTTGCTGCCGATCAGGTCATCACTGGTATAGCCAAGCGCGCCGGTGCGCGACACGAATTGAAAGCAACCATCGGAACCGACTTCCCAGGCAAAGTCGCTGGAAACTTCCACTAAGTCTTTAAAACGCTGACGCGATTCGATCAGCGCTTCGCGCAGATTGCGGTCCAAGGTTTGGTCGTGGAACAGGTACAGCACGTGGTTGCCCAGCACACGCGGCACCACGCTCACTTGATAGACCACCTGGCCCGAAAGCGTCGGCAGCGATACCGTGGCGGTGACCAAACGACCACCGCTATTGGCCACCGACGCCAGCCGCGTCAACTCCGCATCTTCGTTGCCATCGAACAGGTGTTCTAGGCGCTGGGCTTGGCGGTTGGCTATGATGGTGGCGTCTTGTGGGTTCAGTAACACCGCAGGCTCTTCGCACCCCGCGACCAAGGCACTCGCAATCTCGGCCTCACTTTCGGAGGCCCCGGTCTGCGAGGCTCCGGTCTGCAAAGCGTTGGAACGATCTGATGTGGTGCTTTTATGGGTCATGGTTTTCTACTGTAGCCGCATCCGTGCCCCCGTATCCAGCCGCATTGCACAATTACACGTATTTTTTAAACTTTTTCAACGGCTACGCTGTTATCATGTGACTGTGGATTTCGTCCTATTGCACAGACAGGTATTCTTCACTATCTAGATATAGAGGGTGAAATAAAGGGAATTATTTATGTCATTAAATACGGGCCTTAAATTCAAAACCACGGCCTCGATCTCGGCGCTCGAAGATTGGCTGGACGCGAATTGTACGGGCGAGTGGGATGTGGAGCTTGAAGCCATCTCCTCCACGCTGGACGGGCAAAAAAAGGTGTCCGTGTTTTTCGAGTTAGACACAGATCGCGATGCCTTCAAACTTGCGGTTAAAGGCATTAAATAGCTGGGATACCCCCTACCCCGCCGCATCCCGCGAATTTTTATCACCAAGCACACTGGACAGCATGAACCCGTCTGCGCTATGCAGTCGAGCATGGATGGGTGGCCGAGTGGTTGAAGGCACTGGTCTTGAAAACCAGCGAGCGTGAAAGCGTTCCGTGGGTTCGAATCCCACCCCATCCGCCATTACCATTTAGGCCCCGTACGTAAATCATGTGCGGGGCCTTAATTGTGTTTGGTTTGGGGGAAGCAAAGTCAGGTCTTTGTCCATGGCCTCGTTTATTTACTTTTGGGGCTGTCCTAGATAACGCATAAAAGGTGTTATCATGGTCAGCATGAGGAAGAGCCGATTAAGTGCCTACAAACAAGATCGTCTTATCGAACATTTTGTGTCTGGATCCACGGCACGAACAG